>ERZ791654.32-NODE-32-length-105971-cov-8.545036_pt1 | contig 105971 bp, 126 predicted proteins | sample MGYA00509960_ERZ791654 | MGnify/ENA primary metagenome ERZ791654 (study PRJEB30046, sample SAMN00715198) | human gut metagenome | study: EMG produced TPA metagenomics assembly of the A metagenome-wide association study of gut microbiota in type 2... | reverse complement strand
CTTCCATTAACGGGTGGTGCTTTAAGTGGAGCTTTAACGATTAACGCCGTAGGTTCCACTCCTCTTATTGTTAATAATAGTGACACTAATGGAGTTGATAGTATCTTAAATTTTAAGGTAAAGGGGGTAAATAAGACATTAGTAGGATATTCAAATGGTAATGGTCCTTTTATTCAAGATGCCACCAATAATAGATGTATCATGGTAAAATCTGATGGTGTTTATTTTGGAGCATCTAGTTCTACATTAATAAAACTTCTTACCTCCACTGACCTTTCTGGATATCTTCCATTAGCTGGGGGAACTATGACAGGTAGTATTATAATGAATAACAATGTTGTGATACAGACCAAAGATGCTAGTGGTAATTTACGACGACTAATCGGAAAAGGAACTGATAATGTAACTTATATAGGGGATGATGCCAGCTATCTTGATTTATATGGTAGTAAGATTATCCATGTAAAAAATGGAATAGCTTATGGGATGTGGGATGAAAATAATCTTCCGAACCCTGTACAATCAACCTCAACGAAGAAGGTGACTGATATTCAAGTTGTCGATGCATTACCGGCAACACAGGCAAGTGGAGTTTTATATTTGGTAGTAAAATAGGGATATGGGAATAACGTTAGGAACATTAGGAGACTTGAAGGCAGGCGCTTTTGAAGGTGGAAACTTGATAGAGGCGTGGTATGAAGGCGTGAAGGTATGGCCGGTAGCAGGTATCAGCACCCTCCTAAACTTGCGACCAACTGTGTACCTACCTCTAGGAGGAGATATAAATGACTATTCAGGGAATGGAAATAATCCTGAGGCAACGATAGGGGGTACCATGGAATACTATACAGCGGGATTCAACGGTAGCACTTGTCTTGACTTGATAGATGGAGGAAAGGCTATACGCCTTCCTGATGTGGTTGAGGGTACTGAATCGTTCACAATATCTATCTGTGCCTTCTCCATGGGCGTCCAGAATACCACGTATGACGGTATCATGGGTGGTGTCCTTCACGGTGATGGACTATTAGGGTTAGGATACGCCATGGGGCTGGACTCTGTTGGGAACCCGTCAGAAGTACCGATACGTTTTCAACTGTATAACGGATCCTCTAATCAAGTATGCAAGGCAACGGTAGCGAACTGGATGATAAACGCATGGAACCATATTATAGTAGTGTTTGATTGGCCCTCAAGGACTCTTGATTTCTACGTGAATGGTCACAAATATGGTTTGATGACTCCCGATGAACACCCGTTAGCTGGACCCGTTGATTACAGTGACCGAGATAGAACTTGGGACGGGCATATTTGGTTAGGGAGGGCGTTTCAAACTACCACTCCTCCACTTGATTATTGGAACGGGTACCTTCAGGAGTACGCCTATTTTAATCGGGCACTTTCCGGTATGGAACTTCAAATATTGCATAGGTTGTATAAGGGTAATATGCTCCCTAGTACCAGTAAATCACCTGTGATAGACTCATGGGGTTCTACTGTACCTTATGTTTGTACTGGTGGAACTGGTACTACTGAAAATAATATCGTGCCCAACATGGACAAGGCATCAGAGACGAATAAAATAACGATAAGCAAAGCGAATAGTTCATACTTTTATTTCAGTAGGTCTATGTCGAAGGATGTAGGCGTTACTGATGATTTAGGCGGTTATGCCTTAGATGGTGTGGCTACTGTGTCTGGAGTTAATATTCCTATACCAATGAGTTATTGGAGTAATAATATCGTTAATAACCTTGATGGGAGTGGTTGCTATATTCCGCTCAACCTAAACATAATTCCACCAAATATTGATGCAACTTTTACCTTTACATTCCAAGGGGTTACTCAAACGTTCGGGGCTAGGATAACGGCTTAATGATATTTATAAAATTGGATTTGAATTATTGAAAAGTTTTTGTATATTTACAGCAAGAAATTAAATCATGGCAGAAACGGTTACAGAAATAGTTTTCAAGAGGGGCATATCAGTTTACCCTAATATACTTGATGCGAAGACGGCACTCTCACAGTTACCTGACTGGGAGTACGGTAAACCTGTTTCGGTGAAATACTTAACAGGAGATGGGGAATTGAGAGTCCTCCTAGCGGTAGGGAACGGAGATCCTATAACGAAGTACCAGCCTATCAATGATTATTCTTCAGAAGGTGTTGACATTTACTTGAACAGTGTATCAGGTAATGGTAACGGGACAGTGACGTTTAACAGGAACGAACTAGCACCGATTTATTGGGATGCCTCTCATAAACACACGGTGAGTGAGATCACGGATTTCCCTGAGTTACCTTTCCTCCCGTTAGCTGCAGGAAGCGAGTTTCCTTTGACAGGAGATCTCTACTGCAATGAACGAATTATCCAGAAGAATAACAAAGGTTTCTCTGCCTATCTCTCTAACGCTACTCTTGTTGAGATCATGAAAGTGGATAACACTGATAAGTTGATCATAGGGAGTACTTCTATCCCTACTCAAGTTGTCACTTCAGAAGGTGACATCATGCACGTGATAGGGAGTAACTCTTATAAAATATGGGATGAGAGGAATTTCACCCCTAATAATTATTACACGAAAGATGAACTAAACCAAACTTTTCAGAACTACTACACGAAAGAAGAACTCCAGACATGGATAGGACAGCAAGGGTTCTTGACAGAAGGAGAAACTGATGAACTTTACGCAAAGTTAGAACACACCCACCAAGCGACTGACATTTTGACAGATTCTACTCATAAGTTCGTGACACAAGCGCAGTTAGACGCACTTGCAAGTATCCCTTCTAATGTTCCTTCTTTCAGTGCTAGTTGGGGGTATAATGGTCACGCAGAGATAGATCACCTTTGCATTCAGTGGGGCCATACGACTGTGAGTCCTAATAGTAGGAAAGATGTTACTTTCCCTACAAGGTTTGCAGTGGTTTACAGTATCACTGGAGCATGGGATTACACTGATTTAGGATCACAAGAAAACTGGGGGTATTCTGACTTATCAGAGACAGGATTCAAGATCACTAACGGTGAAGGAACAGAGAGAAGGTTTAACTGGATTGCGATAGGGTATAAATAAAAGGGCTGAATCATGGGAACGATAGGACAAAAATTAGATAAACTGGCGGACACTAAAGAAAATATACGCCAAGCGATTATAGGGAAGGGTGTTGAGGTACCTTCTAGTACCATTTTCGCTGACTATCCCAATAAGATTAAGGCAATCCAGGTAGGACTGCCTGGTGGAGTAGTGATGAAAACTCACCGGTTGGTAGACCTGGACATTACTCCTAACCCTAATCGGTGGGAAGTAGGTGACATCGTGCCTTGCTATTCAGTGGTGCCTAGGCAGCAATTATCGCTGACTGAATGGAGTCCAGAAGGCGGTATAAAGGCGACTGGGTATTTCAATATAAAGTACTGTGTTTCTCCTAATGGTAGGTATTTGCTTAGGTATTACTCTTCCAACAAGACAACTCGGGGGATACTCACCTGCGAAGTGTATGAGTGGAACACGGAGATAAATGATTACCTGTACAAGAAGACAGTTCAAGGTGACGGGAGTAATTACCTTGAGAAAGTAGAAGGTACGGTGATGTACGCACAGCAAAAAGTGTTTTGGGACACGTATAGCAAGACTTTCGGTATTATTTCATCGGAAATTTCCACTGGAAACGGTAGGAAAGTATTAGTCTTCAATCCAGAGGATGACACGATTGCCCCTATCACGGTGAGACAGGTAGTAGAAGACGGGCAAGATTATTTTTACGTTATCACCTCGCAGATATGTGGTGATTACATCGTTTCTATTTATAATAAGTCATCTGTTTTAGGGTTGGCTACTTTGGTCTATCAGAAAATTAGTGATCCTAGTTTTAGTGTCTCAGGCAGTTCTGTTTCCACTTTAACAAGTGGAATTTGCCCGTTTCTTTCTCTAACCACGAATACTAACTTTGGTACCATGGGTAGTAGTTTTGAAGATGCTCCTGCTGCTTGGGTTTATAACGCTGGTTTAGCAGCTCAAGGTGAAAACGTGTTTGGTATTGTTAGGTTTAGATTGGCGAAGAATTCTTCTGGTTGGTCATTAGAAAGTGATTTTTTCAGTATAAAATTCTGGGACGCAAGTTTTGAGAATAGTACTTTATGGCAGGTATGGTTGACTAGGAACGGTAAATATATAGCTTTCGTTATTAGACAAGGGAATGGAGTTTGGGATTACAGGCTAAAGATATTAGACGCTACTAATCTGATGTCAAGAGATAATTATTGGGTAGAAAGGGGAACAGGTACAGGTTTATACACTGATGATATAGGGTATCGTGATAGTCAGAAATCTGAGTTTTTAGTTTACTTTGATGAGTTTGCCAATTATTGTATTTATGGGGAGTGGATTTCCACGGGTATGCTGAGACTTTGGAGTCAAAGACTTGATGCAATTAGGGGACAGGTGATGACAGGGAACAGCAGTTCTAGAATTTCAGACCCTAAATTGTTACTTACCCTGACTAATCAGAAGAACCCAGTACCTAACGATGGAGGAACTTATTACATGGCACCTAACTACTGTTTTGATAGGTTCGGTATAACTGGAGTACTGCCGTTAGGATCACTAGACAATACCGTTTTGCCTTACGCAAGGGCTGCACGTGTGAACTTCGGTTCTAAGATAAGTTTACAGAATCCGGGACAAGGAGATTATCCTATACTGATAGCGAATGAGGAAAAGACGAAGGGATATGCATTAATTTAATTAACAACATATATTAACTTTAAAATTTAGAGATTATGCCTAAGACAAAGGGATCTAAAATTCCACCGATCGGAGGAGGGTATCCAGGAGACCCTAGACCGACAAAGCCTAAAAAGTAACCGTTTTTAAGTTCTGCTGTTAGATTTTTATGAAAAGAACAACCTTCAGGATAATTGAAAGAGCTTACGTCATGTACAGTCCATTTGTTATGATTCTAGGGAATCTAATTAGTGGAGTGTTATTCTTACTAGATGAGTATACTACCTCTGTTCATGACTACCTTTCTATCCTTACGGGTTGTTCTCTTATTTTCTTCCCTCAATTCGTTTGTAACATTATCAGGTATAAACTCTGCATTTATTACAAACTGACGATCACTTTCTTGTTCTTGAACCTGGTTTTAGGTCTCCTTTATCAAGTAGGCATCATGGTACATGACTATTCGTACATTAGAGGTAGTCTTCTGTTTAACATCATGGGCATGATAACTTATCTCTTGTATAGGATACGCTTTACTTATGTATCAAGGAACAGACATTGATCATGATTAATAGGACTTGAATTCCATACTCCCTAACTTTCTTCAAGTCAAACGCCTTTCCAGTGATAGTACTGATCTTATAAGCTATCAATTCTTGTTTAGTCCTAGGAGATAGGCCGTTCACGTCTTTAATTTTCTTCTTCATGTTGTTGATGTGAGTGTTAACTGTGTCGGGTGAAATACACAAACCGTCACCAATTCCTTCTCTATTTGCAGTTTAGAGACCTCGTCAAGAACTACCTGTTCTTGCCTTGTTAATTGATTTTCTGATGTTTTCCTTTTCATAAACTCAAGTGTTTACCTTATTTGTTAAAACTAGTTTAATTTGTAACATTGAAGATATAAAAATCGTTTGATAAATCAAAAACAAATTTATGATGACTATAAAGGAATATGTTGAGAAAATTGAGACGGTAGTATCAAAACAGTTTGATTTGGATATAGATGTCATCAAGTCAAAGAGTAGAGTTCAAGAATTAGTAGATGCTAGAGATGTACTAGTGTACCTTCTGAGTAAATACTTAGATTTCTCAATCACTAAAATCAGTAAGTACCTTGGAAGAACTCAGGCATCAATCATGTACTCTTTGAAGAAAACGACAGAAGGCATGAAGAATAGTAAATACCTTCTGACACAGGTAAGGATGTGTGAGAAAAGTTTAAAAGAAGAATTAAACCTCTGAACTAACGCTTTGATAATCAGTCTTAATTCCATGATATTTCCTATAACTTTACGGTAAAGAAAGACACATAAAGTGTAGGTATTTATATTATTAACTTAATGATCAAAAGTCATGGATCAAGATTTAGATTATTTGAAAAGAAAAGAGAGGGGCAATCGTGCCCTTGGAGTAGTAGGTACAGTATTGGGTGGCGCTGCCTTACTGGGACTTGCAGGAAATAACGGTTGTGGTTGCAACAACGGAGGTTTCTTAGGATTAGGAAACTTGTTCGGAGGTAACCGCTGTGGTTGTGGATGTAATAATGGTGCTGGAGTTGCCGCTGCTGAGGCCGCTGCAATCATGAACAGTCACCCTTGCGTTGCGAATGGATTGAATGGTCCTACCGCTTGGGAAGCGTGGAGACAAGAATGCCAAGATAACTTGGACTTGACCCGTTACATCCTTTCTGAGAAGTACAACGTTCGGGAAGTTGACACTCAGGAGAAATTCGCTTTGAATCAAAAGATTGACAACGTTGCTGCCCGTGTTGCAGTTCTTGAAACGGCAAAACCGTATGAGGCAGAGATTGCAAACTTGCGTATGAAGTTGCTTGAGAAAGACGTTGTTGCCGGTGACATTGCATCGATCAACTACACTGACCGAAAAACTTGTCACTGTATCTATGGTGTAACCACCTTACCGGATGCACCTACGGTAACAGGGTATCCTAGCCAGTGTCCTTGTGCTGGTAGGAGCTTACTTTAGTAGTAGTCCAAGTTGAGGGGCTTAGTCCCCTCTTCTTTTAAATTGGTAAAAGTTTATGGATTCATATATGACTGCGGAGCAAATGCTCTTAAAAGAAAAAGAGGAACTCTTACAGAGGATGAGAGGACAGGTGATGCCTAATCAACAAAGAGGCCAGACTCCCTTGTACGGTATTAGGAGTAGTATCCTAGCACAGATAAGGGAAGAAATTGGTTCAATGTCACCCGAAGAGCAAGAAGGACTCTTTAAGTTGCAAGAAATTCAAGACGTGAATAACTCATATAACGCTGGACTGAATCAGTTTATCTTGAATAAGTTCACCGATGAGTATGCCTCTTCTGAGCAAGGACAGATGTACGCTTCCGAGATGCTGACACTGATACGGAAATCTAAACCAACGGTGAAACAGATGGTCGAGGAGGAGAAGGCGGAAGTCGAAGACTTTAAGAACTATAAGAACAACTACTCTAATATGACTTATGAGGAGTATAAGAAAATGAAACAAGGAAAGGAGAATAAGTAATGACAGATTTGGACTTTTTGATGCAGTCGGTAGAGGCTGTTATTGAGAAAACTGCTAAAGGCATGGGCTTGAGTTGGGTGTCTGAGATAGCGAAGAAAATGTTTAGAAACTACGCAAGCAAGTACAAGTGGTTCCTGGACGGACTCATGAATGAGAAAGGAGAGGTAGACATTGACTTGGTTGATGAAACGATCAAAGGATTCTTCAAATCGAGAGGTGGCTCAATAGAACTCTTAGGTTTTGAGTTGAATGAGAAAATAGCAACGCAGTTAAAAAATGAATTCATAGGCTTAAAAACAAAATCAAAAATTTAAGACTATGTTCATGTATAGAGAATTATGGTCATGGAACGGGCTAGGATGTGGAATGCCTTACCCTTTGCAGTTAGAATTGATCACTAGAGTAGGTGGATGCTGTGGCTGCCGTGTGGTAGTACAAACAACCCCAACCCCGTCTACTTCTGATCAGACCTCTACTGCTCAAGTGGCCGCGAAAACCACAAAATAAGTAGTATATGGAAATGACAGAAAAATTCCAAGAACTCTTAATGAAGGGGAACCCGGAAATGAACATGAAAGACCTAGCGAGGGAACTTCATGATTTCATGAAAGAAGAATTATCTGGGAACTACCCTCACCTGGCTGAGAAGCTTCATGAGAGGATAGACGCAGTTTTACTAGGACCTCATTTCAATGAGAAGAGGCTGAAACAGGCACTTTCAGAGTTGAAGTGGGAAGATGGTAGTCCTGCAGCGAATTGGACACTGGAACAGACTAACGATGTTGCACAGCAAGGGAAATTAGTACTTGATTCAGAGTTCAACCAATATGACTTCTGTTATGCGATGAACTATGAGAGAATGCGTCATAAGGGGTTCGTGACGATGCACTTAGGAAGTGACAACGTGAAGTATTACTTCGACCTTGCTAAATGCTGGAAACCTAAAAGGACAGTCCCTGAGGGTGCAATCTACGTTCATTATAAGACAATGCAGGAGTTACAGCATTGCGAAAGGGATTAAGATCCTGAGTATAAGAAGAGTAGATGAATAGGGACTAATCTTAGTCCCTATTTTTATGGTGATAAATTTGGGAATAGTTTAATAATTTATTATATTTGGTCATAATTCATGAATTTAATTTTGATCAAAATGAATAAGGAAAATTTTACTAACCTATTGGAGTTCACTAGTGAAGAGATGGATGACTTGAAGAAGTCAAATCCTTCATTACGGGTGTTGACTAGTTTAGGGTTCGCAAGGTTGGTTGTTGATTACAACCGTTTACAGAAATCTGACACGGAAGCGAACAAGATAGACCCAGGAGTTTCTGAATCCTTGGTGAAAATATCAGTCGTGGATAAAAACTTGCGGAAATCTCAGCTTTACGTGGATCTCTCTTCTATGCTTGATGAGAATTGCATCGTTAAGTCAAACTTCCTAACAGAACGTTTAGGGATTTCAGGAAGGACTGTTGAATCATTCATGAAAGGCAAGGAAGCAGAAGTGGGTGAAACACGGCAATGGGGTAACCAGGTAATGCGTAAAACTGAGTCTGGTTGGGAACCGGTCATGGCTTGATAAAGGACAGTAAGGAATGGGACGAAACAAGAGACATAGAAGTCAGAAAGGAGTCGGTTCACCGAGTAGGGAACTGACTCTTCATGAACTTGATACCTTAGAGGAAAAAATAAGGATCGAGAAAGAACTTCTCATTCAGAAATCTCTTCAGTCTGATGACCCCTATTCTATCATGCAAGCGGCAAGGTACCTAAAGGAAAAGCAATCATCGTCAGATGAGATTAAGTCATTCCTTTTTGATCCTAACATATCTTCCTTGAACGTTAATAACTACCGTGTTCCTTATAAAGGTATCTCTTACGATACCTTGAGGAAGATGGGAAGAACGCCTGTTATCAGGACAGTTATTAGTACTAGGGTAGATCAGGTTGCAAATTTCTCTGAGGCTGTGGACTCAGAGCAAGAAGAGGGGTGGATGATTAGGAGAAAGAAATCATTATGGGACAAGGGGGATGAGAAATTAAACAGAGAAGACAAGAAAACGATTGAGTATATAACTCGGTTCATCAATGAAGGAGGGATCACTCAGAATAGGTGGGACTTTGATAGTTTCGAGGATTACCTACGAATGATAACCTACGATTCGTTGACGATAGATCAGGCCTGTATAGAATTCTGTAACAACGTTAGGGGTAAGTTAGTTCAGTACCTGCCTATTGATGGGTCTACCATTCGGTTAGTTGATATAGGCCAAGAAGACAACCTTAGGAAGTATTACAAGGAGATTGACGGGTATTTACCGAAGTACCTCCAGGTTTATCAGGATCAGGTTTACACGGCCTATTACCCTTGGGAGATGTGCATGGGAGTTCGTAATAAGACTACTGACATTCACGCAAACGGGTACGGTGTGTCTGAACTTGAAGACATGGTGAACGTGGTGACTTGGTTGCTTTACGGTATGCAATACAACGGTAATTTCTTCTCTCAGGGTTCTAACCCGAAAGGCTTTTTCTCAATTGAAGGTAATGTCCCCCCTAACGCATTGAATGATTTCAAGCAAATGTGGAGGAATACTATAGTGGGTGTTCAGAACTCACATAAGACTCCTGTTATAGAGTCCGGTAACGCTAAGATCAATTGGATTGATATGCAGACTACCAACAAGGACATGGAGTTTGATAACTGGTTGGAGTTCCTTATCGTCATATCATGCTGTATGTTCAGGATTGACCCCACAGAGTGCGGTTTTAACTTGAAGAAAACAGGCAACCAAGTATTCGGTCAGGACGGTCAGAAAGCACGCCTCAAGCACTCACAATCCAAAGGGTTGACTCCTATTTTAAAGATGGAACAAAGGCTTTTCACTAAGTACATAGTGGAAAGGATTGACCCTGATTTCGAGTTCATATTTTGTGGAGTGAAGACAGAAGATCAGCAACTGTCTTTGGACATGGACGTGAAGAAAGTCAGTAACGGATTTATGTCACTTGAAGATGGGTTCAAGAAGTGGAGCAACCGAGAGTTTGATCCTGAGAAGGACACGATCTTAAATCCAGTATACCAACAGATCCAACAGGCCAAGCAAATGGGCGGAGGGGTGATGAACGGTATAGTAGGACAAGAAGAGACGCCCGGAGGAGAAGGCGGTACAGGGGAAGAGAATGATAACCCGTTTGAGAAATCACTACTTAATTACATAGAAAGGGGGTTGAGATGAAAAACATTTGGAGTATAACGTTAGGAGTAATATTTGTTACTTTCGGTGCTTGGTTGATTTTCAACTCATCAATTAGGGATGATAAGGAAGACATTAAGGAAGTGACTCCCTTTCTTGATACTTTGAAGAAGGCAAATGAGGAATTAGTGAAGGAGAACAGGGACCTACTCGAGAGTGTCAGTAGGATGAATGACACGGTACAGGCTTTGACTGAAAAGCTGGATAGGTATTACATTAGGTACATTGATTTAAAGAATAAGTATGATGAAAGGGTTGATCACGTTGGTAATCTTTCTCTTGATAGCAGTATCCTGTTTTTGTCAAGAAAACTTTCCGAGGAAGGCAGTCGTAGAAGGTGATACAGTTGTGCTGGTGACTCCTAAGCAAGTGACCGTCATGAACTTGATTATACTTGAAAGGGACGCATTGGAAGAAGAATTACAATTGTTACGGGAAACTTTATTGACGAGAGACAGTATTCTGACGATTGAAAAACGAAAAAATTCTGAGTTATGGGAAGTGATTAAGAATAAGGATAGGCAGGTTGAGAACCTTAACCTTATCATTGATACTAGAGACAAGCAGTTTAAGTCTAGGGAGAAGGTACTTCAAAAGAAAAAATGGAGAAATACTATACTAGGCGTAGTAGTAGGGGGTATAATAGGAATTTTAATAGCAAAGTAGTATGAAAATATTTAAGAACTTGAAGTTGAAAAAGGTCTATAATGACTACCTACCGATTCAGGGTTTTGCGATGATGGCAGTTTATTTCTGGGTGTTCATCAGGAACGATTGGGGAAGAACTCCCTCTGAAACTCAGATGAATGAGGAAAGAATCCATTCAGCTCAGCAACTGGAAATTTTCTTCACGTCATTCATCTTAATAGGGGCGTTGGTATTAGCAGGGGCGATAAGCTTTTGGTGGTTATTACTTACACCCCTGATTTATTTCATCGTGTATGTTCTCTTCTGGTTGGTAGAAGTAATTTTACCACCCTATCAAACAGCTTACAAGGACACTTGTTTTGAGAGAGAGGCGAAAGAGAACCGTTCAAATTTAAATTACTTGAATGATCGACCTCTATTTAATTGGGTACATTACTTTAAAAAAGACAGATAATGGATGTAACGAGAGCAAAGAAAAGGAAACCGGAATTGCCTGTTGATTACAACGGGGCACCGATTCAGGTATTCATGGCAGGGGGCAAGACAATTTCTCCTACCGGGACATTTAGGTGTGAGACTACACTGATTAGGGTAGTGAATACTGGAGATTCAGTAGCGAAGATGACTTTATCGAATCCTGAAGAAGGAGACGTGGGTATGTCCTTGCCTGCTGGGTCAGTAGAATACTTTGGAGTAAAAGAAGGTGATCAGTTCACCGTGACTGGGACTATTGAGGTGACATTCGTTAGAGATCAGTCGAGATGAGTGATAGTAGGTTCGTGGGAGGCAAAGACCCAGTGAGAAACCCTAAGGTTCAGAGGTTCATAGAGAACCAGTTTAAAGATAATTATAAGAAAGTACTCCAAGTGATGCGTGTTGACATCACCAGGGTACTCACGAAAAAGAAAGGGAATGATATTCAGTCAAGAACAGATAGATGAGATTGTAAGAATTATCAGGTTCCAAAACGTTTTCTTCATTGCAGGGAATATAGGTACTTCCGTATTGAAACAAGAAGACATCCAGGTACTGAAGGATTTTGGGATTGATCCTACGTCTTTGAACTTAGGATTAACTCCCTTTGAGCAACTTTTCTATTTCGGGAGACTTGCATCAATGTTAGGCCCTTTGAACGCTTCGCAAGTCACCTTTTCAGACCTCAAAAAATACTTTCAAAGGGGACAGTACGTGCCTCTTTCCGATGCAGAGACTGCTTCTCTGAGGTACTTACAAGGGAAATCATATAATTACATTAAAGGTTTAGGAGAAACAGAGATCTCCTTTATAACAGGTAAAATTGAAGATGAGAACTTAGCGAAAAGGTCTTATTATGAGAGTATCATAGGTGATTCATTAAAAAGAACGATAATTGAGAGAGACAGTGCGAGGAACATAGTTTCTGAGATAGGGGAGAAAACGGGGGACTGGAATAGGGACTTAGGCAGGATTGCGGAGACAGAACTTCAGAATGCCTATGAATACGGGAAAGCAGCCTCCTATGATGAGATTTACGGTGACAAGGTTCTGTACTACAAGGAAGTGTACCCAGGTGCTTGTCAGTATTGTATAAAATTGTATTTGACTAACGGTATAGGATCAGAGCCTAGATTGTTCACGTATGAGCAACTATTACAAAATGGTACTAATATAGGTAAAAAGTCAAGGGATTGGTTGCCTGTATTGGGAACCGTGCATCCTTTTTGCTTTGATGATCAGACAGAGGTGTTGACGGACCAGGGATGGAAGTTTTTCAAAGATTTAAACAAAACGGAAAAGTTCTTAAGTGTTGATTTAGAAACAGGAGAAGGAGAATGGTGTAGTGCTGTTAATTGGGTTTCACAAGAATATAAGGGGAAAATGTATTTAAGAGAGAATAAATCTTTCTCTCTTTGCACGACTCCTAATCATTACCACGTGGTTAATGCTTGTTATGAGGGGGCAAGGGATAAATTAAGGCAAGAAGGAGATATCCCCGTGCAAGGAAAATTCTTGTGTACTCTTCCAAAGTGGACAGGTATTCCTATGGACTTCTTTGAAATAGGAAACTTGAAATATGACATCAATCTTTTTTGTGAATTTTTAGGGTATTATTTATCTGAAGGATCAGTTTCAAATTATAAAGGAACCTATAGAATTAGTATTACACAGATTAAAGATAGTAGGCATAAGATATTTGAGTGCTGTAAATCTCTTTTCGGAGATAAATGCTCTTTACAAAAAGAATGTATAGAGGTCTACATAAATAAAGAAAGACGCCCTCTTTGGGATTATTTGAAAAAATTTGGTCATTCTCATGAGAAGTTTATACCTCTTGAAGTAAAGAACTTACCAGTTGCTCAATTAAATATATTCTTAGATGCCTATTTTTTAGGAGATGGAACATACTTTAAAGGGTGTACTTGGAAGGGATATAAGTGCAACGGTTATAGGACTATTACCTCTTCCAGTTATAGGATGATTAGTGACTTGTCAGAAATTATCTTGAAGATAGGCAAAAGACCTTCTTTGTATAATTTTGGTAAGAATAAGTTCGTAGATAAAAGACAGGGAAAGATTTATGAGGGGAAACATGATGTTTGGCAAGTAAGTGAATTAAAGTCCAAGTATGCCTATAATACATCACTTAAAAAACGATTAATTGATTATGAGGGATATATCTATGATGTAGAATTAGAAAAGAACCATACACTCTTTGTAAAAAGGAATAATAAGGTATGTGTAAGTGGGAATTGTAGGTGTGATTTAAGGATCTACAGGAAAGGTGATGAGTGGGATCCTGATAAAGGAATGTACGTGACTAAAAAATCTAGCACTCAATCGAAAGGAACTATTAAAATTTCGGTAGGTGATAAGATTTTTAAAGTTTAAGTTTGTTATTAATTAAATTATTACTAAATTTAGGTGATCACTATGACTAAGAAAATTGACAATATCATGTGCAAAGAAACTGAAAAATTAGTAAAGCTATTGCAAGGAAGAGACAATCCTACTGATATGGCATTGCTTATTCTAGCGAATAAGATTGACATATTAGACAGTAAGTTAAATTCCTTGAACCAGTCTACGGAGTTCGCACGATGGTTGGAAAGTCATAAGAAAAAAATCGTGTCAGTCTTAATAGTACTGATCGTGCTTGCTTTGTTCGGTTTATCGGAAGCATTTGATATGGCAAAGACATTATTATGATATGGAAGAGACCTTAAAGAATTCTCCTGAGATGTTATACGGCATCTGTGTGTGCCTATTGACATTCGTTGTTTTAAAGTACCTGATTCCTAATCCTACTAGGAAACAGAAGTTTATAGTTTTACTTTCATCAGGGGTATCCTTAGGTATTATCTTCAGTACCATATACGAGACAGACTTAGGGATGATGATTTTCGCTTTCTTGTCTGCCGTGGGTCTTTACGAGATGGTTATAAAGGTGATCATGAGAAAATTAAAAACGTCATACAATAATGATAACAGGTAGTGAAGGATTAAGTTTGATAAAAAGGTTTGAGGGTTTATACCTTGAATCTTACTTGTGCCCAGCGAAGGTTTGGACTATAGGGTACGGGCACACGAAGGGAGTAGTGAAGGGACAGAAAATCACTGAAGAAGAAGCTGAGGATTTCTTAAAGAAGGACCTTGCAGCGGCAGAAAAGACAGTGAACTCCCTAAACGTTCAGTTGACGCAGAACCAGTTTGACGCTTTGGTATCGTTCGTTTTCAACTTAGGGTCTGGGAATTTCCTCTCTTCTACCTTGTGTAAGAAAGTGAAGAAGAATCCTAATGATCCTACTATTAGGAATGAGTTCGGTAGATGGGTAAATTCAAAGGGTAAGAAGTTACCTGGACTAGTGAAAAGGAGACAGGAAGAATCAGAATTATATTTCAGTTGAGATGGGAATATTAGACCTCATATTTTCTAAATCGTTCGCCTCGAGAGTAGGGGAATTACGTGAGAAGGTAGTTCAATTGAACAACTCACGTAGAGAGACCTTGTTTAAGAGTCAAGAATACACTCAGGTAAAGAGTGAGTTTAAAGACAGTATCAATGATTTGCAAAAAGAAGATTTAGGCTTTCTTGCGGTAGAATCTATCAAGAGAAAGTATAACGCTTTCATGGATGATTACACGAGATTTATTAAGAAGTCATCCGTGATACAAGAAGATCTTCGTAAATCAATAGAATCGTTACTCAAGTCAGAGCCTGAATTACCTTTCTTACTTGAGTATGATGATTTCATAGAGAAAGGTAAATTCGGTGAGATACTAGTGAACTTGACTGAGGGGTTTAAGAAGGGACTCGTCAGCAAAGAGGACCTACTTGAGTTGAAGAAGTATAAGAGACTGGACTTGAGTAAGGCAACGGTTTACGTGAAAGACAACCGTACGCATTACGCCGACATGATACTAGTGAACGATCAGAATGAAATTCTTTTCGTGAAGAGGAACCCTAACGATGATTTTGAGCCAGGTAAGTATTGCTTGCCCGGTGGTCACGTTGAAGAAGGTGAGAATGAGAAATACGCTGCAGTTAGGGAATGTGAAGAGGAAACGGGTATAAAGTTGGATCCCGAGGATGTCATTCATTGCGGTACGTATTTAGACAGGGAATGCTCCATTCAGTATTACTGTTGCCGTTTCACAGGTGACCCTGTAGTATTGGAAGAGCGTGAGCAAGTTCAGTATGAGTGGGTACCTTTTGATAAAGTAGGAGAGAAACCGTTGCTCATGAACTTGAAGGAGAATCTCCGAACCCTAATTGATATACCCGTGGAAGTGATGAATGTGAACCATGAGAACATGAACCACTTCTATCATGAGTTACAGAAGAATTTGGAGACTGTTTGTAAGGCCTTCAATAACGGTCAACTGTCTAGGGAAAGGGTTGATGAAGCGTTACGATCGTTACCAGAAGGATCAGTACATCGTTATGTCCTGAAGAAGGCGAAAGAAGGACCTGTTCTTCGACTTGAGATAAAGAAGTCACAGGATAAAGTGGACAAGGTGATGAGGGAATGGAAAGAAGGCACCTTGAAAACAGGCAGTGGTGAAAGGGTAACAGACCAGAAACAGGCAATAGCTATTGCGTTATCAGAAGAAAGAGATGAAAAGAAAAAAGAAACCAAGAAAAAGGTGGCAAAGGCTGAAGGAGAAGATCTTGATAGCCCTGGAGAGACACCTGAACAGTCTACAGAAAATATGTCAGAAGTAGAGAAAGCGGAAGAGTGGAAGAGGCTTGAGAAAAAGGCAGATAAGGACTTTGATGAGTATTACAATAACTCTCCTATTCTTGGAGAGTTGACTGATGAAAGAAAGTATATCTTAGATCAGTATAGAAACGTGATCGGGTTTAATAAGAGGTCTACTACTTCTTTGAAGGTTGTGGAACATGGTACTCCTGTACACGATGATCTAACGAAAGAAGGAAAAACCTCTGTTTTTATACCGTTACCGTCCTTCCTATTAGGGTTTAATAGGTTCGTAGAAAGGTTTAAGGGCAGTATAGATTATTGCACGGGGAAACTTCATGGGAAGCCCGTTTTCATGAAACCAGTAGGTAAGACCTGGAAGACTTTTGATGATGCGAAATTTAAGAAAGAGAACTCAGTACTTCTCACTAACGGTAACGAGATTAAGTGGGATACTGTCTACTTGATTAACGGTGATAATATCAAGGAGAAAGTTTTAGGTGGTTTCTTAAAAGATATATACTCACAGCAATCATTACTCAAGGCATACATTCAGTATGGAGACCAGGAGTTAGCGATGAAGGCAATGGATGAGTTGGAAGTTCTCCAGAAGGGGAAGGCAGCCGAAGTGGGTGAAATTAGGGAATGGAAGGGGCAGAAAATGCGTAAGACAGCTCAAGGCTGGGTACCTGTTAAAGAAGATGTAGAACCTAAGAAGGAAGAAGTCGAGGGTAAGAAAGAGAAGGACGGTACTGAAAACAAGGAGAAAGAGAAGTTATCAAGAGAACAGTTAGAAGAATACGCAAGGAAAACGTCACAGGAGGCGTTAGAACAAGCGGCGAAAGGAGCAGATGAAGACCTACGTGTCGTGGCGAAGAAGGAATTACAGAGAAGGGAAGTTGAAGAGAACCCTGAGAATGATCCTGAAAAGAAAAACTCGATAGAGTCATTGGTAGGATGGGCTCCCGGTTTAGAGCAATCAATTGAGGAGTATAGGGACAAACCTATGAAGGATGGTTTGACGTGGGAAGAGCAGGCCCTCATCAACAACTATTCTAAGCAGGGGTATCAAAAATTGAATAAAGAACTCAGGAGTGAACATCCTTCAGAACAAGCTGTTCAGTATAACAGTATGCTAGAACAAGCCTTAAACAGACTTCCTAATTATGAAGGTGAAACATATCGGGCGATAGGTATTGATAACGTGGAAGTCTTTTTAGGAGACTTAACAGGACAGCAAGAAGAAAAAGGCTTTATCCAGTTTGATACCCCTTTGTCAACGTCTGAGAGGAAAGAAGTTACTTCTAAATTTGGTGGTAATGTCTTGATTAAGATAAAATCTAAAAACGGTAAACGGATTAGGGACTTTGCAAGGTTTAAAAATGAAGATGAGGTCTTGATGAAATCATCAAGTAGGTATAAAATACAAGGAAAGCCTAAAATGAAAAAAGTTAAAGAAGGGCCTTTTTCAGAAATTACTACTTTGACACTAAATTTAGTAGAAATATAGTTTAAAGTAAGAAAAATAATTGTTATATTTATACTTTAATAAATCGGTAATATGGGAAAAGAGAAAGAAAACGAAGAATCAACACTTAAGGACAGAATGATGGAAATTCCCCTTAAAGACGGTTGGGAAAAGAACGTTAAGGAAGAGTACATCCTTAAGGCTAGGAAAATGATTGAGGAAGCGGAAATAGAGGATGATGACAACGAAGGAGAAAATAAGGAATAGTATTTATGCCTACGTGTTAGGAGATGCGATGGGTGTACCTTATGAGTTTAGTAAGGCGGGCACCTTTCGTTACATTTGCACGGGATACGGTACACATGATCAACCGATAGGAACTTGGTCTGATGACACGAGTATTATGCTATGTCTTCTTGACGCTCTCACCATGAAAAATACTCTTGAGGAACAAGTTCAGGGGTACAAAGAGAACCTCAGAGAAATGTTCTATCAAGGCAGATTCACGGTAGACGGTAGAATGTTTGACATCGGTTATCAAGTTAAGACTTCTATCGTTGAGAACTTCCCTACTAAGCCTTCAAAAAGGTACGGTAACGGTTGTTTCTTTTACTCGTTACCGTTAGCCGTGTACCTCCTTCAAGAAGATGATCTTCACTTGAGAAATGAGTATTTTAGAAAGTTTGTCACGGTGACACATAACAACCCGATCGCTATTAGTAGTGCCTTCACGTGGTCTGAGGTATTGAGGGAGGTCTTTAAAGGTAATGATCCCTGGACTACTCATGAAAACAAAGGGGTAGAAAGGTTCAGGGATTATGCGATGGATTCTTTATCAACGCATGATTTGTTAGAATACGTTTGTTATCATTGCGTGAAGGAAAGGCTTAAACTGAATCAGGTCTTGAAGTTGGTGATCGAGTTAGGGGGTGACACGGATACCAATGCCGCTCTCGTTTGCAGTTGTATAGGTATAAATTCAAGTAAAGTGAACACTAAAAATATTAGGGGCATGGAAGTAGTTTCCCCGATCGTTGAGAAATTTTTGATGTTAGACAGGTGGAACTAATTAAGAATAACAGGTTCAAGTTTTTCGCTCCTGCGTCCATACTGGAGAAAGGCAAGGACAAGGACGGTAATGAGGTGTATGAGGTTGGGGGCTTAATCTCTGATGAGAGTAAGGATTCAGATGATGAGACTTTAGACTGCAAGAACTTTGATATGAGTGAGTTCTCCTTTATTAATTGGGATCATCAGAAGGGGCCTAAGTATATTATCGGAGAGCCTCACACGTGGAAGTACGTTCCAGGAAAAGGCTTGATGATGAACGGTGTAATTTGGGGGGACTCAGAATTAGGACGTGACGCAGTTAGGCTGATGAAGGCACTTGAGAAATCACCTCGGGGTACTAAACTAGGCTGGTCCGTGGAAGGACAAGTCATTGAAAGGGATCTGGTAAATCCTAAACGTGTGAAGAAGGCGAAGATCACGGCAGTGGCCTTATGTCCCTTCCCTAAAAACGGTCACACTTACGCAGAGTTGGTGAAGAAGGGATTCACGGGTGATGACATTTATCAAGACAATGATAGTTTGGAATATGAGTGTCTTGAGAAAGGCTTGGTGATAGAGGAGTTGAATGAGAATGGAGAGTATGTGAGTGTGGACAAAGAAGGGAACATCAGGTTTGAGAAATCTCAAGGAACTGAAAACACGAGACCTCTAGTTAAGGAAGACGTTGAGGACGATGAAAAGATCTTGAAGGCTGTCTGTGACGTGGTAGAAGGTTATCATAGGGGAACTGTTTCTAGGGAAGAGATTGAGAAAATCGCTAAATGTGATAGAATTATGAATCTCACTAAAAAATTCGTTTAGAAACATTGTAGTAATAAAACTTTTTAATAAATTTATACCGAAATCTTTTAAAGTTATGGCAAAGAGAGAAATTACCGATGAAGAGATCAAGAAATCACTGGACTTCTTGAAAACGATAGGAACTACTCCTAGTGGGCAAGAAGACGCCAACGGGGGTCAAGAGAAGAAAATGGAACTCCTGAAGGCAGAATTCCAAGAACATATCGAGAAAGCGAAATGTATCGCTGACGAGATGGAGAAACTGAAAAAGGCTACCGTTGCACCGGAAGAGGGTAAGGAAGAAGAAGAGAATGAGACCCCGAAGGAGAAGGACTTAGAAAATGAGTCTGAGAAGGAGAATAAAGAGGCAGAAAAGGTTGAGGCCGGTAAGAAGACCACCATGAAAAAATCAAATGAATCTGACGTTATCAGTAAGCAAGAAGTAGAAGAACTGAGAAAGTCACTCATGGATGAATTCTCTTCTCAACTTGGTTCTTATAAGGAAGAGGTAAATGAGATCATGAAATCGAAGGACGATGAAATCAACAGTTTGAAGGACAAACTGGAGTATTTTGAGAGTCAGCCGATTCAGAAATCAATTCGCCCGGGTTCCGTTGAGTACATTAGGAAGAGTTTCGAAGTCGCAGAGAATGACGGTCTGAAACCGTTAAGCAAACAGATGCAGAAATCGTTAGTTTCTAACGCATTGTTTGAGGCCTTCTCTACTGAAGAAGATTCTTTGATGAAAGGAAAACTTTCAGAAGCAGTGTCCACGTTTGAAGCCGGTAACGGGTTCATTCCAGAGGACGTAATCGCTTACATGAAAGCAAAACATAAGATTGCAATTGTTTAGTTGCAACCGCATCGTTTCAGTCACAAAGCATTTAGGCGCATCGCTTGACAAAACAAATTTTTATCACTATGTTTAATCAAATCAGTTTAGCAGATTATGCAAGTCTTGGTGATGGTGCTCAAACCGCAGGAAATTATTCTGAGCAGGATGTCCAAGAGTTGTTAAAAGCGATGTCTGCCGGGGAGATTACAGGTAGGGAAACGACCAACCTTTTAGACGCTTCCGGAGCACCGTTGAAAGTTGAATCATTGGAGAACACGTTGAAGATCTTAACGAACACTCCTAAACATACACCGTTCTTCTACCGTATCGGTAAGAAACCGGCAACGAACACCGTAGAAGAGTACAACCAGTTGGTTAGTTACGGTGAATTAGACGGAGGCTTCACCTTAGAAGGTGAGTTACCGGAATCGGCTGACTCTATCTACAGGAGAAAAGCTCAATTCGTCAAGTACCTTGGAGTAGTAGGAGGTGTTACTCACCCGATGCAATTAGTAGAAACCGGTTCTGGTGTTTCCAACATGATTGCACAAGAGACGAAAAATAAGGTTGCTTTGATGACAAAGTTAATCGAAGGATACCTTCCTTTCGCAGACTCTCGTATCGTACCGGAGCACTTTAACGGTTTCTTCGCACAGCAAGAAATTGACGGAGACTGGATCTCTAAAGATGAGTATCAAGACTCAGAGAACGTGATCGACTTGAGAGGATCAGTATTGACTGATACCGCTATTGAGCAAGGATCTTTAGGGGTAGTGAACAACTACGGTATTGCCGACTTGATCATCTCCTCACCTCGTACCTTCTCCAACTTTGTTACCAAGTATCACAACAAGAAATGGATTCAACCGGTTATGCCGCAGGTACGTGACGGTGTTTTCGGTCAAAGGGTAAACGAGATCATCACTCAGAACGGTGCAGTGGAGATCATGCAGTCCAACTTCTTCAAGTTCTCACGTTTGAAGAGAACCAACACCTTGGCTACTTCTTCAAAAGCACCAGCCGCTCCTGTTGCAGATACCACTACTCCGGCAGCTGCAGTTTCTGACGCTACCGCACGTTTCGCAAACTTCACGGGTGATTACTACTACGCTGTTACTGCCCGTAACCGCTACGGAGAATCAGCCTTGACCTTGTTGTCATCCAACTTGGTAACTGTTGCCGCTGGTCAAGCAGTAGACTTGAAGTTCACTGCAGGAACAGGCGCTGCAAACGCTGCCACTGGATTCTGCATCTACCGCACGAAAGTAAACCCGAACGGTACTGCCGCTCAATCAGATTTCTATAAGATTTTCGAGGTTTCCACGAAAGACTTAACTTCTGGTTATGACGGTGCAGCCGCAGGCTTAGTACGTGACAAGAACCGGTTCTTGCCTGACTGTGATCAAGCGTTGCTTGTTGAATGGGACGCAGACCAAGTTTTAGCATGGAAGCAACTTGCTCCTATGATGAAGATGAACTTGGCTTTACTGGCACCGATCAGTAGGTTCATGGTATTGTGCTATGGAACCCCGATCCTGTACGCTCCTCGTAAGATCGTGCGTGTGATCAATATTGGTGACGTTATAGCCACGAATTAAATAACCTATGCTTAGGGGAAGTTGCGTTCTTCCCCTTTGCCTTTAAAAACAAAGATATGAGTCAGATTGCTATTTTTACTACTTTAGAACACAGGTTCAACCGGACTATCACCGTGGGACAAGGCTTTCAAGTACTGGTTAACAGTGAAGGAGAAGCGTTCGTGGATGAAAAGGTCGTTCCCTACGCCCTTAACGCTGGATTTGAGTTAAAGGATAAGAACGTTCAATTTCAGACCTTAGAACAGCAGGAACTCGCTAAGCAAATTGATGGTCTGCTGGAATCCGCCAGGGCACAAGCTGATGAAATCATCAGTAAGGCTCAAAAAGAGGCTGAAAAGATTATCAATGAGGCGAGAGGAAAAGCAGGACTTATTCTCGAGGAAAACCAAGTTGATGAGAAAGAAGAAGCCCGGAAAAATTTGCGTGAAAAAACAGTTGAAGAGTTGAAGGTGATCTTGATTGAATCCAAGGCTCCAGAAAGTGAATGGAAGAAGATCACGAAGAAAGACGACTTGATTGAGTACATCATGAAGATCTCTTTTTCTGAGTAAATAATAAATTTTTTTGCAGTATGCGGTACACCCTAGGGATAAAGTACCGAAAGAATGGGGAGTCTGTCTTATCACCTAGTGAGATGCAGGCTCTTTATTTTTACGGTATCACGATACAAGACAGGTCCGGTACGGAACTGGGAAATGATGTTTACAGTTTTTTCTTGAAAGCTGCACAGTCTGAGATAGAAAAATACCTAGGCATCAAGTTGAAAAAGCAAGTCATACTTGAGAATCTAGATTTTTACGGAGATGAGTTCCGACAGTTCGGTTTTATCAGTACTACCTACCCAGTAGTGAAACCGTTTAGGCTAGTAGGGTTCTTAGGACAGGTGAAACAACTAGAATACCCGAAGCAATGGCTATGCTCAAGGCTGACTTCTGATATGGAGACTTTTTACAGGAGAATCTTCATCGTTCCCACTCAGTCAGCAGTAGTGGAAATGACTGGGGAATCTATGCTGTATTCAGGTGTGCTGCCTAATCTAGGGATGATGGGGTATAAGACCCTACCTAACTACTGGAATGTAGAATATTGCACGGGATTCGAGAAGATACCGTTTGATATTATAGACGTGATAGGGAAACTTGCAGCAATAGGAATTTTCAACGTGGCGGGTGATATTGCGTTAGGGCAGTCAGCGCTTGCCTCTTATTCTTTAAGTATTGATGGTCTCTCTCAAAGTATCTCAACAACGAACTCGGCCACTAATGCGGCATTCGGTGCCCGCATCATAAATTACCAGAAGGAGATTAAAGATTCTTTGTCTAAGTTAAAGACTTATTACAGGGGAATAGTCTGTACTTCCATGTAAAATAGGGTAGGTATGGAAAAGAAGATTGTAGAAACTAAAGCCTCATATCCAGGAGTACCTAGGGTAGATTTTCTCTACCCTGATTTCGATGCCTTGGTAGACAATAAGGGGTATGAAGTTATCTGGGAGAGGGCTATCCCTTGTCCTTGCTCAAAGAGAGTACAACATCAATCCACTTGTAGGAACTGTGGGGGTTCAGGCTGGGTGTTCATAAATCCTACTCGTATTAAGGCCGTTTGTCAGTCCTTGAACAAGAATACTAGGTATAAAGACTGGAGTGTTGAGATGTTAGGCACTGCAGCGATAACGGTAAAATCCATGTTTCATTTGAATTTCATGGATAAGATTACGATTGAGAACTCTATTTCTCCTCAGTCGGAAGTATTGATAGCGAGAGAATGGAACGGGCAGTTGTACGCCTTCACCATATATCCGATATTAGAAGTTACTGACGTGTTCTTGTTTTTAGGCACTTCTGAACCCCTAAGACTTTTACAGAAGGGTATTGACTATACCTTTGAGTTAAATAGGATCGTGTTCTTTCCTAGTTCATGCGTTCGTGAAGGTAGTTCCGTTTCCGTGACGTATGAGCATAAGGTTCAGTACAACATTATAGATCTAAATCATGACATCAGGAACACGTTTATCTTAGACAATAAGTCTAGGGAGAACAACACTAATATGCCTATCGCTGCAATCATGAGAAGGGTTCATAACGTGATAGACGCACCGAACTTAACAGATGATAATTTAGTGAATAATTCCTACTTACCATGATAACGTTGGATCTTAGTGATTTCTTTAAGGAGTGGCAATTAACGATAGATCAAGCAGAATCTTTCGTTGATACCCTCTTGTCAGAAATCGGTGCTAGGTTCTCGGAAGAGTGGCATAATTTAGCGGGAAAGGAACTGAAGCAGACTCGTCAAGAATATCAGAGGGGGATATACGTTCAAAGGCCTTCTTTCGATTCCGTGATCATAGGACTTGACGGTTGGTTGCCAAACGCTGTAGAACAAGGAATCATGCCTTTTGATATGAAAGAAGGGTTCATGAATTCTTCAAAGCGTCACTTGAAGAAAGGTGGGGGCTGGTACTTAACAGTTCCATTTCGATTAGGGACACCTGGAATAGTAGGTGATTCAGGGATATTCTCATCCGTGATGCCTCAAGAAGTGTATGAAGTTGCGAAGAAGGAACTGAAGACTAGGAGATCTCTGCCTGCCGCCTCTTTGCCTCCTCAGTTTCAGGTGAAGGGTGTGAGGAGTGAGATACTGAATGAGAAAGGGGAACAGGTATTCCCTGCTTATCAGCATAAGAACCCTATTTATGAAGGCATGACGAAATCTAACAAGGAAGGACATTCACACTACATGACATTCAGGCGAGTTTCTGACAATTCAGATCCTAACTCATGGATTCATTCAGGGATAGTAGCTCATGATCTCTTACAGAAGACCTTTTCTTCTTTCAATGTTGAAGACATAGTTTCTAGGGTGAAAGAAGATTTCATAAAAACTTTAGATAAAGTTTAGTATAAGAAATATTTTTTGTATATTTATGGTGTTAAAGAATTTAACCAGTTAAATCAGTTAGAATTATGAATATAGGCGCACAGAAACGGATTAACGCAATCCTGCAAAACGTACAATCGGGTGTTTCACCTGAGTTTATCGAGAAAGGTAAAACTGCACAAGTAGGGGAGATCAGGGAGTGGACCGGTCAGAAGATGCAAAAGACCGTGAACGGTTGGATACCTGTTAAGGAGGGTACTGGGAGCAAAGGAGAACATCGTTTTGAAGACAAAGGCGGTGGTAAGTTTGAGTTGGAAATTCCTGGTAAGGGTGGTGCTCAGATTGCAGAAGGAAACGGGCAGTTTGAAGTGAAGGTATGGAATAAAGATTTCAAGTACCTGACTGATGATTCAAAACGCCATGTTTTCGATAGTAAGTCAGCCGCTGAAAGTTTCGCAAGAGAACTACTGAACAAGCAAATAAGTGGTACTTCTAGTAAGGAAGATCCACTCGCAAACCCAGTGAAAGAAAAAATGGGATCGAATGAAAAATCTTTGGTTCAGAAAATTTCTTCTGAGTTGAAAGAAGGGACATTTGATGAGAATTCCAAACTTGTCTCATTGATGGATAATGTTGACGGTGACGCACAGAACAAAGAGATAAAGAAAGAATTAGATAAGAAGGGCCTTGAAATGACTCAAAACGGTCGTACTATCACGATTAAGAAAAAGGCAACTTCACCGGAAGAAAAGAAACGGAGGAAGATCGAGGCAGACATTGCAGAGAAGAAGAAATGGATCACTCGGTGGGATGAGAGGAGTAAGAACGGTGCAGATGAAGAGGCTCGTTCTAGTGCGAAAGAACACGCTCAAAAGTTGAGGAACGAAGTAGCGGAACTTGAACAAAAGCTTTCTAGATAGTATGGTCATTATACCAGAACAGATAATATTGCAGGTCGTCAAGGGACTTCTCACGTTGATAGATGAGAAGTACCTCTATGCTGTTTTCGGTGACCTGCAATTGCCTGGTAATAATTACAACTACTTTGAGAATGCGAAAGAGATATTCTTGACACGTGATAATACCTCACCTAGGAAGATAGAGGCGAATCTTTTCTTTAACCGTAACCGTGCTTCACTGCCTACTATTCATATTGGTTTGCCAGGTGAAGTCCTAGGTGAAGGCAACGGTATAGGCTTTGATCCTAGCGAGGATTTCATGACTGAAACAGGGTTAGAAATACAAGAGTATTTCTCTCGTACTTATAACTCAAGGTATAACATGGTCTTCACTTCTAACAATACCTTTGAAGTACTGATAATGTACAACGTTATGAGGTGCCTACTTCAAGGTAACGTTCAGGTCTTGGAGGAATCAGGGTTGAGAAATTGCAAGTTCTCAGGAAATGATTTAAATTTGAGTGATTACTTAACCCCGGAAATTTACGCTAGGGCGTTGTTCATTGATTGCATTTACGATATTAAAGCACCCTCCTTATCTTTGAGTAGGGGTGTGACGGATAGCTGGTGTAAGGGAACTATGATAATTTAATTATGGCAAAGAAAGAAATATTAGAATCGGAATTGACACGTGATCAGGCAATAGAGCATTTTCAGTTAAAGCCTGCGTACAAGTTTGTAGTGTCTAAACTGTTTGACCGCAAGGAAGTTCATACCACTACCGTATGGGCTCGACTTTTCAAGGAGAAGAAAATAATCTATAACAAATAAACATTAGGGACATGAGTATCTCACATATTTTTAACGGAAAGGTAATTAGTTTACCAGGGGCCTATTCTGCAGTGAAAGCGGGATCGACTAACTACTACTCAACCTCATCCTACTCAAAGGTCTTAATCATCAACACAGACAAGGAGAACTCATTCGGTGGGGCAGTGAACGGTGAGCTGACGAAAGGGAAAGACGCCTTGTATAGGGTAAGAACACAAGCGGAAGCGAAATCATTGCTGAAAGCAGGACGGTTATATCAGATGGTGAAACCCCTATTTCAACCGTCACGTAAGTCTGGTACCAACGGTATCTCAGACCTTTATTACATCAACGCTTTGACAACTAAAGCTGCAGTCATGAAGCCTGAACTGACTTCTGGAGACGCAGAGTTGTCTATCCAATGCCTTGATGAGGGGCTGTCAGGAAACGGGAATGAGACATCCAAGGGAAGTGGTGTTTTGGCGACTGGGTACGCTTTGAAGATCATTTCAGGTGTACGTGACACTAGTAAATATATCATTCAAATCTGGCAAGGAACTTTCAAGGGTTTAGCAGAGGACGGCTATCCCTATGATGAGGTAGCGATAGAAGATTCAGTACCAGAATTGGTGTTTGAATCTGCGGAAGTAGAATCAGTAGGAAAATTCGTTGAGTGGGCACAAGGCAACCCTACTTTTAATAACGGGTTCAGAATTAAGTCTTGGAAGGACGGTCAATTCCAAGAGGCCGATAAGAGCCATAATACCTTGGTTCTAGCTAAAGACGGTACAGCGACTTACGCCGAGACAGATCTTGAGGCAGCTCTTGAGTACTTGCAAGACCTTGATTTCAATGTCTTATTCTCTTTGAATATGACGGGGGAAGACGGTGCAGACACTATTAATACTAGGTTTCAATACTTCATTCAAAACGAAGTAAGGGGAGAGAAATTCCTTGCGATAGCAGGAAAGAATGACTTAGTAACGGGAGGATTCACGGAGAATCAGGAAGAGGCTGCCCGTTGTAACTCAGATAGGATATGGTTGATTCATGGTATCCCTCGGAAAAACTCAACGTTCGTGCCTGCTGGTTACCGCACGTTGACCCCCTTGTACCTGACAGCGTTACTAGTAGGACGACAAGTAGGACTCCCCCCTCAAGATTCTTTAACTTTCAAGGATATTGACATTGATGGGCTGGAATTCCCGTTGAAATACAACCAAAAAGAAGACGCCTTATCAGCAGGCCTCCTAACAGTTGCTTACGATGAGGACTTAGAAATCTTCTCTTGTATTCGTGGAGTGAACACGTTGCAGAATAACGATTACATTCAGAACGCAGACGGTACTTCACCGTTAATCCAGTTGACTAGGATTGCGGCTCAGTTGAACACTGACATCTGTATCAATGCGAAGAGAAGGTTCTTCACGACTGAAGCAGGGCCGAACAGGTCAAGTATCAGTACTCAGTATTTAGAGGACTGGGTAAGGGGACAACTTGAAGACAAGGTAGCGACTGAGAATAGGGACAACATCATTATTAGCTACTCGGACGTGTCAGTCACGAGGGAAGGAGATGCCTATTACGTGACTTACAAGTTTGAGCCTAATAACGAGATTGGGTTCTTGTTCTTCACCGGTTTTTCAATCATTTAAAGTAGTTAGGATATGCAGCAAACATTTTCAGCACCTTTAGCTTCCATACAGATCAATGGGACGAAGGTAGGATATATCAGGGACCTGAACTTCACGGAGACAGTTCAGCGTGGAGAAATACAGGGGGTCGGGGAGTCAAAGCTTATCGAGGCTCCCGCCCTTGCCTTTAGAAATCAATTCACTGCGTCAGCATGGTTTATCTCATTGAAGTTGCTAGGCAACGTGAAGGACCCGTTCTGGCCTGTTGATGCGACAGACCCTAAAACGATGTTAAACACTATTCTCTTGAATGAGAACCCCGTTTCCATTCACATCTATAAGAAAACGAAGAACCAAGTAGATCAGACTACAGGACTGGTACTAGGGGACGTGAATTATGAGAGGGTTGCTATCATTCCAGACGCACTGGTGAATAGTAGGTCTTGGAACATCTCAGACGGTCAAGTCTCAGGGAAAACGATCAACGGGATCTATTTAACTCCGGTATTCTTAATCTAATAAAATATGAACGTAGTAACAAAATCGGTACAGATTCAGGGTAGGACGTACACGACATCTTACCCTACAGTCGGTCAAATGATCGACATTCAAGTAGTAGAAAAGCAACTGAGTAGAGGGACAGCGAAAGACCTCCTCATCAGTGGTATGGGGAAGGACATTGATGCCTACCTTTACATTACCACTTTCGCTCACATGAGTGTTCTTTTCCCTACCTTGAAAAGTGATGCAAAGGTCAAAACGCTGTTAGACCTCTCGTTGGAAGACTTCCAAGAATTAGTGGACGTGTACACGGATGAGATTCAACCGTGGTTGCAGGAGTGGGAAGAGAAAATAAAGGAACGACTTCAGAAAGCAACGAATGGAAAGAAACCGGAAGGAGAAACAACTGTCGATTGATGACGTAGAAGAACTTATCCTGGAATGGAACATACGCTTCCCTATTGATAGGTGGTGGAGAAAGACTCACGTAGTTTCCTTCAACTCAGCTTCTCATAGGGAAGTTTCTTTTATAGATATGTTCGTGGAATGGTTGGAAGATGATATGTTCAAGAGGTACGAGAAGGAGAAGAAAGAAGAGAACCCGTGGGATAAGTACACTCCTGGAGAACCTTGGTTGAAAGACGGACTGATTGATGAAGAAGAACAAGTGATGACAGATGAAGAGTTCTCAAAACTGAAATTAGAGTAGGCACACAATGAACGCAAATATAAGGTTTAACATAGAGGGTCTGCAAGAAGTCAGAGGTGGGATGGAAAGAGTCCTAGAGGTAACGATGCGTCAGGCGGACATACTTTCTAGGAGTAACGAGAAGACGATAGAATCCTTAAGGCAACAGATAGCACTGATTGATGAGAGGAACCGAAGGTTCTATGAGTTAGGCAACCCCTTAAATACACCAGGAGTACATACTACTATTCCAGGTGTCCCGTTTAACACGGGGGTAGGGACAGGTGACCGGCCTGATACTGAGCCTAGAGGAATAGACGCCTTAGTCCAACTGATCAGTGAGAAGGGTATCAAACTGGATGAGGCGACAATTAGGGCAATCAGGGGCGGTTATGATACCCCTAATAACCCTGAAGACAAACCTGCGCCAGCTCCTCCTTCTGAAAGTCCAGACAGTGATAGGACGTCTAGATTCTTGTCAGGGTTTCTGCTTTCTAACATCATTAACCCTATTCGCCAGCGTGACCCGTTAAGTGCAGGTGCTACTGTTCTTGAGAACACGGGAATGGGAATGATGAACATGGGGAAAGGCTTAGGGATAGCTGGACTTATACTTACCGCACTCACTGGAGCGGGTAGAGGATTAGGGCTTGACATCATTAGTGATATTGAACCGTACGCTGCACAGTCTGCTAGGACCTTCGGTGGTAGGACTAATGAGTACTTGGCAATGGGTAATGTTGAGTTAGACCCCTTCCGTAGGAATTTAGGGACTAATCCTTACATGAATCTAGGATACAATAGGTCTCAGGTATTACAGAATCAGATACTTGCTGCCACGTCCTTAGGGACACGTGATCAGGAGAATTTACGATCGTTCCTTCAATTAAGAACTGCAACGTCCTTATCTGATTCAGACCTTCAATCTCTGAATAGGATCGGTAGGGGAGAAAGGAATTTCTCTTTAGAGAGATCAGTAGGTACTCTATTTGGAGGCATTAGATCAACGGGCAGGACAGAAGAACAATCTTTGATAATGTTGCCTGAGTACCTGAAACTTCTCACTGATTTAGGGAAACAGCAAGTAGACCTTTTGGGAGAAGTGAACACGGGCGTAAACACTAGGATACTTTCTGCCTTTTCACGTGTATCACCTCGGTTGAACAATCCCGATGTCTTACGAGGTGTGGTGAATGACGTGTATAGGAACCTTCAAGGGGCAGTGAACCCTCAAGTAGAAGCACTTCAGTTTCGCTCACTACAGCGTGCCAGACCTGGTCAGTCTTTATGGGAATATGAGAAGATGAGGGAGAATCCTTTCTCAGAGCAAAGTCAGAGGTACCTTCCTAATTTCCTTTCTGAATTACAGCAAATGTCAAACGGTACTGTAGAGGACTTCGCAAGGAATATCTCAGGAGCTTTGTTCGGTGGTAGTAGGAAACAGATTTCAGAAGACATAGCGAAGGCGTTTCAGTCAGGCAACTTCAACTTAGCGAGTAGTATAATTAGGGATAATAGGGAATTGACAGGTGAGGACTTGCAAAGAAGGGCTCTTGATGCCGTGAATAGATTCGATAAGTTGGTTGCTGTTTGGGAACAGGCAAAAATCGGAGATATTACCTCTTCTATTGATGCGTTAATCGAGATGCTAAGTGCCAAGTTGGAATCTATTGATAAGACAGTAGGGGAGATTTCAGACTTCTGGAAAATAGCACAAGGTGGTCCAGAAGGATCACTTATCCTTTCTAAAAAATTGATGAACTTTTTCAAGGATTAAACGATATGGCAGAGAAACAGCCTCAACCTATTCAGTACCTTTTCACGGATCCTACCGTTAAAACTGTCGATGATCTCTTGCAGAAGCAGGATACCTTATTCAACGGTTATCAAGGCAAGAAAGAAGATTTCTTAAAGTATGATGGTGGTACAGGGAAAACGAATAAGGAAAGGATTGAGGAACAATATAATGATTTTGATGAAGATTTAGGGTATGAGGTAGGAACTGAGTACCTGAAACCTAACACGGTTTTACTCCTTGACCCTACCATAGTCAGGACTGATTTCATAGGGATTAAGGGGGACAACCAGGTGAATAACCTTTTTGATTTTAGTGCTTACTACGTTCAGGAATATGAAGAGTTGAAGAAGAACCCTCAGTATAGACCCACTTTACGTGTTATCAAAGGCGACACGGAGGTAGGGTATAGCAATTGTTACTTGAGTGTTTGGATTTATTCTCGTGCTTTCAACATGATTATAGATATGTCCGCCTACTGTATGTCTTTAGACGTGAACTCTATGCTGCAGGGGTCTAACTTCACTCTCATATTCCCTCTTTCTGCTCATCCTGGACTAGGAACCAGAAGGGCGAAGAAGAACAGGGAATCTAACGTTGATATAGTTTCCTTCCCCACTAAGTTGACTAAGTTTGCGCAGAGGATCTCAACGAATGACATAGTCTGGATCAGGTTTGAGGAACTGCAAATGGAGAAGGACAGGGAAGAATTCTCTGGTTTGAAGCAAGTGGACAACAGTTCATTAGCAGGTAACGTTTATGACCTTATCGGTTTGGTAGACACGGTACAGCAAAGTTCTAAGGTATCGTCAGCGCAAGGAGTAGTAACGGTGACCGGTAGGGACCTTTCCAAACTCTTTCAAGACGATGAAGCCATATTTCAACCTCTCGCAACGATTTCAGATTCAGCCACGGGTAACATCATCATAGGGTCAACACAAGATGACGGTTTGATAAAGAGGAATTTCGTGTCTGGAGAGTACCCTATTCTTTTTTCTAAAGAGTTTCGTGATATAGAGACAACCATGCAGTTCTACATGAATCAGTTGTCTAACATAGGACTTTTACCTGATGACATCAACGACACTTTCTTTGGTTCATACGTGAAGAATGGGAATGATCGAAGGAGTTATACCTACAGGGTGAAGGGGACGGAGGTTGAGAGGAAGTTAATGAGGGGTCTTTATCAGATCATTAAGTTACAGGTAGACCCTGCGGTGAAAAACATGAAGGTAGTAGACAGTTCAGTGTCTCAGCCTGAAGGATCTCTACTGACTCTATTCAACAAGTTATGCCAAGAACCCTTCGTGGAACTTTTACTCCACACCTATTCTGACGTGTATAACATTGTCGTTAGGAAGCCGCCTTTTGATAAAACCAGTTTACAGTCATTATTACCTCAAGAGAAAGGAGAGAAGAAGGAAGAAGGTAACGGTGATATTGAGCAGTCATATCATAAAGAAACTCAAGAAGAATCAGGCTTTCAGGCCGGAGATCACCTGTTTAACTTACCTGCGTCTGATGTTGCCTCAGAAGAATTGATGTTTGAAGATAATTTCTACACGTGGTACAAGTGTGAGTTTAAGGGTAGGTTCATAGGACAGAACACGGTTTTGGCGCAAGTTCCTATCATATATTTCTCAGATTACGTGAATATTTGGGGGTCTAGGCAAATGCAAGTAAACTCAAACTATACGGTAGTAGGAGACGATGGGAAGATTGGAACTATAGAGAGTAAAGATCAAATCATCAGTGATATTCTTTACGTGATAGAATCGACTGCCTATTTGCCTTTCACACGTAAGGGGACGATAACCTTGAATAAAGGGGATAGGCGCATTAAACCAGGATCGTGGATTAGGTATAAGAAGACAGGGGAGTTGTTCTATGTTGAGGGAGTCATGAATCAAGTACAGGTAGGGATGACATCAGTCACACGTAGGACTACCTTGACTGTTTCTAGGGGGATGGTTGAAGATTTCGTGGTAGGTAAGACAATTAGGGGCACCTTGATGAGCTACTTTAACCTCATAGATCTTGAGAACATTAAGAATTCTTTGCGTCAGTTTATGACAGCAGAGAAGGCAGTGACTAAAGAAATTTTAGTGAATAAAGAAGTGTTTGAGTTCTTTTTATCCAGAGAACAATTCTTTGATAAAGAGGGACAAGTCTGGGCAGATGATCTTACTTTAAATGACTAGGGTATGCTGAATGATTTGAAGACATACGTTAAGGGCAACATCTCAGTAGGTATAGGGTACATTATTGTACCTCCAGATGTTGATAGGCAAAAATATATAGACACCTGTTACGCTAAGGAGACAGTCTCCATGTATCTCGATTTTGGTGGATTCAGCGTGAACAACGTGAGGATTTCAGTTGATGCTTTGAACTTGATTGAGTTCCCTAAGGAAGGTGAGGATTTCGGAAGTTGTGTTATTTTTTGCCTTCACCCTCAGAAAAAGTTTCCTATCGTTTTGTCAGTGATAAATAAGGACGAAGAATGCCTATCATTACATTATAAAGAGTTTAAGAGAACGAAATCTGAAGGACTTAATTCAGTCACGATCACGGGCAACGGTCAGAAGGGAAGTCTCCACGTTTCAGTGGAAGACATGGAAGGCCGAGGTGGTGAAATTTACGTGTCTTTGAATCAGAGAGACAGGAGTGGGAAGTTTACCGTGGAAGTTAAGGGTCAAATCTCATTAATCTCTGATGACCTTTACCTGTTCAATAAAAAGTTACAGCTTATAAATGAGACAACCTCTCTCTTAAGTAAAACGAAGATTTCCCTGGGGATTGATAATTATGAACAAGCGGTGTTAGGGAACACTTTGAAAGATGAGATCTTGGATCCATTGATAAACGTGCTGAAACAGTTTAGGGTGCAAACAGCGATGGGGCCTTCAGGGATCCCTTTGCCTGACATCGTGCAGAGTTTACAGCAAATACAAGGTAAGTTAGTAAACATATTATCAGAAAAAGTAGAACTGGAATGACATTAGTTAAGGGGACGTTAGAGACAGGCTTCCGGGAGATATTCGATGAGAAGTACTCTTCTTTCAAGGGGTTTCCTGAGACGTTTGAAGAGGCAGTCCAAAGGTGGGCATCAGTAGTAGATTCTTACGGTTCAAAGGTGACACCTACTTCTACTTCTTCACCAGCAGCGAAGTCAGCTTTTATTTCCGTCTTGTCAACGATGAAGACAGTTAATGACTTAGACGTGTTAGACAAAGCGATAGTGGCTTACGGAGTTGCATTAGCACCAGGTATGCTTCCTGCTTTCACGGGAACACCTTCTCCTACAGAAGTAGGAGTGAAACAGGTTGAAACGATAGGGTTGAATAACGGTACTTCTGAGGCTTGTGCTAAGAAGTTAGCAGACCTTATTGACGCTTGGTTCAAGAAAGGAACTGCCGTGAATACTACCTCTGGTGCTACAATTTTTTGGAGTTAGTAAGGCATTCTCAAAAATAATTATTATATTTAAGGAGTAAAAGATATATCTTATGGTAGGAATCATAGAAATAAGTATAGGAGGCAAGTTAACCTCTGTTATTCAGGCGACCGAAGACGGTGACATCATTACCTTGAGGACTGATCAACCGTTGTTGGGGATGAGTTCTGCCTTAGAGATACAAGACACTACAGTCAATGAGACGGAAAATATATATTTTGAGAGATGGTACCGTTGCACCCTTGACGGTTTGAACTGGGGTGAGTGGACTAGGTGGGAAAGAGGACAGGCCTTGCAAGGTCTGGAAGTAAAAAAGAACCACGTGTTCTTAATAGAGTATAGGTACCATAGGGTAGGTAAATCTCCTCAAGTCTTGTACTTTAAGTCAGCGGAATTCCTTTTCATGTATGAAAAGCCAGCAGTACCTAAGATTTATGAAAAGATGTTCTATAAGAACTACTTCCCTTATCATAATCAAGATTCTATCAAGTACGCTATGAATATACTTGAGAAAGTATATAAGAGGGGGATCGTGCCTAGGTATTTAGAACGTGATCAGAACTTGAACTGGGATGATGAGGATTATATTAATTTCTGGTGGAGTGTCATATACTTGTATGCCCTGAATAGCACTTATTCTAAGGTTTTTGAAAACATACTGCATCATACGGATCTTTTAAAGAAATACGTTGAGCAGAGAGGGATCTACACGTCAGAAGACAATGACTTGGCAGAATTATTCTACCTTTGTAATTACCATTACGATGAGATCATGAAGAGAGGATCCCTATCAATATTTGACACGGATAGAGAACTCCCTCCTAATTATCAAGGAGACATCTTGATCAAAGGTGAATTAATGAGACTTTTAGGACTAACTTGGGAAGATGACATCATCAAGGCAGTTCTATCGTCTGAATCTCAAGGCTGGATAGTGGATTATAAGAGTCCCTTGTACGGGATTAATGATGTAGATATAAACTTCATCAAGGCGTATGAATCTACAGTAGGTATTACAGATCCTAGTCTGTACCCCGTCACTGGTACCGTCTCATACCTCCCTGTAGAGGTGAAAGGGAAACAAGTACCCGCCTTCAAGTTTTTAGGGTCCGTGAGCATGGACAACGGTTTAGGAGACATTAATCATGAGAATATAGACAAGGCAGTTTTAGTGAATTCTAAGTTGTCGTATAAGATGACCACCTGTATTGTCACGACCCAACCGAACACTAAGGTGAAGTTAGGAGTGAAGTTCTTCGATAGTATCAACGTTTCCACTACTAAATTCTTCACGGAGAGCAAAACGATCACCCTTCCTAAGGCTGGGGTGTATGAGATTGATTCTTACGTGTTCGGTGAAGACGTGGAGAATTTTAAACCTGATTTCAATATCGGGATAGGGAAGAATATGCAGTTTGACAATGATAGTTACATAAAGATGCTCCCTATCGTATCATGTGATAAGGATATGTATTTATGGAACTACAAGTATAGGGTATTAGTGAACATGGATTTCTTCATGGTGTACAGGGAAGAAATGCTTTTAGTAGTGGAGAAAAAGAGTTTGAGGTACACGGATGAGGAGATCGAGAAGATTATCAAAGAAACTCTGATCCCGTACTCAATGAACTTAAATTTGACAATAGTATGAAAAATGGTAATTTGGACTTCCAGGAGGGGTTATTCCTGGGTAAAGAGGAACTCGATAGGCAACAGGACTTCATGCAAGGGAACACACTCTCTATCCTGAAGAAGTTCGGTTCCAAAGGTTTGTTTGAGGTATTCCAGAAGTGGAACCTAACTATAGATAACACGAGGAAAACGATAACCTTGAACGGTCAGAAAGGAATTTTCGGTTTTGACACGCAAGAGAGGATCTTATTCTTCAATAGGCAAAAGACAGCACCACTAGGATTCACTGCCCCTACTACTATTTACGTGGGTTTGGAATTCATGGCAGAATCAGTGGAAGAAGGGACTATCTCCATACTTTCTGACGGTACGGTGAGTGGAGTAGGAACCGAGTTCACGAAGATTTTTAGGACGGGAGATAAGGCGAACCGGTTGATACTACTTGATGGTACGGATAGAATTTTCGGGATAGGGAACGTCTCAAGTGATACTTCAATGACGGTAGTAGGAGAGAATGTCACTAACATTGCTAACGTGAATTTCGGTGTAGTAGGAACTTTCTCACCCTACGTTATTTCTTCAGGGTTACCTTACTTGTATAATTCTTATAAGTTGGTTACCTCTTCTCAACCGTTCAATGAGACAACACAATTTCAGATAGGAACTATCACGTGGTCAGGATCTACTCCTACTTTTACTCCTAGTCAGAATGAGGATTCTAGACTGATCATTGCGTCTGAAGCGTCAGGAGTGAAGAAGGTTGAGTACATAGAGGACACGGGAGAACTTGTAATCACGAACATTACCGGGTCAACCGTTAAAACGACCCTGCCTATTCCAGAATTGGAACAGTACGTGACAGAGAATATCTCTCAAATGAATCAGAAGGTGTCGCAACTAGACCAAAATTTCACTCAGTTAAACCAAAATGTCAACACCTTAAGAGACGAAGTAGGAGAATTGAGTGATCAGATCGGAGAGATAGGAAGGAAGCTTGATACCATTAATGGAGAGGTAATATAATAAACTATGAGACTTTACTATACTGTTATTTCAAAAGAGGGCGATCCCCAACAGAAACCCACTCTATCACTGGGTGGGTTCTGCTCAAGTTCTCCCGTGCCTAATGAGTCGTTTGATAACCTGTTCTCTGAAATCACGGAGTACACGATTCAGAACAATGTCCCGCAATATATCGGTTTGATACTGAAAAACACTTTCGATCAAGAGGCAGATCAAGTTAAGTTGTGGATGGAGCAGGATCCTAACGATTACGGGAAATTTAGGGTAGGGGTAGTTAAACTGACTTCTAACGGTCAGATGGAGAATATCGTTTCTCCTTCGTCTAAGCCTGTTTACTCTGAGTTCTACGATGTTACAGGAGAAGAAGAGGCAATATCCATTCCTAACATGAAACCTGGAGAAATGTATGGTATCTGGGTAGAGAGAACCCTGAACGCTGATTCAGAGTATTTACAGAAAAGAACTCAGTGTGATTTCTTGTACGAGCATTTAAAGGATAAGCTTCCTACTGAGGAAGTGGTGAAAATGTGTATTGATTTTGAACTGATTTGATTATGCCACAGAGTAGAGAATTTCTTTTGCATTCTAACTTTGTCGTGAAGGAGAAGAATGGAGTGATGACGAGTATAGTCGATCCTTTAGACGGGTTCTCTATTCAGCCAGTTATCACGCAAGAAGACACGAAGGTAGTGGAGTACCTTGACACGGGACAAGGAGAACTTGTCATCAACACACGGGCTGAAAAGGACGATTATGTCTTTGACGTGAACGCAGACGGTCAGTTAATAGCGATTTCCCCTTATGACGTGGATTTAAGTATAAATGAAGTGGGGGAACTTGTTGCGAAAAAAATATAAGATTTATATTTGGATCTTGGAAATATAATTATTATATTTGCCTCATGAAAGATGAATTAAAACGAGTGTATTTGTTTTTCTTGAGGAAATTGTCTACTTTCAATGAACTTGAGTTTAACGAGAAAGATATTGACTCATTCTTGAGGAGACTGGGTAAGAAAATAGACCTAGTCCCCTTAGGTGAGCAGTTTGCTTGGGATTACGTTTCGTTTCAGTTTTGCTATTGGGGAGAGAAGAAACACATCAGGAGGAGGGGGCAGTACCCTTCTTCTTGGATCTTCGGGGAGAAGGCACTGAAAAGATGGGAAGAGAGGGGAGAAAATTGGTCTTTCTTCGTTGATGATTTTTTAGGTAGGATGGAGATAGCGAGACCTATGAAGTATTTCGGTGCAGATTTTAGTGAAGTTTGGGAAGAGGAAAGGAAACGTTTCTACAACACGGAGGAGGGGTACGTGAACTGCCTATTGAATTCTAAGTATGATCCTCATTCACTTTCATGTAACAGGTGTAAATTTAGTAAAATGTGTAGGGATGGAGAAAGGAATCTGTAAGGGTTGCGGAAAAGAGACATTCATTCAGAACAAGACGTTACAACTTTGTCCTGATTGTGTTTATAAGAAAAATCATGGAGGGAAGGACAGGATTCAAGTTTACAAAGAAAGGCAGGTGGCTAAACCCGTCAAGACTAAAAGGTACGTTTATAAACCGAAGGCAACAGGGGAGAGGGAAATGTTCCTTGAAATATGGGAAGAAAGAGAACACTTCTGCACTAATTGTGGTGTCTACTTGGGGGAAGTACCACACGCCTTCATGTTCGCACACGTTGAGGCGAAGAGTTTGAACGGTGGGAAGAAAAGGTTAGAAAAGGCAAACGTGAAATTGCATTGTGCAGAGTGTCACCACTGCCTAGACCATGGAAGTAAGGAAATGTATAATAAGAGAAAGGGTCTATATGAACGCAGGGATAATTAAAGAATTGAGATTGGCATTTTTAAAATTAGGTATCGAATCAATCCCTACTTTTTTGGATGATTACTCACGTGGTTTACTTCCAGAAAATGAACTTGAGGAACTATTGCTTGAGTGGAACACAGGAACAGGGGAAGAAGAAATGCAGGAGATGGAAGAAGCCTGTAGGAGGCCTAAAAGTGTCATTAAATACATTGAGATTTGTGGTAATTACTACTTGGCTCATAAGATTTCCTCTCTGGAAAAAGAGGAAAGGATAGATTATGAAACGGGAGATTATTATTACACGATACTCATGAATAGATCAGACAGTCACATAATAACTCATGCAAACACTGTCTTCAAGTTTGATACCGTGGAAGAACGTGATAAGGTATTCAGGCTGATAAATGATAAGCTTGCTATATTAGGGATAACCAAATTAAAATAATAGAAGGAAATGACGGAGAAAAAAGAGAAAACAGCTTCTTATACCTTGACAGGTTTAAGGGACTTCTTGAATAAGGAGTTTAAGGGTAGGAAGGTAAATGGGAAGGACTTCACGGTTTCTGATGTTCAGGCGTACATAAAGCGTGGGTACTTGCCTAGGTATTTAGGATCTATTGACATCGTGCCTTTTAAGTTGGAAACGGTGCAAGGAGTTAAGTTATATAGACTAATCGTTAGAAAGAAGAAAGAAGATGAGTTGGAAAAATAATTACGCTACGTTTGACTTGGAAACAGGAGGTCTGATCACGAAGAACAAGCCTCTTCCTCCAATCACTGAAATTGCTATCTGTGTCATGGATCCTGAGTTAAACGACACGGAGGAGTATACTTCCATGATAATACCCTACGTTGAAGAGAAGTTCTATGAGCAACCAGCATTAAACGCTTCCCACATAACATTAGAAATGTGTCGAGAACAAGGGAAACCTTCTGATGTCGTGGCGAAAGAAGTTGAGGCATTCTTCAAGAAGCATTTCTACAAAGACGGGAAGACAAGTAGGAAACCGATCTTAGGGGGACATAACATAGACGCCTTTGACATCCCGATATTAGACAACTTCTTATCGTTGCATGGAGTAGACCTTGAGAAAATCACGAACTTGGATTTCACCATAGACACGATGAAGTGGGCACGCCAGACCTTTTCTAATCTATCAGGATACACGTTAGGAGACTGTCTCACGGAGGTCGGTATTGATCTTACTAACGCTCACCGGGCCTTGTTTGACACTAGGGCGAACCATAAGTTGGTGAGGTATTTCTTGGAGAACTTGAGAGGTAAAGGCGGGATAGGCCAGAAAGAAGAAAAACAGCGGTTTAGGACAGGATTCAGTTATGGATTTTAGAAAGGAGTAGTACACGTATGGATTTCTTAAATTCTTTGACTTTAACGGAAACCGAGATATTACTTGATCAGCAAAGGCAAATGATAAACACCCTTGATGATAAGTGCTTGGAGGAGTTGTTAAAGGGGTATGGTAGTGATACAGAGGCGTTGCTGGACGTGATGATGGAGGAAACGTTCAACGTTATTAACTTAAAGAAGTATGAAGGGAAATCCCTTCTAACTGATTTTCCAGCCATACAATCAGGGTTTGAGGAATTCCTTAGGGAGGAAAACTTAAATTACTTCGTGCATTCTGTCTTAACGGAGTTTGAGATGAACTGGCACAACGTGGAGTGGTTTTCCATGATTCAGTTGTATAGACTACTTTGCTTGATCGCTGCCCGTGACCATTCTAAGTCATTTTCATGCTCCTTCGCTTACCCTTTGTGGAGATTGTATAGGTATCATCGTGATACGGCTTTAAGGTCGTATCCATCTGATATTAAGTTCTATAAAGAAGGTATGCTTATCACGAATGAGTACAAACTGGCGAAGAAGTTAATTAAGAAGGTGAGGGAGGAAGCCGAGCAGAACCCTATACTTCGTGAGAGACTATTTCCTGGGTATAACACTTCAGGATGGGGGTCTGAATCGTTAGTATGTAAGAACGGGGCAGAAATGACCTTGTCTTCTTTCCGTACTTCAAACCGTGGACCTCACCCGGGTTGGATTATCTGTGATGATTTCTTGGACAAGTCAGCGATGTACTCAAAAGAGCAGAGGGATAAGTTCGTTGAGGTGTTTAACGCTGAGGTGATGAATATGCTCCTACCACAAGGACAATGTCTGGTAGTAGGAACTCCTTTCCATGAGAAAGACCTTTACGCAACACTTAAAGAAGACCCCCAGTGGGCAGTTTTTGAGTATCCAGCTGTTTTCCCTGACGGTCATCTCCTTTGGAGGAATAGGTATGACTTCGAGGCTTTGAAGAATAAGAGAATTTCTCTGGGATCAATGATTTTCTCAAGAGAAATCTTGGTGAGGCCGATCTCAGACAGTACTTCTATTTTCCCGTGGGAAATTTTAAATAAGGCCTTCATCAACATGAAGGATTTCAGGTTGGTAGAAAACCGTATGTCTTATCCCGTTCCCATGGTGAAGGTATCAATAGGTGTTGACCTTGCCCTATCAGCGAACACGGGGGCGGACTATACCGTTATGATCGTTTTGGGGCAAGACTCCTTAGGGTTAATCCACTTGATGAACTTGACCAGGCTTCATGGTGCATCGTATAATGAGCAGATAGCTACTTTGCAAAGGTTAAACTCTGCCTTCATGCCTGATAACATCATCATGGAGGTGAACGGGTTCCAAAGGGTGATGTCTGAGTTGGCGCAAGAAGCAGGGATCACGAATATAATTCAGGAGACAACGACTGCACACACGAAGAAAGACTTATATGAAGGTCTGCCTTCCTTGGCTGTTACTTTTGAGAGAGGTATTTACCGTTTCCCCCGTGGTGATGAGAACTCAATAGAGAAAACGAACCTCCTCTGCTCTGAGTTGAACTCAATAGCTTTCGATGACACGAAGGGAACTCTTGAATCAGTATCAGAGCATGATGACACGGGAATGGCCTTCCTTTTCGCAAACAAAGGCTTGAAATATATTAACAACACGTTTAGAATAAGTACAGTAGGTAGTTAAAATCGGTAAAATGGCACAAAATTACGAGCAATTTTCTTCGCATTTCTTGGACGAAGTTTTCAAGTTATGCCTACTTAAAAAAGATATTTGTGAGGTTGTCTGCACGCATTTAGAGTATAGTTATATCCCTGTTGACATGAAGGGGTATAAGATAATACTTAAGGCAATCAAGGAGTATTTCGGTAGTACTGGTAAACTCCCTTCTATCGGTATGTTGACACAGAACAACCAGAAACCTGAGGTATATGAGATCCTTGACCGTGTTGTCAACATGAAGATACCGGATAAGGAAGAGGTGTTAGGCACCTTGGAGGAGTACATAAAGAGGGTAAGGTTTCAGAAGTTGTACTCTGACATAGCGGAAATGTACAACAACGGAGACCAGAAAGGAGCGATAGAACTTCAGGCCAAAGAATCACAAGAGATAGTCAATTTCTCTGTTAAAAATGATTCTTCTTACCTACAGGATGTCTTTGAAGGTTTCTATGAGAGAGATGAAGAGAGATTCATTAAATCTCAGGATTCTGACAATAAGGTAAGGAAGATACCCTTCGGTATAGACCTTTTAGATAGATTGACACACGGAGGTTCTTGTCCTGATATAGGGGAGATAGATTGTTTTCTAGGTAGGTCAGGATCAGGAAAGACGAAGTATCTAAGGTGGAGGGGCGTGTCAGCGGCAAGGTTCGGTTATAAGGTCTTACACATTCAGGCGGAAGGAACAGCTCAAGAATGTATGTTAGGGTATGACGCAACCTGGACTGCCTTGTTAAAGAGAGATCTCAGGAATGGGTCTATCGACCCCGGGATGATGAAGAAGTTGGATAAGGTGATTAAGGATATTAGGCAGAGAGGAGGTATGATCAAGGTCCATGCTTATGAAGAGTTCGGGACAGCTTCGATGAAGGACGTTAGAAATTGGGCACTTGATTTCCTTAAGATGTACGGGTCCTTACCTGACTTAATCATACTTGACTACTTGGAACTTTTTGATCCTGGAGATGGTAGGAGGTATTCTGCGTCAATGGAAGGTGAAAAGTTGAGGCGAGAGGCATCTGCGAGAGCCTTTAAAAATATCTGCAATGAGTTGAAGTGTTCAGGAGCGACAGCCTCACAAGTGAATGACATATCACCGCAAGATTTCAATAGGGTAGATTGGTACATGACCAGGCACAACGTGGCAATGGCGAAAGGACTGGTAGATCCCTTCTCCTATTTTCTCACCTGGAACGTCAGTAGTGATGAGTACAATAAGAATTTAGGCAGATTATACGTTGACAAAGCTAGGGATTATCGTGGTAACACTCTGATAAGAATGGCCACTAATTATGACCATGATAGGTTCTACGATAGAAGTACTACGATAAAATTATACCCAGAAGATTATGAAGGTAAGTAGAGAAAGGCTGATTCAGGAGTTTAACCTTCGCCCTTTCGGTGCGAAAGGCTGGATGAATAACAAGAATCTTCCCTGTCCGTTCTGCGGTGGAGGGGGAGACAAGTTCGGTATTTACTTGAATGATCGTGGATCAGGGAGTTTTCATTGCATGAGGTGTGATCAGAAGGGGTCAATCTTCAAGTTCTTGAAGAAGATAGGGAGAATGGATTTGCTCCTGATGACAGAAGACGAGGACTTCACGTTTAAAGATCAATTAGAAAACTTCCTCGTTGAATCAAGACTTGAAGATAAGGACTTAGAATTACCAGAAATAGGCAAACCAGTAGGTTTTAAACCGATCACGAGTGATGGGTACTTGGAAGGAAGAGGATGGACTCCTTCTCAATTTGAGCAATTTCATGTAGGTACCACTATTGAGCCTACGTTGAAGGATAAGATTACCTTCCTCCTATATGAAGAAGGAAGATTAGTAGGTTACCTTTCACGGAGTAAAAAATCGAAGGAGTGGCATAAAGAAAACCTTGAAAAGGCGAAGAAAGGTCTTTGTAAGTTAGTACTGAGGTATGACAACTCGAAAGGAACAGAGTTTGAGAAAATAGTAGGAGGCTTGGATGAGATAGTAGAGGGGGAGACAGTTACCGTTATCCTAGTAGAAGGCATCATGGACAAGGCGAACACGGATAAGGTTCTAGGACTGAACGATCAGAAGGAAGTCAAATGCTGTTTCACCTTCGGGTGTAAGTTATCAGACGAGCAAATGCTGAAGATCTTTAAAAGGGGGGTACAGAAAATTATTCTCCTTTACGATTCAGAGACAATCCAACAGGTTAAATCAACGTCATTAAAAATGACGAAATTTTTTGAGGTATTAATCGGAGAAATTATTATCTTTAAAGATCCTAAGAATAAAGGAGAAGGCATGAAGGATCCAGGGGAGATGAACCTGGAAGACTTTGAAAAAGTGTTCTCTAACTTGAAGGATCCTTTTGATTATTTCGTGAATAGAGTAGCGACTACTAATTTGAAGTAAAGATGAACGGTAAATTTAAAACTAGGGAGCTCCCCTTTAAAGAATTTTTTGAGAACTTGCAACGTGAGTACATCGTTGCAGAATTGAGGTATAAGATTTATCCTTCTGAGAGAGACAAGAAGTATTATAAGGAAAGGGAGATGGAAGGAAAGAAAAAGTGTATCATAGACATTGCGATGAGGAATAACTTTGAGAGCATTTTTTCTTCCGTGACACTTCATGATAAACTCCACGGTGAGATTTACGGTGAGTGTGGACTTCCTAATTTTATTTATAGGAATAATCAAGACAGGCTGAAACGTAGGAAAACTGACATCATTAACTACTTCCGTAGAGGATCAGAGGTTTCTGTTATCATGGATGACTTGTCCGTTGAGAAGGGTAGGACCGTTTACACGGACCTAAGTAAATCTTTGGTACTGGTAGAGGTTTGTGGTGAGCAAAAATATTATTCTTTTAATAAAGTTACGAGAATTCTTTGAAATCACATATAATTTTTATATTTTTACAGTCTAAAAGAGAGACAAATGGTAATAAGAAAATTATTCAAATTTGAGGCAGCCCACATAGTGCGGAACTGTTCCTCTGAACGGTGTAAATATTCTATTCATGGTCACAGTTTTAAAGTAGAAGTGTTCTTGACTTCACGGGGACTTGATAGGGGTGGAATGGTTCTTGACTTCGGACTCTTGAAAAGAGAAGTAGGCATGATTTTAGATGCCTTCGATCACTCAACGTTAGTGTGGGATCGTGATAATCAGGAGTACATTGATGCAGTTTCTAAGTTTTCAGAACGTGTGATCATGATGCCTTTCACTCCTTCGGCAGAAAGTCTTAGTATCCTACTTTTTATGCTCATTGATTCAGTACTGAAAAACACGGTGTTCAAGAATGGAGAAAAGATGGTAAAACTGAAATCAGTGAGAGTATGGGAGACAGAGACTGGATGGGCAGAAGCAGATTCTTTTGATGTTCAAGGGTACAATGATCCTCAAGGACTTCTTAAAAGGTTCATTCCTTCTCCTTCTATCATAGAGGAATCATGGGGAGATCGTGACCTTATCCAGGAGATCATAGAAGGTAAGAAATATTATATGCCAGAGGCAGAACAACAAGTAAAATTAGATTGATATGTCATTGAGATTGATAAAACCAGGACAAGTGTCTTCAGAAGGTGTTACACCTTCACAAGGAGGATACTTAGAAGTATCTGAACTGTTTCGTGAAACGATTCAGGGAGAAGGACGGTGGATAGGACATCCTGCGACCTTCTTACGACTTGCAGGATGCAACGTGAATTGCTCTTTCTGTGATTCGAAGTTGATTTGGAAGAAATCACAGAAGTACTCTTTTAGGGAGATATTCTCACTTCTTGAGGAAGGTGGTGCTATTGAGGCGTTTAAGGGAGGTGAACATCTAGTTATCACGGGAGGGAATCCTCTCTTACAAATGAGTAGTCTAGAAGTTTTCCTTAAGGACTTTCATAGTAGGTATGGATTCTTACCTTTCATAGAACTTGAAACAGAGGGAACGATCGTCCCTTCCGCTCTCATGATGACCCTTGTTGACACGATAAATTGCTCACCTAAATTGAGTAATTCGGGAGTGGATAAGGAAATAAGAATGAACCTTTATGCGATAAGTAAGATTAGTAGTCATAAAGATTCTTACTTTAAGTTTGTCATAGGCAAAGAAGAAGACTGGGAAGAGGTAGAAGAAACTTTCATGAAGTTTATTAAGCACCCTAGTCGTGTTTACTTGATGCCGGAGGCAGCGACCAGGGAAGAATTGGAGAAAAAAAGAGAGATGGTGATTAACTTGGCGATTAAGAAAGGTGTGAATTTCACTGATAGATTGCAAGTTACAGTATGGGACACTAAAACAGGGGTATAATTATGAAGGGAATAAAATCAGGCCAGTCATTCAACGGTGAGATGGATGACGAGGAAATGGAAATAAGGAGACAACGGGCAGAGGAATGCTATAAAGATTTTCTTTATGCCTTGGGGTATGACTTACATGAAGACCCCAACATGGAAGACACGCCCAGGAGGGTAGTAAAAATGTTAATGAGGGAAACGTGTAAGGGTACCTACCTTAAGGAGCCTAAGGTTACTACTTTTCCTTCTGATTACACGGGAATCGTGTTTGAGGGTGATATTGACGTGAAATCACTTTGTTCTCACCACATGATGCCTTTCTTCGGTAAGGCGTACATAGCTTATATCCCTCAAGGTGAAGTGATAGGCTTATCGAAGTTGAACCGTATAGTGGACTGGTTCTCAAGACGTCCTCAGTTGCAAGAGCAACTGACACAGCAAATCCATGACTATCTACAAAAGGTCCTCCCTAACAATCAAGGCATAGCCATTTTCATTGAGGCGAACCATACTTGCGTCTCATTAAGGGGTATTGAACATCATTCAGTGATGAAAACTAGTAAACTTTCTGGAGCGTTCCTTGATAACACGGATAAGTCTAGGGAGGAATTCTTTCAAATGATAAAAAGGGGCTGATATGATGGATTTTTTAATGAAGCCTACAGTGGGGGAAAATAATAAATTTTATTATGTCTATAAAATATCATGCCTACTCCCCGAGAAACCCTACTATTATCTAGGAAAGCATGAAACATTCAACTTGGATGATAATTATATGGGGAGTGGAGTAGTTATAAATAGATTTTATAAAGAACATGGTATTGAAAATTTTAAAAAGGAAATTATAGGATTTTTCAAAAATTCAGAAGAACTCCTTCAAGGAGAAGAAGAATTAATCGGTGAGCTTTATAAAAACGATCCTTGGTGTTTAAACTTATGTGGTGGAGGCAAAGGAACTTCTGGTAAAAATCATAGTAAAGAAACCAGAAAGAAAATTTCAGAAGCTAATAAGGGTAAATTAGTAGGAGATAAAAATCCTATGAAAAGAACAGAGGTTAAAGAAAAACACTTGAAAAAAATACGAACTGAAGAATATAGGAAGTCTATATCTGAGTCAAATAAGAAGGCATGGAATAAACTCTCGGTTCGAAGAAAAATGGAACAGAGAACTGTTTCTGAAAAATCTAGAGAAAAGATGTCTGAATCTCAAAAGGGGAAGAGACTAGGAGAATTAAACCCAGCAAAAAGAGAAGAAACTCGTTGTAAGTTAAGGAAAGCTTGGTTAATGAGAAAATTAAGGAGAGAAACTGAGGGAGAAAATGATTTATCACAAGAGTATTCTAAATTAGCATTGGAAATTATTCTTTATGATGATGAAATGATGACTCCCCTCTTTTCAAAACTATCTTATTTGTGTTTAGGATTAACTGGAGAAACTGGAGAATTATGTGATAAATTTAAGAAGATAGTAAGGGATGATAGATGTCATGTAACTCCTAAGAATCTTTACTTATTGAAGTCAGAAATTGCTGATATTCTTTGGTATCTAACTGCTATAACTAATGAGTTAGGATCTTCACTATCTGAGATTATGGACATAAGTTTGGATAAGATTCAAGATAGAATCAACCGTGATCAACTGCAAGGATCAGGTGACGAAAGGTAAAATTTTTGAAAAATAGTAGTGAAAAATTTTGCAGTTAGACATATAATTTTTATATTTGTATATCGAAATAAGTCAAATAGATAAGATTAAAAGATCATGAAAAAGTATTACTTAGAAGGAAAGGAAATCACGGAACAGGAAGCGAAAGAGATAATCGCTCAAAACGAAGAATACATGAAGAGTGATGACTTGACAGTTTGGGCAAAATGCCAGTTCATAACAGTAGTAAACCTTTAATAAGTAAAACAGATGATCATATCATTATCAGGAACGCATTGCACGGGGAAAACGACTCTAGTAAAGGCTATGATGGAAGACCCTCAGTTGAAGGAAGATTGCTCTTTCATCAACGCCTCAGGCAAGGACACAGCGAAGTACGGTTTGTCAATCAACGAGGACGGTGACGCCTTGTCTCAAGTGTTTTTCGCAACACGTCAGTTAACCCGACTTATTGAGAACAGGAACGAGAAGAAACATCTTATCTGTGATCGCTCGATACTTGACGTGGTAGTTTATTCTAGGTACCTAGGGAGACAAGGTAAGATAGGTCTTGAGACTATTAAACTAGTGGAAGAACTGAACGCAATAGAGAGTCAACTCATGGACGCCTATTTTATCCTAGAACCGTCATTCGGTTTGGTAGAGGAGAAGGATCGTTCCATGAATGAGAAGTTCCAGAAGGACATCCAGTCTCTATTCACCTATACTTGCTCGTTTTTGCCTGAAGGCATGAAAGAAGGAACTGCAATTAAATACCTCCCCTCTGATCTGCAGAGTAGGATGAGTTTAATAAAGAATTTTTTAGGTTATTAATTTTAAAAGAAACATCGTTATGGAAGTGGCAACTATTAAAAGGATGGCAACTGTCATGATTAAGTTCAAGATTGAGAAAGGCCAGTTTAGTGAAGAAGACAAGAAAGTAGCAATCCAGGTATTGAAACAGAGAGGACAGGACGTTTCAAAGTGGGAAACAGAAGAAGTGAAAGAAGAACAACCTGCAGATATGCCGGGTGAAGTTCAAGAAATGGAGTCTTCTCAAGACGCACCTGAAGAGGAGGAAGAATCTCAGTCTACGAAGTTAGACCCGAAGACAGTAGAGATCGTTGATAAAGCGATAGAGGAAATCTGTGAGTGTGAGTATGACGATATTAAGTTGAAGGCTGGGGACTTGATGGGTGATGATCCTAAGGAAACGGAAGACCTCACGAAGGAACAGGTAGAAGGGTTCTTGGAACTCGCCAAGGAGTTGAAGAAGAGAAATGAGGAAAAGAAGGCAGAGAAGAAAGGAAAAGAGAAGGTTAAGGAAACGGTAAAGAAAGAAGGGAAAGTTGAAGAGAAGACAGAGAAACCGGTAGAATCTGTAGAAGAAAAACCGAAAGTAGAGAAAAAGGTAGAAGTTACACCGAGAAAGGTGGCAGCTATTCCTCAGCCTACTGAAGAGGAACTGAAGGCTATTTTCAGTGTTCAGTCACAGAAGAAGATTGATCAGGTGTTGGAAATCTTGAAGAACGGTACTCAAAAGAAACGTGTCATCATTGACTTGTGGGATTTGGGACTTGATAAGTCAGAGATCGTGAACTTGAAAGTAGCAGACCCGACATACACCTATGACTTGATCCGGGCACAGCAGAAAATGTCAGAACAAGTAAAGGACTTAAAGAAATGATAGTCGCTCATGAAGCCCCTCTTCACCTTATGGACTGGGTGAGGAGGCGCACTGATTACGATTACGCTTTAGTTCACCTGTTTGAGGATCCTGCTCACGGTAAGGAGTACTACGATTTTTTCGTTGATTCATTGAACATGGGTAGAACCGTTATACTTGATAACTCTATCTTTGAGTTAGGCAAGGCGTTTGACATGGAGAAGTTCTTGGAATGGGTTGTTCAACTGAGACCTACTGAGTACATCATACCGGATGTACTTGATGACATGGAAGGGACTTTGGAAAACGTGGGAAAATGGAGGAAACTCAGTTCTGGTTACAAGTTGGATAGAACTTCAATAGGAGTAGTACAAGGCAAGACATTCGGTGACATGATGGAATGCTACAAGGGACTCTTACCCTATTGTGATAAGATAGCTATCTCTTTTAACTGTGAAGCTTATCAAGAATATTTCAGTCAGAAGGGTATCCGGTTACCGAGAGAACACGCTTGGATGTACGGTAGGGTTCAGTTCTTGAACCTCTTAATGAGAGAACGGTTCTTTGACCCTAACGTTCCTATTCACCTTTTAGGCCTGGCGTTACCTCAGGAATTACTTTACTACAGGTATTGTGTGTCTATTAAGTCCGTGGATTCTTCTTCACCTATCATGCACGGTTTAGAAGGCATTACCTACGGTAGTTACGGTTTAGATAATAAGGTTCCAAAACCCGTGAAAGATGTCATGTGGACTGATAACGTGAGTCCAGAACAGTTGGCCGTTATACGTGAAAATATGAAGATTTTTAGAACATTTATTGAATAAGTTATGGCGCAAGGAGAAAATAATGATAGAGTATTAGGGAAGAAGGTAGAAAACAAGTTCGTGTATGATCCTTCCCTTTTGAGAAAAGAGGCGAGATTAGATAACCGAAAGAACATAATAGGTTCTCGTCCTTCCATGCCGTTTTTCGGAGTGGATATCTGGCATTGCTATGAAGTTTCTTGGTTAGACCCTTGTGGTAAACCTCAGAATTTCATCTTGAAGATCTGTTATCCAGCCTCTTCTGAGTATATCGTTGAGAGCAAATCTTTGAAACTGTATCTCAATTCCTTTAATCAAACTATGTTCGTTTCATCCATGAATGTCCATAAGGCGGTTAGGGAAGATCTTACCAACCTACTCGGTTGTCATGTTGTAGTGTCTGCCTTTCCTTTAACTTATGAAGTGAACAGTCTACTTTTAAAGGATTCAAGATACTTATGCCTTGAGAACGTGATCTCTAAAGAAATCACTGTTAGAGAGTTTGAAGGGGAGAATCCAAGTCTCCTTGACGGGAAGTCTTCTAATGAGCCTTTCTTCGTACATAGCACTTCACTTAGAAGTAGGTGTAAGGTGACCGGGCAACCAGACTGGGGAGACCTTTTCATCTACATGAAAGGGAAAGACGTGCCCACTTTTGATTCATTGTATAAGTACATCATCTCTTTGAGGAATGAGTGCCATTTCCATGAGGAGATAGTAGAAACCGTGTACATGAGACTACTTGAGAAGTTTGCTCCTAGGGATTTAGGCGTTTTCGCTTGTTACACGAGAAGGGGTGGTATAGACATTAACCCCATGAGGGCTTCTGATATTTCTGTCTTGACCCTACTTTCTCCGAGATTACTTTCTCCCGATCAGTTATCATTTAGAACAATACGGCAGTAATGTATCAGAAGGATTCTACTACTAAAATAAGAGGATACGTGGAAGAATTGAAGGAAGATATGCTAGTCATCCTTACTTCTTTCACTACCCATTTCTCCTGCCCGTTTCACTGTGGTGGATGCTGCCTTGATTTCACGTTAGACCTCCTTCCTAAGGAGTATGAGAGGATGAAGAAGACAGATCCAGGGAATTCTTTACTTTTTGAGAGACGGTTAATTGACACTGATAAGAAGGAGAAGGGGATAGTTTACACCCATAAGAACACGGAAGGTAAGAGGTGTGATTTCTACCACAGTGGTGGTTGCGTGATTCATGAGAACCGTCCTTTTTCTTGCCGTTTTGAGTTGAATAAGATCCGGAAACTGAAAGAGTTTGATCTCAAGGAGTTTTCTTACACGTGCCTAGGGAAAGCAGAGTATCGAGATAAAGTAAGGATGACATCAGAGTTAGGGGGATCTATTAAATGTAAGATGGGAACTTGCCATGATCGTACCTTGGAAGATCAAGAAGATGACTTGATGTCATTGATAAGGTTACAGTCTTGGTATGAGTTATTCACGGGTGAGGAGAATAAGAACTTGAAGGTATTGACTGATTTACTCTGTAGGTATCATGAGCAAGAACGGCTTTTCATACTGGATCAAGCCTTGATAATTTACGGGGATTTAATTATGACAGAAGAAGAAGCGGAGGCTATATTATGAAAAGAGCTATATTGAGTTGGTCAGGCGGGCTAGATTCAACCTGCTTATTATTACACCTTCTAGCGGAAGGGTACATGGTTAAAACTTATTCATTCAAGTACGGGCAGAAGCATTCTATCGAGTTGGAGAAGGTGAAGGAAAACTTTAGACTTTTCCAGTCGAAGGGCTTTTTAGTAACTCATCAAGTTATAGACTTGACTGATTGCTTTGATACTTCCACTTCTTCCCTTTCTTCTCACGGTGCAGAAATCCCTAAGGGAGATTATAGGGATGAAAACATGAAGTCAACAGTAGTTGAGAATAGGAACGTGATATTCGCTTCCATTCTTTACGGGAAAGCCCTATCATGGGCGAAACTTGACCGAGGTCCAGTCACTATCTTCTTAGGGTTACATTCAGGTGATCACACGATTTACCCGGATTGTACTGAAGAATCACGCCAGGCGTGTGAACACGCCTTTAAGGTGTCCAACTGGGATTCTGACTTGATTGATTATCAAGCACCTTTTAATCACCTTGACAAGGCAGGTGTTTTAGAGAAGGGATCTGAAAGTATGTGGAAGTTAGGCTTGACGCCTGGTGAGTCAATAGGGGTACTTAAGAATACTCATACTTGCTATTCTCCCGATGCAGAGGGGCGGTCTTGTGGTGAATGTGGTAGTTGCAGGGAAAGGCTGGAAGCGTTTGAAAAGAATCAACTGAAAGACCCGATAGAGTATGTACGTTAGTTTTGAGAAGTGGTGTGAGGATAACAACCTGGTACCACTTGATTTAGGTGATAACGTGTATCAGTTTGGAGATAAAAAATATCTACTGATACAGGAGAAAGACGGTCTCATATTTGATGAGAAGTTTCACTTCCTTTTAGATTTTGATGAAGAGATACAGGTGAAAGAGGTAGATAGAGTCATGTTCCCTTGGGGAAGGAAATACTATTACTGTCCTGTTAAAAAATTGAGAGAGGTTGAGATTATACCGTTAAAATATTTAGGCGAGTGCAGTTTGACGACTCCTAATTTACCGTTTTTAGGCGTGCATGGAGAGTATGAGATAGAGAACGGTAGTCGGGACTATTCAGACTGGTGCCTGAAGGGTAAATTCTTGAAGACACCTACGATGGGCATCTGTGAGAAGAACACCTTAGGCGGTTCCATATCGTTTCAGATAGCGTGTCAAGACGAAGGTATCAAGTCGATATTAGGGGAAACGGTGACGGTGTTAATTGATGATGACACCTTAGTAGACCTTAAACTTTACGCAACCTGTAAGAAGGGATGGGAGAACTTGTTGCTAGTAAACTGTGAGATCAACGTCAATAATCCTTCACAGTATATCACGGAAGAACGACTTCTTGAGTTGACAGAAGGGCTTGTCTGCGTTTTTCCCCCTGCGTCATATCCTTACGATCGGGACAGGATAGAGATGTACATGGATTACTTCAAGGACGGTTGCTACTTTCAGTTGGATAGCGTGGAGTACACGAACGATGAGTCAGACAAGGATTTCCTCCTCAACACCCTCGCCTACATGAAAGACGGTAGGATTCAGCCTATACTCATAACAGATGCCTACTACTTGGACGCTGATGATCACATCATAAAGCCTATTCTTAACTCTTTGCTGAAGGTCAGGGAGAAGGCTTCCGTGAACCAATTCTTCAAAGATGACTTGACGATCATGGAAGAACTGGACCCGCTGATTAAAGGGGAGAAGGCTGAAGATATGCTAGTGATGGCCATCGCTAATCTTGAAGAAGTGGCGGAAAGGTGTAACTATCAGATCCCTACAGGAGTGTTCCACCTACCGAGGTATCAGATGAACCCTGACGAGGCAGAACTTTATGAGACTCCAGAAGACCTATTCTACGCATTGATCCAGGAGGGTTTGGAAAAGAAAGTGATAGACAAGGGGAAAGAAGTTGATCAGTACATGGATCGGTTAGACACTGAGATGAAGGTAATCCAGAAAGGAGGATTCATTGATTATTTCTTGATCTTGTGGGACGTTGCGAATTTCTGCAAGAAGAATGACATATTAGTAGGACTGGGTCGAGGATGTTTCTTACCTGGTTCTATGGTACTAATGTCTGATGGAACACAAGTTCCTATTCAAGAAGTTGAAGTAGGCAGGAAGGTAAAAAATTATTTTGAGGGTGAATCATTAGTTACAGATATCTTTAGGTATGAAATAGAAGAGGAAATAGTAGAACTAGAATTTGAAAATGGGAAGAAGATTTCTTGCACTAAGGATCATAAAATTTATACCTCTAATAGGGGGTGGGTAGAGGCAGATGAACTTACTGAGGATGATAATATAATTTTTGTAAATTGAATTATTATTTTTATCTTTGAGAAAAAACATCCTGCAGCTATGATTATCTATAAAGTAACTAATAAGATTAATGGTAAGGTTTACATAGGGAAGACTAAGTATACCCTTAATGATAGAAAGTCTCAACATTTTTCTGAATGTAAGTTATACAATACTCATAATAAGTTTCATAATGCCTTAAGGAAGTATGGAAGGAGAAATTTTGAATGGGAAATTATTGATAGAGCTTCTACTGAAGAGGAATTAAATTCTAAGGAAATTTTCTGGATTAGAGAATTAGACTGTATAAATAAGGGGTATAATATTAGTAAGGGAGGAAACGGGGGTGACAACCTCAGCAATAATCCTAGGAAGGAGGAAATTAGAAAAAGAGTTGGTTTAGGTGTTAGAAATTCAAGTAGGTGGACTGAGGAGCGTAAAAGAATTGCTTCTTTAAATTTTCGAGGTGAAAACAATCCTATGAGAAAACATCCTGAAAGATCTTTTTTCAATACAGATAATCCTATGAAAAGGGAAGAATATAAGAGGCGGGGTGAAAATAATCCTATGTACAATTTAGAAATAAGAGAAAAACAGAGAAAAGCTGTAAATACTCCAGAACATAAAAAGAAGTTAAGTCTAGCAGGCAAGAAGATAAAGGGTATTAAAAGATCCCCTACTACTTGTCAGATTATATCTGAATCAAAAAGTAAGTATTATATATGTCAGTATACTCTTGAAGGTGAATTGCTTCATATTTTTAGTACTAGAAAGGAGCTTTTAGAAAAATTTGGTAAAGAGCCTCCTAGGTTTATTAATGATTCTTGTAAGTATCTTAATTTTAACTGGAAAAGGTTTAGAAAGAATGAAATTACTAAGGAAGAAATATTTGAACTATAAGGGTCCTGTTTATGATTTAGGAGTACATACTAAGGATCACTCATATATAATCAATAATGCAGTAGTACATAATTCTGCAGCGGGATGCTTGGTTTCTTACTTGATCGGTTTAGTCCAAGTAGACCCACTTGAATACGGTTTACTTTTTGAGAGGTTCTTGAACGAAGGGCGTTTAGGGAAGTCACTACCTGACGTGGATTGTGACTTCGAGGCAGAGAGAAAGGCAGAGATTAAGACCTACATAGAGGAGAAGTACGGGAAGGACCGTTTCTGCTCAGTAGGCACCTACTCATCATTACAGTTGAGACAGGCTTTCATTGATTTCTCAAAGTTGAATAACTTATCACCGGGAACGGTAGAATACTTATCAGGTGTTCTGACAGAATCGGATGAGAACTCAGACGGTCGTGGTTTTAAGAAGCCCTGGGCCTTCTTTTTCAAGGCTGCATCGAAGATGCCAGAGTTGAAAGAGTACGTGGAAGAGTACCCTGGTGTCATTGAGGCCATGGAATTATGCCACACTCAACCGAGATCAAAATCAGTTCACGCTTGTGCTACGTTACTACTTCCAGAAGGGTATTCTATTTTTACTACTCTCCCTATCCGGAAAGGTGAGGTGAAAGGCCAGAAGATGTTAGTGTCAGAGTGGGAAGGTGTTTACCTTGAGAAAGCGGGATTCTTAAAGGAAGACCTTTTAGGTATCTCTCAGTTGGACAAGTTCAAGAATATCATCCGACTAGTCAGGGAGAATTATGGTGAAGACATTGACATATACAACATCCCCCTGGATTGCCCTGAGGTATTCAAGTTGTTCTCAGAAGGCAAGAATGGAGACGTGTTTCAGTTGGGGAGTTCCGGTTTGACTAGTTATTCAGTCACGATGAAACCGGACCACATCAACGATATAGTCGCCATGATTGCAGTGTACCGACCGGGTCCTATAGAGAATAACTTCCATAATGATTACGTGTTATTGAAACACGGTGAGAAGGAGCCTAAATTTTACCCAGGGACAGAAGAGATCACGAAGGACACCTACTCGTTGATCATATATCAAGAGCAGGTCATGCAGATTTGCCAGAGGATGGGGAACTTCACGTTGGTAGAAGCGGATGACATCAGGAAGGCGATGGGTAAGTTGAACCTTAAACTGATTGAATCGTACGAAGAGAAGTGGTACAAAGGAGCTAGGGAAAATGGGTACGATGAGAAAACCATTAAGGAACTGTGGGAAACGATGGTTAAGTTCTCTGGGTATTCATTCAACAAGTCTCACTCTGTTTGTTACGCCATAACGGGATACACGTGTCAATATCTCAAGTGGAAGTACCCTCTCCCCTACTGGATTACGGCACTTCAGTTCGCAACGAAGGAAAGGATAGACGGTTTTATCTCAGAGATCGGTTCATCAGGTAACATTAAGATACTACCTCCTGACATCAATAAGTCACGACTTGATTTCTTCGCTGATTTCAACACGCAAAGTATCATCTGGTCTATAACTAAGGTTAAGCAATGTGGAGAGGCGTCAGTGAAGGCGATCTTTGAAGAGAGGGACGCCAACGGGGAATTCTTCTCCTTGGAGGAGTTCATGGAACGTGTTGAGAAGAGGAAGGCGAATAAGTCAGTGATGGAGAATTTAATCCTTTCTGGAGCCTTCGATTCCTTGGAAGGTATCAAGTTCCCCGCTCAAAGGAGGAACATCATTAAGAAGTACCGGGAACTGGCGAAGGTGAAGATTGAGAAGAATAAGGTGGATTGGTTTGAGGAGATTCAGAAAAGTTCCCACTTATACGATGATTGGTGGTGGTTGTTACAGCAGAAGAGAGTATCATCTTTGGCGTTCTTCGATTATAGGGAGATCATTCGTACTCTCTCAGACCGTTGCTGGGATGATAGTAAGTACATGGACGTGAAAGACATCAAGTTGCAAGATGTCTCCAACGAACCTTCCTACGGTTATGGAAACCGTTCTCGGTACAACGTGATAACAGGAGGAGTGATCGTTTCTGCAGAAGTGAGAAAGGCGAAGAAGAAGGGGAACTGGATGAGAGTGCAGATTGAGCAGAACTATGAGTACGTTTGGTTGTACATTTGGTCTGAGCAGTACCAGAAGGTAGAGAACTTGAAGATAGAAGAGAAGGTAGGCCAGATCTTGATAACCACGGGACGTGTCACGTGGGATGAGTATAGGAAGCAGAATATACTTCAGGCTGATGATAATTTTATGGTACAAATTTTAGGATAAAAATTTGGATGAGACATATAAATTTTATATTTTTACAGAGTAGAAAATAAATAACAGGATTGGGGCTGATGAGGCCTTTAAAAAGTAGAAACATTATGAGAAATTAACCAGATGAGTGAAGATTTAATCAAGATCCCAGTAGGTGGGAAAATCATTGTTCTAAAGGGTAGTGATTGGGATTCGGACATCGAGATTGATGAGGTGACACAGATTCAGTATGATAACCTTTTCGGTGAGATCGTGACTGTTTCCTCCCTTTATAACAGAGTTGGTCTACTTAAGGCAGACGTTGATAACGAGTACGAGGAATACAAGTTGGACTGCCAGGTGTTTGAGAGCCAAGTAAGGCAACAGTACATCAAGTCAAAGATCGCTATGGGCGAGAAGAAACCTACAGTTGATGACTGTGAAGATCACTTGAACACGCACCCCGAGGTAATGCAAAAGAGGAAGAGGTTACTCCAGTTGAAAAAGAATTGTAATTACATTGATGCCTTGTATTGGGCCGTCCAGTCCAAGGATAAGAAGTTATCAGTTCTCATGAAGGGAGTGACTCCAGAAGAATTTGCGAAAGGTATCTTAGAGAGAAAAGTCAACACTTTTCTAGTTAAAAAATTCAACGAAAAACTTTAAAGTAACATGGCTTACAACAGAGAACGGTTCAAGGCAGCGAGAGTTGAGGCGAACCAAAAAGTGACTAAAGAGCTTAACAACTTGTATAAGTCAGAATCCAGTCGTGGAGATTATCACACGATAGACGAGGGTTATAACTATTTCAGGATGATGCCTCCTCATCCAGATGACGGTCCGGACGCACCCTCCTTGCAGCCTAAGGCAGTTTATTGGTTAGAGTGCAAGGTAGAAGAGAAAGACAGTGAAGGCAAGGGTAAGGGGACTTACGTCTGGTCCAGGCGTCCTATCTTCGATTCACGTATTCATGGTGGTACTGAGATGGACATCGTGGATAAGTACATTGAATTTACCCGGAGGAAGGTGTACGAAGAGATTCAGGATAAAGAAGAAGCCCGGAAAAAACTGTCACCACTTCTCGGGTGGAGATCGAAGGACGGGAAGTGGAATCAAGGAATCCTTATCAGTTCTTCCTACGTTTGCTACGCAACGAAAGGAGAAATCAAGCCTGAGAACTTGGGACGTTTAGAATTGTGGGACAGTGACAAGAAAGAACTTGAGAAATTGAACATCGTGGAGGAGAGTGATGAACCGATCCAGACAGACCTTTTCTCCGATCCAGATGAGGGGTCACAGTTCATCATCAAGAAGATAAAACAAGACGGTAAGTGGGTGAACGTGTTCTCTAAACCTGAATTCCGCCCACGACCAGGAGGTGATGTTGCGAAGCAGTACGATGAGTTCTTGATATCTCAGAAAGTGCCTGACGCAGTCTTGATGAAGTTGGAGGAGATGGAACCACTCTCTAAGCAATTCCGTAACTCCTATAAGAGATCAGACTTTGAGAGGGCCTTTGAGGCACTGAAACGTTTCGATGAGAAGAACGGCTACCACACTTTCGAGAATGATGAGTTCTTGGAGATAGTAGCGACCATTGATTCTTACTACCCAGAAGATGACACGACCCCTGAAGGTGATAAGGATCTACCGTTCGGTAACGTACCAGAAGGAGTCGCTGACGTGAACGCAATGACCAGGGATGAGATGAAGAAGTACATCAAGGAGAAAGGCTATCCTATTAAAGTTATAGCGTCCATGCCTGATGAGTTAATTAGAGAGATGATCGTTGCTCAGGAGACAGAGGCTCCTGAAGAACCGGAAGAAGTGAGAGACACTGAAGAAGAGGAAGAAGCTCCTGCAGCAGAACCCGTTAGAAGGGGACCTGTTGAAGTGAAGGATGACTTACCTTGGGAGGAAGAAGAAAAGGAGAAACCGGCAGAGGAAGTAGAAGACGCAGCAGAGAAAAGAAGAAAAATGCAAGAGAGACTTGCGAAGTTAAAAAGAAAATAAAAACAGTACTACGATATGAAAACGATAGGTGTAATCTCAACGGACTGGCATATTGATGAGTCTAATCAAAGTGAGGTGTACGAATTGGTGGTAAAACAAGTAGAGATAGCGAAGAGAGAAGGATTGAGTAAAATTTTCTGCTTGGGTGACGTTTTCGACAGTAGGCAGAAACAGAGTGAACGTGTCTTGAACACGTTCACTTCTATCCTAGAGTACCTTGAGGTGAATAATATGTACTTGATCTGTGTCCCTGGGAACCATGATAAGACAGATTATAGAGGGTACCGCTCCTTCCTCTCACCGTTTAAGAACCGCCCCTACTTCTTGTTAGTTGAGGAGTTCAAGGTACTTGAGAATTTTGAGGGTACTAACACTCATGTTCTATTGATACCGTTTTATTCAGAAGAAGAGTGGTTGGAAAGGCTTGAAGAGGCGAGTAGGCTCTTAGAGGCACGAGGCTTGAGAAAGGCAGACACTATTCTCATGTCTCATCAGGCCCTGACGGGATCAGTGAACAATGACGGTTCTAAGGTTGAGAACAGTATCAAACCTGGGATGCTAAGTGATTTCAAGGCGGTGTTCTTAGGACACTACCACGATTATCAGGAGATCACTGCGTCAATCATCCATTGTCCTTCTATACGTCAGAAGAATTTCGGTGAGAACCCTAATAAGGGCTACACGTTGGTTAAGGACACGGGGGAGTATGACATTGAGCTATCAGAGTTCAAGCAGTACTATACCATGGAGTACGATGCGAGTGACTTGGACCCAAAACTCTTGGAAGAATTGAAGAAGGAAGTGAAGGAAACTGATATGCACGTCAGGATAAAGGTGAGGGGTGAGGCGAAGGACGTGAAATCACTGGACTTGAACTCGTTAAGAGCGGTAGGGGTGAAGGTTGAAGTGAAATCCCCTTCTATTGAGAAATCAGTAGAAGAGTGCAACGGTGAGATAGAAGATTACTCCTCCTACAAGTTGTTGAAAGAGTTGTTTGAGGAGTTCTGTGAGAGTAGGAAACTTGATAAAGAAGAAGGTACTCGTTTATTAAAATTAATCGTTAAAGAGAATGAGTGAGAAACTGAGGAAAACGATCGAGGACATAGAGAAGAAGTTCGGTAGAGGAACTATCATGTCTTTCGATGAAACCATGGATTACTCCTTGAAGAGGGTACCTAGTGGTTCTTTATTCTTAGACATCATCCTCGGTGGTGGGTACCCGTTGGGACGTATCATCGAGATCATAGGACCGGAATCGTCTGGTAAATCGACTGTACTCCTCCACGCTATAAGGGAGACTCAAAAGTCTGGGAACGTTGCCGCCTACATCGACATGGAACAGGCGTTTGATCCTATCTATGCCTCTAACATAGGGATTGACCTGTCTCCAGACAAGTTCGTGTTCTCTCAACCGGACACGGCTGAGCAATGCCTGTCTATCGTTGAGAAGTTATTGGAATCTGGAGAAGTTTCCTTCATAGGAGTAGACTCAGTCGCTGCGATGGTACCAACGGCAGAATCTGAAGGAGAGTTCGGGGAATCGAAGATGGGACTGCACGCCCGGTTGATGTCACAGGCGATGAGGAAGTTAGTGGCGAAGGTGAACAAGTCCAACTGCGTTCTCTTTTTCACCAACCAGTTACGGGACATGATGGGGGTCATGTACGGTCCCACGGAAACGACAACGGGAGGTAACGCTTTGAAGTACTACGCCTCTATCCGGTTGGACATCCGGAGGAAGTCGATCGACAAAGATTCTGAGGCACAGGCTATCTCTAACACGGTCAGGGTGAAAACTATCAAGAATAAAACGTACCCACCGTTCAAGGAGTGCACTTTTAAGATCCTTTACGGTATCGGGATCTCTCATGAAGACGAGATCTTCGAGGCTTGCGTGGAGAATGACATCATCAAGAAATCGGGGTCTTGGTACTCCTACAAAGAGAAGAAACTGGGACAAGGGAAAGACAACTGCCTACAGGTGATACAGGACTTAGGCATCATGGACGAGTTGGAGTCTCAGGTGAGAGAAATGTACGGTTTAATTTAACATAGTAGTAAAGTATGAATCAGAAAGACAGCATGGTGAACGATTACACCCTAGTGTTCGTTCCAGAAGAAGTGAAAGAAACGGAGTCAGGGATCGTCCTGCAGAAGAGGAAGAAAGTGGGGAACTTCGTGGAGACCGTGGTCATCAAGTCAGGGAAGTACGATGTTGCTTCCGTTCTGACGGTGGCTGAGTTCCACATGGAAGCCGTGGAATACAAGGATGAACTGATGGACAAGGCAGCGAAAGGCGCCTACTTCATCGTTCCCGACAACAAAGTAGTATCATGTAGAAAACCAGAATTCAAATGAAAAGAGACATTGTTACAGGAGTAGAAGGTCGTGAAGGCCTCATTCAAGGTATTGAGAAGTTAGCGAAAACGGTAGGGTCCACGCTGGGTCCTTGCGGTAGAACGGTTATCATCAACCGCCCAGGTCGTACACCCTTGGTGACGAAGGACGGTGTGACGGTAGCGAAAGAGATAGAGTTGACGGATCCGGTAGAGGCGATCGGTGCTCAGTTCGTTAGAGACGTGTCAGTGAAGACAGGGGAAGAGGCTGGGGACGGTACCACGACAGCGACTATCCTCGCTCATGAGATGATCCGAATAGGGAGCATGATGCAAGGGGAACTCGGTAGTAAGTTCTACCCGTTTGATTTTAAGGAAGGGATGAACTTCGCAAAGAATGAAGTTCTCTCCCTGATTCGCATGAGTGCGAAACCGGCCAAGGATTACCTTAAGTCCATAGCACTCGTCTCATCTAATAATGATGAGGAAGTGACTTCCTTGATCATGCAAGCGGTTGAGAAGGTAGGTCTAGCCACTGGTCTGATCACGGTTCAGAACGCCTCTTCCACTGAGAGTTCCCTGAAGACCGTGATGGGGACACCGGTTGATGCTGGTTACTCCTCACCCTATTTCTGCACGGACCCGGAGAAGATGGAAGTCGTTTTTGAGAATCCCTACTTGTTCATCATGGATGAGAAGTGTACTTCTTTCAACGATCTAGTCCCTATCCTAGAGTTCGCACTGCGTGAGCATAGACCTATCGTGATCGTCACGGAGACAGCTTCTCAGGAGACGATGCAGCAGGCGATCATCAACAAGTTGAAAGGCTTGCCTATTTGCATCATGAAGGCACCCGGGTACGGTCAGATGAAAACAGACCTACTCGAAGACCTTTGCTCGTTGACGGGAGCCACACTCTTCTCTCAGAAGACAGGGACTGACTCTTACGATCCAGCGTTCTGCGGTGAATGCCGTAAGATCACTATCACGAAGAATGAGGCTATCGTCATCTCGAAAGAAGAAGACGAGACGATCCAGGCGACACTCTCCAAGCGTGTTTCCTTCCTTCAGACTCAGGTTGATTCCTGTGAAGACGACTACGACCGTGAGAAAATGCAAGAACGCCTTGCGAAGTTGACGGGAGGTCTAGCGGTTATCTACGTTGGTGGGGGATCAGAAATTGAGATCAAAGAGAAGAAAGACCGTGTCGATGACGCACTCTGTGCCGTTAAGGCAGCGATGCAAGAAGGAGTAGTACCTGGAGGCGGTATCATGTTTTATAGGGAAGGATACTTGCACTTGATGGAAGAGCTTCCTAATACCTCTTATTACTACGGTTATCAGTGCGTCATGGAATCACTGATGGCACCTCTCCGCTGGATGCTCCGTAACGCTGGTTACGGTGAGGATTCCGGTGTACTTAACGGCTTTAACTTTGACCCTAAGTCTGAAGAGTTCATGGAGAAGGGACTGAACATTCGCACGATGAAGGTTGAGAACTTGTACGAGAACGGGATCTTGGACCCGTACAAGGTACTCCGGGTTTGCCTTGAGAATTCCGTCTCAATCGCTTCCACCGTCTTAACGACTGAGGCAGTCATCTACGATATACCGGAAGAGAAACATGGTTGTTCATGCGGTTGCAATCAACCGATGATGTGACCTTGAATCACTACTAAATTTTAAGGGTACTACTAAAATAGTACCCTTTTTATTTGGATAAGACATATAATTTTTATATTTTTATGGTATGAAATTAAAACATGAAATCAGATGAAAGAAGAAAGAGAAAACATCGGTAAGAAAGGTGTCTTCAAGTTGAGGGAAAACCTTTCTAATTGGACGAGGAACATCTTAGATTCCTATCGAGGACTTCACTTAGACCTATGTCAGTTTGATATAACGGACGTGGTAGCACAGGACTCTCTAATTTTCTACAAGGCTCACTTCAACTACTGTAGGAAGGAGTTCTTGATACCTGCCGTGGACACGATAGTGTTAGAAAGTGAGAAAACAGTCACTGAACCGAGTCAGGTCTCCATGCACGATCTTCTTCTCGCCCGTGGTTACTTGAAAGAAAAGATGGGGAGGTACCTCTCAACTAGCCCCACTTATCAGGAGGTAGAAGAAGTACTTAAGAAGTTAGAGAAGAAATTAGATCAGGAGATCAGTAACCTTTTAAAAGATTAAGGCCATGTTCGTACCTATAAACGTGAAAGCTAAGAACGTCCAATCATTCGTGACGTTAGATTACGACTTCCAGGCAGGGAAGGCGATCATGGTGCAAGGCAACAACTTGACGAACCGAGGTCAGGCGACCAACGGGTCAGGTAAGAGTACCCTATTCGAGGTTATCTACTACTGCCTACTCGGTGGAACGTCATCGGGAAAAAGGGACATGAAGTTGATCCGTCACGGTGAGTCTTCATGCTCCATGGAACTCACCCTTCGCAACAACCTCTACCGGTGTGAACTGACAGTGAGGAGAACGGTGTACAGGTCGAAGAACTCAACTCTCGAGATCTACGAGAACGGGGTCTTGATGAAGGATAAGTACGCCACGGTGAATGACGGTAACAGGTACCTACTCGAGTTCATCGGGATCTCACCTGATGACATCAAGAATTACTACTTGATCAACAGAGACCGGTTCGTGTCCTTCTTCTCCTCCCCAGACTCGAAGAAACGGGAACTGATAGGTCGTTTCTCAGGCGCTCACAAGTTAGCGAAATCAGACCAGGTAATCAATCAAGAGATAGAGAAGATTGAGAGAGAACTGAAGTCTCTCAGGGACGAACGCCTGCAAGTGTCAACGAGGAAAACGGTTTACGAGGAGCAAAGGGAGGACTTGGTGAACCTTGACCTAGAAAGGCAGAAGGAAGAACGGTTAGAGTCACTCCGGCAGATGAAGGAGAAGGTACTGGCGGAGATAGCTGAGTGTGAGAAATTCGAGGGGCATTCCAAGTCGTGGACGGCTCAGGTGCAAGTGGAAAGGGTTCAGGCAGAGAGAGTAGTAGAACGGTTGAACAAGGCCTGTAGGAAACTCCGCTCTATCTCTTACGATGATGAAGTGGCGAAGATACGGTTAGAAGTCAGTGACAAGGAAGAGGACATTCAGAAGTGTAAGGGTAGGGTGAAGGAACTTGACGCTGAAGGTCAGGAGTTGTACTCGTCATCGTACGACTTAGACCTCCTCCTCCGGGGTAAGATAGAATGCCCTAAATGTCACCACGTTTACAACCCGTCATTCGAGATGCCCGTGGATGAGGCGAGGGAGTTGCTCGAGGAGGTGAAAGAGGCGATCAGGGAAGTTGAGGGGAAGAAAAGGAAAGTCAACGACACGATCAAGGAGATAGAGAAGGAGATAGGGAGTATAGAGTCCGGTATGGACGTCTGGAAGCGGAAGGAGCGGAAGAAATCCGCCCTAGTGTGCAAGCATTCCGAGGAACTCAACAGGGCACTCTTCTCGCTAGACCGCATCCGCACGAAGGAAGCGAAAATACAAGAAGACCTCGCCCGTAACTCCGTCCGTGCCGTGGAACTGCGGGAGAAAGTGAAAGCGATCGAGGTGCAGGCTGAAAACGCAGAGAAGATGACGGGAGATCCCGGTATCGACCAGAAGGTAGAGGACTTAGGCAAGAAGATCGAGGAGTGCCAGGGTAAACTCGATGACCTGCAATCACGTGTTGACGTGAAAGAGGAGGAGTTGAGGAAGAAGAAGGCGTGGGTCGTGAACTTCAAGAATTTCTACGTCTACCTGACGAACCGGTCACTTGAGACGATCCAGGGGTACTCCAATATGTTCCTCGAGAAGATCAACACGGACCTCCAGTTGAAGTTGGAAGGGTTCAAGACACTGTCTGACGGGTCGGTGAAAGAGGCGATTAACGCTGTCATTTACCGTGACGGCAAGGAAGAGGACGACTACAGGTGTTACTCGGGCGGAGAGAAAGGGAGACTGATCTTCTCCACGATTCTAACGTTCCAAAACTTGATCAACCAATCCTCACCTTCAGGCGGACTGGACTTGATCATGGTCGATGAGATCTTAGACGCCGTGGACTCAGAAGGCATGGTGACGTTCATAGAAGCCTTGCAGTCCTTACACTTGACGATCCTCCTCATCTCACAGGTGCAAGTAGATAAGAGGACGGAGAACGTCTTGATCGTTGAGAAGGAAAACGATGAGTCGAGACTAGTCAAGTTTTAGTTTGATTTCTCAGGTAAAACCTTTATATTTGAGCTTGTTTTCATATTTAGGTTATTTTATAGTTTAGACGTGATGAAGAAGGTTTACATAGGTATTGATAACGGGACTTCCGGTTCTATAGGGATATTAGAGGAGGGAGAGTTGCCATTTTTCTTCCAGACCCCTACCGTTTTCGTGCAAGATTACACGAAGGCGAAGAAGAACGTCTCTAGACTCGATGTTCCCACCCTACGTGACCTTCTTCTAAACTACAAGAGAGAAGACTGCAGGGTCTTCTGCCTCATCGAGAGGCCCATGGTGAACCCGCAGAGGTTCACTGCGTCCTGCACCGCACTCCGCTGCCACGAGGCTACCTTGTGCGTCATCGAGACACTCGGTTTCGCCTATGAGTTCGTGGACTCGAAGGAGTGGCAAAAAGCACTTTTACCGCAAGGTACCACGGGTGACGATCTTAAGAAAATGTCCTTGCAAGTAGGTAACCGCCTGTTCCCCGAGTGGAAAGGTGAAGGTCACCCAGACCGAGACGGTCTCTTAATCGCTGAACACGCAAGGCGAAAAAACTACTGACAACATGAAAGTTAAATGTACTAACACCGAGTGCGAGAAAGTTGGGGTGGTAGTCGAGGTGCCTGACTGGGACGGTATGTCCACGGGTGCCTTGTCTAAGTTATTACTCTGCCCGTCTTGCGGTCGGAAAAGGTCTATCGTTGAGTTACCGGTAGAAGAAAGGCAGAGAGGAATCACGATCAACCTCGGGCACATTGCGTCTATGACGCCCCAAGAACGTCACGATGTCCTCAAGAAAAGGTCTAACGCCCATTACGAGAGGGTGCTGAAGAGTAAGAAAGAGTACCTAGACCGGCAGGTCTATAAGAAAGGAGAGTGAACGATGAACGAAAATTTAAGGAACTTCATAGACGTACTTCAGAAGTACTACAACGTGGTAGAGATATGGCACCCTTCAGACAAGGAAGGGACCTATCGGTTACTAGTAGTCCAGGAATTTTCAGGAGCCACACCCGTTGTCACCTACACCACGGTCCGAGGTAAGGACGTGACGGAGTTGGCGAAGGCGGGTTCTTACACTACCTTCTTGACGAACGGTCAACTGGGGAACAACGCAAGGGACCTAATCGAGACCAAACTGAATGACATACCCTCAAAGATGCTCCAATTCTCTCAAGGTTGGGACTGGGTGTACCATTCCATATACTAACACGGTATGATAAGATTCGGTAAAATGAATTTAGGAGCAAGAGTACCTTTAGAAAAGAGTACTCCTCCTGCACCGCCTATCACGATCACCTTGAAGGCGACCTACAGGGAAACAGACCCGCAATCCGCAGAACCTGGAGACTTCACGGTAGGGGAGAAAGGTGGGACGGTTAAAGGAACTGGAGTTTTAGAAGTAGGGCAAGAGTACACGGTCACCGCAACCCCTAAAGTAGCTTACAGTAAGGCAGGCGGTTGGGACTTCACGGGGTGGTATGATGAAGAAGGCACCTTGATCTCAGACCAGCAGACCTACACGTTCACCGTGGAAGGATCGACAACTTTGCTCGCTAGGTTCCAGAAACGGTGGTTCACGCAAGTATGGAAAAAGAATGCTAACGTTAAATCATTAACTTTTGAAGGTCCGATAAGGGTTCCTTATTACTCAGATGACCTTAACACGATGACTTTACTTGACAACACGGATGAGTACGTCTATGAAGTAGACGGGTGGTACGCTCAGAACGGTGCTAAAATGTCATCGAATCCTTCATATTCCGCACCCGCCGCAGCGGATACCTCATTTGAGGCACGAGGGAAGGCAATTAAGGTTGAAAAAGAACTATTACTAGAGACAGGAGAACCGATCTTACATGAGGTCGAGGGATCCATTTTGTTAGAAAACCAAAATAATTAATCATGGCAGGAATGAAAATAAGCCAGTTAGACGTGTTAGACACGCTTTCTGGTGACGAGAAATTAGTAGTCGCAAAGGAGGGTGACAACTACGGTGTCACCGTGGAGACTCTCCTCAACCAAGCCCCTCAGGTAGAAGACCAACTGAGTTACGGGATAGAGTACGACACCACGGTGTCTTCACCTCAGTGCACTAGGATCGGTAACTTCAACTACCACAGGTCTTTACCGATCCACTCGAAGATGAAAGGATGCCTACTTTCTGATGACGGGACGGTACAGAAGTACTTAGACCCTAGCACGTGGGTGAATGAGACGAGGGACGGTTCTCAAGGCCAGGTCATGGTGGAGATACCTTCTTATTACCGCAAGTTTGAGACGGAAGGCACGAAGAGGCGAGTGAGGATCTCTGAGATGGCACTCCCCGGTTACCACTTCGTGAAGAAGAAATATGTGTCCGCCTATGAGGCTTCCGTGCAGAGGTCTACTACTACTCTTTGCTCCGTGGTGAATGATGACACGGATTATAGGGGAGGTAACAACACTTCGGATTGGGACGGTACCTACCGTACCCTCTTAGGCCGACCTGCGACAAGTATCAGTCGTACCAACTTCCGTGCCTACGCACGGAAGAGAAAAGAAGGCTCCAGTGAGTGGAACTGCATGACTTACGACATTCAGAAAGACCTATTCTGGCTGTTCGCAATCGAGTACGGTACCTTGAACTCTCAGGAGACTTTCAATTCAGAGAAAGATTCTAACGGTTTCGCTCAAGGCGGACTCGGTCCGGGAGTGACAACAGTCACGGGTTCTTCTGAGTGGTCAAACTACAACAGTAACAACCCTTTCGTTCCTTGTGGTCACACTGATTCCTTAGGTAACAACACGGGGTACGTGAACTACGACATGATGAACGAGGCGGGAGAAGTCCAGAAAACCGTGCAAGTGCCTCGGTACAGGGGAGTGGAGAACTCCTTCGGCCATGTCTGGGCGTGGACGGACGGTGTGAACGTTCGCATCTCTCCTACTGAAGAGAATGGGGGTGACAACCTCAGCAAAGTGTTCGTGACGGACGACCCTAGTCTGTTCAACGACACGAACTATGAAGGGTATAAGTACGTGGGTGACGAGGCGAGAACAGAAGGCTACATCAAGTCTGTCTTGTTCGGTGAAGGAGGCGAGATAATGGCTGAAACAGTCGGTGGAGGATCAACGACTTACTTCTGTGATTACCATTACACCGCTATACCGACAGTGGAGGCCCTAAGGGGTGTCTTGTTCGGTGGGTACGCTACTAACGGTGGTTCTGCGGGGCTCGTGCGCTCTCATTCGGATCGCGCCCCCTCGATTGCGCTTACGTCTATCGGCTCTCGGCTCTGCTTTATACCCGAATAAACGCCTCACACGCACGAATAACACGTTAAACTCAAAATACTAGAAAATGGATAAAGTGACAGAAGATGACGGAAGTTTAAGTTTCCTGAACATCAAGCGTGATGAAAACAACAGGAGCTTCAACTGCGGAGAAACGACACAGTCTCAGATCGTCAACACGACATTCTGGGTAGTAGATTTCTTGGAAGACGTTCCTACTAGGTTCAGTAAGGCGAAAGGAACCAAAGGTCAAACTCTCGTCAAGATAAAACCTGAGAAGGACAGTCCAGAGAAAGACGCAAAGAAATTCTTCACGGGATCTTCTGATATACTGTACGTCTTGAAGAAGATCAAAGAAATGGATAAGTTCCCTCGGAAGGTGACTCTCCGGGGTAGCAATAACAGGTATTACTTCGAGTGATCGAGGTGAAAAGGTCGGTTGTCTCCTGAGGTGTCTTGTTCAGTGGGAACGCTAATAACAGTGGTAATGCAGGGCTCGTGAACTCTAATTCGGATAACGCCCCCTCGATTACGAATACGAACATCGGCTCTCGGCTATACTTTTCAAAGAAAATACTAATAGTGGGACAACGGCCTTGCCTCTCGGCAAAAAATGTCAAACTCAGAAAGGAGCAAGTAGGGAAACCGAAAGCCCCGATTAAGAAAAGCAAAATGGGAACTAAAAGGGTCAGTAACTTATACGAGAAGATCATCTCTCTTGACAACCTTAGACTCGCAGATGAGAAAGCGAGGAAAGGGAAGTTGAAGGCGTACGGTGTAAGACGTCACGATAAGAAGAGGGAAGAAAACTTACTCGCCTTACATGAGACCTTAAAGAGTGACTCGTTTAAGAATTCTAAGTATGATACTTACATCATACACGAACCGAAAGAACGTGAGATATTCAGACTTCCCTATTTTCCTGACCGTATCGTGCATCATGCTATAATGAACGTCCTAGAACCTATCTGGGTGTCTACTTTCACGTCAGACACTTTTAGTTGCATAAAAGAGAGGGGGATTCACCGTGCCATGTGCAAGGTGAAAGCAGCGATGAAGGACAAGGAAGGGACTAGGTACTGCTTGAAGATAGACATCAAGAAGTTCTACCCTTCTATTGATCATGAGATACTGAAAAGTATCGTTAGGAAGAAGATTAAATGTGAGAGGACACTGCGCCTACTTGACGAGATCATAGACAGCGCACCTGGTGTACCTATCGGTAACTACTTGAGCCAGTACCTAGCGAACCTCTACCTGGCCTACTTTGACCATTGGGTTAAGGAGGTTAAACACGTGAAGTACTACTTCAGGTACGCTGATGACATGGTATTTCTAGCGTCTACGAAAGAAGAACTCCATTCTCTCCTTATTGACATCAGAGAGTACCTCTCCTCCTTGAAGTTGAGACTGAAAGGCAACGAGCAGGTCTTCCCTATCAAGTCGAGTAAGTGGAGTAAGTCAGGCAGGGGACTTGACTTCGTGGGGTTCGTCTTTTATCACGATCAGACCTTGATAAGAAAGAGTATCAAGAAAAACTTCTGCAAGGGAGCTTCTCGACTAAACAGGGTGAAAGGCATCAAGGTGGAGGAATATAAGCAAGGGATATGCGGTTGGTTAGGCTGGGCGAAGTACAGCGACTCACGGAACTTGTTAAGAACTATCATTAAATCAGAGTTTTATGACAAATGCTTATTACGACCATGAGCCTTCAGTGTTTGAGGCCGTGGGGAACGGTAACTACCTTTACCGTTGGGACATTCAAGAAGAAACAGTCGAGAGAGAAGAAGGCGGTGAGCCAACAGTTCAATGGTCTTGCAAAGAGACTACCGTTAAAGGGAAACCGGAGTACGGGAAATGCGTGGAAGCCGTCATCCGAGAGACCTACACCGCAGACGAGGAGTTCGCCATGATCAACAAGTACAACTCCTACAAGGCGGGCATCATAACGGATGAGAGTATCGTTGAGGAGTACGAAGGGTACCTCCGTGAAGTGGTCTCCATAAAGGAGAGGGTGAAACGAGACTTAGCCTCTTATGTTTAACAATTTTTAACAGTGGTACTACAAAATAGTACCACTGAAATTTTGCAGTCAGACATATAATTTTTATATTTGCATATACAAAATAAGTAACAGGAAGTCAAACATTTAAAATTAAAGATCATGGCAAAGAAAGTTGATGAAAAGAAGACACTAGCGTTCGCAGTAGCATTCTACTTTAACACTTCAGGAAAAGTGAATTTCATGTTAGGCAACAAGATGTACCAACACGTGAACACGATCTATGATCAGAGAGAAGACGGTAGAGGCTTCAATACTTGTGAGGTGGTTTACAATTACCAATCACAGAAGTACGAGGTCTTAGTAGTATCAGATGAGAAAATAGGCAATAAAGAGATCACGATATTAAATTGTTAACCAAGTGGGACTAGTAGTCCCACTACAACACCTAGAAATCATGAAAAAATGGAAAAGAAAACTTTTGAATTTCATAGTGAAGGGAGAGGTAGGGAGTTATTACCTCCTGCCTAAGTACAGGCCCGCTTGGTATTGCATTTTAGGAGTGTTATTCCTCCTATTCATGTTCACCGTGTTCTTCCCCTTGTGGGATTCAGTCATTGACTTCTTTAATTACTTGGTATGGGGGAAATGACGAGAATCCAAAAGCTACATGATCACCCCAAGACCCAGGCACTTTTCAACGTGCCGTCTTCTTACGTGATCATTGATAATGAGTTCAAGAAGTTCTTTTCCGTCATCATAGAACCGATAGGAGAGGTGCCTGTTGATCCTAACTACCATTTCTTCGCCTTGAGAGAGGAGTACAACCTCCTGAAGGAGTTAGAAATGAAAGGACGGTTAAAAGACAGGAGAAGAGGAACAGAAAACTTTTAAACAAATAATTTATCAGGCTTGAAGAGAAAATAAAAGAGAATTAATCTCTTCAACCTTATTCTTTAAAATTTAAAACAAACTATCAAATGGAAACAGTAATGGACGTGTTAAACAGGCTGAGCTTGAACGCAAGGGTCATGGATAAAATAATAAAACTCTTTTATAAGTCCGTGGTTCTTTACGATGAGATCTGTAAAGATCAGGAGGAAACGGCAGAAGACCTCCTCCTCATGAAAATTCAAACTATTAAAAAATTCGATCATGACTGGAGAGAATATCTTTATAAAAACTCAGAGGCCAAAGAGAGTGGACTCTCACCAGACCTCTACGTGGGGTTCTTGTGTGTTCTCTACCTGGCGAAGACAGGCGCTTTGAATGAATCCTTGAAACAGGTAGTCTATTGCCCCTTCACTGACACTTTCTTCATGTTCTTAAACACGTTAGAGGGGTATAAGATTCCTGACGTGCATTCTTTAGCATTAAACCGTACAGACTTTTTAGTTCTTGACGTGTTGATACAAGTTCCTTCTTCAAATCTTTACACTGTAGAGAATAGGGAACTTAAAAAGCCTAAGGGTGGTATCATCGACATAAATAGGAGTTGTAAAGACCTCCCTAATTGATGAAAAACTCGCACCGCAGGGGCTATATAGCCTTAAAGGCTTTATTAAGAGGTTCCTCAGGTCGAGAGGACCTCGTCCTTGGAAGGAACAGGAGTTCCTGATAAGGGAATAAGGCCTGAAGGCTTTATTAAGTATATATATTATATTTTATAGTTCAGAATGAACTCCGGGCCCAAATAAAGAAATAGTACTACTGACTTGAAAGTAAAGAGGGATAAATTTTGAACTTTAAGAAAAAACGATTACATTTGAGCCAATGAATAGGGATCTGAATCCTGATAAAGGGAATCACAAAGTCCCTTTTCATACGATTCTAATAATTTTAACTTTGTGAATGATGACAGATAAGGAAATCTTCCAATTGTATGGAAACGATTCTTTTTGGCAATTAAACAAGTGCCTAGTCTTGAACATAGGACTATTAGAGGCGACTCTTTACGCTGAGTTATTCTCATGGTATCAGCATTTCTACCTAACTGACCAACTTCAGGAAGACAACTTCTTCTACATGTCCAAGAAACTTCTTTACACTCGCCTGGGTGTTTCAGAGAGTACCTTGTTTAGGTGCATGAAAAACTTGAAGAAACTAGGCTTAGTGATAATGAAACAGAGGGGTATCGGTGAAACGAACCTTTACACCCTGGACTTGCAAGTCTTGGTGAAGTTGCTGAGTGAGGGAGAAAGGAAAGTGAAAATAAGTAAAAAGATGGAAGATGAGTTTAGGAGAGAGTATGAAGGTAACGTCCCATCCTAACTTGCAATCTCAGTTAGGAGTCCCCGAGTATTTGGTGATAGTGAACAGGAGGTGGGAACGCTATTTCAGGGTGTTTGAAGAGTCGGTGCCTTCACTGGATCCTCGGAAGCATTTCATAACGACAGTTGAGGAGTTCAACAGGGTTAAGGAATACTTGGAGAAAAGGCCGAAAAGATCAGGAAAGAGAAACAAGATCTTAAAGTCTGATAGAATGTATAGTGACATGAAAAGAAACCAGCAGAATTGATCTATGACAACGTGTGAACAGTTAAAGAGACTAAGTCCGGAGAACTTTTATATCAGGCTGAACAAAGCTCTCGTGAGTACCCTTGGACCCCTGAACGCCTATGTTCTTCAATTACTCATTGATTTCAAAGAGGAGTTAGACCAGGACACTTACCTCAAATGGGATAAAGGGGAATTCTTTTTCTTGCAGGAGTGGTTAGAAAGTGAACTTAAAATATCTTCTCCCACGGCTTCCAAGATTTTTAGAGAATTGGAGGAATCTGGAGTGATCACTACTTCTTGGAAAGGGATACCTAAAACTAGGTACATTACCCTTAATTACGATCATGTGAAGGAACTCATGAGTGACCCCTCCTTTAAGGTCTCAGACAGGCTGATGAGGTATAGAGAAATGAAGGAGAAGGCAGACAAGAAAGAGGAATATGAGAGAATCGTGAGGATGAGGCTTTAAAAAGAGTAAAAGAAATTTTGTCTCTATCCAGTTCAAGATGAACTCATCAGAGTAAAAAGAATTTTGATAATAGTGGTTATGAAGTATATAGTGATATACACTGACGGTTCTTGCAACGTTAGAACAGGGTTAGGTGGTTACGGTTCCTTGATGCAATACAGGGAAGGCAGGAAGGTAATATCGGAGAGGGAGTTGTCCGTGGGGTACAAGAACACCACCGTGTCAAGGATGGAACTACGTGCGATCATAGAGTCACTCCGCCTAATTAAGAAGAAGAACGTACCTATTGTTCTTATCTCAGACAGTGAGTACACCGTGAACTCCGTGAATAAAGGCTGGGTGTTTAACTGGGAGAGGAACGGGATAAGGAGTAGGAAAAACTGGGACTTGTGGGAACAGTTTCTAGAAGTTTATAGGTCCTTCCCTAAGGGTATCATCGAGGTGAGGCATACCAGGGGACACGGTAGAGGTAAGGACTGTTATCAAGAAGGTAACAACAGGGCAGATGAACTCGCCTCTTATAAGAATTTTGAGTATTTCATCGAAGATAACCCTCCAGAAGTTGCATGATACATATAAATTTTATATTTTTGAATTGACAAATAAACAAGGTTAAGAAACATCGGTAAAATGGAACTATCAAAGTATCAAGAAGACATTAAGGTGGCCTATAAGACTACCTCCATGAACTTGGTGATAAACGCCTGCCCAGGATCAGGCAAGACTTTCACCTTACTCATGCTGGCGAAGAACACTTCACCCATGAAGTCTAGTATCTTCCTCGCTTTCAACAAGTCGATCCAGGAAGAACTTTCTCGTAAATTACCTACTCACGTCAAGGCGAGGACCTTGCATTCATTAGGTATGTCTATCCTCCTCAAGTACCACTCGTGCAACTTGAAAGTAACGGACGGTAAGACCTTCAAACTGTGCCGTAACAAGTTAGACTTGTCAAGGTTCAACACCTTGAAGAAACAGAATTCTTACATGATGGAACTATGTCAGTTAGTAGACATCGTGAGGATGAACCTTATCACTGACTACTCCTCCTTAACCGAGGTCGCTGGAGAGTACGACATACTGGCGACTCCAGAGCATTGCCTGGACGTTGAGAAGTGCATGGACATCCTCAACACCTATAACCGGAAGTTGAAGGACGGTTCCATGATAGATTTTTGCGATATGCTTTACCTCTGTAAAGACCTCCCACCCCTCGCATTCCCTAAGTATGACGTTGTTTTCGTTGATGAGTGTCAGGACTTGAACCCTATGCAGAAGTTCTTGGTAGACAAGATTAGGAAATCTACGGGCAGGTTTATAGCGGTAGGAGATAAGAAACAAGCTATTTACTCCTTCATGGGATCTAACTTGAAAAGTTTCGAGGAGTTTGAGAAGTCAGAGAACACACTCTGCCTCCCGTTGTCAAGGACATACCGTTGTTCTAAGTCCGTCACAGAGTGCGCTAACGGTGTATTCCCAGACTCGATGGAATACCTAGAGGACGCACCAGAAGGAGAAGTTAGGGAAGGCAAAATCTCTGAGATAGAAGAAGGTGACATCGTGATCTGTAGGAACAACAAACCATTAGTTCAGTTGTTCCTGACTTTAGTCGTTCAAGGTAAGAAATCACACATATACGGTAAGGACTACGGGGAGAAACTGTTGAAGATGATTGAGCCTATCGAAGGCATGAGTTATTTCCAGGTGAAGGATCATTTCGATAGGCAGAGAGAACAGATGCTGTCCGACTTGAAAGATTCCGGGATTTCTAGGCCTCAACTTCATCCTAAGGTGGTGAACTTTGATGAGATGGTAGAGATCATCTTCATACTTCTCGATCATTTCGTCACTTTCAGTGAATGCTATAAAACTATCAAGGAGTTATTCTCTGATGAAGTTGGAGGTATCACCTTGATGACGTGCCACAAGTCAAAGGGTTTAGAGGCTAGACGTGTTTTCTTCTATCAGAAAGAACTGATACCTTCACCTTACGCAACGTCACAGCAAATGCTATACGCTGAAAAATGCCTTTATTACGTTGCAGTTACTAGGGCGAAAGAAAGTTTGATTTATATTCAGTAAAACTTTAGAAATTAAAAAGATTTTTATAATTTTAGGGCCTATGAAAAGAAAGTATTCAGTTTGTCTCAGATGTGGCAGGACGCACTTAAACCTGTTTAAGATAAAATCTTTGGAAGGTCTTTTACCTACCGATGAAGATATACTGAGGAGATTAACGATAGCGAGGGAGTATCAGACGGAAGTTACTCCTTATAGGTTGGAGCTGACGGGGGAACAGACAAGGAGGTTTTGCTCTGAAATTTCACGTAAAGCTCCTCAAGAACCGGAGTCCGTTGCTTACATCCAATTTAGAGACAAGTTAATTCCAATTTTAAAAATTATCTTGCAAGATGAATAAGCAAAAGAATGACGAGGTAAGGCAGAAGACGTTAGAGTATTTCGAGGGAAATGAACTCTTGACGAACATTTGGTTATCGAAGTATTGCCTGAAAGACAAGTCAGGAACTTACCTGGAAGAAACCCCCTATGAGAGGATTGAGGCAGTCATCCGAGAAGTAGTTAGGATTGACATGAAGCATTATTACGAATATGCTACTACCGAAGGTCCACTCCCTGATCTCCCCGATCGTGAAGAGTATGAGAAGAGACTCTTTAAAGAGTATAGAGAACTGTTACATGATTTCAGGGGCTTCATCCCTGGAGGCTCAATACTTTTCGGTGTAGGGAGTGAGAATTTCCTCTCAACGTTAGGCAATTGCTTCGTCATAGGTAACGAGGTGGATTCTTACGGTTCTATTTGCCTCATTGATCAAGAACAGATCCAGTTGATGAAGAGGCGTGGAGGTGTCGGGCATGATCTTTCCCACCTTCGTCCTAAGGGAACTCCCGTCAACGGGTGCGCTAATACGTCAACGGGTGCCTTCTCCTTCGTACCTAGGTACAGTAACTCTACTAGGGAGGTAGCACAAGACGGTAGGAGGGGTGCGTTAATGCTTTCAGCTCACGTCAATCACCCTGACATAGAAGATTTCATAACGTGTAAGGACGTTGAGGGGAAGAACACAGGAGCGAACGTGTCAGTTAAAGTCACCGATCAGTTCATGAACGCAGTCATGAATAACTTACCTCATTACTTCCACTTCCCTATCAATAACCCTGAAGAATGGGGTCAGAAACCTGCCGTTGAGATCTTTAATAAGATCGTTCATCAGGCGTGGAAGAACGGGGAACCAGGGATACTTTTCTGGGACACGATAAAGAGGGAAAGTCCAGCGGACTGTTACTCGAAGTTCGGTTTCAAGACTATCTCCACTAATCCCTGCGGTGAGATCCCCCTCTCCGCCTATGATTCCTGTAGGCTAGGGCATATAAACTTACTTTACTTCGTGGAGAATCCTTTCACGGTGAACGCAGGGTTTGACTGGGGTAAGTTCCGTAACGCTGTTCGCACTTGTCAGAGGTTCATGGATAGCGTGATAGACCTTGAGATTGAGAAACTTGATAAGATCATACAGAGCGTAGACGAATCTTATGAGGATGAGATGACCAAGATGATAGAGTTGAACTTGTGGAGGAAGGTGAAAGACGTTGCGGTGAAGGGTAGGAGGACTGGACTAGGGTCGATGGGTATGGCTGACACTCTGGCAGCGTTAGGGATAAAGTACGGTTCAAAAGAAGGTAATAGGTTCCTAGTTGAAGTGCAGAAAATGTTATGCGTTCACAGTTACATGGCTTCCATTGAACTCGCTAGTACTCGTGGAGCCTTCCCTGTCTTCGATGCGAAGTTGGAGAAAGAAAACCCGTTTATAAATAGGGTTCTTGAAGAAGTTGAGAGAGAATACCCTGGTATGACGGGTGCCTACTTGACATACGGTAGAAGAAACATCTCAAACCTCACGATAGCTCCCACGGGAACAACCTCACAGTTAGCCATGAGAAAAGGCGTCTCTTCGGGGATGGAACCTGTCTTTGAATTGATATATCACCGTAGGAAGAAAATCACGGAGAATGACAGAGAGGCACGTGTTGATTTCATAGACGCTGACGGTGAGAAATTCCAAGAATATTTAGTCATACACCCTCAGTTTGAGAGTTACTTACAGTCCAAGTATGTCTTCACTTCTGACTTATCAGAGGAACGCTTGGAACAACTGAAAGAAGAATCACCTTGGGCAGGATGCACGGCTAATGAGATGGACGTGATAGCGAAGATTGACTTGCAAGGGCAACTCCAGAAATGGGTTGATCATTCTATTTCAGTGACTCATAACCTGCCTAAGACAGCGACTGAAGAGGAAATAGGCCAGTATTACATGGAGGCATGGAAGAGGGGGTGTAAGGGATGCACGGTTTACAGGGACGGTAGTCGTGGGGGGGTGTTAGTGAAGAAAGACAACGAGTTCAAGTACGCTGACGCACAGAAACGCCCTGAGGTCGTTGAGTGTGACATACATAAAGGGCAGTTCTTAAACCAGAATTGGTTTATCATCGTGGGGAAACTGAATGAGAATCCCTATGAGATTTTCGCTGTTAAGGCAGAGAACTTCCCTTCACAGTTGAGGTCATTACCTGCCTCAGTCATACTGAAAGGCAAGACGATAAAGAGGAAGAAAAAGGTTTACGATGTTCACACTTCCCTACCTGGGAAAGACGAGATAATTGTCATCAAAGACATAGTTTCACTGATGGATAACAATAACGATAGGGCGGACACGAAGAGGTTCTCATTAGACCTCCGTCACCGTATTAACCCCTTATACATCGTTGAAACAGTTGAGAAACAGGCGAAGGAGATTACTTCTTTTGAGAAAGCGATATGTAGGGTCTTGAGGAAGTACTTGAAAGACGGTACTCACTCAGGGTTGACTTGTGAGTCTTGCGGGTCAACTAACATGGTCTACTCATCAGGATGTCCCGTTTGCCTTGATTGCGGTTTCTCACATTGTGGTTAGTACCTTGTTTATTTATTCTTGATAGTTTGTCGATCAGAGGAGGCGGTTGAAAGACCGTCCCTCTTTATCAAAAATTACTGGAGAAATTTTGGAATTAGAAATATAATTTTTATATTTGAGATAATTAAAATTTAAGAACATTATGGCAGAAATTAAAACTAAGAAAGTAGTTCCCGTGATGCAAACGATGGTTTGCGAGTGCGGGAAAGAGATGCGCCTTCAAAACGTGAGAATCACACCAAGAGGCCAAAAATTTGAGTACATCTGTGATGAGTGCGGTAACTTGGAGATGTCAGACAAGCAATACCCTTTCACGGCTTTCATGGATGAGGCGGACTATGCTAGAATGCTAGTAGAAGAAGAGGAGAAAAGGCAGGCGACAGCCCCTCTTATCCCTGAAATGAAGGAAGAACTCCGGAAAGAGTCACTCCGGGAAGGAGAAGACTCTCAGAAGATTCAAGAGGCAGATTCTCAGCCTGTGAATCCTAAACTTGTTCCTCGTGCCCGGAAAGAATCTAAAAAATAAGGAGTGAGTTAATTCTCACTTCTTTAAATTCTTGATCACATGAAAAGAGAGACAGATTCAGATTTCCTGTTAGGTGTCATCAAAGGCATGATGTTGTCTTATAAGGCGAGGTCTGCGTACTTAGGACTTGACGCTGTTTTAGGCGTAGCAACTCCTCTAACGTGTACCCGTAGGACAGGATGGACCCGGAAGAAGGTAATGAGGAACCTAACTAAGTTAGTATCGAACGGTGACTTAGTTCTAGTGAAAAAAGAGAAGTATCGGTTAAGCGACAAGCATCAAGTAGAAGGCATGGAGGAGTTCTACCTAGAAGGTATGTTCTACTTGCCTATAAGTAAACGGAAGGAAAAGGTAAATGGACAGTTACATGAAAATGATGTTACTCAAGGGTAACTCTAACATGGTAGAGAAAATGGCTGACGCAATGGTTGACGTCTTGGAATTCTCTAACCAAGAAGTAGTTTATCCTGAGTTTACAGAAGTGAAAGAAGGTGACGGTGTAGAGCCTGAATGGTTCTACGATGCGTACAACGGAGTGAACGGTTTCTCTGAGATGAGCGCTATACATCAATACATAACACAGCAAAGTTTGTTTGAACCCGTCTCTAACGTTCTCTTAGGGGCAGCTCTGGTTGAGATGAAGCACCTTGATAAATTAGGGGACTTGATCACCAAGTTAGGCGGGAAGATAACTAGTAAGTATGATACCTCTAAGGTGAAATACGGTGAAACTCCACAAGAAGCCTTAAACCTCGCAATCAAGGCGGAAGAGGACACTCTCAAGCATTATAGAGAACTGAGGCAAAAATTGATCCTCATTAACACGAGTACTTCTGCTGTCTGCGTTCAGTTACTCTCTAAACTAATCTCTGACGAGGAGAAACACGTTTCCCTCTTTCAAAGAAGGTTAGTAGAATTGGCTCAAGAGGAGAATGGCTAAGTTCGGTTCATGGTGCAAGAAAATCCCTGGGGATGAGACGGCAGTGGAAAAGAAAGATGACTTGGTTCATCTTACGAACCCTAAGGGACAGGTGAAGGACTTCACGACAGAAGAATTCCATGAGTACCTAGAAGAGGTAGTGAAATGTGATAGTTTTAAGAGGTGGAATAGTAGGGTAGATATGCCTGTACATTTCACGCATGATGGAGAGAAGAAACTGAACGTTTGGTTAGTAGAGGCATTCTTGAAAGAAAAAGGATATAAGTGGAATTAACAAAGTTTAACAGTTAAGTACCAAAATTTTGGTACTTAATTTTTGCAGTCAGACATATAATTTTTATATTTGCATATACAAATAAGTGACAGGAAGCAAACATTTAAAGTTAAAAATCATGAAAGCAGAACTTAAGATAAACGACAAGAAAGAGGTTGAGATAGTAACAACTACTGATTTTCAAAGGTCAGTAGAACCAGAAGTAGGATTCGTTTATAGGAGAAAAAGTGTGAGAGACTATTCTTATAATTTCTTAATCAAGTTGAGTGAGTCTGTAACTAAGGAAAAGTACACCTATTTTAAGGTGCTGGTTTACTCTTTCATGACTGATAAGTGGGAAGACCAAGGAGAAACTATAGGAACTTATGATCTTAAAAATTATTACGTTAGAGTTCTAGGTGATGTCTCAGAACTGGTAGAAAGTTCTCACCGTGCCTTGAACGGTGATCTTTCAGTGATGCCTCAGTTGGAAGAGGACGACTTACCGCAAGAGCCTGGACTAGTTTCTAGGAACGTTCAGTCAGAGGTGTTAGTAGGCATTGTTGATAAACTTTCCGTCTTGAAAAATAGGTCTGAGGAGTTAACTTATATAGCCAACTGTATCATTGAATCACAGAAAAATTCTTTGATGCAGACAGTGATCAAAATGGAAGGAATGGTACGAGAATTCCATTCTCGTATAGAAAAGGTGATGAAGGTTATCTCCATGATCGAGTTGTACTTAGGAGTTAATGAGGAGTTGATGCAAATAAGTGAGGGTGAAAAAGCAGACCCTGCAGAACCACTAACTTTGAGGCAATTAGTTCTATACATGGATGAGGAGACAGCCTTGATGGGGTATAGGTGCGACGGGTATGATTACGAAGATATAGAGAAGTTTGATGAGTGGTTACTAGATCCTAAAAATAGGGACATAGTGATACCTGAAAAGCGTTCTATCGTGGTTTTCAAGCCTAGACGTAAAGACAAGAATTATTCTGACGATTTTTACTTTAATAAAGTAAGGAATCAGTGGAATCACGTTTCTTATATTCTCATGAGAAACGGTGATAATCTTTACCGTGTGTTTTCTACTAATTTCTCAGTCTCAGATACTGTCTTCCCACGGAAAGCAGAACTTGAGGAACTCATGAAAAATCAAGATGAAGGTAGAGACATTTCCATGAAAGTAGACAACCTCCAGACACGAGGTATGAAGTTTGCCATGTTCGTTAATGGTCTGTTTGATCGTTCTGACATCATGTATCCTATTGACGGTAAGGTGGATATGTTTAAGATGGATGAGAGTCCTATCAGGATAGTGTACGATGCTGAGCCTTCTTTGACTTCTGGCCATAAGTCATGGAAAGAGTTTATAAGAGAGGTAAACAGTTCAGTAGGTGAGGGGTCTAGAGTTTACCTCCCTTGGAGAAAGAGAATCACTGAGGAAAATGTGTACCGTAGGCTGGTGAGATTTTATTCAGGTGAGTTCTCAATTCCTAAAGGGCCTTCAAGTGGTATGTATCAGGTTGAAAAATATCGGTTCCCTAATGATCCAGGAAGGGAGTCACTTTGCATTAAGTATAACCCTGAGGGAGAGTATTGGGATAGTTTTAGCTCTGAGTGGAAGGAGCGGAAGAATAGAATAACTTACTTATTAGATGAAGATGATCTTAATTACGGTGGTGTGATTAACTATGATAACGTCACGTTTGAGGAGATTGATTATTACTTGAAGTCAAGAGTAGACCGTTCTAATTACCTTGAAATGTTTAAACCCTTGATAGGCTTGAGAGATGAGTTGCTGAAGGACATAGAGAAGGAGAAAGATTTCGTTAAGATGGTAGAAGGCGAGACTGGGAAGTCAGAAAGTGAAGTTTGGGAAGTGTTAAGGTGGTGGAAGTTGAAGAATAAGTGGAAACGCTCATTGACTTCGGACGATTCAAAAGCTTATAGGATGATAGTGAAGAAATTAACAAAGGATGTTTCACGTGAAACATTATAATAGATTTAGTCATGAATATACAAGAAACTATAAAGAATTTAAGGCAATGGTCTAAGGAGTACGCAGAAGGTAATCCTTCTGTCCCCGACCAAGTCTGGGATGAGACGGTAGAGAAACTGAGGGAAGAGGCTCCTGACTGTGAGTTCTTCAAGAAGGCAGTATCAGAGCCTACTCCCTCATCAACGAGGAAAGAAAAGTTGCCTCAGCCTATGCTCTCCTTGGATAAGGTGAAGCAAGTAGAAAAATTAGAGGAATGGTTAGGAGATGTAATAGGTGAAGGCTGGAAGGACACGTGGTTGGTGATAACACCTAAATTTGACGGTATATCAGCTATTCACGTGGGGAAGAAATGGTGGAGTAGGGGAGATGGGTACGTGGGAGAAATCATGGATGAGCAGTGCGCTCACTTGAATGAAGGTGAATGGGACAGTGAAAACTTCTCAATGATGAGAGGTGAACTGATTATCACGCAAGAGGACTGGGAGAAGAATGAGGAGTACTTTAAATCTTTGAATTATAAGAACCCGAGGAACACGGTAGCAGGGTGGAAGAACGGTGGTTTTAAGGAAGGCATTAGGTACAACTTGATGTCATACGTTCCCTATGACTTGTTCACGAAAGACGGTACTCCTTTGTCGAAGAGTGAGCAGATGGAACGGTTGAGTGTGATAAGAGGTGTTGATTTACCGTATAGAAAAGTCAAGTGGGGAGATAAAACGCTGGGAGAAGTTGAAGAGTTTTTACTGGCTTTATTTCAAGAATGGTCTAGGATTTACCCTGTTGATGGATTGGTAGTAGACATAGAAGACCCTCAGTACAGGATGGGGACAGAGGCGAACGGTAACCCTAGGTATGCTAGGGCGTATAAGCATCCCTCATTCAATGAGAGAAAGTGGACTGAAGTAGTTGGTGTAATTCGGGAAGTCAACAGGTTCGGTGTTGTCACTCCTGTACTTCAAGTGAAACCCGTGGACATATCAGGGGCGACAGTATCGAGGGTGAACGGTATTTCATCGTCTTACCTTTCTGATTGGATGATCTATGAAAGTTGCCCTATCATGATCAGGCGTTCAGGGGAAGTGATCCCTCAGATGGTTCAAGTGGGGAGTGTCATTATACCCTTCCTTGATGAGTTTGAGAATGAGACTTATTACAGGCAAGTTTACGGTTGGGCAGTTGAGGCCAGGAAAGAAGAGGCCAAAGACTCCTTCGCTCTAGTTCAGAAACTCATGGACCAAATGTCAGTATGTCCTTACTGCGGAGAACCTCTTAAATGGGATAAGAAACTGGTAAATCAGGTATGCTGTAACCCTAAGTGTGAAGAGGTGAACTTTCAGAAGGTTTATGATTTCTTCAAGATCTTGAAATTTGAGGGGTTCAAGGAAAAAACTTTCCGGCAACTTTATAAGATGGGCAAGACACATTGGAGGATGATCATGGAAGTAACGAAGGATGATCTCTTACGACTTGATAAGTTCGGTGAGAAATCGGCTGATAAGTTCTTAGAACAAGTGAGGAAGTTGAGGGAAGACGGTATACCGACAGAAAGGCTACTTCACGCATCGGGCTATTTCCCCGGTTTAGGGGAGAAAACTTTGAAAGTTATACTTTTAGGTATTCACGACACGGTTCCAAAGGATCGTAATGTTACCCTAGAAGACTTGGTTAAGATTGACGGTGTGTCAAGTATAACGGCGAACGTTTACCTTAACGGTATATCGAAGGCTTGCTTAGAACCCTATTCTTCTTACATGATGATTGTACCTCCTTACGGGGATAAGAAGAAAGAAGGGAAATACTCAGACTTGAAAGTCGTTTTCTCCGGTTTCCGAGACGCTCAATTGAAACACTTGATAGAAGAAGAAGGTGGAGAGGTACTGGATAACATCAGTAAGAATACTTCTATTTTGGTAGTTAAGGAGGTAGGGAAGATGACATCGAAGGTCGCTGCAGCCATGAAAATAGGGGTAGAAGTCATCTCCTTGAACGATTTTAAGGAAAGGTTTATTTAACGATTTTTAACAAGAAAGTACTAAAAAATTAGTACTTTTCTTTTGCGATTAGACATATAATTTTTATATTTGTATATCGAAATGAGTAACAGTAAATCAGGCATAAAACATAAGTTATGTTAAATAGTAAGACAGAAGAATACTTCAAACTCATGAATGAAGTATTCTCCCTGATAAAGGGAGAGATAGGTGATGACAAGGAGTTGGAAGACTTGTTAAAGAGGTACAAGAAATCTTTCTTTGAACTCCCTGAATGTGATGAAACGATGAACACCTTGAAGGGTATTCGGGGATTCTATGAATACTTGAAGAATGAAGAGGAAGAGATAGGGAGACCTTTCGTGTCCAATTCTGTGCATGATTTGATAAAGTGTATCCAATACCATAAGAAGGCATGGTTTTCACCACGTACCTCTTCTTACGTGAGGTACTACGAGGAGAAGGTAAAACTGGCAACGCAGCAGTGACCTTGCGGGGAGTTCTTTTAACTATTTTGATAATGCCAGGCACCCTTACACGTGATAACAAAAAGGAAAGTCATGTATGGTTGAATTTTCAGGGTGCCTGGATTTTTCGTCTCAAATTTTTTGTTTTCTGAACGAAAATATTTATATTTGAGAATAATAAGTAATTTTAAATGAAGGAGTTAAGCTATATAGAGATCATAACCTGGACTTGCATAGGCGTCTATTTAATACTACTTGTCCTGTTCTGCACCTTGATAAAGAAGGAAAGATGTAAGTACCCTAGGTGTCCACGGTGTAAGAGTAAAGAAACCAAGTTGATGGAGTCCTACATTCACCGTGACTTGTACAGGTGTGATGCGTGTAATAACCTATTTACTAGAGAAAGGAAGGTAAAATGAAAAACAGAGAACTAATCGAGAAATTAATGCAGTTCGATGAGAACGCAGACATTGCCGCTCAGGTGGTAGATATGCAAGGCAACGCATGGAACTTAGGACTGAGGGTAGGACAGAACAGCGGTATAGTGGTTATCCAAATGGCTCACCCTCACTTGGTGAAGTTGCCTGAACTGACTCCAAGCAATTGGTTTGACCCGCAAGAAAGAAGACAGTCATGAAAATTAGAGTAGGTAAGAACATTTACGTTTCGTTAGTCATCAAGACATCGGAAGGAGAACCAGAAGACCTTTCCGTTGCCCGTGACCTTCAAGTAGTAGTAGAAAACAAGTTCACGCAAGAACAGTACGTTCCTAAAAACACGACCACTAATGAGAATGTTGTCATGTTTGAGATCCCTGGAGGTTCTATTCAAGTAGGAATCTTCGATTTTCACTTGTCTTATAAGAAAGACAGTTTGAAGAGTGAGACAGGTGTTGAGCCTTACCTACTAGATTTTTGTGACGTTATCCAAATAGTAGAATGCACTTGCAAGGAAACATCGAAGTTGACACCTTGTCCTTCCGTGAACACTGAATCGGTGACGATAGAAGGAGTCGTGAACACTGATGGTCAAGTAGACGTAGTGAGGTGGACGAAAGTCCAGACAGACCCACCTGGTACTTACAGGAAGGAGATCGTACTCCCTAACGATTACTTGCTCTCAGGAACTACTACCGATGATAGAGTATTCCCGTTGATCACGCTTAGTAAGAAAGACAAGGTAGAAGTAGGCACTCCTGAGGTACCCATGAATTTTAACACTCCTTCAGGGGTTCGTCCAACGGTTACTGAACTCGGTCAAGCGAAGGCGCATGAAGTGGCGTACTTAACGGATATACCAGAACAGGTAGAAGATGTTTACGTTATCCCCGTGACATTCACTTTCAGTAGTAGCGGTGGAGCTTACTTTGCGAAATGTCCTCCTGACACGTACACTAAATTGGCTGAGGCGATCAATGACAAGAAAGCGATCGTGGTCAATTTTTCAGACCCCTATTCTGGTATAAACTCCTATAACCTACTCGCCCAATCTATTCAGGAAAGGACAGAAGACGGTAAAAAGTATTACGACCTTTACACCGTTTCTCAGTTACCTTCCTCAATAAGGAAAGAGGAAGGATTGCCCTTCTTGATGAAGGTGATCACGATTACACCTAATTCTGTTGTTCTCATTGATGATTTAGAAGGGTTAGACAGGAAATTAGAGCCTGACATCACTTTCCTAAATAAAGGAAACGGGTCTAAATTCTTATCAGACAACGGTAAGTATAAGGAAGTGCAGTTCCCTTCTTACGATCCCATGTTCATCGACATCAAGAGGACTAACACTATCTCCTGGGATGATTTCTACAATCACGTTAATACAGGCAAGTCCGTGATGATCGTGGAAAACGGTGTGAAGTACATCTATAACATGGTTTGCGGTGTGAACATAGTATCAGGACGGGAAGCGAAACTTTATTGCTACAAGTTCGCTGACGCTTCTTCCATTCTCACTACTCCTACTATTTACAACGTTGAGAAAGGGGATGACGGTAACATACAGGTGTCATTGTCTACCACTCAACCGTTGGTTTTCAAGTCTGACATCAGGAATAACCTGACGCAAGAGTATGAGAATGAAGGGACTGTTTTAGACGCAAGGCAAGGTCGTGCCTTGAAAGATATGATAGACAGTTTAGAAACTAGGATACAGGCACTTGAAGGCCAGAACTCGTTAATACTTGAGAAATGACATGAAAGTCAAATTGCTAAAGAAACTGAGGAAGAAGGCGAGGGAAAGAATCTTCATCGTTGAGTACTGTGATGCCTTGAAAGGGAGGACGGGATATGATTACGTTGTCCACTACCCTACTTTTTACGGTAATGGTTTCATAAGGGAACTTAGGGAAGATTCCGCCTATCTTATATGTAAGATTAGGAGAAGGAATTTCATACTGGATGAGATTGATTCTAAAAAGAAGAAGAGGAACAAGAAACGGAAGGAACAAGCGGAAAGGCGAAGACGCAGGAAATGGGAAAAGAATGAGAGAGAACACGAGAAACTACTCAAGAAAAGTAAAAAGTTGGACTATTAATAAGGAAAAGGGTATGTTTAAGAAAGAAGACATAAAAGTAGGCATGATAGTAGAGATAAGAGAATACTCGAAGGTTTTCAAGGAGTACCTCAAGAGACTCTACATGCTCTTGCCTGATTACAAGGGTGACTTGGTTTTCACGAGTGAATTGTCTCATTACCCCTACAAGTTCTTGACGGAAGACCTGCGGTTCGTGGGAGAAGACTCTAGGATCACGAAAGTGTACAACTGCCCGATCGAAGGGAAGTGCATGAACGAGTTGGACATCACCAATAGGTCAATCCTTTATCAGGAAGAGCCTACTCCTTCACATTGGTTCCTCAGCAAGTACGAGTATTTTATCCTACTCTGGTCAGGGGACGAGGAGAAAGACACGAAGGCGAGGGGTGTACTTGACTTCAGTAAGATACATGAGTGGAAGACAGTAGGTAGGATAGTACTGCCTGGAGGAGAAGGGTGCGTGATGAAGAGAGACACGTGGCTTCCTAATATGAAGGCCTGCTCCACGTACACGGTTCAGGATGTTCTTGACGATTATGGAAAGATGCTAGCGGAGTGTAGAACTGACTCTACTACTCAAGAACTCAAACGTGAAGGGGAATAGAAGGAAAGTAGGTATAGAATTAAAACTCAGTAGTAGTGAAAATTATAATTTAGGAACACATGAAAAACGTTAAAGTAAAAATTAAGTGTGATAGTCCGTATGGGGTACCAGAGTATAAGACCACCGGTTCAGTGGGCATGGACGTCCGCTTTTATGAGAGAGGAGAAGAAAGAGTAGTACTGAAACCTGGTCAGAGAAGATTGATGGGTACAGGATTAAGGATTCAACTACCGGAAGGGTACGAGGCACAAGTGCGCCCTCGTTCTGGACTCGCATTGAATCAAGGAGTTACCGTTTTAAACACTCCTGGAACGGTGGACGCAGACTACCGTGGAGAAATCGGTATCGTGTTGATAAACAACTCATCATGTGACGTTGAGATCAAGTCAGGAGAGAGAATCGCTCAACTCGTCTTTCAAGAAGTGGCGATAGCCCAGTTGGAAGTAGTAGAAGAATTAGACACCACTGATCGTGGTAGTGGTGGATTCGGCCACACCGGTAAGGCTTGAAAAAATTTTGGGTCGGGAATGAAAATTTTCCCGATTTCTTTTTGTAGTCTAACATATAAATGTTATATTTGTATATCGAAATAAGACAATATAAATCAAAAAGATATGAATAGAGATTTTGCAAAACAGGCTTTACTTAGAGGTGAAAAAGTTCATTTAGACGCATGGGCAAGTAATGAGTACGTGTACATGAAAGGCGAAGAAGTATATGATGAGAATGGAACTATCATACCTCATTTCATGAGGGCGTTAGGAGAGGCTTTACCTGAGTTCGGTTGGACTATCTTCGTTGGGAAAGGGAATGAAGAGAAACCGGAAAAGGCGAAGGAAGCACCTAAGTCTGAACCGATTAGATTTGAAGATTTACTTCCAGCTCTACGTGAGAACTTGATAGCAGCGAGAAGAAGAGCGTGGGATGTTGACACTTTCATCTTCGCACAAGTACCAGCGAAGGTTGATAAAGACTCAATTCAGAGTATGAGAAGTCTCCCGAAGGTAGCGAAAGAAGTCTTTGAAGAGATGTTTGAGGAAGAAGGTGAAGGGGAACTGTCTTATAACCACCAAATCGTTGTTACTCACAAGGGTATGATTTCAAACTACACCCCTTCAGGCAACGATTTCTGGGCGGATGACTGGTTGATCATCAGTGAAGGTGAAGTTTGGTCATCGTATAAGAGAGACATCCCGAAGGCTTCATAGCGGTTAGGGACTGAAAAATGTCCCTTCTCCGTTTGAAGTTTAAAATATAATCATTATATTTGCATAAATAGTGTAATTTGATCAGTCTCATAGTTCAACGGATAGAACGAAGGTTTCCTAAACCTTAAATCCGAGTTCGATTCTCGGTGAGACTACGAAGTTAAATGTTAGAGTGAGTATTGATATTTAATTTTATGTTTGACACAACTAGTAAAGGAAGCATCAAACCTGTTGTGAAACAGACGCTTCCTACTTTGCTCCTTGATGTAACGGTTGCATACTGAACGGGTTCCTGCATAAAGACGCCGATTTTTGCAGAAGCGATTCATAATCTTCAATTTAATTTTACACACCCTCAGACTCTCTCGTTCAGTTGACCCAGTTCGATCCTGGGAGGAGCAGCGAGATAAACTATAACCGCATGGAAACAAGGAAGATAAGATTACAGTTCACTCCTCAGTTAGGGGAGAAGATAATGAAAGGTGAGGCACCTAACTATCAGGTGATAAACTCCTTAGGTAAGAAAATCCGCCTATTATGCACGGACCGCAAGACGCCTGAAGAAGAAGCGGAGGCCCCTATCATAGGACTACTGGAAGAGAACAACGGAGAAGTAGTGTACTACATTAGCCCTGAGTCTTTACAAGTACAAGTGGAAACGACAGACCTAGAAGTACTAGTACCTGGAAAAATGTACGGGCTCAAGTTCCTGAAACTTCACGATAGAGGAGAGAACGGTACACTTCACAACCCGCAAGAGTACTACATGATATTCAAGGGTTACGATAACACCAACCGCTTATCAATGGTTGCCGTTTTCAGTGGTGGTGATAACCCTTTCTGCCGTACTAGTACTACTTGGTACTGTGATTTAGGGGATGGTACCGCTTTGATCAGGGAATTGTCGGGGGAAGAAACGGAGAAGGCGTTTAGGATACTGGGAACAAGGTACAACATAAAAGTGAACACCGCCACGGGACACGTTAGTCATCAATCGACTTTCCTTGGTACCGTGCCTGCTGGTACACCTATCCTAGTTAGGAATAAGGTGGGGGAACCTTGGAAACTGAACTTGTACGCCTACATGGATTCAAGCTTCCGTGTTCACGGTCTCAACGATGAAATGTTCACGGAAGCTATCCTCCTTGAAGGGAACGAAGACCTACTCCCTAAAAGTTGACATCATGGAAGAACTGAGTGAAATGATAAGGAAGTACCTGACCTACCTAGATGAGTTGATGGTCAGTGATGAGAAGGACTGTATCAGCCTAGAAGATCAGCAAAGGTTGTCCTGCTTGAGAGGCAAGTTACTCTCCTACTGGGAAGTGAATAACAACCTGCAAGACCTGATAAGTCAAAACATGATCAAGATTAGGAGCCAGATACGGGAAGTATGCAGTATACTGAACCCAATCATGGAGTCGAGGGAGAGGAAAGAAACGGGTAAGTGATTTTAATATTTTTTAACAAGAAAGTACTAAAAAATTAGTACTTTTCTTTTGCAGTTAGACATATAATTTTTATATTTGTATATCGAAATAAGTCAAACAAATAAAGTTAAAGATCATGAAAGCAATTATCGAAAACCAGATTGAAAACGTCAACACATTCAAAGCAAAAGCGTTCGTAGAAGTATTAAACGCAGTGATGATGTCACAAGACGAAGACGAGTTGAGAGTCAACATGGCAGAAACGATTACTCCTGATTCTTACGAGGATGATTACTTTGAGTACGGTGCCGGTCACAATCACTTATGGGTGATGGATAAGGAGAGTAAGAAAAGAGTGATCTTCGTTGAGTTCCCAGTTGACTAAAAAGAAAGGAGAGGCTTCAATTTCAATAGATGATAGAGAGTTCCAGGCTCAGTGAAAGACGAAGGTCTGGGCTCTCACTTAAATTCAGTAAAAGAAGGATAATAGAGATTGGAATAAGGTGTTTTGAATTTTAAAACAACGAACAATTAGTTAAGGATTATTTAATGATCAAGTAATATGAAAACATACGAAACTAAAATTGAAGTGCTTGCTAAACCTATGACAGCGGGTGAATATAATCAGGAAATGGGCTTTCAGTTAAGAAATGCAAAAGGAGAGTTGTACTCCGAAACCGAGACAGGGTATTTTGTTAAGGTTTCCGGTACAGTGAAATGGATGCCGAAAGAAGATTTCGAGAATGAATTTAAGTGTGTTGAAACTTGGAAGGACAGGCTAGTTATTGAACGGGATGAATTGTTGATTAGAGTTACGAAGTTGAGAGATTTCATTAATTCTAAAACGTTTGATCATGTTAGCAATAAACAAGGATTCCTTTTACGTGAACAATTACATTATATGCAGTGTTATTTGGATATTTTAAATGACCGTTTAACCAAGTTGCAAGAAGGTGTTATGTGGTTTGAGATGGATAAGATTATGATTGAACAGAGACACGTTGATTCAGTAAGGAAGTATCTTGGGGAAGAAAATTTAAGATACTTTCGTCACCTTAAAGGATTGAAAGGTGAAGTTTTTCCAGTACTAAAGTTAAATTACCGCAAGAAGGGGGTTACAGCTCACCCTGTTGGATTACGTGAAGGGATGAAAATAAGAAATTGGATGCGTGTGAATTTCCCTGAATTTACCCAATTATCTCAAAATAAGATTGAAAAGTTATCGGAGGAATTAATCAATAAGGCAATAATTTTTGAATAATCATGAAAGCAAAGATAATTAGCACGGGAGAGATACTTAAAGTTGGATACATTACAATGTTGCGTGATGATGACTCTCTTTACAACGCAAGCGTGCATGATATTGAGATAATTGATGATAGCACGGATAAAGCGATTGACTGGGAGCAACGCAGGTACGAGATAGCGAAAGATGCTCTAGCCGGAATCATATCAGAGGAAAGTATCCCCGGTGTTGATCCATTTCATTATATTGACAAAGATGTAAGTCGAGCGATAGAATATGCTGACGAGTTAATTAAACGACTTAAAGCAAAATAATCATGGAAGAATATAAAGTAGGTGAAGAGTTTCAAATAGGATTTAAAACCTTGAAATGTGTAGAAGGACAAGGCTGCGAGGGTTGTTTTTTAAGAGAAAAATTCTTGGACTGTTGCATACTAAAAGAGTTTATAGGACCATGTATTTCGTATTCTAGAGAAGACGGTAAAGATGTTGTTTTCGTGGAAGTAAAAGTAGATGAAACTCAGTATCAAGCAGAAGGAACGGAAATGGAAATGACAGAAAGTCCTTGCCGGTTGATCGAGTGTGTTTACCTTAATAAAGAAGGCATCAGGAAAGGATGTACTGTTTCTTATCCAGCCAACGGGTGGGTGCTGAATGGTGGACTAGTAGGAGACCTGATCAAGGAAAGAAAGAAGGACTTCGTTAAGTTAGTATCGTTTGAAATCAAGTAGTACATTATGAGAGAGCTAATACAAGTAGTCGCTTGTCTGACTGTCCTAATCACGACAGTGGGCTGGGTGTTGACTTTCGTTCTAGTAAAGTGTAAGATGACGAGTAGGACGGAGAAAATAGTACTCGCCTGTACTTCTTTCTCATTAGGTACAGGCTTCGGTATGGGAACAGTAGGAGTATTAATGTGTAAATGCTTAATGTGATGGATCAGTTAGTGACATTAGAAACGGTGAGACTCGCCTATAAGTTAGAGTATGATGGGAAGTACTTGTACTCTTACAGGGACGGTGTACTTGTTCCTAACGCAACATTTGAACCTGAGTTCGCGGTTGACGTGGAAAGTCTAGATCTAGACGGGTCTGACGTGAGAAGGGCGAGAAAGATAGTGCAAGTTGGTGAGTTACTCGCTTGTCCTACTCAAACTGCCTTGTCAAGGTGGATAAGAAAGAGGTATAAGGTGTACGTTCGTGTTGATTGCAACGCCTCAGGGTGGTACTGGGAGATTGAGAAAACTAACGGTACTCACATTAAGGACTCAGGAGAAGAAGGACCGAACCTAGGTGGGTGTTGGGATGATTATGAGGAATGCTTGGAAAACGTTATGAAGGAAGTATGTATGATGGTATTAAAGGGGAAATTATGATAGAATCTAGTACTAAAACACAAGGGAAGTATTATATCGTCAGTTTGAAGAACACGAAGGTGAAGGACGCCTCACTCACCTTGTGGAGACCTGATAACAAAGGTTACACCTACTTTCTATGTGCTGCAGGAGTTTACGATGAGATAGACCCTGAGTACCATGGAAGTGATGGGAATATACCGTTAGAGATCAATTCTCTCGTTAGATTAACCGTTCGTGGTACAGATGTTTCAAGATGTATAGAAAACACGAGAGAAAATAGGGATCTGATCAGGAAAATGTGGAGAGAGGAATTGAAAGAGATCAAGAAGAAAAAGAAAGGATAGAACTTGTAAGTCTCAAATATAATTGTTACATTTGCACGTGACAAAATAAACTATCAGGGAATGGAAACAGTAGAAATAGTGAAAGAATTCTTGAAAGGGAAGGGGTATAAGGATATACTAGATGACCTTCCTAAGGAGAAGAAAGATTGGTCTTCTGGATCAGTACTAGTGTATCAATCGAAAGACATCAACAAGACCTCTTTGAAAGTATCAGTGATAGAAGAAGGGAGCATCTCTTTATTAGAAGTAGAGTACGGAGACATACCCTACGTCACTAGAGCGCAGAAGGTATTAGGGCGTTCTGATATTTCTAGTTTGGAAGAAACGTTGAAGAAAGTAGTGAAAACGTGCCTATCTGGTTATTACGAGATGATTCTAGGAGTAGTGATGGATAAAGCGTTAAGGCCATGAGTATAGGAATGACAGGCGTGAAGTTCACGGTAGGTGAACAGGGGCGAATTAGTAAAGAAAGGTTATCATTCCTTATTAAAATCATGAAAGGAATGGAGTTTAGTACTCCTAATTGTGTTAAAGATGGATATTACTATATTCGTTTCCGTAATAAAGTACTCTGCCTCACTGATAAAAACCGTTATGATAGTCTGGTTTTCCAAGAGTTGAGAGATGAAGATGACCTACTTATAGTACTCTCTGATTTCCTGGAAAATAACTATAACGGTTATAAGTTCAGTTTAGGCGTAGACACGAAACAAGTGAATGATATTGACTTAGGTCTATTTTTCAATATGTTATTGAGAAAAGGGTGGAAGGTTAGAGTAGTATCTCAAAAGAAATATTTCTTCCTAGATTGCTTGAAGAAAGTGGTAGACAATTCTGATTCTATTGATACCTATGACAAGGACAAAACCAAGTATAAGTTACCTGGTTATTTAATACTTGGCCTCATGGACAAGACAGTAGAGGATGGGGAAGTGAAGTTTAATTTATCAAATATATTAGTAATTTATGAAAGAATCAAGAAAAAGTTACAAGGAAAGACTCTCTCAGGAAGCGGTAGAAGTGTCACCGGAGTTGAGAGAGCAGACGAACCGATTAAGGTTGAAGGAGACCTCCCTCTCTTTGCAGAAGAGGATTATTTCAAACAAGAAGAAGGTATCAGAGATTGAAGTGCAGTTGGACTGTATTAAAGGGTACTACCCGCTTCCTATCGAGCAAATCATGGAGTTAGAATGTGAGAAGTCACGCTATGAGAAAGGCGTTGAGATGCTTGAGGAACTCCTTTACGAGTTATTCCCGGAAGAAAAACCTCAGGGAGAAGTAGAAGGGATAGGGGAAGTTTCGTTATGAAATAATTATCACGATCAGAGGGGAGAATATTGTCTCCCCTAATTTACTTTTATGGAGACAGAACTACTAATTGTATGCTTACTACTCTTCCCTTGTATCCTTTACCTCACTCACCACGTGTTGAGACTGTATAGGGACTTGAACGACTTAAGGGATGATTACAAGAAGTACAAGAGGAAGACATCGAGAAGGCTTGGGAAAATAGATTAGGTATGGCGAAGTTATCAAGGGATATGTTTCAGAAGAAGGCAGGGGAAGCAAAAACACCTACCGTTCAAGGACCTGTCAGGGTGAGGAATAAGAAGGAGATGGAAGAGGCACGTGTCAGGTACAACAAGTTGCGTCAGGAGTGGGAAGAGACGGAACAGGACCGAGTAGTAACCTTCTTAAATAGGAAATTCGATCTATCACTACCCCTCTTCAAAGGGTACCTTCACAAGATAAAAGAAGAAGAGGGGCAGGAGTATCTTGAACGTTACAAGAAGTACTCCATCATGCGGAAGGAGATGACGAAGTTAGAATCCGCCCTAGGTATACTACCAGACGGTCAGAAGACTCCTTTTGAGATCATGACTATATACAAGGATCAGATTCTCGAGATGCTAGGCAAGGACCTTACTGCTACTGAAATTTCTATCGTCTTGAAGAAGAAAGGGGAGAAGGTTCATCCCCGGGAGATAAGGAAATTTCAGTTGCAGCATTATGAAGAGGTGCAAGACATGAGGAAGAAATGGAGAGAGGACCTCTCTGACCTGTCAATCTCGGTGAAAAAGTCCCGTCTCAACAAGCTGAACTACCTCCTCATAGACCTCTACGAGTTATACAAGAACGCTGGTTTGTCCATGCGGTTGAACATATCGAAAGAGATAAGGGGGATACTTGAACAGGCTAGGAAGGAGGTTGAAGGCGAGGAACTGAAACTGACTGTCTCAGGGAAGATAGACGTTGAGGCGACCATAAACCACTACATGAGGGATTCAGGACTACTGCAAGGACTGACTATCCAGCAATTGGTGATCTCCCGTATATCGTCAAGACTAGGACTTAACTCTCAGTACTTCATGGACCGTCTCGCCTATTCTTTCTACGCTAAATGGAACGGGTTCAGGAAAAACGATGACCTCAAGACGAAACCTATATATCCCTCCGCTTCAAACTATGACATATTAGACCTCGAGAGGAAGTCAAAGGACTTGGTTGAGCATGAGAAGCAAAAGTACCCGCAGGCAGAAGACGCCGTGATCGTTGAGGACAACACGGTTAGGCAGAACCTCTTGAAGGCGTTGAAACGGATAGGTGAGAGGAAAGAGTTAGCGGATAAGGGTACTACTTCTTAACAAAGTTTAACAGTCAGTAGGTGAAAATTTACTGATTCCCTTTTGCAGTCAGACATATAAATGTTATATTTGTGTATTGAAATAAATCATTAAACAGTTGAAGGTTATGAAAGGAACATACACGATAGAACAGTTAGTAAAGGCAGCTATTAAGATGGGATGCAACCCTCAAGAGGCACGGAAGAAGATCAAGAAGTCGTATGACTACTACTTGAAGTTCAAGTCTGATTACTCCCTAGGGAAAGCAGCTCACTACTGTATGTATGTCGCACCTTAACGATTAAATTTAAAAGAAATGGCAATAAAACTAACAAACAGTAGACGGGAGGAGATAAAGATACTTCTCTTAAAACCACTTAAAAAAGACATTGAGTCCACGGTGAAGGAACTAGCGGAGATAGTAGGAGATTTTTTCTTGTACATATTGCCTGATGATGTTAGGAAAGTATGGGATAAGTATCCTTCCTTGTTTTCAAGGGTAGGCTCTGTGAGACTGGATGAGCTCATAGACAGTGACAAGTATCCTGAGCTGTTTAAGTTTTCAAGGAATTTTAGTATGTCATGGTTGTCAATTAACGCACCTTGTTTCCTTGATTATGAGGGCAAGGGGACCTCGTTAAAAAGGCAGTTCATGCAGTATCCCTACTTTCAGAAATACAGGGAGAAATTAGAGGAACTAATGCAGTTGGATAGGAAGCACAATAGTCTGAAAAATAAGATTTCTTGTGTCTTGGAGAATATCACCACTGTTACTCGCTTGAAAGAAGAATTCCCTGAGGCTTATAATTTATATTTCGTTGAAGTGATAAAGGACAATAAGAAGGAAGTGAAGGAAAGGCCGGCAGAGAACCAATGCACTAACACGGAAGAGTTAAGGGCAGAATTGTCTTCTTTGTTTAGTAAAGATAAACAGTCATAGCGACTGAAGTCAAAATTTCATAAATACTTTTTTATTTTGAACCGTCCCGCTTGTTGTGATAACACCGGGACATTTTTTATTTAAAAACTTTTGAAGTTTGAGAAACTTTCCTTATCTTTATGATCTTAAATTTAAGGAAATGTCTATAAATTCTGACTTAATAGAAAATTTGCTTGGTTCCGTGGGAGACATAGGTAATAAGACGGTGAGGGCGACACTTCACACCATGTACCCCAAGGAGTTTGAGTTGTACATGATCTCGGTGGAGTTGACAGACTCGTCTGACAACATCCTGGATTACTTGACTTTCCCCATAAATCCCAACTCAATAGTCAAGTCAGAACCCTACATCAAGACGATAGACAAGACACTGAACGGGGTGACAGTGGTACGGGGAACTGGGTTTACCCCGCAAGACCTGACGATCAAAGGATCATTCGGTAGGGCGTTTAAGATATTGGTACGCCAGCAAGAAACGGTTTTCACTGCACTCCGCAAAAATCCTAACCCTGAATTGTCATCAACGATTAAGAACGGGTACGGTACGTTTAAAGTCCTGCAAGAGATATGCAAGAGATCAAATGAGAACGATTCAAAAGGACTCCCTAACAGGTTATACTTTCATAACTTTCCCTTAGGAGAATCCTATTTATGTGAGGTCATGAACTTCGAAGGGTCACAGGACCTTTCCACTAACATGATGTGGAATTACTCCTTGACCTTGAAGATACTCGCCCCTATCAACCTCACTACTGCAGAAAGGTTCACGAAAGTAGCGTTAGGAACGTCACAGAAAGTGATCATGTCTGCCGTGAATAAGACGAAGAATGTTATACTTCAAAACGTGTTGAGATGAAACCAGTAGAAAGAGTAGCGAAACTGATTAATTTTGACCTTCAAGGTTTCTTCCAGGACTTCGTGAGCCTGGTTTCATCGTATCAGCAGGATATAGTGTACTACTACACTAACGGTGGTGACTACCCTAAAACAGGCATGGACCTCCTAGAATCGTTGGTTAAGAAGGTACCAGTCGTTTATCAGAAGGTATCACAGGGTAGGAATATGCTCACTAACTACTCCGACTTCGAGATCATAGATTACTTTGAGGACTGCGTTGCGTCATTGCAGATGATGGACAACTACGATAGGTGGTTGAGATCATCATTAGTGAAAGGTAAGTTCAAAGAAGGCATGGAGGTTGAGATTATCCTACGGCAGAACCAGACGTTTGAGAACCTATCAACGGAAGTCGGGTATGACGATCACGAGGAGGGGGCACTTGACATACTGATGAGGAACAAGATTAAGGAGAGGGATTACGACTTGGGGGGTGGTACCACGTTGACTTTCTCGTCTAGTGTTGAGAACGAAGGCATGGTGCTGCAATCAGTGGTTGACAACAACACGGGCCAGAACCTATTAGGCAAAGACCTTTGCAAGAAGATCACTTTCACGGAGGAGGATATACTTTGCCTCCAACCGCAAGACACGTTCTACCAGGCCTGTGGTATACTGATAGGCTTATTGAAGAATGACAACCCAGAGATACCTTCTCAGGGGTTAGACAAGTCACTTATCTCTAACAAGAACGTGGTACTGAACATGATGCCTACTTTCATTAGGCAGTTATACGCAACGATAGGGTCTGATGACACGATCAGTACCTTTAACATAGTATCAATAGACAACGAGGGAGACAGGGTTTCTATCGAGGTACAACTGATCTCACAATTAGGTAACGAAGTAAAACAGACGATCAATGGAAACTAAGATATACACGGTAGAAGAATACAAGCAACTTTTCTTGGAAGGAGTGATCAACAAGTCAGCGGGAAAGGTATCGAAGGTCTCTGACAACTCAGTCCTAGGAGGAGTAGGATACGGTATAGGGAAGATCTCACAGAAGACAGTGAAAGATATTGCACTAGTAGAATCTGAGATGTTCCCAGATTACGCCTACGGGCAGTACCTCGATAGGGTAGCGATGAGAACGGGGGTGTCATCAAGGCAGAAAGATAGAGGCTCATCCGTTTGGGTTAAGATAGTCGCTGACCCTGGTACCGTTTACCCAGTAGGTGGTACTACTTTCGCATCGACTGGGGGGTTCACCTTCTCGTTGGAAGAGACTTTCGTCATGGGGGAATCTGGGTATGATTACGTTAAACTGAAATCGAATGACTTAGGGGCGTCAACGAACGTTCCAGCGAACACGATTAACAGGGTAACCCCTACCCCCTCTGGTCATAAGTACGTCATCAACGAGGTACCAGCCGAGGGAGGTGTAGACGTTGAGTCTGACGATTCCTTACGTAACAGGATACTTCAGAACTTCAATAACTTCGCCTTCGATACCTTGGACAAGATTAAATCCGTCTTCCAGACCTTGAACACGAATATACTAGACGTGAAGAAGATCGGTATAAACGCCTCAGGGCAGTCCGTGTTAGGAGTGATGACGGTGAACGGTGTAGACTTGACGGAAGAGGAGATAGACTACCTCTTGTCTAAATCGAAGTTCTACTTGTCGTTGAAAGAGCAGACAGTGACGAACGGTTTAGACGCTGGAGCACCCATCGAGATAAAGAACATCCAAGCGACTTACGTTGATATGGACTTTAGGGTGTCCTATTTCTCTAACATCAACTCTGATGACTTGAGGATGGCGATACAAGAGCAAGTGTCTCAGGCGTTTGATTTCCGTAACTGGACAGGCACGAAAGTTCAGTGGGAAGACTTATTCACGATAGTACGGTCACAAGACGGTATTAAGGTGTTACCGGAAGAGTACTTCACGCCTCACGCTGATATACCGATACCCTCAACCTCATACCCTAGGTTACGGGGATTCATCATGAGGGACTTGACAGGAGAAGTGATAGTGGACAACGCTGGTAACATCAACCCGATTTACTACCAAGACACCACGGACAACGTTTTAAACCATATAAACACGAACTATTATGAATAACTACACGGAGCGGGTCAAGAATTTAGGGCAGATAGCGGCAATCGCTTTCGGTACTACCCCGCCTAACGATAAAAGGATACTGTGGTACGATGAAGGGGAGACGGCGGACGTTGCCTTGAAGTATTATAGCAAGGAACAGCAGAGATGGATACCCTTCCCTTCGATGGATTTCATCCAGGCCGTCATTGATTCTTTGAGAAAGTTACACTTGAAGAAAGTAGAAGGAGACTCATCCACTGCGTCACTCATCACTCAGTTGACGGAGCAGTTACCGCCCCTGACGCAGGAGTTCATAGAAGGCACCTTGAAACACGTCAGTGTCCAGGTTGACGTGACGGACGGTGCTCAGGCGTTACTCGATTCTACCTTGTACATAGGGGACATCGACATGGGAACGTCAGAGAGCAACTTTGTCGTGACGTACAGGACATTCTTAACGAACAAGGGAACGTCCTCAGCGAATTACCTCTCCTACGAAGTACACGCAATCAGGTACGACTACGACCGTGAGACGAAGGAGGTAAGCAATATCACCTTCATAGACGATACTGGAAACCCGATTCTCTTACGCTCCTCGATAGTCAATAACTTGACCACGACTTCAACAATCCTCCCGCTCTCTGCGGCTCAAGGCAAAGTCTTGAAGGACTTGATCGACACTTACAAGGTGAAGGAATTGATAGATGGGAACGTGACAGTAGTAACCTTGACGAACTACAAGGCGAAGGTTGACGTGACGGTAGACAACTCGTCTATCGTGGTTGAAAGGAAGGCGTTGAAGGTAAAAAGAATCGATGGAGGAACTTTTAGTTAAAGAGAAATGCAAAACGAGATTATTGACATACAGTTCTTGCGCAGTTTGGCGCCTTTCACGAACCGGGACACCGCTATCAGCAAGTTGCAGTCGTTGACTTGGTCAGTAGGCAAGCCTGCAGTAGCCACCTATAAAGTAGGTAGTGAGACGAGGGGATTACTGGCGATAGGTATAGCTGACGGTGTAGGCAAGTGTAGGATACTCGCAGACGATGAAGATTTCCAGACGTTGAAGGTGTACACGGAGGCCTTAAACAAGAAGGTTGATGATTACATAGAAGTGACGGACGCCTGGAAAGAAGTAGTGGACGCTTGGCGTTCAGTGACTGACGATCGCTTAGTCGAGTTGGAAGGCAAGTCACACGTTCAGAACACGGACACGGGGACAACCTCACCTACTTTCCAAGTCGATTCAACGTCCAACGGTCCTAAACTGAAAGGCAAAGGGGGAGACCTTGAACTTAGGAACGCAGGAGACACCGATTACGCTGGACTTACCCTAGGTGACATCACTATTAAGGGTAACGTGACACAAGAAGGTGACACCTTTATATCAAAGGCAGAAACTGTTGAGATCAACGATAACCTACTCTTGATCAACAAAGGAGAAGTAGGCGCAGGCGTGACGAAAGGGATAGCCGGTATAGAGATAGATCGAGGTACCTTGCCTAACTACCAGATCATCTTCGATGAGTCAGACAAGAGGTTTAAGGCAGGAGAAGTAGGGAACATCTGGCCACTCGCCTTGCGTGATGAAGAAGTGAACATGGTAGACGGTATGTTCGTCACTTGGGACTCCACTACTAAACGGTTGAAAACGACTAACATCGTGCCTTCTAACAGGAAGTTGTTTTTCACGGATAGTAACTCCTACCTTCAATTAGTGTCTCACGATTTTTCAGGGTCAGAGTTAGTCCAAACCTTGGCGTACACTAACGCTAGAGGGTCTTTATTCGTGAGTGCAGGGACTTCATGTCTAAACCTTGACACTGACAAGACCAGCTTCCGTTTCTATAAAAATATCATCGTCCCCAGTTCGATAGAAGCTGATACTGACATGGTCTTTAAGAGAAACGGTACTACTAAACTCACCCTGAAGGACACGGTAGCGCAGTTCACGGTACCCGTGACAGCGACTACTTTCAATAGGGCTTCGGACGGGTCAGAGGTACTCTATCACGCTGACATTGTAGACGATCTAGTCACTGGGGGAACTGGTAAGGTACTGTCTGCAGAACAAGGGAAATTACTTTCCTCCAAGGTGAACGAGATAGGAGACACTTATCTACCACTGTCTGCTGGGTCGGGGAAACACGTCACGGGAGACCTTTACCTAGATCAAAAGATCTACATGAAGAACTTAAAGCCTATCTACGTGCAAGACTCCAAGGGGAACAATATGCAAGTCTTACAGGGTGCTACTCTCGATGGAGAAGAAGTCATCCAGTTAGGTGCTTCCTCGAAGATTAGGGTAGAGAGCGTGACAGACTTCTCGAAGGCAGTGAAGTTCAAGGACACGATGGTTTTAGGGTCTGACTCAAAGTTGTACTATGAGGTGTCTTCCTCATCATCAAGGATTATATTAGACCCTGCGGGAGGAAATATCGTGCTAGGGAATGTGAACGTGCAGGACATGAAGTTCAGCACGGCAGTAGGCAAAGACCTTTACCACCTTGAAGGTACGACCCCCTATAAGATCTGGACGGCCCATTCTTTTGACCCTGATAGTAAGGCGAACAGGATCAATCCAGTAGTAGAGCAAACACTGACGTTAAACACGTCAACGACAGGGTACAAGGTGAAATTAGGGGCTGATGGAACGGGGTACCCCGGTATGTTCGTGTTGACACAAGGGGGTGTCTCAAAATCCTCCCTACATTATTCACCGAAGAGTGACGCATGGGAAATACTCACGGGAACACAGTCAGGGAAGATTGCCACTCAAGGCTGGGTGATTGATCAAGTCCCCACTATTTTCTACGCTAGAGGGTTTGAGGTGAGGAAGCTTAATGCTGCCGTGAACCTAGACAGTGACCTCTTGTACGGTGGTGCAGCAGTGAACTACTCAGATTTAACTTATTGGACGAACGCTCCAGAAGGATTCTCCTACGGTACAGTGTATCAGTTAGGACTGCAAGATTACACCAATCTAAACACCCAACTCGCCTTTGACATCGTTCACACGTCAGACACCGATCAGAAGACCAACCACTTGTGGTTCCGCACTAGTGGGAAGGCAGGGTACGGGGTAGCAGGGTGGAAACGGGTAGTGACCGCCGATGAGTTGGAAGGATACGTCCCTTCAGGAGACCTTTCCAACTACTACACGAAGACACAGTCAGACGCCCGGTACTGGACGAAGACAGAGTTAGTCAATCCTGCAACGAAATCTGGTGATAACACCTTCACTGGTAAAAATTCATTCCAGGGAGGTAAATTTAATGTGACAGGTTTTAGTATTGATACCACGAGTAATCCAGCTGTAAATTTAAATGCTGCATCAGGAACTGCTTGGGCAAGAGGCTTATATTTAATGGCAAATAATGATGCCACTTCTAGATTTGTATTTGGGGGGTATAACACAGTTGATAATACTAGTGCTGGATACGCATATATATCTATTGGAAATGTTGCTTATAATAACGCTCAGTATAAATTCAAGCCCAACGCATTGACAGTTCCAGTCACATGGTCATTAGATGATCCTAGTGGTAATGCGTTAGTTTGGACACAAAGTGCAACGTTAGTGCATCTAGGTCGTGCGTTAGGTACTACTAAAATTAGAAGTGGTGCCGTTGACTTGATTCACACCAAGGGATCAACTGATTATAAAATCTTGGACGAATCAAACTGGGAGTCTATTATACCTAACGCTAAGTGGACTTACGGGTTCGTATCGTATGAATATGGGTCTGAGACTAGCATAGACCTCAATACCGTACTTGAGGGTCCTAACGCACCCAAAGCTGTGTATAACTATACAGCACCATCTTACTGGAAAAATGGGCCTGCAGGGATGTCGTACGGTTCGGTGTTTAAATTATATTCATCAGGCGTAAACACCGAAAGTTTATACCCTCAGCTCGCCTTCGATATTATCCATGACGTGGATAACGGAACAGGGCGGATGTGGTACAGAACTGCGAACAACAAGGGTATGGCCGTTGCGAATTGGAGAAGGGTGCTGACCGCAGACGAGAATATTGCTGGGTTATCTTTCGATGAGAACAATTACCCGGCGATCAACAGAGTTGACGGCACAACGTATCCATGGTTGAGAGCAAATGGTAATGGTTTCCTTCCCAATGTCAAAAAGAGTCTTGCATCGGGTGGTGCATCGCAATTAGGAGCATCGGGTTGGGCTTTTCTGGTAGGATATATAAATTATTTACATACCAATAAAGTAACTTTTGGAGAAACTGGTCCATATATAATTGGTAGTACATCTGCTACACAGTTTTTAAATGCAGAAGGAAGTGCTCAAAAAGTAGCTACTGGAGGATTATATGTAGGAACAAGTTATGCCAATGATGCTTTAAGTTTAGTACCTGTTAGTGGAATTTATTCTCAAGGAAATATTAGAACAAGTGGTTGGCTTACATTTGAAAATAATGAATGGACTGATACTGGATGGACCTATAAAGATGCTAAGGGTTCTATAAAAGTTTTATCTGTTATAAATGAAGCAAACAATAAACCTACATCTTATGGTTCTGTACTTCAATTTAATTCTAGACAAGGTCATTGGTGTACTCAAATTTGGTGTGACCAAACAAATGTTGCAGGTGTTATAGGCACATTAAGATTTAGAACTACTAAATCTTATGATTCTACAGAATGGAATCCTTGGACAGCACTAGTTACTGAATTTGATTTAAATAGTTATTTAACTAAAACTGAAGCTAGTACTTTTTATCTTCCTCTAAGTGGAGGAACAATATCTTCTTCCAAATCAAATCCATTAATCATAAACTCAACTCATGTAAGTCAATCATCTATTGATTTTAATAGGGGAGGTGTTAATAAAGGAACTGTTGGTTTCTATGAGAATTTGGGTTCTTTTCTTCAGAATGCTACAGGAGAAACATTGGCTGTAAAATCAGATGGTGCTTATTATGGAGTAAATAATAATAGTTTAAGAAAATTAGCAACTGTAACAGATTTAAATAATTACCTTCCATTAACGGGTGGTGCTTTAAGTGGAGCTTTAACGATTAACGCCGTAGGTT
>ERZ791654.31-NODE-31-length-107466-cov-5.576803_pt1 | contig 107466 bp, 93 predicted proteins | sample MGYA00509960_ERZ791654 | MGnify/ENA primary metagenome ERZ791654 (study PRJEB30046, sample SAMN00715198) | human gut metagenome | study: EMG produced TPA metagenomics assembly of the A metagenome-wide association study of gut microbiota in type 2... | reverse complement strand
CTTTTGATTCGTAGTCAAACACTCTAATCCAGCTGAGCTACAAGGCCATTTGTTTGCGGTTGTCTTAACCGCGTATATTATAATATCAGATTGATTTATATTTGTCAAATGTTTTTTTGAAAAAATTTAAGATTTATTAAAATAAATTTTAGCTCTATACGAAATAGATAATAAATGATATATTATGTGATGGATAGTATTCGAAGCGAAACTGTACCACAAACTTTTATTTTTATCTAATTAAAAAGGATTGTATCGAAAGAACAAGACCTTACCAGAGATTTCATTGTATTACTTCCAAGAAAAAGAGGTGATAAAATGAAAATAGGGTTTATTGGTGCGGGAAAAGTAGGCTTTTCCCTAGGAAAATATTTACAAAATAATTGCAGTCAAAATGATGTAGAGATTGTAGGTTATTTTAGTAAATTTTTAAAATCGGCAAAATCAGCAGCAGATTTTACCAGTACTAAATTATATATAAATCTTGAAAATATCTTAAAAGACAGTGATACCTTATTTTTGACAGTGCCTGATAGTAGTATTAGTCAAATTTGGGATTATATGAGAAATCTGGATATTAGAAATAAAAATATTTGTCATTGTAGCGGTTCGATATCTTCGACCGCTTTTTTTGATGCTCAAAATAAAGGTGCATATGCATATTCTATCCACCCACTTTGTGCGATAAATGATAGGTATGAAGCTTATAAAAATTTAGCGAATGCTGTATTTACTATTGAAGGTAATAGTGAGCATTTAGATAGCTTGATGCAGATTTTTCAAAAATGTGGTAATGACATCATAAAAATCGATACGCAAAAGAAAGCACTATATCATGCTAGTGCAGTAATGGCTAGTAATTTAGTTACAGCTCTATTTGCTACAAGTATAGATTTATTAAATCGTTGTGGTGTAGACAAAAAGATGGCAAAAAATATTTTATTGCCATTACTACAGGGTAATGTAGCTAATTTAACTACTTTTGATATCAAAGATGCTTTGACTGGCCCAGTAGAGAGAAATGATGTAGTTACGATAAAAAAACATTTAAATGCATTTAATCAAGAAAATTTAAATCAAGAAAAAGAAATTTATAAGTTATTATCACAAAAATTAATTGAAATTGCACAAAGTAAAAATTCATTAAAAGATTATAGTGAAATGAAAGAGGTTTTTGATAGTGAAAAATACAGTATCAACATTTAAAATGCAAAAGGAAAACAAAGATAAAATTACAATGCTTACAGCATATGATTATTCTACAGCAAAATTGATTGATGAAGCTGGAGTTAATGGAATTTTAGTAGGTGATTCCTTGGGCATGGTCATGCTTGGTTATGAAGATACATTATCTGTTACTATGGAAGATATGATACACCATATAAAAGCTGTTACTAGAGGAGCAAAAAATGCTTTAGTTGTAGGTGATATGCCATTTATGTCTTATCAGACATCTGTTTATGATGCTGTGAAAAATGCAGGTCGTTTAGTGCAAGAAGGTCATTGTCAAGCAGTAAAATTAGAAGGCGGAGAAAGTGTTTGCCCACAGATAAAGGCAATTGTCGAAGCTTCTATTCCTGTTATGGCACATATAGGGCTTACGCCACAATCTGTTAATGCCTTTGGCGGTTTTAAAGTTCAAGGGAAAAGTGAAGAGGCTGCCAAAAGAATTCTTCAAGAAGCAAAAGCTGTAGAAAAAGCAGGTGCATTTGCTGTAGTGTTAGAATGTATTCCTGATAAATTGGCAAAAATTATCACTGAAGAAATAAATATACCGACAATTGGCATTGGTGCAGGTAGTGATTGCGATGGTCAGATTTTAGTATATCAAGATATGCTTGGTATGTTTGGCGGATTTAAGCCTAAATTTGTGAAACGCTTTGCAAATGTTGGCGAAGAAATGACAAAAGCTTTTAAAGATTATATTGAAGAAACAAAAGCGAAAACATTTCCAGCAAAAGAGCATTGTTTTAAAATAGATGATAGTGTAATTGAAAAATTATATTGATGATAATTTTATTTAAATATTACAAAGTTACAATAAAAACTATTGCATTTTATTTTTTTATATGATATTATGTAAACACGCTAAAGATGATGAAGAGGAAAAGTAGATAAATATAATCATGACAGAGAGTCAAGGATGCTGGAAACTTGATATGAGAGTATTTATTGAAGTTCACCTCGGAATTGCTCGCTGAACTTATTGTAGGTGGAGCCGGAGCCTTACCGTTATCGAAAAGGACAGTATCGGATTAGTCCCGTACTTGATGAGAGATATCTATATTTTTATAGATAAATAAGGTGGTACCGTGAATTCAGCCTCGCCCTTATATTAGGGTGAGGCTTTTATTATTTTTAAATCAATTAGATAAAAAAGAAAGGAGGCTTTTCATGAAGAAATTAGCTTTTTTAGGACCTCATGGAACAAATAGTGAAGAAGCTGCAATTTATATGGCTAATTTACGTAAAGAAAAAATGAATTTAGTGGCATATAATACAATACAAGATGCTATACAAGCTGTTGCTCAAAAAGATGTAGATTATTGTTTAGTACCAGTGGAAAATTCAATAGAAGGTTCAGTTCGTATTACCTTGGATACTTTGGCTCATGATGTTGACTTAATGATAGAGTCTGAATTAATATGGAGTGTACATAATCAATTATTAACAAAAAATCCTAATGCTAAGATACACACAATAATTTCTCATATTCAACCATTAGCTCAATGTAGAGAATATTTAAAGAGTCATTATCCAACGGCAAAGACAGAATCTGTATCTAGTACAGCTAGAGCAGCAGAAAAAGCAAGCTGTTATGGAGATGGTTATGCGGCAATAGCGACAAAAACAGCAGCTGATTTATATAATTTGCAGATAATAGATACAGATATTCAAGATGTTGAAGATAATTTTACTAGATTTATTTTATTGACTAATAAAGATAAAGTAAAAAAATATCAAGATGTAGCCAATATGATGATAATTTGTCAGATAGATGGTAGAGCTGGCAGTTTATACGAACTTTTGGGTGATTTTGCTTGTCGAAAAGTAAATATGACAAGAATTGAATCAAGACCTGCGCGTACAAGTTTAGGCGAGTATATTTTTTTCATAGAAATAGATGCTAATGTGGATAAAGATATTTTACAAGAAGCACTTATGCAGGCTAGTAAAAAATGTTTTTGGCTTAAAAACTTGGGAAAATTCCCAGTATATAAAGCTAGTAATAAGTTAGTAAATGAAATAAATTAATCTTAAATATAGATAAATGAAAAGGTGGAATAAATAATGGTTGTAATAATGAATCCTGATGCAAGAGAAGAAAATATCATGGCTGTAGTAAAAGCTATCGAAAGTGTAGGGCTCACAGCTAAGATAATGGAAGGTGCACAGCAGAAAATTGTTGGTGTAATAGGTGACAAAACTCGTATGGGTTCACTAGCAGTAGAGGCAATGGAAGGTGTAGAACAGACAGTGGCTATTTCTAAATCTTATAAATTAGCCAGCCGTGAATTCCACCCAGCAAATACTGTTGTTGATGTAGATGGTGTAAAAATCGGTGATGGCAATGTAGTAGTAATGGCAGGCCCATGTGCAGTAGAATCTCGTGAACAATTATTAGAAGCAGCAAAAATCGTAAAAGCCGGTGGAGCACAATTTTTACGTGGTGGCGCTTATAAACCTCGTACTTCTCCATATTCTTTCCAGGGTCTTGAAAATAAAGGTCTTGAATATTTGGCTGAAGCTCGTGAAGTTACAGGATTAAAAGTAGTAACAGAAGTAACAGAAGTAGAAGCTGTTGATGCTGTAGCTCATTATGCGGATATTTTACAGATTGGTGCACGTAATATGCAAAATTTCCGTTTATTAAAAGAAGTTGGAAGATGTAATAAACCAGTTATGCTCAAACGTGGTCTTTGCGCTACTATTGATGAATGGTTAAATGCTGCTGAATATATTATGAATGAAGGCAATCATAATGTAATTTTATGTGAACGTGGTATTCGTACTTATGAAACATATACAAGAAATACATTAGATATGAGTGCTGTAGCAGCAGTAAAACATTTAAGTCATTTACCAATTATCGTAGACCCAAGTCATGGTACAGGTAAATGGAGAATGGTAAAACCTATGAGCTTTGCAGCAATAGCAGCTGGAGCAGATGGACTTATCATTGAAGTTCACCCAAATCCTGCAAAAGCTTTATCTGATGGACCACAATCTTTGACACCAGAAAATTATAGAGAAGTAATGCGTGGTGTCTATAAAATTTCTGATTTTATGAAAGCAGAAAATTTATTTACTGATTACATGAAAGACTAAAAATTTATATTATAAGATGAGAAAAAGCAGTCAAATACTTATTTATAATTAAAGTATTTGACTGCTTTTTTATGTCATTAAAAATAAAAATATAGGATAAGCTATAAAAATAAAGATAATAGTAGTGATTAAAAAAATTGCTTCAGCAATACTAGTGTTTAATTTATATAGTTGAGTAACTACAACAGAATTGATACCAATAGGACACATACCAATTAAAGTGATGACTGAAATGAGTAAAGCATTATCTGTAAATAAGCTAGCGGTGATAAATGATAATATAGGTATGATAAGAAAACGAACAGGTACAATAGTCAAAGCTAGATATCTATATAAGCGAGCTGCTTTAAAATTTAATAAATAACCTACAGGTAAAATACCAAACCAAGCACCTAGATGGACAGAAGCATTAAAAATGGGGTCAAAAATATCAGGACGAGGTACTTCGTAAATGTTTAAGATAGCACCGATAAACATACTAAGTAAACCAATTTGGTTCCAACTGATTAGAATAGAACGCCAATGCGGTTGAAATTTTGCTTTCGAACCCGCTGTAAATTTTTGATGAAAATATTCAGCTAGAGGAAAACAAAAAGAAAGTGTAAAAATATTTTGTACCATAGCGATAACTTGGACATAAGCATAGGCTAATTGTCCCATAGCTATATAGGCACATAAACCACCTAAAATACCTGTATTAGAGAGCATACTACTTAAAAGATAAGCACCGCTATTGCGTATATTTTTACCAAGTCGCCAGTTTACATATGGATAAGCTAATAATCCTGGAAGTGCTGAAATAAGGATAATTCCTACAAATGCCAATAAAAATAAATTTTGATCTATTTTTATCAACCAAAAACTACCAAGTCCAGTGATTATCATGATGAAACGGATATTTAATTTTAAGAGGAAATTACAAGTATTTAAAGATATTATCTTATATTTATGGAAATAATATCCTATAGTTAGAGGTAAAATAACATCAATAAATATGAATAAAAGGCGATAAAATGTTTCTGACATAATAACACCATTTAAGCTTTGGCAATATCAGGACGAAGTTGACTTGCTCTACCTAAATAAATATGTTTTATTTCCTTTTGTGTTTTATCAGTATTCACCAAAAGTAAGATGCGGATACATTTTTCCATACTGTTTTCTACATACAATTGTTGAGCATCAAAAAGTGGCACTAAATCCCAATTAGGTAATTGACGTGCAGCAAAAGCAGGAAATACACTAGATAAATCCTTAGTAGCACTAAATAAAGCAGCACCAATATCTTCAGCAGTAATATCATTAGCTTCAAGAATGTTTATTAATAATTTTTTTACAGCCTCAATAATCTCTTCACGATTATCATTCTCCACAGTGATAGCTCCTCTAATTCCTTGCATAAAAAAACATTCCTTTCATTGTAAATATATTTCTATGTGCTTTACTTTTCTTTGGTGGGCAAAGAAAAGTAACAAAAGAATACCCACCGCAGATAAAATTTTAGTTTTGAAAATAATTATCTTTTCATACAACGCTTAGAAACTCGCTTCGCTCAAACATTCAGACTAAAAACGTATTCAAAGATAATTATTTTCAATAACCTTACGGTTACCACAAAATTTTATAATGCGGAAAATAAAAATTGCTAAATTATTTAATAATTAATAATACCAAATATTTCCCGCATTTTAGCATCTTTTTGCGGTAGCCGTAGGCTATTGGTAAAGATAAAATATGACAATGGTTTTAGTTCTACTGTTTGAACGTAGTGAGTTTAGAACGTTGTTGGCATATTTTTATCTTTATCAAAGTAAAAAGTGCGTGAGCGGGTAGTTTTCTTTTTGGTTCGTTTTTCTTTTGTATAAAAGAAAAATGAACATAAAAACCTATTTTTCTTTAAAAATGTTAATCATTAAACGAATTGATAAGAATACGGCTACTAGATATCCTAATACACCTAAAATAGGGATTTCCATTATTTGAGGTGTCATATTAGTAGTGCAGATGATGCTAGAGCCTAAAAGTAGTGCAGAGCAAATGATACCGATGATTAATTTATTAATCATTTTATCTAAGCGACGAAGTGGTTCTTCTGAGCCTGTTAAGTCTAAATTAACTTTAGTTTGTCCACTCATTGTCATTTTTAGGATATCAGATAATTGTTCTGGTATATGCATGGATTTTTGAAGCATTAAATAGCTATCTCGTTTGAATTTAGTAAATTCTTCTTTCCAACTGAAATTTCGTTTAAAATCAGCTCGCATATAAGAGGCAAAAATATCAATAAAATTGACATTAGGACAACAAATTTTGAGAACAGATTCAATGGTAACGACACCACGGGCAAACATACTTAGACCAGGATTAATAGAAAGTTTATGACGGCGAGCAACAGTTATGATATCATGTGCTAATTCGCTTAATTTTAATGTTTGGAAATTGGCATTACTATAGCGGTTCATTAGATTATCAATATCTTCATAAAGTTGGATATGATTTAATTTTCCTTGAACAGTGCCTAAAGTTAAAATAGTGTTTTTCATCTCATAAGTATCATGTTGAACAAGGGCGTAAACAGCTTTTTTTAAAGCATCGCGTTCTTTAGAAGATAAGCGTCCCATCATGCCTAAATCAAGCCAAATAATTTTACCGTTTTTTATCCAAATATTACCTGGGTGAGGATCAGCATGAAAATAGCCATCTTCAATGATTTGTTTTACATAATTTTTGCCAAGATGAATACCTAATTCTTCAACATTATAACCTTGGGCTTTTAATTTGCTGATTTCATCAATGCGATGACCGTCAATATATTCCATTACAAGTACGCGAGCTGTAGTCAGTTCATGTTTTACAGTAGGACAATCAACGAAAATATCTTCACTATTGAGTCGTTTAAACTCGTCAATATGTTCAGCTTCCATCATGAAATCCATTTCTTGTTTTGTGATATTCCACATTTCATCAAGAATGGCGTTAAAATCTAAAATGCTAGATGAAGTTTTAAAGACTTGTAAGATAGACACAGCTCGTTTTAATAAAACTATATCTTTAGCCATTACTTCATAAATTCCAGGACGTTGTACTTTGATGACGATTTTTTCACCAGTTTTTAATGTAGCTTTATGTACTTGAGCTATAGAAGCAGAGCCAAGTGCATGGTCATCTATATCGAGAAAAACATCTTCTATTTTTTTATTATATTCTTTTTCAAGGCAGTCTTTGATGATGCTAAAATCTAAAGGCTTAGCTTGTGTTTGCAATTTAGTTAGTTCAATGGCATAATCGGCAGGTAAAAATCCTGGTTTTAAAGATAGTATTTGACCTAATTTTACAAATGTAGGACCTAAATCTTCTAGGATTAAACGCAATTTTTCAGGTGTCATATCGCTTGTAAGTACATTATGCTTACGTAAAACAAGCACCATTTCCCGTAAACGATGAGAGGAACTGTATTTTGTTTGTTTAGGAAATTTTATCAAATTAACACCTTCTATCATAAATTTTTAATATAATGTATTTAAATAAAATAATTATGTTTATTATAGCAAATAAGTGAAAAATAGTATAACAGTTTATTTATCGCTTAGAATATGGATTTTTGATGAGCTTAAAATTTTTAATAAAAAAGAGTTGAAATATTAATTTGAAAATTTTCAAGTATATATTTCAACTCTTTTTATTTATTCTTCTGTAATATTATCTAAAATTTGTAGAATTTCTTGTCCGTAATTATTTCCAGGAACTGCCCAACGACCATTTAAACCAGGCCATGTATCAATTGTTGATGTAGAATAAACGGCACGAACTAAGGAATAACGTGGGTCTACTACATCTTTGCGAGGAGGTCTAACGGAAGCATAAGCCAATAAATGTTGAATATGAGCTCTAACACCAATACGAGCTGTTTCAAAATAAGCACCTTTTACAGTAGCACTTGTTGTACCTAGACCGCAATAATTATTTTGGTCAGGTGTTACAGTACCACCATATCTAAAAAATCCTGTTTCTTTTAAAGCTTGAGCAAAAGCTGCATCAGGACGAATTCCTTCTTTACCAGCTTCTTCATAATAATAATCAACTAATTCTTCAGCAGAAACTGTAATTTTAGGATTTGGGTTATTTTTGAGCAAGTAATTTACGCATTGTTCACGAGTTGCAATAGCTGAACCCATGATAGAAGAACTGCCATAATTTACTACTTTATCTTGTTCTTTTTTATCAGAGTCGCCTTTTAAAATAGCAGCGATTTTTTCTGATACAGAGTGATTAGATGTTTCTTTTTTATCAAAAGTATTATCATCATTATCAGTTTTTAAAGCAATAACAGCACTTGTTTCGCGTTGTTGATGTTGACTTAAGCCCTTTAAAGTATAATTATTTTGCATAGGAGTCATACTAGCTTGACTAGGAAAACTAATACTGATACAAGCTGCGACAATTAAAGAACTACCAAGAATTTTATATTTGCGAAAAAACATAGAAGATAAAGGACCTCCTTAAGTATTAAATTTTTAATTGCTTAAGACTACAAATTGGATAATAAACAAAAGCATAAATACATAAAGTAGAGGGTGAACTTGTTTAATTTTTCCAGAGAATATTTTTATTAAGCAATAAGAGATAATACCGATACCAACAGCATCAGTGATACTGTAAGATAATGGCATCATTAGAAAAATCAAGAAAGCAGGAAAAGCTTCTTGCATATCATCCCAATTTATACGAGATAAACTGCTCATCATATAAAAACCAACAATAATTAATGCTGGTGCAGTAACTGCTGGAACAGTGGATAAAACTTTAGCAATTGGAGCTGTAAAAAGCATTAAGAGGAATAATAAAGCAATGATGACGTTTACAAAACCAGTACGACCACCACTAGCTACACCAGAACCAGATTCAACATAAGCAGATGTTGGGCTTGTACCAAAAATAGAACCAACAAGGCTAGCGATAGAATCTGCCAAAAGAGCACTTTTTACATTAGGAAAAGTATCATTTTTCATTAATCCTGCTTGTTTGGCAATACCAAGCATAGTACCAGTAGTATCAAATAAAGTAACAATGAAAAATGTAAAAATTATAGTATAAAGATTATGAGAAATAGCTCCCATGATATCCATTTGCATAAATGTATTACCGAGTTCAGGTGTACTGAAAATAGTATCAGGTAAGCTGATATAACCAAAAAGGAAAGATAATATAGAGGTAATAATCATGCCTAAAAACAAAGCACCACGTACATTATTTACCACTAAAATAATGCTTATAAATAAACCGATAAGTGACATATAAGTTACAGGGTCAGTAAAATTACCAAGAGTAACTAGGGTAGCTGGAGAAGCTACAATAATATGAGCACTTTGAAGACCGACAAAACTGATAAATAAACCGATACCAGCACTGATACCTTCTTTCATTGAAGCTGGTATAGCATTGATAACAGCTTGACGAAATGATGTCAATGAAAGGATTAAAAAGATTAAAGCGGAAATAAATACAGCACCTAAAGCTTCTTGCCAAGGAATTCCCATAGAAATTACTACAACAAAACTAAAGTAAGCATTCATTGCAAGTCCAGGAGCAATCGCTATAGGGTAGTTAGCAAAAATTCCCATGAATAAGCAACCGACAATAGTTGCAATTATTGTGGCAAAAAATACACCATTAAAATCCATACCTGTCTGGCTTAGAACACTAGGATTTAAGATGATGATATATGCCATAGTTAAAAAGGTAGTAAAACCAGCAAGGGTTTCAGTAAAATAAGAAGTTTTTCGTTCTTCAAATTTAAAATATTCTTTTATTGACATGACAAAACCTTTCTGAGATTTATTTTGTATACTATCATATAATACCATAATTGTGAAAAAATTTTTAGTATAAATTTAATAATAATAGTTATTATCTTTAAATTGAATATTAAATATGATATCATTATATAGTTAGATAGTTATTTGTATATTGAAGAAAGGAGAAATATAGTGAAAAGATATCTTTTTATTTTAGTATTAAGCTTAATGACTGTTATTAGTTTTCCAATAAATAATTCTTTTGCGGCGACAGAACCGTTATCTGAAGAAGTTTTTCAGTGGGTACAGGCAACACCTCGTTCAAGTTATTATTTTAATAAAGATGCTATGACCTATGAAATTGGAGCAGATGGCTATGCCGACACGAATATTTTAATTGTACCAACAGTAAGACTTTTTGATAATATGCAAATTCAAGATGTGATAATGAAAAGACAATGGAGAAATTTAAGCACATATAGATTTGATGAATTATCTGGTGTAGCAGAATATTTGCGAATAAATATAAAAGATAAAACAGTAGAATATACAGAATGTGTATATTTAGACCAAGGATATAACTCTTTGTATGTTAATTATGAAAGACCAACTCAAAATATGAATACAATGAGTGTAAAAGATGTAGATTATAATTTTTATCAAGCTATATTAGATTATGAAAAAGAACATAGAAAAGAGCTTTTAACCAAAATTATTGATCAGGTGAAACCTGAAGATTTAAAAGCTGCAGGAATAATTTTAACTAAAGAGCAAAAAAAAAATATGAAAGAAAATAAAAAGCAGAGAAGATAATACGCTATTTGGCAGTGGAGAGGTGTAAACTTTGTATTCTAGGAGTTGGAAAAAACTAGTTTTAGGAATTTGTTTAGTTGTTTGTTTAGTAAATATTTTTAATGTAGAAAAAGTATTTGCTAAAGATGAGAAAAAAGTAATTTTGTATGTGCCTCAAGATGATAGACCGATATCTTCCGATCAAACAGCACAAGTAATCCGTTCTATGGGTTATACTGTAGAGATGCCACCAAAAGATTTATTAGGTGATAGAGATAAAGCTGGCAGACCAGAAGAAATTAATCGTTGGTTAGTGGAAAATGGTGGTAAAGATAAAGTAGCAGTAATATCTTCTGATGCTATGATTTATGGAAGTTTAGTAGCTTCAAGAAAACATCATATACCAAAAGATTTATTGTTAAGACGTGTAAAAAATATAGAAAAGTTGCATGATACGCACCCTAAGATGCCTATATATGTATTTTCTTCTATTATGAGAACGCCAAAAGATGGAGCTTCTTCAGGAACAGAAGAGCCAGAATACTATGTAAAATATGGACAAGCTATAGCTAATTATACAAAAATTGATAATGCTGATACTTCAGGATTAAATGAAAGTTATCAAGTAGCCCTAAGAGAAGGTGTGCCAGAGGCAGCTTTAAAAGATTGGCTTTCCCGTCGCAGAACAAATGTGGAAGTCAATAAACAATTGATAAATTTAGTTAAAAATAATGATGTAGTGTATATGGCAACAGGAAAAGATGATAATTCTAAATTATCCCAGACTCATAGAGAAAGTAATGAGTTGAGAGAATATGCAAATAGTTTAGGATTAAAAAATAATCGTTTCCAAGTTTTGACTGGTTTAGATGAAGTTGGGCTTTTAGTTTTGACTAGAGCTGTTAATGAATTAGAAAATTATAAGCCATATGTATATATAAAATATGCTTCTGGTTATGGCGGAGCAACTGTGCCAACATATTCAGATGAGTCTATAGATAATACACTTACAAGTCAAATAACGGCTATTGGTGGTATTAGGACATATGATTTGAAAAAAGCTGATTTAGTAATGTTTATAAATACTAATCGCAGTGGCTGGACATATGATGCTAATACTCCAGTAAATACGCTTCAACCAAGATATAATACAATGGATTTTGTTGAAGATATAGAAAGCTTTGTCAATGCAGGCTATCATGTGGCTGTAGGTGATATTGCTTTTGCTAATGGAGCAGACAATGCTTTGATGAAACAATTACAAGATAGAGATTTATTAGATAAATTATATGGATATGCTGGTTGGAATACAGCAACTAATAGCACTGGTTTTGCATTAGGCATGGGAATTGTAGGCAATCAGATAAGCCAAGATAAGCGCAATGAATTATTATTGACTAGATATCTAGATGATTGGGTATATCAAGCAAATGTTCGTCAAAGTGTAAACTCTTATTTAAATTTATTGCCAGGTAGTGGTGATTATTTAACTATAGGAGATACAAAAAGACCATATATTGAAGAATATGGTACAAAATTAATGCGTTCTTTTGTAAGTGATAATTTAAATTTATTTAATGAAGCAGTAAATGTTTCGATAACAATGCCATGGAATAGAATTTTTGAAGCTAATTTCGATGTTTCTGGTAATAAATTAAATGAAACAGTATTGAAAAAGCATTTAAAATATTAAATGAAAAAGCCTGCATATTATTTTGCAGGCTTTTCTAGTATGATTGAAATTATGATATAATTTATTATGATTAAGATATTTATAATTAATGAGGTGATAAAGTGCAGTTTAAATATTTAAAACAACTATTATGTCTTTTTTTGATGATGATAGTAGTTTATGTACCGAATGTTGTTTTTGCTAGTTTAAATAAAACTATTATTTTTGTACCCCATGATAATAGACCGATTTCTTTTAAGCAGACAGCAGATAATATTCGTGATTTAGGATATGAAGTATTGACACCACCAGAAGAACTCTTAGGTAATAGAGAAAATCCTTATGCAAAACCAGAGGAGTTATCTAAATGGGTGATAGAAAATGCAAAAAAAGCTGATGCAGCAGTAATATCTTCAGATTCCATGGTTTATGGTAGTCTTGTTGCTTCAAGAAAACATAATTTAAGTGAAGATGTTGTTTTAGCTAGAGTGCATAATTTTGAAAAAATACATCAAGCAAATCCAAATATGAAATTATATGTATTTGGCTCGATTATGAGAACACCTCAAACAAGTGAAGCGTCAGGTAGTGAAGATGCAAATTATTATGCTCAATATGGTACAGATATTGCGCGTTATACTGCATTGACTGATAAATTAGAACAAGATGGACTAACACATAAAGAAAGAAAACAGTTACAGCAATATGAACAAAAAATACCCAAAGCAGCTCTAGATGATTGGCTTTCTCGTAGACAAGGTAATTTTTTAGTAAGTAAGAATTTAATTGATTTAGCTAGAAATGATGTAATCACTTATTTAGCATTAGGTTGTGATGATAATGCGAAATATTCACAGACAAATAAAGAACGCCGTGCTCTTGATAATTATGGCAATGATTTAGGTGAGTTGAAATATCAATCAGTAGCTGGAATTGATGAAATTGGTTATGTTTTATTGACTAGAGCAGTGAATAATTTACAAGGTGATATTCCATTTGTGAGTGTTCATTATGCTAAAGGTACAGGAGAAAATACGATACCTGCATATTCTAATGAACCAATTAAAAATTCTATAGCGACTCATATCAAAATGGCTGGCGGTATGAAAGTCAATAGCGATAAAAGAGCAGATTTAGTATTTATGGTTAATACTAATTTTGACGGCACAACAGGTGCAGCTAATGATTTAAATAATGTATATATACCAAATGAAAATATCATAGATTTTGTCAATATGGTCGATGAAGCGGTACAGGCAGGTAAAAAAGTAGGTATTGGCGACATCACATTTGGTAATGGCTCTGATAATGCTTTAATGTTTAGTTTATATGGTAAAAATTTATTGGATAAATTAAATGCTTATTCAGGTTGGAATACACCTACAAATAGTACTGGTTATGCTTTGGCTATGGGCATGGGAGCAAATTATACAGATAGAGTGGGCATTTTAAAAATGCTTGAAGTCCGCTATTTAGATGATTGGCTCTATCAAGCAAATATCAGACAAGCTGTAGCAAATAGATTGAATTCTATGCCTGGTGAAGGCGATTATGGCAATACAAAAACTAGAACTTTACCAGCAGAAAAATTAGCTACAGAAGCTTTACAGAAAATGATAGCTGATTATGGTTTAGAAAAATTTGAAGGTCAATCTTATGTGGCTGATGCGCAAATAAGATTTCCATGGCAACGTATGTTTGAAGCAGATATAGTTTTTCCTGAAGAAAAAGTATCTGTAGAAGAAAAAATAGAAAAATAAATTATAGTTCACATAAAGCTCTATATTAAGTATAATAATTAATATTTAATATAGAGTTTTTATTTTATAGATGATATTTTGATTTAATTTGTAAGTTTATTAAGGAGAATTTTAAATGTTTACACGAATTTTATCGTTTATTAGTTCAAGTAGAAGAGATATTTTAATTTTATTTACAGCTTTATTTAATAGAAATACACCTAAGATGATAAAGACAATGACAATTATAGCGTTTTTATATCTTATAAGTCCTATTGATTTTTTACCAGATATGATACCGGGACTGGGATTATTAGATGATGCAGTAGTTGTGCCAGGAATTTTATATGCAATGCTTCAGATATTACCTGCTTCTGTTAGAGCAAAATCAGAAGCACAGGCAGATTATTTAGGACCGAAAATGCCTTGGCTTTTAGCTATTTGTGGAATTTTTCTTATAGCATGGACTATATTTGTTTTTGTAGCGATTTATAATTTTATTTTTAATTAATTCAAGTAATTTAGGAGATGAAATTATGCGTTTATATATAGCTGAAAAACCAAGTATGGGAGCAGAGATTGCGAAATGTTTGACAGGCCCTGTGCAAAGAAAAGATGGATATTTAATAACTAAAGATGGAATTGTAACATGGGCTTTTGGTCATATTTTGCGTCAAGCTGAGCCAGAAGAATATAATGCTAAATATAAAAATTGGAAAGCTGAAGATTTACCGATTATACCCAAACAGTGGAAGATGATTATAGATGAGTCTTGTAAAAAGCAATTTGGTATTATTAAAAATCTTATTGATAAAGCTGATGTAATAGTTCATGCAGGCGACCCTGATAGAGAAGGGCAATTATTGATTGATGAAGTTTTAGATTATTTAAATTGTCAAAAACCTGTAAAACGAATTTTATTAAATGCCTTAGATGAGGAAAGCATAAAAAAAGCTAATAAAGATTTGCGAGATAATCGAGATTTTTTGAATTTAAAAAAATCTGCTTTAGCTAGAGCAAGAGCAGATTGGCTTATCGGTATGAATTTGTCTAGGGCATATACTTTGGCAGCAAGAAGAGCAGGGAAAAAAGGTGTATTTGCTGTAGGTAGGGTAAAAACGCCGACACTTGCTTTAGTTGTCCGCAGAGAACGCGAATTAAAAGATTTTAAGCCAGTGGATTATTTCACGATAAAAGCGATATTTGCTCATCAAAATGGTGAATTTAGTGCCACATGGAAGCCTAAAGATACACAGGCGGGACTAGATTTTGAAAATCGTTTAATTGATGAAAATATAGCTAAAGCTTTAATCGGTAAATTTGCTCAAAAAACAGAAGCAGGAAAAATAACAGCTTATCAAAAAGCACAGAAAAAAGAAGCACAAAGACTGCCATTTTCTTTATCTAGTTTGCAAGTTTTGGCAGGTAAAAAATATGGATATGACCCGCAATTAGTATTAGATACTGCACAAAAATTATATGAGAAAAAATTGACGACATATCCACGTTCTGATTGTGAATATTTACCACAAAGCCAGTTTAGTGATGCTAAAATTATTTTGCAGAATTTATATAATATCAATGAAAAGCAATTGGCTAATTGGGCAAAAAAATGTGATTTAAAAACGAAAAGTAGAGCATGGAATGATAAAAAAATTACAGCGCATCATGCGATTATTCCAACAAAGGTAAAAGTAAATTTAATGAGTTTGACTACAGAAGAAAGAAATATTTACTTTTTAATAGCTCAAGCATATATAGCACAATTTTATCCAGTTCATATTTATGACCAGACTAAAATCAGTATAGAATATATGCAAGAATTGTTTGTAACAAGTGGTAGAGTCGTAAAACAGATGGGGTGGAAAGAATTATATGTGCAAAATAATAAAGAAAAATCTTTAAATGAAGACGATAAAAAAGAAGATAATGAGGAAAAAGAAGAACAAAATTCATTGCCACTTATGAAAAAAGGTGATGAAGTAGAATATGTAAAAGGTGAATATGATAAAAAATCTACAAAACCACCAACTCGCTTTACAAGTTCGACATTGCTTGCAGGTATGAAAGATATTCATAAATATGTAAAAGATGTAGAAGTTAAGAAAAAATTAAAAGATATTTATGGTATTGGCACAGAAGCGACAAGAGCAACTATTATCGAAGATTTAGTAAAGAGAAATTTTTTACAACTTGAAGGTAAAAAGAAATATTTAGTGCCAACACAGTCGGCATATATTTTAATTGATGCACTGCCAGATGAAATGACATATCCAGACTCTACAGCTGTTTGGGAAGATTATCTTCATTCTTTATCTGAAGGTCAGGGAACAATTGAAGAATTTTTAGCTAAACAGGCAGAATTTACGCAGAATTTATGTATTAAAGCAACAAAGACAGTTTTGGTACAAGAGCATGAATATAAATGCCCTAGATGTAATCAAGGTATTTTAGTAAAACGCAAAGGTAAAAATGGTGAGTTTTGGGGCTGTTCTAACTTTCCTAATTGTCGTATGACTTGTAATGATGTAGATGGCAAGCCAGATATAGAAAAAACAAAATTTAATTTCAATAATTATCGACAAATGAGTTATAATAATAGTGATAAAAATTATATAAAATCTGGGCAAAATGAGATATTTCAGCAAGATAATCAATTGATTTCAGCTTGGGATTTAATCGCTAGAGAAAATACGAAAAAGATGAATTTTGCTCCTAAAGAAAAATTTTCAGCAATGCCTATAGAGAAAAATAAAAATACTAAAGCTACATCAAAATATTTATGTACACGTTGTAAAGAAGGCAATTTACGTAGAATTCGCGGTAAAAATGGTTGGTTTTGGGCATGCTCAAATTATCCTCATTGTACAGCTACTTATGATGATAATAATGGAATTCCTGTGATATAGAAAGCTCAAAATACGTTGAACTAGTATATGAATTTTTAAATCTATTTAAAGAATTTTTATTAACTATACTAAAATGTAAATTAAAAGTAAGTACAACGTAAAAATATTCAGATAAAGAAAAAGTTGAAAAATAACTTATGATTTTATATAATTATACTAGATTTAAATTTATACAATATAGGAGGTGAATTACCTGTTTCAATGTTAGTATAAATAGTTGATACAGGTAATTAATTATTGGAGCTAATTGAAGTTCTGTTGAAATTAATTTTAGTAGTATTTTTAGTGTTTATGAATGGTTTTTTCGTAGCAGCGGAATTTGCCCTTGTAAAAATTCGTTCTTCTCGTTTGGAAACGCTTTTACAAGAAGGTAATACACGAGCTAAATATGCCAAAAAGCTCACAGACCATTTAGATGCATCTTTATCAGTAACACAGTTAGGGATAACACTTGCATCCCTTGGTTTAGGTTGGGTTGGTGAGCCAGCTGTTGCAGCTTTATTAGTACCTGTTGTGCAGTTCTTTGGCTTTGGCGAAGATTTTGCTCATTCTATAGCACTTGTGGTAGGTTTCTCTCTCATTACAGCAATGCATATCATTTTAGGTGAATTAGCACCAAAATCTATGGCTATTCAAAAAGCAGAAACTGTAACGCTTAATATTTCTATACCAATGCTTATTTTCCACAAGATTATGTGGCCGGCTGTATGGATTTTAAACCATGTAGCTAACTGGGTAATAATTCGCCTTGGTTTTGAAGTGGCAAGTGAAGGTGAAGAAGCTCATAGTGAAGAAGAAATTCGCTTGTTGATGGAAGAAAGTCATAAACATGGATATATTGATAAAACAGAATTGACTTTTGTAGATAATGTATTTGATTTATCTAATCTTACAGTTAGAGAGATTATGATCCCTCGAACAGATATGATTTGTTTGTATTTAGAAGACTCTTTTGATGAAAATGTAAAAAAAGCGTTGACTGAACAGATGACAAGATATCCTGTTTGTATTGAAGATAAAGATAATATAGTAGGATTTTTGCATATAAAAGATTTATTAAATCCATTATATGCGCGCAAAAATATTGATATTAGGTCATTATTAAGAGAAGTTACTGTCGTACCAGAATCTATGCCAGTGCGTAATTTGTTAAAACTTATGCAAGGAAAACGTTTACAATTAGCTATTGTTGTAGATGAATATGGCGGTACAGCTGGTATGGTTACTTTAGAAGACATTGTTGAGGAAATTGTTGGTGAAATTCAAGATGAATTTGATGAAGAAAGACCAACAGTAGAAAAACGTACAGAGAAATTATATTCCCTTGATGCGAAAATGTTACTTGATGATGTAAATGAAATGTTTGGCACTAATATTGAAGAAGAAAATATAGATACTATCGGTGGTTGGCTTTCTACACAGGTGGATACTCCTCCACGTGTAGGTCAAAAAGCTAACTTTGGCGATGATGAATTCTTTGTTGAAGAAGTAGATAGAGTTCGTATTACGCGCGTATTAGTAAAATTAAATCATACTGTAGATGGAAATACAGATATTTAAAAAAGTTACGAATATGTTTATATTTCAATATAAGCAGTTCTATATAGTTAATAATATGCATTATATTGTATATCAAAGAAGAAAAGGGGTAATTTGATATGTTAAAATCTATTGCAATCATGACTAGTGGTGGAGATAGCCCAGGAATGAATGCTGCAGCTCGTGCGGTAGTTCGTACAGCTCTTTATGAAGGAGTAAAAGTATTTGGTATCTATGATGGATACAAAGGTATGCTTGAAGATCGTATCGTAGAATTAAATTCTCAAAGCGTTAGTGATATTATCCAACGTGGCGGTACTTTCTTAGGTACAGCTCGTTGCCCAGAATTCAAACAAGAAGAAACTCGTAAAGAAGCTCTTAAAATTCTTCAAAGCCATGGCATTGAAGGTTTAGTTATTATCGGTGGTGATGGTAGCTTAACTGGTGGTTCTTTATTAAGCGATTTAGGTATGCCAATCGTTGGTCTTCCTGGTACTATCGATAATGATGTTTGGGGCTCTGATTATACTATCGGTGCTGATACTGCATTAAACACTATCTTAGATGCAATCAATAAACTTCGTGATACAGCATCTGCTCATCGTCGTATCATCGTTCTTGAAGTTATGGGTCGTAAATGTGGCTGGCTTGCTATGATGGCAGGTATCGCTGGTGGTGCAGAATATGTTCTTGTTCCAGAAGTTAAATATGACCTTAACAAAATTTGTGATGAACTCAAAACATCTTATGACAATGGTCGCCGTTATAGCATCGTTGTTGTTGCTGAAGGTGTAGGCAGTGCTGTAGATATCGGTAAAGAAATCGGTGAAAAAACTGGTATCGATACTCGTGTAACTGTATTAGGTCACGTTCAACGTGGTGGTTCTCCAACAGCTGAAGACCGTGTAAAAGCTAGTATGTTAGGTGAAAAAGCTGCTTTAGCACTTCTCAATGGTCAGTCTAATATCGTATTTGGTATCAACGAAGGTAAAGTTGTAGCTATTGACCTTCATGATTCTGTAAATAACAATAAAACATTAGACCCAGAATTAGTACGCTTAGCACGTGTATTATCTAAATAATAATTTTGGTTAAAAATAAAAGCATTAAAGTTTGGATTAATTCCAGCTTTAATGCTTTTTTATTTTATCTATTTATTTGACAAATATCTTTGACGATTTCTCCTGCAATCATTAAACCTGCGATTGGTGGCACGAAAGAAATACTTCCTAAAGGTTGTTTACGAGTAGAAGCAGGACTATTATCCTTAGAGGTATTCTCTTTAAAATTTACAGTATAATTAGTAAAGGGTTCCTCTGTAGAATAAAGGACTTTTAATTTTTTTATACCTTGTTGTTTTAATGTTTTGCGCATAATGCGAGCAAGAGGACAAGTATGTGTTTTATAGATATCTGTAATTACGAATTTTTGTGGGTCTAATTTATTGGCAGTGCCCATAGAACTCATAATTGGCAGATTGTGTTTATTGGCATTTACAATTAAATTAATCTTAGCTTTTACATCATCTACAGCATCGACAATGTAAGTATAATCGTCATCCCAATTAAAAAAATTGCTTTCAGGTGTATATAATTTTTCTATAGTTGTAACTTTTGCTTGCGGATTGATAGATAGTATGCGCTCTTTCATCATTAATGTTTTTTTCTGACCAATAGTTGTTTCAAGAGCATGTATTTGACGATTGATATTAGTTAGTGATATATCATCGCTATCAATTAAAATGAATTCACCAATACCACAGCGAGCTAATCCTTCTGCCACATAAGAGCCTACGCCACCAATACCAAAGATGGCAATTTTACTTTGGGCTAATTTAGACATATTTTCTTCGCCTAATAATAATTCTGTACGGCTAAAACGGTTTAACATAGATTTCTCCTCATTAATAGATAAAATGCACTAAACAGATTAATTTCAATTTGATTAGTCTATTTAGTGCATTTAGTTTTGATAAAGTAAATTTTATTTTATATCGTTTTTAAAGTTGAAAAATGGAAATGCTGAAAAGCTACTTTTTTTATTGTCTTTTTCTTTATTCATGAAATCTGGTAATTTTAAGCTATCATCTGTTTTTGGCTTAACAGTATTATTAGTTGTAGCTTTAGTTGCAGTATCTTTATTTTCTGTAGAAGCTTTTTCTTCATTTGGTGAAGCATTATCAGAAAAATCAGTAGCAATGATAGTAGCACGAACTTTATCGCCTAAATTATCATTGATTACTGTTCCTAAAATAATATTTACATCTGGATGAGTATGTTCATTGATGAATTTACTAGCTTCATTTACTTCATACAAGGATAAAGAAGAATTACCACTGATATTTAAAATAATACCACGAGCACCAGATAAACTTCTTTCTACTAAAGGACTACTAATAGCTTCTTTTACAGCATCTACAGCACTTTCACTGCTTTCACCAATACCTAAGAGTGCATCAGGATGATCACTTTGCTGGAAGATAGATTTTACATCGGCAAAGTCAACATTGATAACGCCTACTGTCAAAATTAATTCAGTTACACAGCGTATACCTTGACGGAGTACCATATCAGCCATGCGGAAAGCATTTAAAAGTGTTAATTTAGTGCTTGTTTTGATTTTTAATAAATTATCATTGTGAACAGTGATTAATGCGTCCATATAAGGCATTAATTCTTTGATAGAAGCTTCAGCTAATTTTTGTTTACGTGCTCCTTCAAAAGTAAAAGGTACAGTTACTACGCCGACTGATAAGATATTCATATCGTGGGCAATTTTAGCGATTACAGGTAATGCACCAGTACCAGTACCAGCACCAAGTCCTGCTGTTAAAAAGACCATATCAGCACCTTTTAATGCTTGTTTAATCACTTCAGCATCATTTTCGGCTGCTTCATGACCTAAGTTAGCATTACCACCACAACCAAGACCTTTAGTTAAAGTTGTACCTATTTGGATTTTTGTAATATTGTCGCTTGTTAAAGATTTTAATTGTTTGTGGTCGGTATTAACTGCAATTAAGTCTAAATCTAAATCAGTGTTTTCGGCAATACGTTTTACTACGTTATTACCACCACCACCAACACCAATTATTTTTATATTAACAATTGCATTTTTTATTCCATTGGTTATTTCACTCAATAAGGGCACCTTCTTAATAGAATTTATATTATTAATAGCTTACCATAATATTTAGGCTTTGAATAGTTTAGAAGTTTTAAATATGATTACCCCTAAAATACCAGATAATACAGAAGCACATAAAATACTGATTTTGGCACTAGCAAGGTAAGAGGCATTGTCAAATGCCAAAGATGCGATAAATAAGGACATAGTGAAACCTATACCGCCTAAAGAACCAGCACCAATTAATTGAGTAGTTTTAGCGCCTTCTGGCATTTTAGCAAAACCTAATTTAAATAAAATGAAAGCTGCACCGCAAATACCTAGAGGCTTACCAATACAAAGACCTAAGATGATACCGATACCAATAGGAGAAAGAATATCAGAAATACCGCCTTCAACAGTAACACCAGCATTTGCTAGAGCAAAAATAGGCATGATAGCATAAGCTGACCATGGTTCAAGTTTATGTTCTAGTTTGTGGAGTAAAGAATTTTCACGGTTTTTATTATCAGCAGGAATTAACATACCTAAACATACGCCAGCGATTGTAGGGTGAATACCTGCATTTAAGAAGGCAACCCAGGCAATTAAACCTACTAATAAATAAGGAAGGAAATTTCTGCAATTTAAGCGATTGAGAATAAAAGCACCTAAAAGTGCAACTAAACCAATACCTAAAGCAGCAAAAGATATATTAGAATTATAGAAAATAGCAATAACAATAATAGCACCTAAGTCGTCAACAATAGCTAAAGCTGTGAGGAAAATGGCAATACTGCGAGGTGCACCACTAGCAGCGATTGCTAAGATACCTAAGGAAAAGGCGATATCTGTAGCCATAGGAATTCCCCAACCAGAAACAGTATCTTGTCCCATATTTACAAGATAATATAAAATCGCTGGAACAATCATACCACCAATAGCCGCACTTATAGGTAAGATAGTGGCAGATAGAGATTTTAATTCGCCAAAGAGAAATTCACGTTTGATTTCAAGACCGATAACAAAGAAGAAAATTGCCATGAGTCCATCATTAATCCAATAAAGTATAGTTAAATCTAAATGCCATTTGGCTGGACCTAATGGGATTTGTGTATTTAAAACTTCATTGTAGAAAGTGGATAAACTCGTATTAGCTAGCACTAATGCTAATATAGCAAAAAGTAAAAGTATTATACCACTAGAAGCTTCATGACGAAAGAAAGTCATAAAAGGGGAAGTAAGTAATTCAACATTGCTTTTTACTACATTATTAATTTTTTTTCTCAATAAAATAACCTCTTTTCTTTTTAATATTAATATTATTAATTTATTTACTAAAAATTTGCCTATATAGATTATACATTTTTTTATATAAGTAAGGCAAATATATTTTGAGATAATAATAATTAATCTTTGTATTTTATGTATCTTTGTTGTAAAATAACTATACTGGGATTTTAATGAGCAAGTAAGTTTTGGAGTTGATAAATTTTATGGATAACCTTTTAAGAATAGTATTACCGATGTTAGAAGGGTCACAGGTAACACTACAGATTTTCTTTATTACTTTGGTATTATCGGTGCCGTTAGGTATGCTATTTTCTTTAGCTAGATTATCATCAATAAAACCAATAAGATATTTGACAGAGGTATATATTTGGTTAATGCGTGGTACACCACTTATGTTACAATTATTGTTTGTTTACTTTGCATTGCCAATGATTGGAATTCGTTTGCCTGATATAGCAGCTGCATTATTAGCATTTTCTTTGAACTATGCAGCGTATTTTGCTGAAATTTTTAGAGCGGGAATTCAATCTGTCGATAAGGGTCAATATGAAGCTGCTAAAGCTTTAGGTATGAATTATCCACAAATGATGAGACATGTTATTTTGCCACAGGTAATACGCATAGTATTGCCACCTGTAAGTAATGAAACTATAAATTTAGTGAAAGATACTTCACTTATTTATATCTTGGCTATGAATGATTTACTAAGAGTAGCTCGTTCTATAGTACAAAGAGAATTTGATATGACACCGTTTTTAGTAGCAGCTATTTTTTATTTATTTATGACATTTATATTAACATGGGGCTTCAAAAAATTAGAAGCGAAATATAATATTAGTACGAGGTAAAATACGTAATGAGAAAAAGTTTATATATTTTTTCCTTAGTATGTCTTTTTACTTTGCTTTGTATGCAAAGTATGGTTTTTGCAGCTAGCGAAACGGCTACAATAAAGAATTTAAGAATTAGTAATAATAGCGATAAAGTTCGTATTGTAGTTGACGCTGATAAAGAAGTAGATTATCAATCATTTGCATTATCTTCACCTGATAGAGTAGTTATAGATTTAAATGATGCTGCTTTGGCTAAGAATATAGAAAAAGAAGTAGATATCAATAGTAAATATGCTAGCAAAGTAAGAGTTGCACAATTTAAAGATAATGTAGTAAGAGTTGTTGTAGAAACTGATGTAAAAAAATCTGGTTATGATATTTTTGGTATTGTAGGCGGAGAAACACCTTATAGGGTAGCAATGGATTTTGGTAACATTAGTTATGCTGCAATAGGCTCTACTACAGGAAGCTCTACAAGTAGCAGTAGTAATGATACTAGCTATAGAGTTAATGAAGATTTTGATATTGATAAAAATGCAAAATCCGTGTTAAAAGGTAAGAGAATTACTATTGACCCAGGTCATGGTGGCAGTGATTCTGGAGCAATTGGACCAACTGGAGTACGTGAAAAAGACCCAACTTTACGTATTGGCTTAAATCTAGCAGAAATGTTAAAACAATCCGGAGCAAAAGTATATATAACAAGAAAAACAGATACAGATGTTGCTCCACAGCCTGCAACTGATGTGGAAGAATTGCAAGCGCGTGTAGATGTAGGAAATAAAACAAATTCAGATATATTTGTAAGTATACATTTAGATTCCTTCACATCGCCATCAGCTCAAGGTACTACAGGTTATTATTATGTAAATGGTAGTAGCAATAGTGAACGACTTGCTAGATATATAAAAGAGGGCGTTATTGAGCAAATAGGAACATATGATAGAGGTACAAAAACAAGTAATTTCTATGTGGTTAAACATACCCAGATGCCAGCTACATTATTAGAAGTTGCCTTTGTTTCTAACCCAAAAGAAGAAGCCATTTTAAAATCAGATGATGGTGTAAAAAAATCAGCTAAAGGTATTTTTAATGGTATTGTAAGATATTTTAGCGAATTATAAGAAGCAAGCCTTTTCTTAGATATATTGAGAAAAGGCTTGTTTTATTTTAGAAAATATAAAATAAATTTCAAGAATAGAGCAGAAAAATCATATCCTATAACAAAAATGAAATAAAACATTCTTATTGTAAAAATATTATAAAATATTTTGAATTTAACTTGACAAATTTACAATAAAAGGTTATTGTATAAGTCATAGAGATAAATATATTATTTTGTTGTATACAAAAAGTGAATTTATTCACAAATATTATTTTTTATTTCGTTTTATTTGGGGTATATTTTAGGGGTATTGTGAAGAATTTCACAAATAATGATTAGAATTTTGGGGGAGATTTAATAATGCCTAGAAAAAATCAGGGAACAAGACCACATGTTGTTATTCTTGGAGCAGGTTTTGGTGGAATTAAAGCTGCAAAATTATTAGCAGACAAAGATGTAGATGTTACTATTGTTGATAAACATAACTATCATTTATTCCAACCGCTATTATATCAAGTATCTACATCTATTTTATCTGAAGATGAAATTTCTTATCCAATTCGTGCATTTTTCCAGAAAAATGAAAACATCGATTTCTTTATGGCAGAAGCTACAGGATTTGATCCTGCAAATAAAATTGTAAAAACTAGTCATGGGGATATCAGCTATGATTATTTAATTATTGCTACAGGTGCTACTACAAATTATTTTGGTATGAAATCTGTAGAAGAACATTCTTATCCAATGAAAACTTTACGCGAAAGCACATTACTTCGCAATCATCTTATTCGTACATTTGAACGTGCTTCTCGTGTAGAAAATGATAAAGATTTGAAAAAAGCACTTATGACAATCATGATTGTTGGTGGCGGCCCTACTGGCGTTGAAGAAGCAGGTGCTATTTCTGAACTTGTATATAAATGCATGAAAAAAGATTATCATAATCTTAATATGAATGATGTTGATATTAAATTAATCGAAGCTACTGATAAACTTTTACCAATGATGCCAGAAGCTCTTCGCAATAATACAGTAGATGTATTAAGAGGTAAAAAAGTAGATGTTCGTTTAAATACTCAAGTTAGAGATTATGATGGCGAATATATCACATTAAAATGTGGTGAAAAAGAAGAAAAAATTAGAACTCGTACTGTAATTTGGGCAGCAGGCGTTAAAGCTCAGCCAGTTGTAGCAACTCTTGGTGCTGAAGTTGATCGTGCAGGTCGTGTAATTGTAGAAAAAACAACACAGGTAAAAGGCTTCCCAGATATTTATGCTATTGGTGATAGCGCTCATTTTGAACAAGATGGTCGTCCACTTCCAACAATTGCACCAGCTGCATATGAAGCTGCAGAAACTACAGTAAAAAATATTATGCATGCTATTAAAGGTGAAGAACAAGAAACTTTCGTTTACAAAGATTTAGGTAGCATGGCAACAATCGGTGCAGGCGACGCTGTAATGTTCAAAGGCGTTATGAAATCTAAAGGTTTATTTGCATGGATTGCTTGGATGGCAGTACATGTATTGAGACTTGCTGGTCCATTAACAAACTGCACAGTTATCTTTAAATGGGTTATGAACTACTTCTTCGGTGTTCGTATGGCTCGTATTGTAAGAGATTAATATATATTAAAAAATACTTCTGATTGCTTTTAATCAGAAGTATTTTTTATTTTAACAAAAAGAAAGGAATTTATGCTAAATGCGTAAACAAAAAATTATTGGCATTGTAATAATTATAGTTATTGTTTTAGCAATATTAGGGATTAGTAATCGAAGTATTTTTAATGATAATGAGCAAGTCATACAAGATAAGCAACAAATTAAGCAAGAGAATTTAACTATTGATGAAAAAGTAGACAAAATAGTTGCGTCTATGTCCCAAACAGAAAAACTAGGACAAATGGTGATGATTGGTATTCAAGGGACAAAAGTTGATGATGATAGTTTATATATGTTAAATCAGTACCATATGGGTGGTGTGATTTTATTTGATAGGAATATGGAAAGTCCTGAGCAAGTAAAACAATTAACATCAGATTTACAAGCTCAATCAAATGAAAAAGTTCCTTTATTTATCGGTATAGATGAAGAAGGTGGAGATGTAGTGCGTATGGCAGAAAAATTGACGCCACCTCCATCACAAAAAGAAATTGGGGCAACAGGTGATATTGAGCAAGCTAAAACATGGGCTATAAAAACGGCTAAATCATTAAAAGATATGGGGATTAATGTTAATTTTGCGCCAGTTGCTGATGTAGGTTCTAATGATAAACGTTCATATAGTACGGATACAAATACAGTAATAGATTTTGTAAGAGCAGCGACTGAGGGCTATCAACAAGAAAATATTATATATAGTTTGAAACATTTTCCAGGCATAGGAAAGGGAAGAGTGGACTCTCATGTAGATAGTTCTAGCATTGATGTTGCAAAAGAAGTTTTAATGGCAGAAGATATTCTTCCATTTAAAACTATTATTGATGAAAATGATCCAAATGATTATTTTATCTTAGTATCACATTTAAAATATCCTGCTCTTGATGAAGAATATCCAGCTAGTTTATCTTCAAAAATCATGACTGATTTATTGCGCAATGAACTTGGATATAAAGGTATAATCATTACTGACGATATGGAAATGGGTGCAGTAGCAAATCATAATGATTTTAGGTCAATTGGTGTAAAAGCTGTAAAAGCAGGTGTGGATATCGTGCTTGTTTGCCATGAATATCAACATCAACAAGAGGTATATCTTGGTCTATTAGACGCTGTTAATAGTGGTGAAATTAGTCAAGAGCGCATAGACGAATCTGTAAAAAGAATTATCAAAGTGAAATTATTACATTTATATCAATGACATAATTTAGCATAAAATATAAAATGGATAATAAAAAAGGATAGATAGAAGATTTTTTTATTTATCCTTTTATTTATATAGAGTTATTTTTAGTTAGTAAATTTTACAATAAAAGTAATTTTACCTTTATTATAACTGACTTTTATGGTGCCTTTTAATAATTTTACAAGTTCTTCTGCAATGGAAAGTCCGATACCATAACCTGCTTTTTCACTGCTATGAGAAGTATCTTCACGGTAAAATCTTTCAAAAAAACGCGAGTAATCAATATTTTTGCCATCAATATAATCATTGGTTACAGATAAAGTTACTGTTTTTTTGGATTGAGATAATTTTACTTCGACAAGACCGTTATCATCGCAGTATTTTACTGCATTATCGATAAGAATATTTACTAATTCATATAGATATTTATATTCAGATAAAATAGAGACATCAGGTTTAACTTGATATTTTAAAGATTTTTCTTGATCTGTAGCCATTTGTTGGAAAGATTTAGCCACTTCAATGGTTATTTCAGAAAAATTAGTAGAAGTAAAACAAAGATTTTCTGTAGAGTATTCGCTCATTTTAGATAAGGTGATTAATTCATTAATCAATTTAGATAAGCGTTGTATCTGTTTTAAAATATTTTCTGTCCATTGATTTTTGCCGTTGATTAGCTCAATAGCTTCTGTGTTGGCTGAAATTATCGCTATAGGTGTTTTCAATTCATGACCAGCATTCGTGATAAACCTTTTTTGATTTTCCATATTGCGAATGAATGGTTTTATTGCGAGTTTACTCAAAATTGCTAATATGATGATATAGAGAATAATACACACTAGACCTAATTCAATAGAATCTTGGATAAAGTCTTGGATTATAGCCATATCACGAGTACAGTCCATAATGACAATTAAGGTATCATTATTTGGCAATTTTGTAATTTGATAAGCATAGCTAGCACGGTCTTTTTTGAAAATACCATTACTTTTATCTTTTTGTACAGCCATTTGTGCATATTGAATGGCTTCTGTTTCTGTAAAAGCAGCGATATTTTTTATATTTATTTCTTTTATATAATTTTGGTCATCTACAAGAACACTAAAATAGCGGAGCTGGTAGGGAAAATCAGGTGTATCTCCTGTCCAATCCGTTTCACTAAACCATGTAGTATTTGGTGGTAATTTATGTTCAGAAATTCTTCCATTATTTTGGGAAATATAGATAAGAAATGAATCAATCTGAGCATTTATTCTGATATAAGCTACACTTGTGACAAGACTTAAGGCACCAATAACAATAATTGTTACTGTAGCGGTAGAGATTAAGATGAATTTTCGGCGAAGTTTTTTTATTACATTCATGATAGATACACTCTTTAATTATTTATTTTTTTGTAAGTAAAAAATCTTGTCCTTTTTGCCCGAGAATTTGAATATCAGCATTGATGGCTTCTAATTTTTCGCGTAAATAAGAGATATATATCCATACTATATTTTCATCAGCATCTATTTCATCAGCCCATATTGCAGAAAATATGTGATTAGTGGATAATGATTTATCCATATTAGTCATGAAAAGCTTCATTAATTTAGTTTCTTTGTGATTTAAACTTATGGAGTTTTTGCAAGACAAATTTTGTTCTTCAATATTTAAATGAACAGAGCCAGTAGATAGAGTCAGTGGTGAAAATTGCGTATTTCTGCGAGTTAAAGAGCGTATACGAGCTAATAATTCGCCAACAGAAAAAGGCTTCATTAGATAATCATCAGCGCCAGCATCAAGTCCTGTAATGCGGTCATCTATTTCTGATTTAGCTGTCAGCATAATCACGGGCGAAAGATTTCCTTTTTGGCGGATTATTTTTAATGCTTCAATTCCGCTCATTTTAGGCATCATAATATCGAAGATTAAGCAATCATATACATTTTCTAAGGCTTTTTCCATAGCGGCTTGACCATCATAAACGCTATCTACATCATAGCCTGAATGTTGTAAAATTGCAGTCAAAGCACTAGACATATCTTTTTCGTCTTCAGCTAATAGTATTTTCATAAAGATACTCCTTATTTTTTATAATGTAGTTAATTTTCAGCGTTGATTAAATTTCTAATAGTTTGCATAGAAACATCACAAGCTGCTAATTCATCAGCGCAACGTTTTAATTCTTTTACGATTAATTCTGGATTTTTGATGTCATGTTTATATTTCATTTGATGTTCTAGACTAGCCCAGCTATCCATAGCAATGGTGCGAACTTGAATTTCAGCAAAAAATTTACCAGGGTTATTGCCTAGAATATCTTCATAGGGAGCAGTGATTTCAACTATTAAATGATAACTTCTATAACCATTTGGTTTTACATTTTTTATATAATCTTTTTCTTTGATTATTTTTAAATTAGGAAGAGATTTTAAATAATCAATGTTTTTGTAGATATCATCAATAAAGCGACAGATGATACGAATACCGATGGCATCTTGAATATCATGTAGAGCAGAATAAGTTGTCTGCGGTAGATTTTTGCGAGTGCATTTTTCAAGCATGCTATCTTTATCTTTTACACGATAAATCAAGTGTTCATAGGCCTTTTCGCCACTTTTTTGCACTTCCATATCATTATAAGTTTTTATCTGTGAAATTATATTATCTAAAATTATATTGAGAGTTGGTTCATATTTTCCGTAAATATTAAAGTGGGTCATGACTATCACCTGCTTTGGATTTATCAATTTGATTATTTAGAGAAAATGCTCCCTAAATAGAAAGCAAAATATTTGCTTTGCTATAAGGGAGCATTTCTAAATAAATATTTTGTTCCGTTGTAAATTAACTATTGAAACTTATTTTAAAGCTTCAGCTAATTTAGCATTTGTTTCACGTGCGGAGCCAACACTTGCGTCGAACATAGCTTGTTCTTTTTCGTTGAGGTCAAGAACAGTAATTTCTTTGATACCGCCTTTACCAAGAACAGCAGGAACACCAGCACAAACGTCATGTTCGCCATATTCGCCATCGAGGTAGCAAATGCTGGAGATTGTAAGACCGCTGTCTTTAGCGATTGCTTCTGCCATAGTAGCAGCAGTTGTACCAGGAGCGTACCAAGCGGAAGTACCGAGTAAGCTTGTTAAAGTACCGCCACCTACTTGAGTAGCATGTTCGATTTCAGCAAGTTTTTCTTCAGAAAGGAGTTCAGTAACAGGTCTGCCTTTATAAGATGCAAAACGAGTAAGAGGAACCATAAGGTCACCATGAGCACCGATTACCATAGCGTTGATATCACGAACTGGGCAACCAATAGCTTGAGCTAAATAGTATTCAAAACGGCTACCATCTAAGAGACCGCTCATACCGATTACACGGTTACGTGGAAGACCACTGTCTTTAAGTGCAAGGTAAGTAAGAGTATCTACAGGGTTGGAAACGATGATGAATACTGCTTCTGGAGAATGTTTTAAAGCCTGGTCCATAACACCTTTAACGATTTTGGAGTTAACACCGATAAGGTCTGTACGGCTCATACCAGGTTTACGAGGAATACCGGAAGTAATAACTACAACGTCGGAGTTTTCTGTTGCTTTGTAAGCTTCGTCAGCTTTAGCAGCATCATCCATAGGTGCAGTTACACCGATGATTTTAGTGTCGATGTGCATCATCTGTGCAGTCTGCATCATATCCATAGCTTTACCTTCGGATACGCCAGGTTTAACATCGAGAAGTACAACTTCTGTTGCAAAATTTTTGAGTGCGAGTACGTTAGCGCAAGTAGCACCTACGTTACCTGCTCCGATAACTGAAATTTTCATAATATGAACATCTCCCTATAATGTGAAAATCTATTCATCTTTAGTTTAACTAGATAAAGTTAAAATGTCAATAAAAATAGGATAAATATTTGCAATTCTATAATAAATTATTACTATTTATACTACTTATTATTTATAGTAATATATAGTTTATTTAGAAGTTATAATTTATTTGAATTTATAAATTAAAGGCTCTAAGTAAAAAACCTAGAGCCTTTACCTTAGAATTTATTAAACTGTATAGTAATTTACAAGTTTAGCATCAAAAATACCATCTAAATTTATAATTTGTTGCATAACTGTATCAGGAATTTCGTTATCAATAGTTAGAACCATCATACTAGTACCAGCAATTTTTGTTTTACCAACTTGCATACCAGAAATATTAATGTTAGCATATCCTAAAAGTGAACCGATAGTACCGATAACACCAGGACGGTTAATATGTGGACAAATGAGGATGCGAGCATGAGGGTCAACGTCAACACGATAAGAATTAATGCTGACAATACGACCTTCTTCACCAAATAATGTACCCTGGATAGTTTCTGTTTTACCAGAAGATGTGATAGAAATTGTGATTAAGTTAGCGAAGTTTTCTACAGCTTTATCTTTTATTTCTGTGATTTTGATATTGCGTTCTTTAGCAAGGCTTGGAGCGTTTACGTAGTTTACATTGCTTTCTAAGATAGGATTTAACATACCTTTGATAGCAGCAATAGTAATCATTTTTGTATCAACATCAGCAATTTCACCATTATATTTAATAGTTACTTCGCTGATAGGACCATCAGCTAAAGAGCAAGCTGTGCAACCAAGACGTTCTGCTAAATCTAGATAAGGTTTGATGAATTTCATAGTTTGAGGAGAAACTGGAGCCATATTAACAGCTGTAGATACAGGTTCACCATTTAATGCAGCTACAATTCCTTGTGCTACATCTACAGAAACACCTACCTGAGCTTCTACTGTGGAAGCACCTAAATGAGGTGTTAAAGTTACGCCAGGAAGACCAATTAATGGATGATTTGGATCAATAGGTTCACTTTCAAATACGTCGATTGCAGCGCCTGCAACATGACCAGATTTAACAGCATCAGCTAAATCTTGTTCGTTGATGATACCACCACGAGCGCAGTTTATTAAGCGAACACCATTTTTCATTTTAGCGATATTATCTTTGTTGAGCATGCCTTTTGTTTTTGGAGTGAGTGGCATATGTACTGTGATAAAATCGGATTGTTTAATTAATTCATCAAGAGAAACAACTTTAATGCCTAAGGAATGAGCACGTTCTTCATTGACATATGGATCATAGCCAATAACATTCATATCGAAAGCCAATGCGCGAGTAGCTACACCACTACCAATACGACCAAGACCGATTACGCCAAGTGTTTTACCACGAAGTTCTACACCTGTATATTTTTTACGGTTCCATTCGCCGTGTTGCATTGTTTCATTAGCGACAGCAATATTTCTTGCCATAGCCATCATCATGCCCATTGTGTGTTCTGTGGCAGCAATTGTGTTTCCACCAGGAGAATTTATTACCATAATACCATGTGCAGTAGCGGCATTAATGTCAATATTATCAGTACCAACACCTGCACGACCAACGATTTTTAATTTTTTAGCACGTTCGATAACTTCTTTTGTTACTTTAGAAGCACTGCGTACGATTAGACCATCAAAATCAGGAATAATTTCTAAAAGTTCTTCAGCTGGTAATTTGTCTTTGATTACTGTTTCAAAGCCAGCTTTTTGCAAAATTTCGATGCCCTTAGGGGAAACACCATCTGCTACTAATATTTTCATATATTTCTCTCTCCTTGATAAAAGTAGAACTAAAAAATACAATTGTGTAATAATATTGTATATCTAAATATTCTATTGTGTTCAATTGAAATCGTCAAGTATAATTTTTTTAATATAAATTTAATACTATATAATTATATTTTGTTATACAATAAATATGTAAATATATATAATGATAATAAATATATATTAATTTTTTAAAGAAAGGATAATAGAACGTATGTCCCTAAAAAAAATGAAAGATATATGTATGGTCTTATCTATATGTATGAACATTGGTATGCCAGCTTGTTTGGCAGCTGATTTATCTATTGATGAAGCTGTAGAGATGGCATTAGCTAAAAATAATGATGTAAAGATTGCCAATGAAGAAAAAATGGCAGCACAAGCAAATTATGAAGCTACAAAAGGAGCAAATGGTGTAAGTATTTCTTTAGGAAGTAGTCTATCAGCTAGAGATAGTGCAGATACAACTTTTGAGCGAGGCAATAGTAATAGTATTTCAGCAACATTGCCTCTTTACACAGGAAATAAAAATGAGCTAAATATTGATAGTAAAAAGTTGGAATTATTAAAGTCTGAATTAAATTTAGAACGCACAGAAGAAACTATTAAGTATAATACAATAAAAGCTTATTTTGATATATTAGAAGCAAAGCAAAATGTAAATATTGAACAAGAGTCTGTAAATAATTATGAAAGTCATTTGACGGATGTAAGAAATCTCTATGCTGCAGGCAGTATACCAAAATCAGATGTACTTCGTTCAGAAGTTGCTTTATCAAATGCGCAACAATCCTTGATTATAGCACAAAATGATTATGAAATAAATTTAAGTACATTCCGTAATATCATAAAAATTGATCGAAATGAACCTATTAATTTAACTGATGATTTTGTATATCAAATAGTTAGAATGTCTTTACCTGAATGTTTAGATTATGCTATGGCTTATCGCAAAGATAGAATAGCAAGTCAGATAGATGTAGAAATTGCTAAAAATAATATTGATGTGGCTAAAGCTGGATATTTGCCAACAGTGAATTTATCTGTAAGCACAAGTTGGGATAAACAGGTATTACCTAGTGGCAATGACCATGATTATCAAGCTGGTGTATCTGCAAATTGGAATATTTTCGATAATAATGTAACAAAATCAAATGTAAAATCAGCAGAAGCTAGTTATAATAAAGCAGAATATGAATTATCAGATACAGAAGATACTATTGATTTAGAAGTAAGACAAGCTTATTTAAATATGAGAGAAGCTGAAAGACGTTTTAATTCTACAGCAATGGCAGTAAAACAAGCGGAAGAAGATTATTTCATCGCTACTGAAAAATATAAAGTTGGTGCAGGTATAATCTTAGATGTAATTGATGCAGAATTAGCACTCTCACAAGCTAGATTAAACTATGCAAGTGCTCAATATGATTATGCTAGATATAAAGCTAATCTAGAATATGTTATTGGAACACCAAAGGGAGAAACAATAGATGGATAAAGTGAAGTTAAAAAAATGGGCAAAAATAATATTGGTATTGGTAGTTGTAATAATAGCTATTGTTACTGGTTATAAATATTATGCACAAAAACAAGAAGAAGCGAAAAAACCAGTAGTAAATACAGCTCAAGTTCAATATATGAGCATGAAATCAATTGTTTCAGCTACAGGAACAATAAAGCCAGTAGAGTCAGTAGAAGTAAGCTCTAAAATTACAGCTCGTGTAAAACAAGTATTAGTAAAAGAAAATGATACTGTAACTCAAGGTCAAACCGTAGCTTTATTAGATGGAAAAGATTATGAAACTCAAAAAGAACAAGCAGAATTTACTTTGAAAAATGCTAAGATAATTTATGACAGAACTAATTATTTATATAATATAGGAGCAAAATCTAAAGAGGATTTAGATAATGCTCAATACAATTACGATACAGCACAAAGTAAATTAGAAGAAGCAGAGTCAAATCTATCCGAAACAGTAATAGTATCACCTATGGATGGGGTAGTAATTGGTGAACCTGTTACAGATGGTACTATGGCGGTACAGGGAAATAGCAATCCTACTGTAATTATGCGTATTGCTGATTTATCAAGAAAGCAAATTTTTGCTAAAGTAGACGAAACAGATATCGGCAGTGTAAGAGTAGGGCAAAAAGCTACTTTTACCGTAGATGCTTATAATGGTAAGACTTTTACAGCTACTGTATCTAAAATTTCACAGACAGATATGGATAATAGCTGGAATATAAGCAATTCATCAAGCAGTAGTTCATCTTCATCAGCAGCAGTAATTTATTATAGTGTAACTTTAGATGTAGATGATCCAGAAGGTTTATTGATGCCTTCAATGACTGCTCGTGTAGAAATTGAAACTGCAAATAAAGATAGTGCTTTAGCTGTACCACTTTCAGCTTTAAAAACTGATAAAAATGGAACATATGTAATTGTTATCAAAGATGATGGCACAACAGAAAATCGCTATGTAGAAACAGGTATATATGGTGATGAATTTGTAGAAATTATAAATGGTTTATCTGAAAATGAAAAAGTAGATGTTACCATGGTTAAAAAAGCAACTACTACAACTTCTACTAGACCAGGACCACCAATTCACTAAGGAAGGAAAATAGTGATATGAATGAAGCAAGAGAAATTACTATTGAACTTTCAGGCATAAAAAAGCTTTATCAAGTGGGAACACAAGAAGTAGCAGCTTTAAATGGTATAGATTTAAAAATCTATAAAGGTGAATTTGCAGCACTTATGGGGCCATCAGGTTCAGGAAAATCTACTTTAATGAATATATTAGGTTGTTTAGATAGACCGACTTGTGGTTCGTATAAATTAGATGGTAGAGAAATTGCTCATTTAAGTGATGATGAGCTTGCTAAGACTCGCAATAAAAAAATAGGTTTCGTCTTCCAGAATTTTAATTTATTATCAAAGATAACTGCGTTAGATAATGTAGCATTGCCTTTAGTTTATGCTGGAGTAGGCATGAAGGAGAGATTAGAGAGAGCACATCATTATTTAAAAGCTGTTGGCTTAGATGATAGGGCAGACCATAAACCAAATGAATTATCAGGTGGGCAGAGACAGCGTGTAGCAATTGCTAGAGCTTTAGTCAATGACCCAAGTATTATCATGGCAGACGAACCTACTGGTAACTTAGATACAAAATCAACAAAGGAAATCATGGAGATTTTTATCAAATTACATGAAGAAGGAAAAACCATGATTTTAGTAACACATGAACCAGATATTGCGGCATGTGCTTCACGTCAATTATTAGTAGTTGATGGAAAAATAACAAAAGATGCAGGCAAGGGGGTAGTAATGGATGTTATTTAAAGAAACTGTGCAAATGGCTATATCGGCTTTATGGGCAAATAAAATGCGTTCATTACTGACTATGCTTGGAATTATAATTGGTGTAGGTGCCGTTATAGCAATGGTTTCTATTGGTATGGGGGTACGAAAACAGGTAGAAGATTCAATTGCTAGCTTGGGTAGCAATATGTTGATTATCAATGCTAGTGCGACAAAAAATGCGGCTGGTGTTCGCCAAGCGGCTGGTTCAAATGTGCGTTTGAAATTAGATGATGCAGAAGCTATAAAAAAGAAAATAAAAGATGTAGAATATGTATCACCACAAGCACAGAAGAAATATCAAATAGTAAATGGTAATCAAAACTGGAATACAGATGTTGTAGGTGTAATACCAGATTATATGTATATTCGTTCTTTAAGTATTGCAAATGGTACTTTTATTACAGAAAAAGATGTAGAAACAAGAGCTCGTGTAGCTGTTATTGGAACGACTGTAGCAAGTAATTTATTTGGTGAAGAAAATCCAGTGGGTAAAAATATTCGTATAAATAATGACCCATTTAAAGTAGTAGGAATTTTAGAAAGTAAAGGTCAATCTAGTGTGGGTCAAGACCAAGATGATATCGTAATAGTACCTTTGACTACTGCTATGACGCGTATAATGGCTATAGATTATGTACAGCAAATAAGTGTTCAGGTAACATCAGCAGATAAGATGGATTCTGTACAAGCTGAAATTGAAAATTTAATGCGACAACGCCATAAAATTACAGGAGATAAAGAAGATGATTTCACTGTAAGAAATTTGACTAGTATTATGGAAACTATGACTAGTACAAGTACAATGCTTACAATTTTATTAGGAAGTGTAGCAGGTATTTCTTTGCTCGTTGGAGGTATTGGTATTATGAATATAATGATGGTATCAGTAACTGAAAGAACGAGAGAAATTGGCATTCGTAAAGCATTAGGTGCAACGTATAATAATATTATGTTCCAATTTTTGATTGAAGCTGTATTTGTAGGGATTATAGGTGGTTTAATTGGTGTAGGTGTTGGCGTTGGTTTAGCTACAGCGATAGCTCAATTTGGCGGATTTACAACAGTTATCACTATAGAGCCAATTATTATATCTTTTATGTTCTCTGTAGGCATAAGCTTATTCTTTGGTATTTATCCAGCGAGAAAAGCTGCCAAATTAGACCCTATTGAAGCACTTCGTTATGAATAAGTTCATAGATAATTTAAATAAAGGCGAATAGCAATATATTCGTCTTTATTTTTGTAAAAAATTTTTTTATGAAAGGTATTTTTTAGTATTGTAGCGAATTATATAATATATGATATATATTATAGTGATAAATAAAGGGAGGCTATCTAAATGAAAAGATTATTAGTAGTTTTTGTAGTTTTATTAACATTTCAAGCGGTAGCTTTAGCTTCTCCTAAAAATATAGATTTGCGAGAATATCAGCAAGCTACTGGTACAATCAATGTATTAGCAGCACCTTTTGAAAATGACAATTTTTATCTAGCTACATTTAATTTTGATGAACAAAATAAAGGTGATAAAGTTAATTTTTATCAAGGAACTTGTATTGTAGATAAGGAAAATCAAAAAGTATTACAGCCTTTATTAGTAAAAAGAGTTATTGGTAGCGAAGATAAAGTGTCAGAAGTTGTGCTAAATAAGCGACAAGAAATGCCATATTTGCAGGATTTTAGAACAGTGCAAACAAATTCTAAAAAGCCAAAAGTTTATACAGGTGGAGATGCTACAAATATTGTATTATTAGGAAGATATAAGGTAGTTACTTCAATGGGAACTTTTGATGATTGCATAGGTATTAAAATTTATAATGAAGAAACTGGCGAAGGCATGATACAATATTTAGCTAAAGGTTATGGCGTTGTTTATTTAGAAGGTGTACATTCTGATGGTAGTAAAGTAGAAATCGCTTATTTAAGTGAAATTAGACCATTAGATGAAGCTCAAATCGAAGAATTCAAAACAAAATATTTCGTTTGATAAAAAGACAAGAAACTGGTGTAATTACTTAATTTACACCAGTTTTTTTATATAAAGATATAATCTCTATCTGGATATTATGAAAAAGATTTTACATATATTTTACATTCATTTTACTTTTTTCTACTAGAAAGCATTACTCACTTATTTATATAATTAAATAGCAATTGAGCGAATTTTATTTTGAAAATATGTGTTAGAAAATTATTTTGGAGGAATATTTAATGAGTGAGGGTTTGAAAATTGCTTTTGAATTATTAGGCGGTTTGGCATTATTTATCTATAGTATGAACATGATGAGCCAAGGTTTACAGAATATGGCTGGAGAAAAAATGCGTTATGTACTTAGCGTATTAACTAAAAATCCAGTTGTAGGTGTATTAGCTGGTGCATTAGTTACATGTGTATTACAAAGTTCTAGTGCTACAACAGTAATGGCTATCGGTTTTGTTAGTGCTGGATTAATGAGATTACCACAAGCAATTTCCATTATTTTTGGTGCAAATATCGGAACAACAATGACTGCGCAATTAATTGCTTTTAAACTTAGCGATTATATTTGGCCAATCGTATTTATCGGTTTTATGGTTTATTTCTTTGCTAAAAGTGATAAATTAAAAAATATTGGTCAGACAGTATTTTTCTTTGGTTTATTATTTGCAGGTATCGAAATCATGGGCTCTACTATGAAGCCTCTTGTAAATGCACCAATCTTTACAGAACTTATCGCTAGTGTACATGATAATCCAATTTTAGGTTTATTGTTAGGTACAGTTATGACAGTAATTGTACAGAGTTCTAGTGCTACAATTGCAGTATTACAGAACTTTGCAGCTCAAGCTGGTGTAGATGGTAACAGTATCATCGGTCTTCAAGGTGCATTACCTATTTTATTAGGTGATAATATCGGTACAACAATTACTGCTTTATTAGCTTCTATTGGTCAATCTAAAAATGCAAAACGTACAGCTGTAGCTCATAGTGTATTCAATATCACAGGTAGTATCGTGTTCTTATGTGTATTACCATTATTTGCTCAGTTTGTAATGTATATTTCTCCTGTTGGACCAGAAACAGCAGTTATTTCTCGTCAAATTGCAAATGCACATACTTCATTTAATTTAATAAATACTTTATTATGGTTACCACTTATTCCAATAATGGTAAAAATAGTTTGCTTTATTGTTCCAGATAGAAAACCAGCTCTATCTACAGAACAAGTTAAGTCTGAAGCTGTTTAATATAATAAATGATAATATAGAAATAAAAAGCGAAGAAATTTTTCTTCGCTTTTTTTATTTTTTATTTTGTATAAAAAATAAAACTGTGCTTTAATTTTTATTTTAAAGCACAGTCTTTTTTAGATTTTAAAGTTTTTCAATGAGACTATTATAAATATTATCTAAATCTTCTTGTGTTGGTTGATTAGCAATACGAATCATATCATGGAAGATATTGAGTCCTGCTTCTTCAAATTCTTTTTGTACGAGAGCAATGCTTTGTCCACCCCAGCCATAAGAACCAAAAGCTAAAGCTTGACGGTCATTTTTCTTAGGTACTAGACCTTTGAGGTAGCATAAGAAGGCAGCTACATTTGGCATCATACCATTATTTAAAGTAGGAGAGCCAACAGCGATATATTTACTATCAAGAACTTCAGTCATAATATCAGAATAATGATTAGTTTTTAAATCGAAGAATTTTGCACAAATTCCTTTTGCTTGGAATGCTTCTGTGATTGTTTTAGCCATAATTTCTGTAGAATTCCACATGCTGTCAAATACTACAACAGCTTTATGTTCATCAGCTTCAAAATTGCTCCATTTTGCGTATAAATCTAAAATATCTTTAATATGTTTACGCCAGCTTATGCCATGACCTGTTAAAATCATGTCAATATCAAGTGTGGAAACTGTTTTAAGAGCAGTTTGAGCTTGACGACCATAGAGCATTAAAATATTAGCATAGTATTTTTTCGCTTCATGCATTAAAACAGCATAATCAACTTCATCATCAAAACGTTCATTAGTAGCGAGATGTTGACCAAAACCATCATTAGAGAAAAGGATTTTTTCTTCTGGGCAATAAGTAACCATGCTATCTGGCCAATGAAGCATAGGTACAGGAACGAATTTTAAAGTGCGTTTACCAATATTTATGCTATCACCAGCTTTTACGCCTTGGTAAGTATGTTCACCGCAGAATTTAGCAATATTTTTTAAACCATTTGGTTGGCTGACAAAAATAGTAGCATTAGGGCATTTTTGAGCGATTGCATCTAAAGAACCAGAATGGTCAGCTTCTAAATGATTGCAAACAATATAATCAATTTTTGCTGGGTCAATGATAGAAGAAATACGACTTAAGATTTCATCACTAAAAGTTTTTTTAGTAGCGTCAATTAAAGTGATTTTTTCATCAAGTATTAAATAGGCATTATAAGTGCTACCGCGTCCAGTTTCATAACCATGAAAATTGCGAACGGACCAATCAATGGCACCTACCCAATAAATATCATCACGTATTTTAGTAGCTTTCAAGATATCTTCCTCCTGTAAAAATAGTTTTATAGAAATTAAAAATTAGCTGTTTTATTTACAGTAATTATTATACAATTTCGAAACTATAATTACAACATATAGGTAGGGTTATTTAGCAATAAATTGAGAAATGTTATCATTGATTTCTTGAGCATAGATTTTTTTAGCGATAACATCACCATGTAATCCGTCCATAGCATATTCTGTTGGCAATATTGGTGGACTATTTAAAGCTTTTGCTGTATCAATATGTGGCTGTGTGCGAATGAAATCGTTGACTAAATTTAAATTATATTGCCATACTTCAGAGGTTTCTTCATTGAATACCTTTTTTATATTATAAGGATTTATAGGTGCTAAAGTGAGCAGTATAGGTGTGATATTATTTTCATAACATTTTTCTTGGATTGTTTTTAAATCATTGATTACATTTTCGGCAGGCATACCAGCACGAAGACTGTTAGTTCCTCCCATGATTAATAAATATTGTGGGTGGAAAGGCAGTACATCATCATCAAAACGTTGTACCATAGTTTCGCTTGTGTCTCCGCTACAAGATAAATTAATAGTAGGGAAATCTAAATAATAAGCATAACTATATGCCCAATCTGCTGGACCAAAAGACAAATGCCCACCTCCATGACTGATACTATCACCAAAAATTGCGATTTTCCAATTGTCTTGAGGTTCATTTTTGAAAATTTGAGCATCAGAATATACACCAACAGGATTTCCTTCATCATCTAAACCACGTACACGCCAATAAAAAGTGCCAATACGAGGTTTTTCATCATAAAGCTCACCACCTGTGATTATTTTGGCATAAATACGATATTTAGAAGGTGTTGTGCCATTAGGATTTTCTGGAATGTTATCTGTAACTTCTATTTCAAATTGAGTAGCATTTGCATTAGGAATAAACGAATAAACAGGATAGAGAAGTGTAGTGCCGTTTTTTTCATTATAAATAACATGTGGTATAGGTGCATTCATTTGAGGTGCTTGGTTAGTGGAATATAGTTCCTCTAGAGCTGAAAATTTAGTGATAGGATTGTGGTCTATATCCATAGAACGAATACGCCAATAAAGAGGAGTCTTTCCGTTCAGTGCATTTGGGGCAATTTGAGTTAAATCAAGTTGTTTAGCGTTTGTGTAAACAGAGGCTGTATAATATAAATGTTCAGAAGATAATTCTTCATCACTTAAATCATCAGGAATGGTATCAAATAATTCTAATTCATAATAAACAGCATTTAAATCTTCTCTCCATTCTAAAAGAGGCATATTATTGCTAGGGTCTTGTAGAGGAAAGTGAGATAAAGCTACTAAGGCTGGTGCTAATGAAGTTTTTTCTGAAGTTGATATTTGGGCTGTATTTTTTGTTTCTGCATCAATAGTATCATTATTTTGTAGGGATAAATGCCAACTTAAAGTTATTAAAATTAAAATGATAAATAAAAATTTTTTGTTCATAAATAAAAATCCTTCATATATAAATAATAAATAGTTAAAAAGATTATATACCTAGGATTTGACTCTAAGTCAAGAAAAAAATAAAATTTTAAATGTTTTTTAAGAAAGACTAGATTTTTTAGAGCTTTATGTGGTACAATATATATCGCGTCTAGCTATTGAATACATAGTATTTAATCTAGCCATCTTGCAAATTGTTTTATAACATGATAAACTATTTTGGTACAATTATAATGATGAAAGGGTGAATTTCTTGCCAAACATTAAATCTTCTATTCTCAGCGTAAAAACAGATGCTATGCGTCGTGCAAAAAATGTTTCTGCTAAATCTGCTATAAAAACTGCTTCTCGTAAAGTTCTTGATGCTGTTGCTGCTGGCAATGCTGAAGAAGCAAAAGCATTACTTGTAATCGCATGCAAAAAAATAGACCAGGCTGCTGCTAACAGATTATTCCATAAAAATTGCGCAGCTCGCCGTAAATCTCGTTTAGCTCGCCGAGTAAACAGCTTAAGCAAATAATTGCTAATCAAAGTAAGGACTGATTTCCAAAAGAAAGCAGTCCTTTTTCGTTTTTATAGATAAATTAATTTATTTTGAGGAGAAAGTTTTATTAAAGATGAATATAGAATATTTTTTAATAAAAAAATGCCATTAAAATAATGGCATAATCTTGTATATTAAGAGTAAAATAAATTATTTTTATTAGATTTTAAAGACAAAATTTTATAAGAAGATTTTCGATTAAAGCAGGCTCATTAGAGCCTGTTTTTAATTTATAATCAGCATCAGCTATATCTATGATCATTTGTTGAATTTTATCTAAACTGAAATTTTGAGCTTGTTTGATGATTTTTTCAGTGATAAATGGATGTAATTTTAAAATAGAAGCTATTTGTTTTGTAGATTGACCTTCACTAAGATAAATTTTTACATGCCAAAGCTGGTCTATTTGACGAGCTAAGAATTTTAATAAACGCAGTGGATGTATACCTGCTTGTTGTTGAATGGTAAATAATTCTAAGGCTGTGGCAATATCTTTATTGCCTAAAGCTTCCCAAAGGCGAAATGTGGAAATTTCAGGGATACTAGAAAAATTATCTTCAAGAAATTGGCGATTGATAAGTGTTTTTTGTGGATAGAGTGTGAGTTTTTGTAATTCTTGGTCTAAAAAGCCAAGGGAGATTTTTTCCATGGATTTTATAGCTTCTAAAAAATAAGCATAAGCTTCTCGATCAAAGCGGAGATTTAACTCACGAAGGCGAGAGTTGAGCCAGTCATTAATATTCCAATAAGCTATAGCTTCACATTCTACTATAGTGCCAAATTTTTCAATAGTTTTAATGAGTTTTCTGCGTTTATCAATTTTGCCTAAGTTATATTGTAAAATCAATATACTATAATCGGGCATATTGGCGATATAATCTAAAAATAATTGTTCATCTTCTTTATCTTTAGCAGATAACTTGTCTTGAAATATCTTCAAATCTTTGGCGATGATGATATTATGTTCACTGAAAAAAGGAGAACTATCTAATGCTTGTAAAATAGCTTTTGTATCAGCTGTGCTATCAAAATATTGAACAGCTTCTTCGTCGTTTTGTGGATTTAATAAAGTTAGTAATTTTTTGAGATAATTTTCAGCTAAATATAATTCTTCACCAGTGATTAAATAGACTGATTTTAATTGTTTAGCTTGTAATTGTTTTATTGCATCATTATATTTCATGGGAAATCCTTTGCTTAAAATATATTAATTTAAAAATGTTTTGAAAGAAAAATTATAGCCATCAGTATAAATTATTATAGCTCCCTTTTCATCTGTGCGGAGAATTTTTGTAGGCAGATTATTTAACCTATCGAGAACTTCTTTGCTAGGGTGACCAAAGCTATTATATTTGCCCACAGAGATGATAGCTAATTGAGGTCGTACATGTTCTAAAAATTCTTGTGAAGAAGAAGTCTTAGAGCCATGATGAGCAACTTTTAAAATTGTAGAGGCTATATTTTTATTTAACAAATATTTTTCTTGTGTTTGCGGTAAATCACCTGTGAATAACACAGAAAAATTATGATATGTTAATTTTAGTACATTTGAACTATCATTGCTAGATTTTAAATTTTCTTTTTCATCATTTTGAAGAAATTGGAAATGAATATCTTCTAAATTAAAAGCAGTGCTTTCCTTAGCTACAATAGCTTTGGTTAATAGGGGATTATTTAGTGGTAATTTTAAAATTTTAGCATATAAATCTTTATCTTCATCAGCAATAATTAAATGATTTACAGGTATTTTTTGTAAAATGGAACTAGCCCCACCACTATGGTCAGCGTCAGCATGGCTCAAAATTAAATAATCTAATTTATTGATACCATAATGACGTAAATAAGGTAAATCCACATAAGAGCCAATATCAAAATCAGAATTAATAGAGCCACCTGTATCAATGAGTATACTATGTTGATGGGACGTGATGATAAGGCAAGCATCACCTTGACCTACATCAATAAAATGTATTTGTAGAGGAGAAGGTTTTATCATAAAATAACAAGAACAAATAATCAGACTAATACTACAGATATAAGTGATAAATTTGTATTTTTGTAAAAGTAAATATAAGTATCTGCGAATTTTGATATTTAAAGTTATAAAAATAAGGGAATAATAAATTAAAATAGCTGGAAAATTTAATGGCGGTACATAAATACTAGCAAGGGGAATTTGGGTAAGTAAAAAAGTTGCTTCATTGCTTATGCTTAAAATTAAGCTGGCAAAAATAAATAAAATTTTAGTGATAAAAGGAAAGATAAAGCCTAAGATAAAGGCAATTAAACCTAAGATGATGAGAGTTTCCAATAGGGGAATAATGATTAAATTGGCTAATAGAGAACTAAGAGATAAACTGGTGAAATACCAAATAATAATAGGAAAAGCAAAGATTTGAGCACTCATGGTTAAGGCTAGATTATCTGTTAATAGTGAAGGTACTTTTAATTTATTTAATTTAGAGCGTAATATGGGCATTAAATAGACAAGACCAGCTGTAGAGGCAAATGAAAGCTGAAAACTTATATTGAATAATAATAGAGGATCAAAGAGCAATAAAATCAAAGCAATGATACTCAATAAATGTTGAGCCGTAGATTTTTCTTCAAGATATAGAGCGATAATACTAAGTAATCCCATTACACTAGCACGCACAACAGGTACACTAGCACCGCATAGAATAGTATAAAAAATAATGATGATTAATAATAAGATTAGATTTAAAAAGCGAGGCAGATGGAAAAATTTACCTAAAGATAATAAAAATAAAGAAATCAAGCTGATATGAGAGCCTGATACGGAAAGAATATGAATAATACCAGTGATTGAGTAAGCTTCTAAGATGTCTTTTTCGATATTATTATACCCACCAAACAGCATAGCAAAAATCATATTAGCATCATTTTCAGGCATTACTTGATACATAGATTGCAAAAAAGATTGCTCTATTTGATAGCAAAATTTTTGAAGCGAGAATTTATTAGATGTATTTAATATTTTTAAATTTTGTTTGCCAATGGAAAAAGTAGCATAAATACCTTCTTCTTGGGCAGAAAGCTCACGGTCGATTAGATTGGGATTGTGATAATTTTGGATTAAGCGGATAGTACCTGTGGCAGAAATCGTATCATTGATTTTAGCAAGATTAGTTAATTTTTTTTGTTTTTGGTAAAGATAAACTTTTCCTGTGGCAGTTTTTTCTTCTTTTTGCTTGATAGATTTAGTATCAACAACATATGTTAAATGATATATACCAGCACTGTCTTGGCGGATTTTAGGCATTTGACAGATAACACCAGTTAAAGTGATTTCTTGATTATCATAATTTTTTATATTGTCATCGGCAATGAAGGTAAAAGAGAGATAACGCATTATACCTAAAAAGAAAAACAAAATAAGATATAGTAAAAATGTGAATTTATGTTTACGCAAAGTAAAAAAGAAGGCTAATATTAGATTTACTATAATTAAACAAAAAAGGTGTGTATATGACTTAGAAATTTCAGGAGTTTTCATCGTCATATACACACCTAAGCTGTAGAAAAGAATTATAAAATTAATGAAAAGTAAGGGCGATTGCCCATAATGTATCTTAATCATAATATGCCTTCTTAAATAATAAAATAAATCATTTGTTAGATTTAAAAGATTTTAAGTACAAATTTTATCTTGCATTTTGCTAAATTTAGCCTCACCAATACCTTTGACATTTTTGATATCTTCGATAGAAGAAAAATTACCATGTTCTTGGCGATAATCAATGATTTTTTGTGCAGTTGCAGGGCCAATTCCAGGTAAAGTATCTAAATCTTCTTTTGTTGCAGTATTTATATTGATTAGATTAGAAGATGAATTATTATTAGGACTGTTGGAATTAGTATCATTTACCTGTTCATTAGAATTGTTGACAGGTGTTTTACTGCTCACTTGAATTTGCATACCATCAGTTAATTTTTGAGCTAAATTGATTTTGGTTTTATCTGCAAGTGGTGTAAAATCGCCACAGGCTTTAATTGCATCAGCAATGCGACTATCACTGGGTAATTCAACTAAACCAGGAGAATTGACTTCGCCGGAGACATAAACAGTGATGGTAGTATCTTCTTGTTTATATTGAGTCTGTGTTTGCATATTATCGGTGATAATAGGAGTAGTATCTTCTTGTGTGTAAAGATAATAAAAAGTTGAAACACTAGCAAATAGAGCTATACAAAATAAAACAAGTAGCGATTTTTTATACATAGGCATATAAATCATTCTTTCTAATTATAAAAACAAAAAGGAAATATTAATTTTTTAAATCTTGGCATTTAGCGATTAAATCAAGTACAGCGAAATCTTTATGTTTAATATCTTTTAACACTACTAAAGCATTTGGATATTCGCCATTTTGACAGAGGAGATAGCCAAGATTTTTTAAGATGAAGTCATTTTCATCATCTAAAAGTAGAGCTTGGCGCAATAAGAAAATAGCTGATTGAAGATTATTATGTGTGCGGAAAATATCAGCTAGATAATTAAATAGCCAAATTTTTTTCTTATAAGATAAAACTTGAGACATGATGCATTGACTCACTTGCTCGCAAGGTGTAGCTAAAATAGTAGAGATATTTTCCTTATTGGCTATTTGCATATCCCAAATTTGATTGATTGTATTTTGTAGGGCTGGATTTATATTGGTATTAGTATCAGGCATGATGACTCCTTTTGCACTATTGATAACAGTGGATTGATGAACAGTTAAATTGTGATTAACAGGATTTTTTTGCTTTTGTGTCTTTAAAGACTGTCTACGTTGTTTTTGATAAGTATTTAGATTAGGACAACGGCGCATTAATTTATCAGCTTTAAATATTTTTTTGAGTTTTTCAATAATCATATCTAAAAGTTGATAATCTTTTTCATTTTTTAAAGTGATTTTATTGGATAATAGATGATTTAATGTAGTTAAAGCTTCTTCTTTTTTTCCATGAACTAATAAAAGTTGGATTTCTAAAAGTAGACTACGGCAATCTTGTGGAGATTGAGCTTTTAATTTTTGTGTCCAATTGAAAGCGCGTTCATAATCATGTAAACATAAATAGGTATCAGCTAATTCGTAGATGATATCACTATCTACGATATTTTTTTCAAATAATAATTGAATGCAAGATAGAGCTTCTTCATAGAGTTTTTGTTGTTTGAATTGATGGATTTCCAAAAGAAAATCATCTTTAGTCATTTCATTTGAAGATGGCTTATTATCGGTAGTGATATTTTGAGCGGATATTTCTTCTGTAGTTGTATCTTCTGAGGAAGATGGATAGAGATTTTTAAATACACAGTAAGAAGTATCAGAAGTGTTTGGTTGATTAAAAGAGGTTTGTTGAAACCATTTTGGACGTTTTTTCAAAAAAATACCTCCTTTGAAGGTTTTGTAGGTAAATTGATATTGGCTTGACTAGCTAATACTAGACCGCTTACAGTTTTAGCACCATGATTTTTTAAAACCATAGCACAATTTTTTAGCGTACTGCCTGTGGTGAATATATCATCAATCAATAGACATTTGCGATTTTTTACATCAACATAATCTTTTAACGTAAAAGCATTGGCTAAATTTTCTTGACGTTCATGGCGTAGTAATTGATATTGTGATTTAGTTTGTTTTGTACGCTCAAGAATATCGCAATAATTAAAATGATGTTTATCAATCCATGGTTTAAAAATTTTTTCAACTTGATTAAAACCACGTTTTTTTAATTTATTTTTTTGTAGGGGTACTGGGATTATCATATCATAAGTGGAAAAATCCCAGTCTTCATCTAAATATGAAAATAATGGTTTTAAATAAGTTAAAGTAGCAAATTTATTTTGATATTTTAATTCGTGAATTAAATTCTTAAGTCCTTTATCGTATTTACCTATAGCTATAATAGGTGAAATATATTGCCGAATATCTTCATCATAAGCTAGATTTTCATTGCGGATAATTTCTTCTAAACAAGAAGGACACCACATACCTTTTTGTTCTACATAAGCATCACAAGAAGGGCAATGGCTAGGAAATAGAAATTGCATAATAGCTTGATAGATATTATTTAACATGATAAAGAACTCTTTTCTAAAAATAAAATAGCTTAAATTAATTTATGGGCTAAACGTTCAGCAAGTAGTGTATATCTTTTTTGTGTTCGATTGCTTTGAATAGCAGTCATCAATGCTTTTTTCGAGCCAATGATGATGACTTTTTGTTTGGCTCTAGTGATAGCTGTATAGAGTAAATTTCGTTGGAGCATGATGTAGTGGCTAGTTGATAGAGGTATGATGACTACTTTATATTCACTGCCTTGACTTTTATGCACACTTGAGGCATAAGCTAGAGTTAATTCGTTTAGCTCGTTTTTTTCATAGGTAACAATATGGTCAAAATAATATACAGTTAATTTTTCGTTGTTGATATTTTGGATAAAACCAATATCGCCATTAAATACATTTTTTTGGTAATTATTGCGGATATGCATGACTTTATCGCCAACGCGAAATGTTTGTGAAGAATATTTTAATTCATCTTGATTTTTTTTAGGATTTAATCGTTCTTGAAGCATTAGATTTAAATTTTCTACGCCACATAAAAAGCGATGCATAGGAGATAAGATTTGTACGTCTTTGAGAACATCAAAACCTTCATGGGGTAAATCTTTAGTACATAAATCAAGGATTTTTTGTGTAATGGAAGTATCGTCATTTAATTCATAAAAGACAAAATCGCTGTATTGTTTGCGAAGGTCAGGTAATCTACCAGCGTTTATGATATGTGCATTTTGGATAATCATGCTTGTTTGAGCTTGGCGGAAAATCTCATCTAAGCGAATGGCAGGGATTTTTTGCGAACGGATGATATCTTTAAGCACAGAGCCAGGTCCTACAGCGGGGAGTTGGTCTGTATCACCGACTAAGATGATGCGACAACCATCTGGTACAGCATTTAGAAAATGGTGCATGAGGACTATATCCACCATAGAAACTTCATCTAAGATGATGACGTCAGCATCTAATTGGTCATCGATATCTTTGCTAAAGCCTAATTGTAAATTATCATCTTGAGCTAAATTATTTGCTTCTAGCAAGCGATGGATAGTTAAAGCTTTTTGCCCTGTTGTTTCGCTTAAGCGTTTTGCAGCTCGTCCAGTTGGTGCTGCTAGGCGAATTTTTAATCCTTGGGCTTTTAAGATGGATAAGATGCCTTTGATTACAGTTGTTTTACCAGTACCAGGGCCACCAGTAAGAACCAAAACTCCGTGATGAAGACAAGCTTTAATGGCTTCTTTTTGTTTTTGTGCAAGTTGGATTTGATTGTCTTTTTCCCATACTTTGATAAATAAAGAAAGATTATCTTCTGATAAAGTCTCAGTTGCTTGTTGTAATTGAAGTAGACGCATAGCAACTTTTTTTTCGGCATAATAAAGATATGGCGGATAAATTAAAGTTTCACCACCGACTACTTCAGTATTTAAAGAGCCATTATCAATGCGTTCTTTTAAAATAGTGAAGATAATTTGATTATTTACTTGCAATATCTTTGCTGTTTTATCGACAAGAGCCATTTCAGGAATACAGCAATGACCATTGTTGCAAAGTTGCATTAAAGCATAATCTGTGCCTGAGATTATACGTCGTTTATCCTCTCTTTGTATGCCAAGATTAAAAGCGAGTTTATCAGCTGTTAAAAAACCTATGCCTTCTATATCTTGAAATAAGCGATAGATATCTTTTTCCATGATATCTATTGCGAAAGAACCGTATTTAGCAAAGATTTTACCTGCATAAGTATTGGATATACCATGATTTTCTAGCCAAACCATAATTTCAGTGAGTTCGCTTTGTTCAAGATAAGATGTAGAAATTTTTTCTGCTGTTTTTTTGCCAATACCAGGAATTTTTAATAATTCATTTGGTGATTTAGCAATTACTTCTAAAGTTTTTTCGCCAAATTCAGCGACTATTTTCTTTGCCATGGCAGGGCCAATGCCGTTGATTGCCCCAGAAGCTAAGAATTTTTCAATGCCGGATATTTCTGTAGGAGCAACAGTTTTGTAAGTCGTAGCTTTAAATTGTTGCCCAAATTTAGGGTGCTTTACCCATTCCCCTTCGATTTCTAATAGTTGCCCAATGAGTGGAGCTATGCCGTTTAGGGTAACTGTTATCTGTGTAGAAAGTTTTTCTGGTGATAATTTTAAAACAGTGAAGCGATTATCTTGACTGGCAAAAATAATCGTGTCTACTGTTCCACATATTTTTTCCATAAGTAAAGCCTTTCTATTATTTATGATAAATTTATTATTCTATGCTTTATTTGCTAATTCTTCGGTTAATTTATCCCATTCAATATATTTTTCTTCTAGTTCTTGTTCTTTTTGAGCATAAGCTGTAGCTATTTCATGACTTTTATTAGGGTCTGCTTGCAGTGCTGGGTCATTCATTTGATATTCTAAGCCTTTTAATTCAGCTTCAAACATAGCGATAGTAGCTTCGCAACGCTGTATCATCATGGTTAATTTTTCACTGCTCATAGCAGAAGCTACATGTGCATTTTTAGGTTTTGCTTTTTCTTGTTTTGTTTTAGGCGTAGTTTTATTTTCAGTAGTAGCTTTTTTATTTGAAATTTCTTGAGTAGACTCAAGTTCTTTTTGCATTTCTAATTTTTTTTCACGATAATAGCTATAATTTCCATTATACTCTGTTAAATGTCCGTTTTCTAATTCACAAGTGAAGTTAGTAACTTTATCTAAGAAATAACGGTCATGGGAAACGACGATAAATGTACCAGGAAAAGCCATCATCGCTTCTTCAATAGCTTCTTTAGCAGGAATATCCAAATGGTTTGTAGGTTCGTCCATTACAAGGAAATTCGCACCAGTTAACATCAATTTCAATAAAGCCAAGCGAGATTTTTCTCCACCGGATAAATCGCCGATTAATTTATAAATATCATCACCTTTGAATAGGAAAGCACCTAGACAGTGGCGAGCCTGTTCATCATTTAAACCAAATGAAGATAAGATTTCATCAAAAACAGTATTGCTAGGGCAAAGACCTTCATGTTGCTGGGAATAATAGCCGATTTTTACACGACTGCCGATTTTGATATTTCCTGTAGGAGATTGTAATTCGCCTAAAAGTAATCTCAATAAAGTTGTTTTACCAGCACCATTAGGGCCTACGATAGCAACACCATCACCTTTGCGAATTAATAAAGACAGATGTTCAAAAATTTTATGATCGCCAAAGCTAACAGATACGTCATCAAGTTCAGCTACACGTTGAGCACATTCTTCTGGTTTATGGAACATAAAATAATTAAAGCCTGATTTTTGTGGAGGTAAGATGATGCGTTCTAAACGCTGTAATTGTTTTTCACGACCTCTAGCTTGTTTGGCTTTGACACCTGCTTTATAACGACGAATATATTCTTCTGTTTCGCGAATATGTTCTTGTTGTTTAGCATAGGCAGATTCTAAAGCAGCTCGTCTTTGAGCTTTTACTTTCATGGCAGTAGAATAATTGCCATCATATAAAACAGTTGTTTTATTTTCTAAATCTAAAATCTTAGTGGCAACTTTGTCTAAGAAAAAGCGGTCATGAGAAATTAAAAGTACGCCACCTTTATAATTGCTCAAAAAGCCTTCGAGCCATTCAATCATTTCAATATCTAGATGGTTTGTTGGTTCATCTAAAAAGAGAAAATCTGGCTCACGAAGTAATGCTTTAGCTAAACAAATGCGAGTGCGTTGACCACCTGAAAATAATGTTGGGTTTTTGGGAAAGTCTTCTTCACTAAAGCCAAGACCAAAAGCAACGCGACGAAGACGGCTTTCATAATCGTATCCGCCTAATTGTTCAAATTTATTAGAAATACGACTATATTCCTTCATTAAATCTTCAAGTTTATCATCATCATCTAAGTTTTCAATTTGTTTTTCTAATGTAGTTTTTTTCTGTCCAAGAGCAATGATATCAGCAAAAGCAGATAAGAGTTCGTCATATAAATTATCATGAGTGAAATCTGATTGCTGTTGCATATAGCCGATAGTATCTACACTATCAATACTGATGCGTCCTGTATCATATTCTTCAATACCTAAAAGACATTTCATTAAAGTGGATTTACCAGCACCATTAGGACCAACAAAACCAATTTTATCGCCACGAGACACATCAAAGGAGACATTATGAAATAATTCTTCTATGCCAAAGGATTTTCCTAAATCTTGAATGCGTAAAATTCCCAAAATAACACTTCCTTTATAATTTATAACTATATAATATAATTTAAATTTTAAATTTATAGACCTATATAATTAAATCTTGCTACTCCATGAAGATATAGCAAGATTTAATCTAAAATAATTTAATTTTGTTTTTGATAATCTAAGCCAATATTGACTGTTGCTTGACCAGAGCTTCCTCCTGACATAATAGTACAAGTAAATGGCATACCATAGAAACAATCTGTTTCATGTTCATTTGCCGTAATAGTTGTATGTTCACGAGAAGATGTATTTCCTGTTTCAACACTAGAAATTTTAAAACCTTTGCGTTTTAAGATATCTGCAACTTCTGCACCAGCTCCATTGATACCGCTGGAATTGATGACTAGAACAGTTATATCTTCATTTTTTACAGGTTCAACTTTTTCTTTAGCAGGAGCTGTGTTATTTTCTTGAGTTGAAGATTTTTCTTCGCTTGAAGGAGTTTCTGTTGTAATATCGCCCATTTTTAAACCTTTAGGCAAAGATTTTTCATATGCTTTTATTGTAGATTCAGTATCTTTTTGAGCAGTTTCATTTAAGGTAATTCCCATATTTTGCGCTATTAAATTTCGTGTTTTGGCAATATCTGGTATCCAATAGCTGATATCTTCGATATAAGCAGGTTGTCCAGGAACCATACTAGAAGATAAGCCATTTTGTTGAATTGTAGGCAAATTGGATACTAAGGCAATCATTTCACTCAATGGCATATTAGTTTGAATAGCTGAGGAAATATTGCTTAAAATATCTGGTAGTTTTGGTAGAATTGATGGTGATATTGCTTGTGCAAGGAAAGCTTTCATGAATTTTTGCTGACGATTTATACGGCCGATATCGCCCTCACCATCGCGATAGCGAACATATTGAATAGCTGTTTTACCATTTAAATGCTGAAGTCCTGGTTGAAGGTCGATGACGAGACCACCATTGTCGTCCCAAGGGTCTTCATAATACATGCGTTTTTCTACATCAATATCAACACCACCAACAGCGTCGATGATTTTTTCAAAAGCTTGGATATCTATAAGAACATAATAATTAATCGGTACATTTAAAAATGATTCTACTACTTTTTGTGTAAGCTCATGACCACCATAAGCGTAAGCGTGATTTATTTTGTCATAATCATTTTTTTCGATATGTACTCTAGTATCACGTGGCAAAGACAATAAAAAAGCTTTTTGTTCATTTGGATTATATGTTAAAACCATTAATGTATCACTGCGACCAACATCATCAGCGCGTCTATCTACACCCATTATCATGATATTAAGAACATTTGTTTGTTCTGTAGTTATAGTTGGAGGATTATCAGAGGAAGAATCAGAGTTAGCAAAGACAAATCCAACTAATACCAATAATAGAATAATAATTAGAGCAATAAGACGGTTATAGTTTTTCTTCTTTTTATATATTTTTTTTGGAGGTGGAGGAGGGGGTGGATCATTTTTTTCTCGCCATTCCCTACTGAGCCAATCTGGAGTATTTAATGTATCAATATCATTTTTATCGTTATCACTAGTTGTATCGTGTTTATTTGTATCATCAATTTTGTTTTCCAAAATAAAAAACTCCTACTAATTTATTTATACATTATGCTAACTAAGTTAGTATATCAAATATAAATTATCATTTCAATTTATATAAAAATAAATATTTATAAATATTGTGTATAAATATACGAATAAAGGGAGAAAATTTTTTATAATTTTACAATATATAGTTAATTTTTGCTTGATTTTTGTTGAATAAAACTTTATACTAAAAGAAGCAAACAGCTTTTTTGTTCTGACATGAAAAATGACGTGGAAAATCATGCATTTATGGGATGAAACGGCTTGGGCTTAATTGAACTTTTTAAGGAGTTTTACAAATGGATTTTCAAGACAAAACACTAGTATGTAAAGATTGTGGTAAGGAATTTGTTTTCAGTGCAGGAGAACAAGCTTTTTATGCAGAAAAAGGCTTTGAAAATGAACCAGCACGTTGCCATGAATGCCGTGATAAAAGACGTCGCGAACGTGAAGGCGGAAAAGAACAGCGTCAGATGTATACTGTAGAATGTGCAGAATGCGGAAAAGAAACACAGGTTCCTTTTGAACCAAAAGGAGACCGTCCAGTTTATTGTCGTGATTGCTTCAACGCTAGACGCAATAAATAATTTAGTTTAATCGGCAAGGAGGCTTGGATATTTCCGAGCCTTTTTTAAGGTTAGATGTAATTATAATTTTATAAACAAATTTAAAGAAGGGAAGTTACATAATGAGTAAGAAACTATTAACTTTATGTGCTCTTTGTATGTTTGCTGTAAGTGCACTTTTCGCTGGCTGTGGACAAGATAGTTCTGACAAAGCAGCTTCTAGCGGAGAAAAAGTATTACGTGTAGGTACTAATGCTGACTTTGCTCCATTTGAATTCCAAGACGAAAATGGTAGCACAGAATATCAAGGTTTTGATATGGATTTAATCAGAGCTGTAGCTAAAGAAATGGGTTATACAGCTGAAATTCAAAATGTTAACTTCGATGGCTTAATTCCTGCTATGGAATCTGGCAATATTGATATAATTGCTTCTGGTATGACTATTAATGAAGAACGTAAAAATCAGGTAGAATTCTCTGATCCTTACTATACTTCTGGTCTTACTATCGTTGTTCCTAAAGATAACACTGATATCAATGGTTTTGCTGATTTAAAAGGCAAAAAAATAGCTGTACAGATCGGTACAACTAGCATGGAAGAAGCACAGAAAATCGAAGGTGCTGAAGTAAAAGCTTTAAATAGTTCTGCTGATACATTTATGGAATTAAAAGCAGGTAACGTTGATGCAGTTATTAATGACCTTCCTGTAAATGATTATTATATTGTAAAAACTAAAGCTACTGATGTAAAACGCTTAGATGATAAACTTACATCTGAAGAATATGGTTTTGCAATGAAAAAAGGTAATACAGAATTAAAACAAAAAGTAGATGCAGCTTTAAAAACACTTAAAGAAAATGGTGAATATGACAAAATCTATGAAAAATGGTTTGGTACAAAACCTGCTAAATAATAGATTTTGTATTTAACATAGTAACCTAGAAGGACACTGTCTGATGGTCAGTGTCCTTTTTCTATAATAGAAGAAAGTGAGGAGGTTTTATTTTTGGATTTTAGATTTGATATTATTATCAATGCTTTTCCATTACTTATTGAAGGTGCTATTTTCACAATTCAAATTACAGCACTAAGTGTTGCAATCGGTATTATTATTGGTTTATTTGTTGGTGTTGCTCGCATTAGTAAAATTAGAATAATTAAATGGTTAGCAGCTATTTATGTTGACTTTTTACGTGGAACACCTTTATTAGTACAGATTTTCTTGATATATTTTGCACTACCTGTATTAACAGGCATAAAAATGAACCCATTTGTAGCAGCTATTGCTGCTTGTAGTATCAATAGTGGTGCATATGTAGCGGAAATTTTTAGAGCAGGTATACAATCTATAGATAATGGTCAGATGGAAGCAGGTCGCTCTTTAGGTTTATCTTGGTTCCAGACAATGAGATATATAATTATTCCTCAGGCTTTTAAACGTGTAATACCACCACTAGGAAATGAATTTATCGCTTTATTGAAAGATTCATCATTAGTGTCTGTTATTGGCTTTGAAGAATTAACTCGTCGTGGTCAATTAGTTATTGCTAGAACATATGCTTCTTTAGAAATTTGGGTTTGTGTTGCTTTAATTTATTTAATAATGACATTATCTATTTCTCGTTTTGTAGCATATTTAGAGCGGAGGTATCAAATTGATGATAGAAATTAAAAATCTGCATAAGTCTTTTGGTCATGTAGAAGTATTAAAAGGTGTAGATGTTTCCATTGAAGAAAAAGAAGTAGTAGTTATAATTGGGCCAAGTGGTTCTGGTAAATCTACACTACTTCGTTGCATGAATTATTTAGAAGAGCCTACAAGTGGAGATATCACTGTAGATAATATGAAACTCGATAAACATGCGGATATCAATAAAATTCGTGAAAATATCGGTATGGTATTCCAACGTTTTAATTTATTTCCACATATGACAGTATTAGAAAATATTGTACTTGCACCAACAAAAGTGTTGAAAATTTCACGTGATGAAGCAATCTCAACAGCTATGGATTTATTACAAAGAGTTGGTTTAAAAGAAAAAGCTAATTCTTATCCAAGTCAGTTATCTGGTGGGCAACAACAACGTGTGGCTATTGCAAGAGCTCTTGCAATGAAACCAAAAGTTATGCTCTTTGACGAACCAACATCAGCTCTTGACCCAGAAATGGTAACAGAAGTATTAGATGTTATGAAAAGCTTAGCTAATCAAGGTATGACAATGGTTGTAGTTACTCATGAAATGGGATTTGCTCGTGAAGTTGGGGATCGTGTATTATTCGTAGATGAAGGTCGTATCATTGAAGAAGGTACACCAAAAGAAATTTTTGAAAATCCTAAACAAGAACGTACAAAATTATTCTTATCTAAAATTCTTTAAAATTAAAATCAAATATTCTAGTTTAAATCGCATTTTAAGCTAGAATATTTGATTGACGCTCATCTGGTAGTATGCTATAATTTATTATTACCGGACGTGCGATTATTTGTCGTAAAAAAACTAAATAAAAATTAGTTTGAGATGAGTAACGTTCAAAATTTTTAACATAAAAAGCGAGAGTTCTTTTGATGTTATTTTAAAGAAAATAAAGCTTTATGTTAAGTTTTAGGTAAGCAAATAGCAAGCCTATAAAGTTAGTTGTTCTTTAAAAACACAAAATGTAGGACTTCATATTTTAGAAGCTACAAAGGAGTTTTGGCAGTTCCTTTAAGAGGATATACTTCTTAAAAATCTTCTATTGGCAATTATAACTGTTAAGTATTTAAGTATTGTAGTTATCATTGTTGAGTGAAGAATGTCAATATATTTGATTACGTTATAGAAAATATTTTTCTATAGCTTTATATATTTTGGAGTGAATGAGGTGTACAAAGGAATATCTTTGTCAATTACAAAGCAAGGTCTTTAAAGAGAAAAAGTGCCTTGCCTTTTTAACGTTTAATGTATGTTGATAGTGAAAACATATCAAAGCGTATAGACAAAAGATAAGAAAACACTTTATTCATATGTTTAATATTTAGTTTCAATTCGGTTTGAGGGGTGAAGATTTTAATGTTCAATCCTGTCTCAGTTGGTAAACGGACCAGGTATAGCTATGCCAAAATCAAAGAGGTTATGGATATGCCTCATCTTCTGGATATCCAGAGAAATTCTTATGATTGGTTTATGAAGGAAGGATTACAGGAGATTTTCCATGATATCTCTCCAATTCAGGGATTTACAGGAAATCTTGTGTTATCGTTTGAAGGTTTTTCTTTAGGAAAACCTAAATATGATATTGATGAATGTAAAGAACGCGATGCTACGTATTCTGCTCCTTTACGTGTCAATGTACGCCTGGTTAATAATGATACTGGCGAAGTAAAGGAACAGGAAGTTTTCATGGGTGATTTCCCACTCATGACAGAAACAGGTACATTTATCATCAATGGTGCGGAACGTGTTATCGTAAGTCAGCTCGTTCGTTCTCCTGGTGCTTATTACGGTGAAAATATTGATCCTACTGGTAAAAGATTATATAATGCCACAGTTATTCCAAACCGTGGTGCATGGATAGAGTTTGAAACAGATTTAAATGATGTAATTTCTGTTCGTCTTGACCGCAATCGTAAATTACCAGCTACAGTATTAATCCGTGCATTAGGTTATGGTACAAATGATGCTATTATGTCTTTATTTGATAATGATGAACGCATTAGAAACACTATAGACCGTGATAATACAGTAACAAAAGAAGAAGCATTAGTAGAAATCTACAAAAGACAGCGTCCAGGTGACCCACCTACTGTAGATAATGCTAAACAACTTTTAGAACAGCTTTTATTTGATCCTAAACGTTATGATTTAGCAACTGTAGGTCGTTATAAATTAACTAAAAAATTAGGCTGGAAACGTCGTCTTTTAGGCAAACAATTAGCTGAGCCATTAGTAGATAAAGAAACTGGTGAAGTTTTAGTTCCTGCTGATGTTACAATTGAAGCATCTATGGTTGAAGATATTACTATCGAACAAGAAAATAATATCTTCGGTGAAGATGAACATGCAATTGTTTATATTAAAGATAAAAATAATAATAGAATTAAGATGATTTGTTCTCGTACTTTACCATACAATCATCGTACAATTACTATTAACGATATTATTGCATCTATTAGTTATTTATTAAACTTAATGGATGGACATGGACATAAAGATGATATCGACCATTTAGGAAATCGTCGTATCCGTTCTGTTGGTGAATTGTTACAAAATCAATTCCGTATCGGTTTATCCCGTATGGAACGTGTAATCAGAGAACGTATGAATACACAAGATAATGATGTAATTACACCACAAGCTCTTGTAAATATTCGTCCTGTTGTGGCAGCAATCAAAGAATTCTTTGGTTCTAGCCAGTTGTCTCAGTTCATGGACCAGAACAACCCACTTAGTGAACTTACACATAAACGTCGTTTATCTGCACTTGGTCCTGGTGGTCTTAGCCGTGAACGTGCAGGGTTCGAAGTTCGTGACGTACACAACTCTCACTATGGTCGTATGTGTCCTATCGAAACTCCAGAAGGTCCAAACATCGGTCTTATCGGTTCCCTTGCAACATATGCTCGTATTAATGAATTTGGCTTTATGGAAACACCTTATCGTAAAGTCGATAAAGTTAATAAACAAGTAACAACAGATGTTCGTTACTTAACAGCTGATGAAGAAGATGATTTAGTAATTGCACAAGCCAATGAACCATTAGATGAAAATAACTGGTTCAAAGCTCAGCGTGTAACAGCACGTGTTCATGAAGAAACAATGCTTGTTGATGCAGATAGTGTAGATTACATGGACGTATCACCAAAACAGATTGTATCCATTGCGACAGCAATGATTCCATTCTTAGAAAACGACGATGCTAACCGTGCCTTAATGGGTGCGAACATGCAACGTCAGGCTGTACCTCTTTTCAGAACACAGGCACCACTTGTTGGTACTGGTATGGAATATAAAGCAGCTTGCGACTCTGGCGTTATGGTACTTGCAAAACGCGCAGGTGAAGTTGTTAGAGTAACAGCAGATTTCATTGAAGTTCGTGCAGACGAAACTGGTGAAATCGACCATTATAAATTACAAAAATATTTACGTTCCAACCAAGGTACATGTATGAACCAAGTGCCAATCGTGTACAAAGGTGATCATGTAGAAGCAAAAGAACCTATCGCTGATGGTCCAGCAACTGACCATGGTGAATTAGCTCTTGGTTATAACGTTATCGTAGCATATATGCCTTGGGAAGGTTATAACTACGAAGATGCGATTTTATTAAGTGAAAAACTTGTAAAAGAAGATATTTACACATCTATCCATATTGAAGAATATGAATGCGATGCTCGTGATACAAAACTTGGACCAGAAGAAATCACACAAGATATTCCAAACGTAGCAGAAGATGCTCTTCGTGACCTTGATGCTGATGGTATTATCCGTATCGGTGCAGAAGTTCGTGCAGGTGATATCTTAGTTGGTAAAGTTACTCCAAAAGGAGAAACAGAACTCACAGCAGAAGAAAGATTATTACGCGCTATCTTTGGTGAAAAAGCTCGTGAAGTTCGTGATACTTCTCTTCGTGTTCCACATGGTGAAGCTGGTCGAATTGTTGATGTTAAAATCTTCAACCGTGCTAATAATGATGAATTACCACCTGGTGTAAATCAGTTAGTACGTGTATATATTGCTCAAAAACGTAAAATTTCTGTCGGCGATAAAATGGCTGGTCGTCATGGTAACAAAGGGGTTGTATCCCGCGTTATGCGTGAAGAAGATATGCCATTCTTACCAGATGGTACTCCAGTAAATATCGTGCTTAACCCATTAGGCGTGCCTTCACGTATGAACATTGGACAGGTACTTGAAACACATCTTGGTATGGCTGTTCGTGAACTTGGTATGCAGATTAAAGCAGGAGATCCAACAGTAGAATCTCGTTTACGTGCAATTGGTTATGATTTTGATAAAAATGGTATGCCAAAACCAGACGTTGCTGGTATTCACATTGCAACTCCAGTATTCGATGGTGCAAAAGGTAACGAAGTATTTGAAACACTCAAAGCTTCTGGTTTCTCTGATAATGGTAAGACTATTTTATATGATGGTCGTACAGGTGAACCATTTGAAAATCCTGTTACAGTAGGTTGCGTGTACATGCTTAAACTTCATCACCTTGTTGATGATAAAATCCATGCTCGTTCAACTGGTCCATACTCTCTCGTTACTCAACAGCCACTTGGTGGTAAAGCACAATTTGGTGGTCAGCGTTTCGGGGAAATGGAAGTTTGGGCTCTCGAAGCATACGGTGCAGCTTATACACTTCAAGAAATTTTAACAGTAAAATCTGACGATGTTGTTGGACGTGTTAAAACATATGAAGCTATTGTAAAAGGTGAAAACATTCCTGAACCAGGTGTTCCAGAATCCTTCAAAGTTCTCATTAAAGAGTTACAAAGTATTGGTCTTGATATCAAAGTTCTTTCCGAAGATGCACAGGAAATTATGATTAATGATATTGAAGATGATATCAATGAAACTGCAAGAGAACTCGATATGGATGCAACAGCAACAAAAGAATCTTATGGTCAAGCAGTAACAACAGATGTTTCTGAAGAAAATGTAGTAGAAGATGATTATACTACTGAAGAACCAACAGATGATATCATTGCTGATCTTGGTGCAGATAATTTTGACGAATAATATAATGGTTTAATTTAATCGATTTAAGAGCATTTATTAATTATAAATGCTCTTAATCAATAAATTGAAATAGTGATATAGTAATGTAGGTAACTTTTATTTGTTTAATAAAAGTTTTTTAACAGATGCAAGGCTGAATTTTAAAGAAAGGGAGTGACAGCCCCTTGTTAGATGTAAATAATTTTGATTCTATGCGCATAGGACTAGCTTCTCCAGAAAAGATTCGTGAATGGTCTTATGGCGAAGTAAAAAAACCAGAAACTATCAATTATCGTACTTTAAAACCTGAACGTGATGGTTTGTTCTGTGAAAGAATTTTTGGTCCTACACGTGACTGGGAATGTCATTGCGGTAAATACAAACGCATTCGTTATAAAGGTATTGTCTGTGACCGTTGTGGCGTAGAAGTAACTCGTGCAAAAGTACGTCGTGAACGTATGGGTCATATAGAGCTTGCTGCACCAGTATCTCACATTTGGTACTTTAAAGGCATTCCAAGTCGTATGGGTCTTATCTTAGATGTATCACCTCGTTCTTTAGAGAAAGTATTATACTTTGCTTCTTATATAGTATTAGATCCAGGCGATACACCTCTTATTAAAAAGCAACTTTTATCCGAAAATGAATACCGTGAGTATTATGATAAATATGGCTCTAGCTTCAAAGTAGGCATGGGTGCTGAAGCGGTAAAACAGCTTTTAGAAGAATTAGATTTAGATAAAATGAATAAAGAATTACGTGAAGAACTTCGTACTTCTAGCGGTCAGCGTAAAGTTCGTGCTATTCGTCGCTTAGAAGTAGTAGAAGCTTTCCGTAAATCTGGCAATAAACCATCTTGGATGATTCTTGATGTAGTACCAGTTATTCCACCAGAATTACGTCCAATGGTTCAATTAGATGGTGGTCGTTTTGCTACATCTGACTTAAATGATTTATATCGTCGTGTTATCAACCGTAATAATCGTTTAAAACGTTTATTAGACTTAGGTGCACCAGATATTATCGTGCGCAATGAAAAACGTATGCTTCAAGAAGCAGTTGACGCACTTATCGATAATGGTCGCCGTGGTCGTGCTGTAACAGGCCCTGGTAACCGTCCACTTAAATCTTTAAGTGATATGCTCAAAGGTAAACAAGGTCGTTTCCGTCAGAACTTATTAGGTAAACGTGTTGACTACTCTGGTCGTTCCGTTATCGTTGTAGGTCCTGAACTTAAACTTCATCAATGTGGTTTACCAAAAGAAATGGCTCTTGAATTATTTAAACCATTTGTAATGAAAAAACTTGTAAATTCTGGACTTGCACACAATATTAAATCTGCAAAACGCATGGTTGAACGTATTCGTCCAGAAGTTTGGGATGTATTAGAAGAAGTTATTAAAGAACATCCAGTTCTTTTAAACCGTGCCCCTACGCTTCACCGTCTTGGTATTCAGGCTTTTGAACCTGTACTCACAGAAGGTCGTGCACTTAAATTACATCCACTTGCTTGTACAGCTTATAACGCTGACTTCGATGGTGACCAGATGGCTATTCACCTTCCACTTTCAGCAGAAGCTCAAGCAGAAGCTCGTATTTTAATGCTTGCTGCTAACCACATCTTAGCACCAAAAGATGGTGGCCCAATTATCACTCCATCTCAGGATATGGTACTTGGTTCTTATTATTTAACAATCCTTCGTCCAAATGCACAAGGAGAAGGAAAAGTATTTACTGGTATAAATGAAGCTATTTTAGCTCATCAACATAAAAATCTTCAATTACAAGCATTAATTCAGGTTCGTATGGAAGGATATGGCCTTGTAAAAACAACTCTTGGTCGTATGATTTTCAATGAAATTCTTCCTCCTGAAATTCGCGATTTCTATCAAGTAACAAAAGTTTCCTTAGAAGCTGATACACCAGAAACTCGTGAAGCTTTAATTAAAGGCTTAAAAGGTAAAAAGATGGCTGAACCAATCGTTAATAGCGAAGGTAAAGAAATCGTTCCAGCTGATACAGTTGTTGATGCTGGTTATATTAAAAACTTACTTGCTAGTGATGCTAAAGAAGCTATTGTTCATGGTGGTAACTCTGGACAATGGTATCTCGGTTACAAAACAGGTAAAAAAGAACTTGGTAAATTAGTTGCTAGATGCTTTGAAACATTTGGTGGTTCTAAAACTGCTGAAGTAATTGATAATGTTAAAAACTTAGGTTACCATTATGCTTGTCTTGCTGGTATGACAGTTGCTATCTCTGATATCATTGTTCCACCAGAAAAGAAAGAAATTTTGGCAGCTACAGAAAAAGTTGTTAACCGTGTTGAACGCGACTATAATCGTGGTCTTATCACTGAAGACGAACGTTATAAGAAAGTTGTAAAACTTTGGAGCGATGCTACAGATGACGTTGCTGATGCGATGATGGCTAACATGGATACATTCAATAATATCTTCATGATGGCTGACTCCGGTGCCCGCGGTAACAGACAGCAGATGCGTCAGCTCGCTGGTATGCGTGGTCTTATGGCTGATCCATCTGGTAAAATCATCGACTTACCAATCAAAGCAAACTTCCGTGAAGGCTTAACAGTGTCTGATTACTTTATTTCTTCTCATGGTGCTCGTAAAGGTCTTGCCGATACAGCACTTAGAACAGCTGACTCTGGTTACCTCACTCGTCGTCTTGTTGACGTTGCTCAAGACGTTATCGTTCGTGAAGATGACTGTGACGTTGTAGGTATTAACCTCGTACGTGAACGTGCAAAACTCGCTGCATCTTCTAGCGCTGCAATCAAAGAACTTGGCGATAGCTTAAAAGGCCGTGTGCTTGCAAATGATATCGTTAGTCCAAAAACAGGCGAAGTTCTTTATGCTGCAGATACTACACTTGATGAAGAAGCTCTTAATACTATTGGTGAACATAATGTTAGCGAAATCGTACTCAAAGGTTCCGCTATTTATGAAGGACTCAACTCCATGTCCACTGAAACAATAGCTCTTGGTGCTCCTGAAGAAAATGTACGTAAATCCATTAAACATGCTATGATGCATGAAATGCTTGGTAAAAATACAACTGATGCTGTTTATGATAGCACAGGCGCAGAAATCATTCCTGCAAATACACCACTTACAGAAGAATATATCGAAGCTGTATTAAATAGCGATGCGAAAGAAGTTAAAGTTCGCAATAACAACATTCGTGGTATCGAAGTTGAAGCTATTAAAGAAGGTAACGGTATTATCGAATCTCTTGAAGATCGTATTGTAGGACGTGTATTAGCAGAAGATATCATTGATCCTGCTACTGGTGAAAAAATCGCTTCTCTTAACGAAACTGTTACACCAGCTCTTGCTAAAGCAATTTGTAAAGTACGTGAAAAAGTTTCTATTCGTAGCGTACTCACATGTAAATCTCAGCTTGGTGTATGTATTAAATGTTATGGTCAAGACCTTGCTACAGCTAATCAGGTTGAAGTTGGTGAAGCAGTTGGTATCATCGCTGCTCAATCTATCGGTGAACCTGGTACACAGCTTACAATGCGTACATTCCACTCTGGTGGGGTTGCCAGTGACGAAGATATCACACAGGGTCTTCCACGTGTTGAAGAATTGTTCGAAGCAAGAAAACCAAAACATCATGCTATCATTGCTGAAATCGAAGGTACTGTTCTCATTTCCGAAGATAAAGAAATGCGCATAGTTACTATTACACCAGATGAAGGCGAATCTAGAGAATATTTAATTCCTTATGGTTCTCGTCTCATTGTTAAAAATGGTGCAAGAATTAAACCAGGTGATAAAATCACTGAAGGTTCTATTAATCCACATGATATCTTACGTATTTGTGGTTTACGTGAAACTCAACGTTACCTCGTATACGAAGTACAAAAAGTATATAAATCTCAGGGTGTTGGTATCAACGATAAACATATCGAAGTTATGGTTCGTCAGATGCTTCATAAAGTTAAAATTGAAGATTCTGGTGATACTGATTTCCTCCCTGGTGAATATATTGATATCAATAGCTTTGAATCTGCAAATGCTAAAGCTATTGAAGAAGGCGGTATTCCAGCCGTTGCTCGTCCAATCCTCTTAGGTATTACAAAAGCTTCCTTGGCAACAGATTCCTTCTTATCTGCAGCATCATTCCAAGAAACTACTCGTGTTCTTACTGATGCAGCTATCAAAGGTAAGGTTGATCCACTTATCGGTCTTAAGGAAAATGTTATCATCGGTAAATTAATTCCTGCTGGTACTGGTATGAGTAGATATAGAAATATCAATATAGTGGATTTAGATGCTGCTGAACATGAAGCACAAGAAGAAACTACAGTTACTGAATAAGATTAATAAAAAGCAAGATACTTTATTGTATCTTGCTTTTCTTTTTTAGTTGTATAAATAGAAGATTTTTTACAAATATAAAAATTGGAATAGCAAGATGAGTATCTTTATCAAATGTTCTAATGCATAAATATTGATTAAATGTTATATAAATGATAAGATTTAATTGAAGTAAATTTCAGTTAATTTTAAATTTTTAATATTTTGGAGGGGATATTATGACCGTTTACAAAGAGACGATACAATTGACATCTCATGGAAAAACACCGACTTTTTTTGATATTACACCACAAGTAAAAACAGCAATACTTAACAGTAAGATTAAAAATGGCATATGTATAGTTATTTCCCCACATACAACATGTGCTGTATTTTTTGAAGAATTTGTGCATGATTATACAGAAAATGGCGATGAATTTTTACAAGCTGATTTAAATAATATCTTGCAAAAACTCATTCCTGATAACATAGCTGAAGGTCAATATAATTATCCAGGTGAAAAACATTATGAAGCAGTTGCTTCTTGGCCAAATGCAGAAGATTATTTACCTAATGGTGATAGAACAGCATTATTAAATTGTGAAGCGCATTTAAAAGCTACTTTAATTGGTTCAAGTGAAACTTTTGAAGTTGATAATGGTGCTTTAGGTGTAGGTACAACAGGATACGTTTATTTTGTAGATTTTGATAGAACTCGTTCGCGTACAAGAAAATGTAAAATTATTATTATGGGCGAATAATAGGAGGTTTTTATATGTTAGTGTCTTCAAAAGAATTATTACTTACTGCAAAGCAAAAACATTTTGCTATACCTTCTGCTAATTTTGTAGATGAAATTTCAGCAAAAGCTCATATAGAAGTAGCAGAAGAAATGAATTTACCATTGATTTTATCTTTTGCTCAGGTGCATAGTAAATATCAAAGTCTAGAAGAAGCAGCTAATATAGGAAAATATTATGCTAATAAAGCAAAAGTTCCTGTAGTATTGCATTTAGACCATGGTGAAGATTTTGATTTTATAAAAAGAGCTATTGATTTAGGTTTTACATCTGTAATGATTGATGCTTCAAATGAAACTTTAGATGAAAATATTAGAATTACAAAAGAGGTAGTAGATTATGCACATGCACATGATGTTTGTGTGGAAGCAGAAATTGGGCATGTTGGTACAGGTGTAAGTGTAGATGCATTAAGTGAAGCTAAGTCAGTATATACTTCTGTAGAAGAAGCAATAAAATTGACACAAGAAACAAATTTAGATTCTTTGGCAGTATCTATCGGTACAGCACATGGAAGTTATAAAGGAACACCTGTAATTAATTTTGAACGTTTAAAAGAATTATCAGAAGCTTTAGATGTTCCATTAGTGTTACATGGAGGTTCTTCATCAGGTGATGAAAATTTATCTCGTTGTGCTAAAGAAGGTATAGCGAAGATAAATATTTATACGGATTTTATTTTAAATGCATATAAAAATTTACAAGAAAATGAAGCTAAAGACTATTTTGCTGTTAAAACACTATTAAAAGATGGTATAAAAGATATTTTACGCAGATATTATAAAGTATTTAGTACACAAAATATTTAATACAAACTAAAAATATGGAGGAGATTATTTTGAGAAAAATAAAAACACCGTTTTTTATGGTAAATCCTAAATCATATTTATATGGGAAAAAGCTTTTAAAATTGGCATTGGCAGCAGATGCTATAGCTAAGGAAAAAGATTTTGATGTATTTTTTACAGCACCTTTTGTAGATTTGAGAATGATTGCTGAAAATACAACTAATTTGATAGTTACAGCACAACATATGGATAGTTTAAAAGCTGGCAGAGGTATGGGTTATGTTGTACCAGAAGCTTTGGCAGAAGCTGGCGTAAAAGCTGTGTTTTTAAATCATGCAGAGCATTCTTTGAAATTAGAAGAATTGGTAAAAGTTATTAATAGAGCTAAAGAAAATGATATGTATACAGTAGTATGTGCTGATTCGGTAAAAGAAGCCCAAGCTATTGCAACATTAAAACCAGATATTTTATTATGTGAACCAACTGAATTAATCGGTACAGGTACGGTAAGTGATAAATCTTATATTGAAGCCACAAATAATGCTATTCGCAGTATTGATGCTGATATATTAGTTATGCAAGCAGCTGGTATTAGTACAGGAAAAGATGTTTATGAAACAATTATAAGTGGAGCTGATGGAACAGGTTGTACAAGCGGTATAGTTTGTGCAAAAGACCCTGAAGCCATGGTGAAAGAAATGTTAGATGCAATAGAAAAAGCTGTTAAAGAAAAAGGATAAAATAGGAATTTTAATAAATAGTATAAGATTTTTTCTTATACTATTTGTTATAAAAAAATAAAAATATAAATTTATGTAGAGGGGGAGTTTTTTATGGATTTTATAGCATTTTTAGCGAACGGTTTTATTGAGTTATTTAAAGCAGGTGCTACAACCTTTATGGGATGGGTAACGGGTATTATTCCACTTGTAGTAGTATTGATGACTGCAGTAAGTGCATTGATAAAACTGATCGGTGAGGAACGAGTATATAGTGTAGCACAGAAGGCAACAAAATATACGATTACAAGATATACTATTGTTCCAGTACTCGCAGTTATATTTTTAGCTAATCCAATGTGTTACACTTTTGGTCGCTTCGTTGAGGAAAAATATAAACCTGCTTTCTATGATGCAGCTGTAAGTTTTGTTCATCCAGTAACAGGATTATTCCCACATGCAAATGGCGGAGAATTGTTTGTATATATGGGAATTGCATCAGGTATTACAACATTAGGCTTGCCACTTGGAGATTTGGCAGTAAGATATTTTATCGTGGGTGTAATAGTTATTTTTATTAGAGGTTTTGTAACAGAAAAGATTTTTGCAAGAATGTCTGCAAAATAATATGATAAAATGTTCTAAATCAGAACATTTAAATCTATCATCAATTACTTTTACATTTGTTCTAGTCTAATAGTATTGCAAAAATAATTATTTAAGTGTATTATAAAGTCAGTTAATAAATTAAGAAACATCAGTTTATACAAAATATTCTATTTATTTTATAGGTGCTATTATGAAGAAGATAATTGATGATATTAGATTAATTTACAAATGTTGTAGTCTATATTATGAAGATAATATGAGTCAACAAGAAATTTCAGAAACCTTGCAAATTTCTCGACCTTCTGTAGCTAGAATGATAAAAAGTGGTAGACGTAGTGGAATTGTCAAAATTGAGATAAAAAATCCAGATAATTTGATGTTTGCCAATATGGAACGTGAATTAGAGAAGAAATTTGGCCTAGAAGAAGTGGTAATAGCAGCAGCTAATTCTACAGAGATAGGACCAAATATTATAAATGAAAATTTAGCGCAGGAGATGGCAAAATTTTTAACTAGAATAGCAGAAGACAGAGAATATATAGGTGTGACAATGGGGATGACTCTTAGAAATTTGACTCATGCAAATTTATCTAATATAGAAAAATTAAAATGTACTTTTGTTCCCATTGTGGGTGGTATTGGTGAAAGCCGATATGACATTCATTCTAATTATATAGCAATGGCCTTTGCTAATATATTTAAGGCAGATTGTTTACAATTTTTTGCTCCATTAGTGTTTTCCAAACCAGATTTATTGAATGATTTTTTACAAGAAGAATCAATGCAGGGAATTTTAAAGAGCTTTAATAAAATTTCTACTGTAATTATGGGGATAGGCATACCAGATAGAGCTCATTCAACTATCTTAAAGGCTGGTTATATCAATGAAGAAATGTTTGATACTTTTGTTAAACAAGGTGCAGTCGGAGATATAGCAATGCAGTTTTTTGATAAAGATGGAAATGTAGAAAGGTTTAATGTTTTTAATAAATTGGTATCAGGTATGCCTATTGAAAAGTTAAAAAAGATTAGACGTAGAATAGGCGTGGCAACAGGAAAAATAAAAGCAGATTCAGTTGTTGGTGCTATAAAAGGTGGCTTTGTAAATATCTTAATAATTGATTCGGAATGTGCTCAAGCATTATTAAACTACGAGGAATGATGATGATGGACTTTACAATGTTATTTGTTTGTTTATTAGCATTTATGGTGATTCAAGCATTAGGAACATATGTTCAAGTGCAACAATATAAAAAAGCTGTGCGTCGTTTACATAAAAAAGGCAATATTGGTATAGGAAGTAAACGCTCAAGAATAAGAAATAATATTGTAATTATTGCTTGTGATAATCAAGGGAAAATTGTTGATGGAGAGTTAATGGAAGGTTTAACTGTATTTACAAAGTTTAAACAAATTCCAGATATTATAGGTAAAGATATATTTTTATTAAAAGAAGAATATGAAGCTTTATCTAAAAAAGAGAAAAAACAATTTAAAGGTCATCTGCAAGCAGTAGAAGCTTTATGTAATCGACTTAGCTCTATTGAAAATACATGAATTTTTTTAGGGGGAACAAAATTATGGAATTAATTGCGGGATTGGCAAACGGTTTTATTGAATTATTTAAAGCAGGTGCAGCTACGTTTATGAGCTGGGTAGTGAATATTATACCTCTTGTAGTGGTTTTAATGACAGCTGTTAGCGCTTGTATCAAATTGATTGGTGAAGAAAAAGTTTACAATGTGGCTGGTGTATTAACTAAAAGCATTTTTACTAGATATACATTATTACCAGTTATCTCTGTATTGTTCTTAGCAAATCCTATGTGTTATACATTTGGTAGATTTGTTGAAGAAAAACATAAACCAAGTTTTTATGATTCAACAGTAAGTTTTCTTCATCCAGTAACAGGATTATTCCCACATGCAAATGGCGGTGAATTATTTGTATATATGGGAATAGCAACAGGGATTACTACATTGGGATTGCCACTTGGTGATTTAGCTGTACGTTATTTTATAGTTGGTGTGATTGTAATATTTATTCGTGGTGTCGTTACAGAAAAAATATTTGCGATTATGAAATCTAGAAATTAAAGTTATAAGAGAGGAGTTAATCCATATGTATAGAGCGATAACAATTACAAGAGGTAGTGCTGGTTGGGGCGGTCCACTTACTATTAAACCTACAAAAAAATGTTATAAAGTAATAAGCGTTACCGGTGGTGGTATACATCCAGTAGCAACTAAAATTGCTGAAATGACAGGTGGCGAAGCTGTTGATGGTTTTTCAACTGGTGTTACTGATGATGAAGTAATGATTGCTGTAGTTGACTGTGGTGGTACAGCTCGTTGTGGTGTATATCCTAAAAAGAAAATTTTTACTGTAAACTTAACTGCAGTGGGAAAATCTGGCCCTCTTGCTAAATTTATAACAGAAGATTTGTATGTTTCAGATGTTACAGAAAATTGTTTAAAATATGCAGATGAAAATGCAGTAATTACACAAAAAGTTTCTGAAAGTAGTGATAGTCAAAAAGCACCAAAAACTAAAGCTCAAGCTAGAGCTGAATTAGCTGAAATGAATGCAGGGAAAAAGAAAAACATCATAACTCGTATGGGTATTGGTGTAGGTGCTATTGTAAATAAATTCTATCAAGCTGGTCGTGAAACTATTGAAATGGTAATTAAAAATATCTTACCATTCATGGCCTTCGTAAGTATGATTTTAGGTATTATCAGTGCTTCTGGTATCGGTGATGTAATAGCAAATACTATTTCTCCACTTGCAAGTACATTACCTGGTATGATAGGTATTTCTATTATTTGTGCATTACCATTTATCTCTCCAGTACTTGGACCTGGTGCTGTAATTGCACAAGTTGTTGGTAGTCTATTAGGTGTACAGATTGGTTTAGGAAATATTCCTCCACAATATGCACTTCCAGCATTATTTGCAATCAATGCTCAAGTAGGTGCTGACTTTGTACCAGTTGGTTTAAGTTTAGGTGAAGCAGAACCAGAAACTATTGAACTTGGTGTTCCAGCAGTTTTATATTCCAGACTTATCACTGGACCTGTAGCTGTTTTAATTGCTTATGTATTTAGCATTGGTTTATATGCTTAAGTAAAAAGAGAAAAAGAGGTACTTAAAGATGAAATATTACGCAGAAATAACAGGTTGGGGCGACGAAGCAAAAGCTTTTTTAAAAGAGTTGAATTATATAATTTTATTCAATGATAATGCTCCATCAGAACTTGCTGAAATATCTATATTACATTCTATTGGTGAAATGAAAGGCGATATTGAAGTTGGAGATACTATCATTATTGCAGAAAAGGCTTTTGAAGTAACAGCTGTTGGTGATGAAGCTCAAAAAACTTTTAAAGAATTAGGTCATGCTACTATTAATTTTGCAGGTAGAGATGTACCAGATTTACCAGGACATATCATGTTAAAAGGTGATGAAGCTTTAACAGAAGATGATATTGTTAAAGGCGCTAAAATTGAAATATATTGATAATTAATTACCAATATAAATATATAACAAAATATTTTATGGAGTGTGAATTTCAATGCTTAATATGGATCAAAAACTTTTAAAACGTGAAGAAGAAGGAAAAATTATTCGCACTGGTATCGTAGGTGCAGGTCAAATGGGTAGAGGTATGGTTACTCAAATGGCTATCATGAAAGGTATCAGTCCATCAATCGTATCTGATATTAAAATTGAAAATGTAATCAATGCTTTCCATTATGCAGGTATTAGTGATGAACAAATTGCTATCGCTAAAACTTTAGAAGATGCAAATAAATATATGGAAATGGGTAAATTTGTAGCAACAGATAATTCTGATCTCATTTCTCAAGCAAATTTAGTAGAATGTGCTATTGACGTTACAGGTGTGCCTGAAGTTGGTGTAAAAATTGCTATTGACTCCATGAATAATGGAAAACACGTAGTAATGATGGACGTAGAAACAGATGTTGTAATTGGTTCTTATTTGAAAAAACTCGGTGATAAAAATGGTGTAGTTTATACTGGTTCTGCTGGTGATGAACCAGGTGCTGTAATGGAACTTTACTCTTTTGCTAAAGCTATGGGTATGGATGTAAAAGTAATGGGTAAAGGTAAAAATAACAAACTTGATTATGATTGCAATCCAGATACAGTATTAGAAGAAGCTACTCGTCGTAAAATGAGCCCTAGAATGCTTTGCGCATTTAAAGATGGTACAAAAACAATGGTAGAAATGACTGCAATGTCCAATGCAACTGGTTTAGTTCCAGATGTTATCGGTGGTCATGGTCCTGCTGCAAGTCCAGCTGAACGTTGTAAAGAATTAAATGAAATCTTCAAATTAAAAGAAGATGGCGGTATTTTAAATAAACATGGTGTAGTTGAATATGTAAATGGTATTGCTCCTGGTGTATTCGTAACAGTTTCTACTGAAAATGAAGAAATTGCATATCAAATGCAATATCATAGCATGGGTCCTGGTCCACTTTGGACATTATATCGTCCATATCATTTATGCAACCTTGAAACACCATTAACAGTAGCAAAAGCAGTTATTGATAAAGAACCTACTATTATTCCTATTGATGGCCCTGTAAGTGAATGTATTACTGTTGCTAAACGTGATCTTAAAGCTGGTGAATATATTGATGGTATTGGCGGATATACAACATATGGTTCCATTGCAACATCTAAAGAAACATATGAAAAAGGATATGTACTTTATGGCTTAGTTAATAAAAAAGCTCGTATGTTAAAAGATGCTAAAAAAGGTCAATTATTAACACTTGATATGGTAGAACTTGATACAAGCACTCAACTTTATCATGTACGTAAAGAACAAGATGCTATGTATGGAAAAAAATAATACTTACTAAAATATAAATTTTAATAAGTATTTAAAAGAAAAATATAAATAAAAAATAAATTTGTTACAATAATTAATATACTATACCCTAAAATATAAAACAAGATTATAAAATAATATAAGGTCTTTACTTTTTAATAGTAAAGACCTTATCTATTTAATTATATAAGTAAAGGGATAGTAAAATAATAGTTTTTATAAATCTATTTGTTGAAAAAAAATGAAATATCCATTATAATAAAATTTGTTTGATTAGATAAGTTGTATTTTTGTTAAAGAAAGTTGTAATACAACATTAGGAAGTATATAAGTTTATATAAAATATTTAAAAATATATAAAAATATATATAAATCCTAAAATTAAAAAAGGGGTAGTAAAAAATGACAGACATTAATAATTTATCAGTTAATGCCATTCGTGTATTAGCAGCAGATGAAGTACAGAAAGCAAATTCTGGACATCCAGGTCTTCCACTTGGCTGTGCACCAGTTGCTTATGAACTTTGGGGCAAACATATGAACCACAATCCTAAAAATCCTAAATGGGTTAATCGTGACCGTTTCATTTTATCCGGTGGACATGGTTCTTCTATGCTTTATGCTCTTTTACATTTATTTGGTTATGGCTTAACTGTAGAAGATCTTAAAAATTTCCGTCAAGATGGTTCCTTAACTCCAGGTCATCCAGAATATGGTCATACTGTTGGTGTTGAAGCTACTACTGGTCCACTTGGTGCTGGTATGGGTATGGCTGTTGGTATGGCTATGGCTGAAGCTCATTTAGCTGCAACTTTCAATAAACCAGAATTCCCTGTTGTAGACCACTACACTTATGTATTAGGTGGAGATGGCTGCATGATGGAAGGTATTTCTTCTGAAGCATTTTCTTTAGCTGGTACATTAGGTCTTAGCAAATTAATTGTTATTTATGATAGCAATAAAATCTCCATTGAAGGTAGCACAGATATTGCTTTCACTGAAAATGTACAAAAACGTATGGAAGCATTTGGTTTCCAAACTATCACTGTTGAAGATGGTAACGATTTAGAAGCTATCGGCAAAGCTATTGAAGAAGCAAAAGCTGATAAAACTCGTCCTTCTTTCATCACTGTTAGAACTCAAATCGGTTATGGTTGCCCTGCAAAACAAGGTAAAGCTTCCGCTCATGGTGAACCTCTTGGTGTAGACAATGTAAAAGCTATGAGAGAATTCTTAGGCTGGGAAAGTGAAGAAGCTTTCTATGTTCCACAAGAAGTTTATGATAACTATAATAAATTAGCTGAAAATGGTGCTAAAGCTGAAGAAGCTTGGAATACACTCTTTACTGATTACTGTGCAAAATACCCTGAATTAAAAGCTCTTTGGGATAAATACTTCGGTGAAGTTGATGCTAAAGGTCTTCTTGAAGATGAAGAATTCTGGGCTTATGAAGATAAAGCAGTAGCAACTCGTGCTCTTTCTGGTACAATGATTAACCGCTTAAAAGATAGATTACCAAATCTCTTCGGTGGTAGTGCTGACCTTGCACCTTCTAATAAAACTCATATGAATGATGCTGGTGATTTCAGCAAAGATGATTATCTTGGCAGAAACTTACACTTTGGTGTTCGTGAATTCGCTATGGCAGCTATCGTAAATGGTATTCAATTACATGGTGGCTTAATCTCTTATGGTGCTACATTCTTCGTATTTAGCGATTATACAAAACCAATGCTTCGCTTAGCTTCCTTGATGAATTTACCTGTAACAATGGTATTCACTCATGATAGTATCGGTGTTGGTGAAGATGGTCCTACACATGAACCTATTGAACAATATGCTATGCTTCGTTCTTTACCAAACTTCAACTTATTCCGTCCAGCTGATGCTACAGAAACAGCTGCTGGTTGGTATTTAGCTGTAACAAGCAAAACTACTCCAACAGGTCTTGTATTGACTCGTCAGAACTTACCACAGCTTCCTGGTAGCTCCAAAGAAGCATTAAAAGGTGGTTATGTAATCGCTGATTCCACTAAAGAAACTCCAGATGCAATCATTATCGCAACTGGTTCAGAAGTATCTTTAGCTTTAGATGCTAAAGCAGAATTAGCAAAAGAAGATATTGATGTTCGCGTAGTAAGTATGCCTTGCGTAGACTTATTTGAACAACAATCCGCTGAATACAAAGAAGCAGTTCTTCCAAAAGCTATCCGTGCTCGTGTAGCTGTAGAAGCTGGTACTGATTTTGGTTGGGGGAAATATGTAGGTTTAGATGGTGCTGTTGTAACTATGCATGGTTTCGGTGCTTCTGCTCCTGCTGGTATCTTATTCAAAAAATTCGGCTTCACTACTGAAAATGTAGTAAATACTGTTAAATCTGTTCTTTAATAAGTAGTAAATATTTTTATAGAAAAAGACGATTGTCTATGGCAATCGTCTTTTTTGTATTTTTACATAAAAATAATAAAATTTTATAACAATTTTAGTTAAAAAGTAGTATAATGTTGTAAGTTTATAAAATGCGTTTTATAAACATCATTTGTTAATGCACATCAAAGATACTGTGCGAAGAATAAGGGGAGTGTTATGAAAAGTTTTAAACTGACAAAAGAAGAAGCTACAATGTTAGCACAAAAATATGCTACACCATTAGAGGTGATTTCTTTAGAGCATATTGAGGAAAATTATAATTTATTGTGCAAACATATACCGAGGTTGAAGGTTTTTTATGCAATCAAAGCTAATTCAGCGAAATGTATTTTGGAAAAGCTGATAAAATTAGGCTCTAATTTTGATGTCGCTTCAGCCGGAGAGATAAGGCTATTGTCTAAAATGGGTGTATCAGGGGAGAAAATGATTTATGCTAATCCTGTAAAGACGATAGAAGGACTGATTGAAGCTAGTAAGGTAGGTATAAAGCGATTTACTTTTGACAGTGAAAATGAAATTGATAAAATAAAAAAATATGTACCAGATGCAGAAGTTTTAGCTCGTGTGAAGATTAAACAATCCGATGCTATTGTGAATTTAAATATAAAATTTGGTGCAGATGAAACTAAAATTTTAGATTTATTAAATTATGCAAAAGATAATGGTTTAAAAGCAAATGGGATATGTTTTCATGTAGGTAGTCAGGTTTTATCTACAAAATCATATGAAAGGGCATTTTCATTAGCACGAGGTTTAATAGATAGATTAAAAGCTAGTGGGCTTGATATAAAATATATGGATATCGGTGGCGGTTTACCTGTAGCATGTTTAGATAAAGATGTTGATGCAGAAAAAATCATGAAAAGTATAAATGATTGTTTAGTTGATTTTGAAGATGTAGAAGTTTGGGCTGAACCTGGTCGATATATTTGCGGTAATGCAGTAAATGTGATTACTTCTATAATTGGTAAACAAATGCGTGATGAAAAACAATGGTATTATATAGATGATGGTATATATGGTTCTTTTTCGGGAATTTTATTTGACCATTGGGATTATGATATAATATCATTGAAAGATGAAGATAATACTTATGAAAAAGCCACTATAGCAGGTCCAAGTTGTGATTCGTTGGATATAGTAAAAAAAGAAATGTATTGCCCTAAATTAGATGAGGGTGATTTATTAATAGCCTTAAATGCTGGGGCTTATAGTAAAGTATCAGCTACAACTTTTAATGGCTTTTCTTTACCAAAAACAGTGGCATTAGAATAGTATTTTTGAGAGGAGGAAATACCATAAATAAAGCATCTATTGCCAATTTATTAGTGATTGTTTTAGTTTTATGTGGTATATTTTTTACAATGTCTCCTGAAAGCCAAGAAGGATATAGTTCTTTTATGGAAATAATGTTAGGTTTAGTAGGAGTATTTGTAGTTGTAACTGTCGTTAGAATGATAGTGGCAAATAAAAGAAATAAATAAAGTAAAATAGTTAAAATTAATTTATTTAATATTGAGATTAAAATTCCTATATTTTTATATAGGAATTTTTTTTATGATATACTAGATTTAGTTTTAAAAGGAGGTTTTTTGATGGAGCAAAATAATACACCTTTGTATACAGCAATGAAAAAATATATTGAAGATAAAGCAATGGCTTTTCATACACCAGGACATAAACAAGGTAAAGGTGCTGCAAATGAACTTCATGAAATGATAACAGATACAGGTCTTAAGATGGAAGTATCTTTGATGGAAGAATTAGATGATATACATGGAGCTTCTACTTGTATAAAACAGGCACAAGATTTGGCAAGTGATTTATATGGTGCAGATGAAACTAGATTTTTTATCAATGGAACAACAGGTGCTATTCATGCGATGATTTTAACAGCTGTAAATCCTGGAGATAAGATAATAATACCTAGAAATGCACATCGTTCCGTACTTGGCGGTTTAGTTTTAGCAGGGGCAATACCTGTATTTATTCAACCAGAAATAGATGAAAATTTAGGTATTGCTATGAGCATTACGAAAACTGAATTAGAAAAAGTAATACGTGAAAATAAAGATGCTAAAGCTGTAGTAATGGTTTATCCTACATATTATGGAGTAGCAGGGGATATACAAAGCATAGCTAATTTAGTGCATGAAAATAATATGTTATTATTAGTTGATGAAGCACATGGGCCACATTTAGCTTTTTGTGATAAATTGCCAATACAGGCATTATCAGCAGGAGCAGATATTGTTGCACAAAGTACGCATAAAATAGTAGGTTCAATGACACAAACCTCTTTATTGCATATGAAAAAACAACGCGTAGATGTAGAGCGTTTTAATAAAATGTGCAGTTTAGTGCAGTCGACAAGCCCTAATTATTTATTATTAGCTTCACTTGATATAGCACGCAGACAGATGGCAATGGAAGGTAAAGATTTAGTCGGTAGAGCTGTGCAATTAGCGGAAGATTTACGTGAGCAAATCAATAAAATTCCAAATCTAAGCTGTTTTGGTCATGAATATATGAACAGTGAAGGCAAATATGATTTAGATGTAACAAAAATAACTGTTTGTGTGCGTAAATTGGGGATAAGTGGAGCTCAGGCAGAACAGATTTTGCGACATAAATATAAAATTCAATGTGAATTATCCGATATGTATAATTTATTATTTATTATTTCCTATGCTGATAGTGAAAAAGAATGTGCGTATTTATTAAATGCTTTGCAAGAATTAGCAAAATCTTTCCAGGATAAAGAGACAAATCCTTTAGTACAGATTAATTTGCCAAGTATTCCTCGTTATGTTTTATCACCAAGACAAGCAATGTTTGCTAAGACGAAAAAAGTAAAATTTGAGCAAAGTGTAGGCAAAATAGCTGGAGAATTGATTACATTTTATCCACCAGGAATACCTGTGATTTATCCAGGGGAAGAAATAAGTAAAGAAATTATTGATTATGTATTGTTGCAAAAACAAAATGGGGGCAATATAATAGGCCCAGAAGATATGAATTTAGAAAATATTAATATAGTGGAGGAATAATGGTGAAAGGAAAGCTCATAATCATTGAAGCTGGTGATGGTTGTGGTAAAGCTACACAGACTAAGCTTTTATATGATAGATTAAATCAAGCAGGTTACAAGGTAAAAAAAGTAGAGTATCCAGATTATGAAAGTCCAGCATGTACACCGGTAAAAATGTATTTGCAAGGTGAGTTTGGCGGTCATGTAGATGATGTAAATGCCTATGCTGCTTCGGTATTATTTGCTGTGGATAGATATGCTTCATATCGTATGAAATGGAAAAAAGATTATGAAGAAGGCACTATTATTTTAGCAGATAGATATACTACTTCTAATATGGTTCATCAAGCTGTAAAAATAGAAGATAGTAAAATGCGTGATGAATTTTTATCATGGCTTTGGGATGCAGAATTTACGAAAATGGGGCTTCCTGTGCCGGATAAAGTTATTTTCTTGAATATGCCACCAGATATTAGCAATAAATTGATTGATAATAGAGCTAAAAAAGATAATCGTAAAAAAGATATTCATGAACAGGATAAAAATTATTTAGAAAAATGCCATGAAGTTTATCAAGAAATGGCAAATCGCTATGATTGGGATATCGTAGAATGTGCAAAGGATAATCAGTTAAGAACTATAGAAGAAATTCATGAAGATGTTTGGCAAAAAATCCAAGGTCTGATTAAATAAAAATAGTAGATAAAAGTCTATAAACTTTATAATTAAATAGCTTTATGATATACTAAGTTTTAGTCATAAAAAATAAATTATGGCTAAAACTTTTTTATTAATGAAAATTTTGCTATCTAAATATATGTAAGAGTAAAGGATGTTCAGTATGAGTCAAGAAAAGAATAGCATATTGAAAGATGATTTCTATTCCATGATACAGATGCAACGCGTAAAAGTAGATGATGAATATAAATTATTATTGCAAAATCCTAATAATGAACAGATGCAAGTATATCAAACACTCATTAAAGATTTTGTAACTATGGCTGTAAAACAATTTTATATTGTAGTGATGAGTTCTGCTAAAGAAGAATTACCACAATATAATTTATACGATTATGCAAATAAAGTAGATGATTTATTATTAAATATCAATCAATGTATTGAAAATGAAGATACAGTATCTTTGACACAATATCACAAACAAATAGATGAACTTTTAGATAAGTTTATCTACATAAATTAAGATGATTAGTTGGCAAAATATTTATGGGCATGAGCAAATAAAAGCGGATTTACAATTATTATTGCAAGAAAATAAATTGCCTCATGCCTTATTATTTTCAGGAATTGATGGTATTGGTAAATTATTGACGGCTAAGATGTTAGCTAAATCGCTACTTTGCTGTAATTCGCAACAAGGCAATATGGCTTGTGGTTATTGTAATTCTTGCAAGATGTTTGATGAACAAAATCACCCTGATTTTTATTATTTGGAGCCAGAAGGTAAAACAAGAAAATTGATTAAGATTGAGCAAATTCGTCAAATACAAGCAAAAATAGCTTTATCGCCATATCTGTCAGATAAACAAGTGGTGATTATAAATGATGCTCAATATTTAAATGATACAGCAGGAAACAGTTTGCTTAAGACTCTAGAAGAGCCAATAGGCGAAGTGTTTTTTATTTTAATCACTTCTAATAAAGATATGATACTGCCTACTATATTATCGCGTTGTATGAAGATATATTTTGCGCCTCTTTCTTATCTAGATGTGGCGAAGGTTTTACAACAAAAAATACAGATTGAAGAAGATAAAGCTAAAATCATTGCTAGATTGTCTGGTGGCAGTATATTAAAAGCTATGCAATTTATTGATGATGATGCTCTAGCCTTAAGACAAAAGGCATTATCTTGTCTTCAAGACAATTTTTCCATAAAAGATATATGGTCATTTATTGATGAATTATCAAGTTTTGAGCGAAATAAGATAAATGATATAATGAGTCATTTACAAATGCTATTGAGAGACTTATTACTGATGAAGGTTAATAAAGATAGTGATATTATTTATAATCAGGATATAAAAGATGATTTATTGAATATACAAAACAAGTATGATGAAGTTAATCTATTAACTAAATTGACCTTAGTAGAAGAGATTTTAAAACGGTTAAATTCTAATGCAGATATAAAACTCATCTTGCAGAAATTTATTTTAGATTGGCAAAATAAATAAACGAGAAATAGACAGGAGGGCACTTTGTGCAGACCGTTGTAGGTGTAAGATTTAAAAAAGCTTGTAAAATATATTATTTTGGGTTAGGTGGATTGGAATTATCCCAAGGTGATGGCGTAGTAGTAAAAACTGCTCGTGGTGTTGAATTTGGAACAGTTGTTATAGGGCCACGTGATGTACCAGATTCAGAAGTTGTACAGCCATTAAAAGATGTACAAAGAAAAGCAACACAAGAAGATATTGATAAGTTGGCAGAAAACAGCGAAAAGGAAAAAGAAGCTTATGCTATTTGTGAAGAAAAAATTCGCTTGCGCGAATTGCCAATGAAACTCATCAGCGTAGAATATACTCTTGATGTGAATAAGATAATTTTTTACTTCACTGCTGAAGGTAGAATTGACTTTAGAGAATTAGTAAAAGATTTGGCAGCAGTATTCCATACTCGTATTGAACTTCGTCAAATTGGCGTACGTGATGAAGCAAAATTATTAGGTGGAATAGGTTGCTGTGGTAGACCACTTTGCTGTGCTACTTTTTTAGGCGATTTTGAGCCAGTATCCATTCGTATGGCGAAAGACCAGAGTTTATCTTTAAATCCAACAAAAATATCTGGTATTTGCGGTCGTTTGATGTGTTGTTTAAAATATGAAAATGATTTATACCAAGGTTGTTGCAAACAAAATAGTATTATTGCTCCGCCAAAACAAGGTAGTCGTGTAGTATCTATGGAAGGCGAAGGAAAAGCTATTTCTATCAATATGCAAAAACGCACTGTAACTGTATTATTAGACTCTAAGAAAACTATTGTGGCTTCATGGGAAGATGTTGTAGAAAAAGATGACGATGATATCTGATTGGAATTTAAATTTAAAAGAAAATGAACGTATAGATGATTTATTAGCTGGCGGATTGAAAATAATTCAAAATAATAAAGAATTTTGTTTTTCCATTGATGCTGTATTATTGGCACATTTTGTAACTGTACGTAAAAATGCTAAAGGCTTAGATTTAGGCACAGGAACAGGTGTTATCCCCTTATTATTATCCAATAGAGCGATGAAAATGGACGCTTTGGAGATAAATCCTGTAACTTGTGAAATTGCCAAACGCAATATGGTCATGAATAAGCTTCAAGACAAGATTTGCGTTCAAGAAGGCGATTTATGCAAGATAAAAGAGTATTATAAACCTCAATCTATGGACTTTGTTGTATCCAATCCACCTTATCGTCAAATAAATCAAGGTCATTTAAATATTTTAGATGGAGTGGCAAGAGCTAGACATGAAATAACAGCTACACTTGATGATGTAGTGCGTGCAGGTAGTTTTGTATTGAAGAGAAAAGGTCGTTTTGCCATGGTACATTTGCCAGAGCGACTAGGCGAAATCATGGTGGCTTTTCACAAATATAATATTGAAGCGAAAAGACTGCAATTAGTGCAACCAAAACGAGATAAAGCACCGAATATAGTCTTGATTGAAGGTGTCAAAGAAGGCGCTCCAGGTGGATTGAGTGTAGAGCCAGCGCTTATTGTCCATGAAGATAATGGTGATTATACAAGAAAATTAATGGAATATTATTATCCAGATAGATTGTAAGAGGCGAGGTGAATATATATGGTAGAAAATAAAAATGGCTGTTTATATTTAGTAGCTACTCCTATTGGAAATTTAGAAGATATGACTTATCGTGGAGTTAGAATTTTAAATGAAGTAGATTTAATAGCAGCTGAAGATACAAGAAACACACGAAAATTATTATCACATTATGATATTCATACAGCGCTTACAAGCTATCATGAACATAATAAATTTGAAAAAGGGCCACAGCTTATAACAAAACTTCAAGAAGGATTAAATATCGCTGTAGTAAGTGATGCAGGTCTTCCAGGAATTGCTGACCCTGGTACGCATTTAGCACAACTAGCGATACAAGAAGGTATAAAAGTAACGCCTATTCCTGGAGCAAATGCAGCCTTATCGGCACTTATTTGTTCTGGTATAGATACAAGAAAATTCACTTTCATAGGATTTTTGCCCAAGACAAGTAAAAAGCGCAAAGAATTATTAGAGTCTATAAAACTTAGAGAAGAAACATTGATTTTTTATGAAACACCATATCATCTAAAAGATATGTTGAAAGAATTAATGAATGTTTTAGGTAAAGATAGACAGGCTTCAACTTGTAGAGAGCTTACGAAAAAATTTGAAGAATTTAATCGTGGCACTTTAGAAGAATTGGTAAATTTCTTCCATGAAAATGAACCTCGTGGTGAATTTGTAGTTATTGTATCTGGAATTACTGAAGAAATGTTAAATGAACAAGAAGATACAAAAGAAGATATCTCTCCTGTGAAATATGTGCAGGACTTAATGGAAAAGGGCATAAACAAAAAAGAAGCCATGCGTATGGCTGCAAAAGCTTTAAATATGAGTAGACGAGATATTTATCAAGCATTATTAAAAGATGATTGATATTTTATGTATTTGATATAAAATAAAAACTCTGCTATATCTAAATTGATATTTTGGATATAACAGAGTTTTTTTATTAAAGCTTAGATAATAGAGTTGTTTGTGTTGGTTGAGGTAAATCTGTTTCAGAAAGTGGAAGCGCAGAAGATTTTACTTCTTGAGGAATTTCATCAACTGTAGTGTTGTTTAGATGAGAAATTCTAATATTTAAATTGAATTTGCTGAGGTTTAGATAATTTTTGAAAGTATTGCGCAATACATAACCATTCACATCAGAAAATTCTTCATCAGGAATACTATCTAAAACTTCATTACCAAATTCTTGAATATTATTGGAGAAATCTGTTTTTAAATTAGTTATGGATAGAGATTTTTTATCAATGGTCAATTCATAAGAAATCTTTCTAGGTTTAGCAAGACTTTCTACTAATTGAGGATTTTTGGCTAGTAGATTATCTAGTTTTTCTAAATTTTGCTTTTGTTTATCATCTTTAGCATAAAGCGTTTTTAATTCTGCCTTCATGCCTTCATCTAAAATTGGTCTAGTATAAGTTACATAGATTTTAGCAGTATTTTTATTCACATCATACATAAATATATTAGTTATATTTTGAGTGAACTTATCTAAATTAAATTGTTTTTTTTGGGAGAATAATTCATTGGCATTATCAGCAAGTGTTGTACTAGATATATACCATTGGTCAGGATTTATATCATTGATAAGAGGAGTTGTTTTCATCTTTAAATATTGATTTAGATTATTATCAGCAATTTCAGTATAAAATTGAGTTGTAGCTTCAAATTTAATAGTATCTATCCAGCTATTAAAAGAAATATTCATATTACCAGATGTATTCATTAATTCAGAGTATTTACCATCGACAATGATATCACCATCAGCAAGTGGACTTGTCATAGATAAATTGATTTTATAAGTCAAATTTTTAGCATTAGCAGTATTTTCTACAGCTTGTTTGAGGTAATCAATGGCTTCATCTTGTGCTTTATTAGCAAAAACTGTGCTACTAAAACAAAATACAAATAAAGATAATAGTAAAATTAATAAATGCTTCGATTTCATAGTATTCATAGTATCGCCACCTTTATACTTTTTCTTTAATTATACCATAGATTATTAGTAGGTTAATATTTTTATTATGGATTTTTTTGTATTTGTTGTATAATAAATTAGATACAAATTTTTAAAGGAGGAATTATTGTTGGCTAAACAATCTTTTTATATAACTACGCCAATTTATTATCCTAGTGCAAAACTTCATATCGGTCATGCTTATTGTACAACAATTGCAGATAGTATTGCTCGTTATAAACGTTTATCCGATTTTGATGTATTTTTCTTAACTGGTTCTGATGAACACGGTCAAAAAATTGAACAGAAAGCCGAAGAACAAGGTGTTACACCTATTGAATATGTAGATAAAATAGTTGCAGGCTTCCAAAATTTATGGAAAAGATTAAATATCTCTAATGACGATTTCATTCGTACTACACAAAAACGCCATGAAAAAGTAGTACAAGAAGTTTTCAAACGCATTTATGAAAAAGGCGATATTTATAAAGGTGCATATAAAGGCTTATATTGTACACCTTGCGAAAGCTTCTGGCTCGAACGTCAATTAGTTGATGGTAAATGCCCAGATTGCGGTCGTGAAGTAAAAGAAGTAGCAGAAGAAGCATATTTCTTCAAGATTTCTAAATATGCTGATCGCTTACTTGAATACATTGAAGCAAATCCAGATTTCATTCAGCCAGTATCCCGCAGAAATGAAATGATTAACTTCATTAAACAAGGCTTAGAAGATTTATGTATTTCTCGTACATCTTTTGACTGGGGTATTCCTGTACCAATTGATGAAAAACATGTAATTTATGTATGGTTTGATGCACTTACAAACTATTTAACACCAATTGGATACTTAGATGACCCAGAAAAATTCAACAAATTCTGGCCAGCAGACCTTCACCTCGTAGGTAAAGAAATTGTTCGTTTCCATACAATTATTTGGCCAATAATCTTGATGGCACTTGATTTACCACTTCCTAAAAAAGTATATGGTCATGGTTGGCTTGTAGTTGATGGCGATAAAATGAGTAAATCTAAAGGAAATGTAATCGATCCAATCGGCTTAATTGACGAATTTGGCGCAGATGCTATCCGTTATTTCTTACTTCGTGAAATCAATTTAGGTCAAGACGGTAACTTCTCTCGTGATGCTTTGATTTCTCGTATTAACTCTGACCTTGCAAATGACCTTGGAAACTTATTACATCGTACACTTAGTATGATTAATAAATATAATAAAGGCATTATCGAACAGCCTGGCGATATTCGTGAAGTAGACCAAGCATTAATCAATGATGCTACAAAAACTATTGCTGAATATAAAAACTACATGGATAATATGAAACTCAGCGATAGCATCAAACTTGTATGGTCATTTATTAGCCGTACAAATAAATATATTGATGAAACTACTCCATGGGTTTTAGGTAAAGATGAAGCTAGAAAAGCTGAACTAAATCGTGTACTTTATGATTTAGTAGAAAGCTTACGCGCAATCAGTGTAATGATTGAGCCATTTATTCCTACTACAGCTCGCCGTATTTGGGCTCAATTGAATTTACCACAAAACTTTGATGAAATTCGCATCAGCGATATCGAAGGTTGGGGCAAAACTCCTGTAGGTATTCAAATTAATAAACCAGAACAGCTCTTCCCTCGTATTGAAATCGAAGAAGAAAAACCAGAAGCTAAAAAAGAAGTAAAAGAAAATAAAAAAGCTAAAAAAGAAGAACAAAAAGCTCCAGAAAAAGCTAAAGAAAATGAAGATGGTATGATTGGCATAGAAGATTTTAGTAAAATTGATTTACGTGTAGTAGAAATCTTAGCTGCCGAACCTGTGCCAAAAACAGATAAACTCATGAAAATACAAGTTTCTTTAGGCAATGAAGAAAGAACAGTAGTATCTGGTATTGCTAAATTTTATAAACCAGAAGATTTAATTGGCAAACATGTAGTCTTAGTTGCTAATTTAAAACCTGCAAAACTTCGTGGAGTAATGAGTCATGGTATGCTTTTAGCTGCTTCTAAAGGCGATGAACTTCAAATAGTAGAAACTACAATGCCTGTAGGTAGTAAGGTGAAATAATGTTAGTAGATACACATGCACATCTTGATGATTTAAAATACGAAGAAGATAGACAAGAAGTAATAGCTAGAGCAAAAGCTGAAGGTACAACAAGAATTATCACTATGGGTGATACAATGGAGTCTTCATTTAATGCTATTAAAATTGCAGATAATTTTGATGGTGTTTTTGCAGGTGCTGGGGTACATCCACAAGAAGCTTTGAGCATACAAAGCAATAAAGATTATGATACTTTGGCAGAACTTATGACTTTACCAAAGGTTAAAGTTTTAGGTGAAATTGGCTTAGATTATTATTATGAAAATGCTCCTCGTGAAGTTCAGCGTGAAGTATTTATTCGTCAATTAGATGTAGCAAGACAAATGCATATGCCAGTTAGCATACATGACCGTGATGCTCATGGTGATACTATGGCAATCTTGAAAAAAGAAGGAAAAGGGCTGACAGGCTCAATACATTGTTTTTCTGGTAGCTATGAAATGGCAAAAGAATTATTAAAAATGGGTTGGTTCTTAGGTGTTGATGGACCACTTACTTTTAAAAATTCAGCAAAATTGCCAGAAATAGTGGCAAAAATTCCTTTGGAAAGATTGCTTTTAGAAACAGATTGCCCATATTTGGCACCTGTTCCTAAACGTGGCAGACGTAATGAACCAGCATATGTAAAATATATAGCAGAAAAAGTAGCAGAGATTAGAAATATTTCTTTAGAAGAAGTAGCAAATCAAACAACTAAAAATGCTATAGAAGTATTTAATTTATAAAATAAAAGCTTTTCTTTAAGTGGAAATTAAATTCTTTTAAAGAAAAGCTTTTTTATCTTGTTTTTGTATAAATAATATTAATTTTTATAGGTTTAAATTATATGTGTGATTAATAATTATACAAAAAACACGATAAATGATATATATGTGAAATAGATTAATTATAAGTAAAATTTCTGTATTTATTTTTATGAGCCGTTTGCATTTAAATGCCTTATTTATTTACATGAAATACATCATATTTTAGGTGTAAACACATAGAAAAATCCTTTATTTATAAGGTTTTTTACTAGATTACAATTTACAATTTTACAAGTACAAATGTTACATATTTATGAAGAAATTTGACACAAGTGTAAATACTTGGTATAATATCTTTTCGTAAAGGAGGAATTCAATGGATTTTAAAAACCTATTAAGCCACAATTTAACAAAATGTAAACTAACTGCAGTAGTGGTTTTATGTTTTGCAATGGCTACATTAACTGGATTTGTAACAGCAAATAAAAATGTCACAATTGTAGCAGATGGTAATAAAATGGTAGTCAATACGGTCTATGATAATCCAAAGAATATATTGAAGCAAGCTGGTATAAAGTTAGATAATGGAGATGATTATACAGTATCTACAGGTAATATAACTGATAATGCTGTAATTACAATTAATCGTGCAATGCCAGTAACTGTAGAAATTGATGGAGATACAAAAGTAGTAAAAACCACAAAGAAAACTGTGGGTGAATTGATATCTTCAATGAATTTAGATGAAGATAAGTATTTTGTTGAGGGCGGTAAAGATACTCAACTACATACTGATGCAAAAGTAAAAGTTTTAAATGTTTCTAGTAAATTAGTATTAAGAGATGAAGTACAAAATTATCAGGTGATAAAAGAGCCAGATAGCTCTATGATCCGTGGTAATGAAGAAGTAATTCAAGCTGGAAGAAATGGTTTAAATAGATTATTAGTTAGAGAAAAATATCATAAAGGTATTAAAGTGGGAGAAGAAGTAGTACAAACTTCTCAATTAGTTCGTCCTGTAAATCAGGTTATTCGTGAAGGCACAGCAGAACCGATGAATACTATTGGTTTGAGATCATATTCTCAAGTATTGTATATGGAAGCTAGTGCATATTTACCTTATGATGGTGGCGGTGCTGGATATACGGCGCTTGGTATTCCTGCTCGTTATGGTGTAGTAGCTGTAGACCCAGATATTATTCCACTTGGAACACGTGTATATATTCCAGGTTATGGTGAAGCTATTGCAGCAGATACTGGCGGTGCGATTAATGGCTATATGATTGATTTATGTATGGAAGATTATACTCAAGCTATAGCTTTTGGTCGTCGTGGTGTAGAAGTTTATATTTTAGATTGATATTTGTATAAATTGATTTAAAATAGTAGGATAGATAGAAAATTATATATAAAGATGAAAAAGAGTCTGTAAGTTTACAGGCTCTTTTTGTCTAGAGTATATGGCTTTTTACTTGCGTTTTTTGATATATTTTTGTTATACTAAAAAAATATGAGTTTATTTGTAATATTTTAGTTTAGTTGAAAAATAAGTGAGAAGGTTTTTAATGATAAAAGAAGTTTTAGTTGTAGAAGGAAAAATGGACGTTGTAGCCATTAATAAAGCAGTTGAAGCTGATTGTATTATCACAGAAGGTTTTAATTTATTGCCTAAGACTATAAAAAATATTAGAGCTGCTTATGAAAAACGTGGCATTATTATTTTAACTGATCCAGATTCAGCTGGAGAGCGAATTCGCACATATTTAACAAGAAGATTTCCTAATGCAAAGCACGCTTTTGTACCTTGTGAAGAAGCTACTGCAAATGATGATATAGGTATAGAGCAAGCAAGTCCTGAAGCTATTCGCAAAGCATTGGCTAAGGTACGTACAATGAATTGGAAACCTAGTGATGAATTTAGTGCTACTGATTTAATTTTAAATCGCTTAAATGGTTTTGCTAATTCTGGTATTCGCAGGGCAAAATTAGGTGCTATTTTGGGAATTGGTTTTGCCAATGCTAAAACTTTTTTACGTAGATTAAATAATTATGGAATTACTAGAGATGAATTTAATCAAGCTTTAGCAAAATTAAATTCAGAAAATGATATTAATGAAGTTGAAAATAAATAATAAATTGGAGGAATTTTAATTAATGAAGCAACCTACTATTGCTAATAAGAAGGTTACAAGATATATTTTACAGCGTTTTGGCATTCATATGAGCAAACGCTTAGGACAGAACTTTTTAATAGATGCTAATATTGTACAGGGCATTGTAGATGCAGCAAATGTGCAGGAAAATGATAGAGTATTAGAAATCGGTCCTGGTATCGGTACTTTGACTCAAGCTTTAGCTGAAACTGGAGCAGAGGTTACTTGTGTAGAATTAGATAAAAGATTGCCAGAAGTTTTGGCACATACTTTAGACGCTTATGACAATGTGCGTGTTATTCAAGGAGATATTTTAAAAGTAAATATTCCAGAAATGATGGGCGATAAACCATTTAAAGTAGTAGCTAATTTGCCATATTATATTACTACACCAATTATCATGGCTTTGCTCGAAAAACATTTGCCAATAACAGATATCGTAGTAATGGTACAAAAAGAAGTAGCAGAACGTATGGCAGCACAGCCAGGCGGTAAAACATATGGTGCTTTATCTGTAGCAGTGCAGTATTATACAGTGCCTGAAATCGCTTTATATGTACCACCACGTTCTTTTATGCCACCTCCAGAAGTGGACTCTGTAGTAGTGAACTGTAAAGTTAGACAGACTCCTGCCGTAGAGCTTATTGATGAAAAGATGTTCTTTAGAGTGGTAAAAGCAGCTTTTGGTCAACGTCGTAAGACTTTAAATAATGCTTTAAAATCCATGGGTGTGGATAAAAATATCATTGCTGATGTATTGGATAAAGCTGGAATAGAAGCAACTCGTCGCGGAGAAACTTTGACTATGGAAGAGTTTGGAGCTATTGCTAATATTTTGGCACAAATGGCAAAACAGGAGGCATGATTTATGAAATTTGTTTCTTGGAATGTAAATGGTCTTCGTGCTTGTATGAATAAAGGTTTCATGGAGACTTTTCAGACTTTAGATGCAGATATTTTTTGTTTACAAGAAACAAAAATGCAACCTCATCAATTAGAATTAGACTTACCGGGATATAAACAGTATTGGAATAGTGCAGAAAAAAAGGGTTATTCAGGTACAGCTATTTTTACTAAAGTAGAGCCATTAAATGTAAGTTATGGTTTAGGTATAGAAGAACATGACCACGAAGGTCGTGTAATTACTTTAGAATTTGATAAATTCTTTATGGTCTGCGTATATACACCAAATTCTAAGCGAGAATTAGAGCGCTTGGATTACCGTATGCAATGGGAAGATGCTTTTCGCAATTATTTAGTTGAATTAAACAAACAAAAACCTGTTGTGATGTGTGGAGATTTAAATGTTGCTCATAAAGAGATTGATTTAAAAAATCCTAAGACAAATCGCCGTAGTGCAGGTTTTACAGATGAAGAACGCAGTAAAATGACTGAATTATTACAAGCCGGTTTTGTAGATACTTTCCGTTATCTTTATCCGGATAAAACAAGCATTTATTCATGGTGGTCATATATGCGAAAAGCTCGTGAAAACAATGCTGGGTGGAGAATTGACTATTTTATCGTATCTAAAGATATTGAAACAAATATAAAAGAAGCTGGCATTCACAATGAATTTTTTGGTAGTGACCATTGTCCAGTTAGTTTGGAATTAGATATTTAAATAAAATGGCAATAGACTTTATTTCATGATAAGCCTATTGCCATTTTTTATCCTTCAAAACTGTATTCAATTATGCTACCAGATGGACAAGAAACTTCTTTTCCTTTAAATAATAATCCTGAAAAAGGAACGATAATACTGCTTGCTATATTGGCATAATTTTTGCCACCTTTTAATTTTAAATCGTAAGGAAATTCTAAAATACTGCCATCAGTTAAGGTGATATTATTTAATTTTATGCGGATAATAGCACTTTCCCCAAGTAATCTACTGCCATGGATTTTAGTAATCATACCTTGAAGTTTTGTATCTTTAGGCAAAATGATTTCGTTGTTAACAACTAAATCCTGGTAAAGACGGAAGTTGATTAAATCGTATTTATGATTAGTTTTACTGTCTAAATTATCTATATTTATTATTTGCATAGTAGTTTTTTCTGGTAAATGTAAATAAGTAGTAGTATTAGTTGTGGTATTTTGGGTATTTGTATTATTTTGAGCATACGTTATAGAAGGTAAGTAAATAATACAAGATAAAATAATTATTAAAGTAAGAAAAACAGATTTTGGTGACATAAAAAATTCCTTTCATATTAAAAAATATATTAACATTATAATAGATATATTTAATTAAGTTAAGATAATTATTTATATTGACAGTATAATTATAGAATGATATAATATTACTGTTGTTTAGCACAACATGCCGAAGTGGCGGAATTGGCAGACGCACTTGACTCAAAATCAAGCGTAGTTCCCTACGTGCCGGTTCGAGTCCGGCCTTCGGCACCATTAGTAAATTCAAGGCTTTACAGGTTTTCTGTAAAGCCTTTTTTGCTGTCTAAAAAAGTAAATTTTTAAGATTTGGGCACATTTTGGGCACATGAACTTTTTTAAGAGAATTTTATTGAATAATACAATCTATAATATAAAAAATTTGTTAGTATAATTTATTAGTATTTTTCAAAAAAGTAATGAGTAAAGCTAAATTTTGGCAAATGATAGGACGTGGTACAAGACTTTGTCCAAACTTATTAGATGGTAAAGATAAAGAAAAATTTTATATCTTTGATTTCTGTGGAAACTTTGACTTTTTCCGATTAAATAAGGGAAAAGCAACAAAAAATCAATTATCCATACAAGGAAGTATTTTCTCTTTAGAATTTGATATAGCTTTTAAATTACAGGATATAGCGTATCAAACAGATGATTTAATTGCTTTTAGAGCTTCTTTAGTTGAAAGTATGGTCAATAAGGTTAGAAAATTAGATAAAAGTAATTTTGCTGAAAACAACATTTGAAATATGTGGAAATGTATTCTAACCCTGAAAGTTATAAATTAATTACTTATGAAAATACTTTAGATATAAAAAGAGAATTGGCTCCTTTGATTGAACCTGAAGATGATAATGCTATTGTTTTACGTTTTGATGCTTTAATGTATGGTATAGAATTAGCTTATTTAATGAATAAAAAAGATGGTAGAAGATATAAAGATTTGAAAGATAAAGTAAAAAGCATTTCTAAAATAGCTAATATACCAGAGATTATAGAGCAAAAAGATATCATAAATAAAATCTTAAATACAGATTATTTGAATGATGATATTGGTATTAATAAATTTGAAGATATTAGAGAAAGATTACGTAATCTAATGAAATATATACCAAAATCACAAATGATATTTGAAACTGATTTTAATGATGAGATTTTATCAAAAACATGGAATGAATCTGACTTAGAAAATGACGATTTAAAAAATTATAAAGAGAAAGCGGAATATTATATTCGTCAGCATCAAAATGAAAAAGTTATTTCTAAGATAAAAACTAATCAGCCTTTAACAACTGATGATATAAAGGATTTAGAAAGAATTCTTTGGAATGAACTTGGTACACAAGAAGATTATAAAAAAGAATATAAAGACAAGCCATTAGGAGAATTCGTCAGAGAAATTGTTGGTTTAGATATGAATGCTGCTAAACAAGCTTTTTCTAGATATCTAAATGAAACTAATTTAGATAGTAGACAGATTTATTTTGTAAATAAGATAATTGAATATATCGTTCAAAATGGAATGATGAAAGATTTATCTGTTCTACAAGAAACACCTTTCACAGATAAAGGCAGTGTAATTGATATTTTCCCTGATATATCTGTTTTTGCAGGCATAAGAACTATCATACAACAAATTAATTCAAATGCATTTATAGCATAAAATATTAATAAAAATAAGCCCTAATAATTTAATGCTAAGGCTTATTTTTATATTAATTTTATTTCATAGATGTTCTTTTTGTAGGTTTATTTCTATTTTTAGTTGTTTTAATCATATTTTTCATTTCTTCCATAACAACAGATTGATTTTTTTGATCCATTTGTTGTTGAAGTATAGATTCTGTCATACCTTTGGGAATATATGGTTTTTGTATAGATTCCCATGTAATTATATCTTTATATCCTAATGCATTAGCCATTGTCTCTAAAAGTTTTTCATGTTCTATCTTTATTTTAGATAATTCTGTATCTGTTGGATTCTCTACATAAAGTTTATCAAGATAAACTTTCCATTGCTTTCTAACAGCTTCATCATCTGCAAAAACAATATCAATTAAATTCAAAGCTTGAACACTTTCATTTGTCCAGCCAAAAATACGATGAGTCATCAATATTTTAAATATCTGCATTTTATCATTTCGTTTTTGATGTTTAATTTGCAATCTTTGTCCAACAATAACTGCGAAAATTGGGATAAATATAAGTGCTATTATATTTAGAATTTCTATCATTTTATTACCTCCAGTTTTTTATTTAATTAAATTATATCTCTTTGTTTAATATGAAGAAAGTTTTCCTTTTGATAAACTAAAAAATTTCAGTTATATATTATATTAATGATAATTATCCTATACTCAGCTCTAGTACAAATGTGCTAGGGCTTATTTTTATGCCCAATTTTATTTAGGAGGAATGTATTATGAAACAAGGTTTAAAATCAATTGAAAGTCTTTATGGAGAACTTATGCGTCAACGTGAAATGAGAAAGGATTTGATAGCAGATACAAGAAGTTTGACAGCCAATACAGAAAAAGGAAAAACTATAATCACTGTAAATACAGGAACCGACCTTTTAGATTATCAAGTAACAGAAATTGCTCACCGCCAAATTGCAGAACGTTTGAATATTCCGTTTAAGTATTATGAAAGAATGAGAACAGATTTTCCAATGCTTTTAGATGCTAATATCAATGGTTGGTTAAAACTAAAAAGTGAAAAACGTATGCTTCGTACATTAGATGGTAACTTACGAGCTTTTCTATCTAATCGTTATCGTAGATTAGATAACCTTGAGCTTGTAGACCATATATTACCAGTTATTGCCCAAATGAAAAATTGTACTATAGCAAGCTGTGATATCACAGAAACTCATCTGTATTTAAAGGTAATCAATAAATCAATGAAGGCAGAAATTGCAAAGGGAGATATTGTACAAGCTGGTTTTGTAGTAAGTAATAGTGAGATTGGTCTTGGAGCTTTAAAAGTTGAGCCACTTGTTTATCGTTTAGTATGTAAAAATGGCATGATTAGCAGAGATTATGCTCATAAAAAATATCATACAGGAAGAAATGTAGAAGATACAGACAATGCATATGAACTATATTCTGATGAAACATTAGAAGCTGATGACAAAGCATATTTCATGAAAGTACAAGATATCGTAAGTGCAGCTGTTGATGAAACTAAATTCTTATTAACAGTAGATAAAATGCGTCAGGCAAAAACTATTTCTACAGGAAATAATCCAGTGGAAACAGTAGAAGTTTTAGGCGATAAATATATCTTAAATAAAGTAGAAAGAGCTTCTGTACTTAGACATTTTATTATAGATAATGATTTCAGTCAGTTTGGTTTAGTTAATGCAGTAACAAGAGCTTCTCAAGATGTAGATAATTATAATCGTGCTACAGAACTTGAAAGAATTGGTGGAACAATTTTAGAAGATAGTATAAAATCCATAAAACAAAATAAATTAGTGTTGTTACCAAGAGATTTAAACCAAGATTTAGGCATAGCTTAATTGCTATGCCTATTATTTTTTTATTAACTATATATTTATTTTGATATATAATATAAATGATAATCATTATATTATGTATTGAGGGGTATTATTTTGGAGATTAAACAATTAGAATATTTTTTAGCTGTTTGTGAACGTGGTAGTATCAATAAAGCAGCTGAGTGCTTGTATACATCACAACCCAATGTAAGTAAAATAATAAATAGTTTAGAACGAGAATTAGGTAGAGAATTATTTAAACGAACACATAAAGGTATAGAAATAACACCTTATGGGAAAACCATATATCAATATGCTGAAGTTATTTTAAAACATATACATTTAATGACAGATATTGCATTACCTATAAATAGTAATAAATTATCAATAGCAACATATAGAAGTGATATTATATCAAATATTTTAACTACTTTTTATGAAAAAAATAATGGTGAAGTATCAATAGAACATTATCAAGGCTCGATAGAGGAAGTAACAGATTATGTAAAAAAAGGAATAACAGAAATAGGATTGATATATGTAGCAGAAAAACAAATGAAAGTTTTTTTACATATTTTATTTCATAAAAAATTAGAGTTTATACCATTAGGAAGCAAATCTATTTGTATATATGTAGGAGAAAAACATCCTTTGTTTAATACGGAGTATATAGAGTTATCTGATTTAAAAACTTTAAAATTTATTAAAGGCATAAAAGATTTTTTTTCATTAGAACATCATTTAGATAAAATAAATATTGGTTTTACTGAATGGGAAAACTTAAATAATTCAGTTTATACAAATAGTGATGCAACAATGGTAAATTTATTAATGAAAACAGACTTATGTAGATTAGGAATATATAGTAAAAAGAAAAAGTATGAACCTTTTAATATAAAAGCTATAAAAATAAAAAATACAGAAGGTATATTAAATATAGGATATGTGTATGTTGAAGGACAAAAGTTAAGTCAGCATGTACAGTCGTTTTTAGAAGACTTTAAAAAAACTATATAATATTTTGTTATAACCAAGGTTTAACAAAATAGAATAAACATATATATTTTTTTTATGATATAATTATTGATGTTGAAAATCGTTATCATAAGGAGGAAATATATGTTAAATCCATTAAAAAAGTTGACTAGTAAAAAAATAACAACAGCAATTTTATCATGTATTATGGCTACAAGCTTATTAACGGGATGTGGTTCTGATTCAAATGTTAGAAATGAACGTCCAAAAGATGAATTAGTTTTTGTTAATTACAGAGATATTCGTGATTTAAATCCACATTTATATGCTGGTGAAATGTATGCTCAAGAGATGCTTTATGAAACCTTGATAACATTAACTGATGAAGGATATAAAGGTGTGCTTGCTGAATCATGGGATATCAGTCCAGATGGTACTACATATACTTTCCATATTAGAGATGGTGTAAAATTCTCTGATGGAGAAGTTTGTGATGCTTATGCAATAAAAGCTAATTTTGATGCAATTATAGAGAATAAAGAGCGTCATACATGGTTAGAAATGATGCATTTATTAGATAGTGTATCTGCACCAGATGCTAAAACTTTTGTTATTAAATTAACTAAACCATATTATCCAATGCTTACAGAATTGAGTGTTACTAGACCATTTGCAATGATATCTCCTAAAGCAATGAAAAATGGTAGTACTAAAAATGGTGTAAATGAATATATTGGTACAGGACCATATATCTTAAAAGAAGTAGTTACTGATGAATATGCTATTTTTGAAGCTAATCCTAACTATTGGGGTGAACAACCTAAAATTAAGAAAATATTGGTAAAAGTTATACCAGATAATCAAACAAGAATAATGGCTTTGGAAAAAGGTGAGATTGATTTGATTTTTGGTAAAAATATGCTAGATGTTGATTCTATTAAGAAATTTGAGGAGAATTCAGATTTTACAGTAGCTTTATCTGAAGCAACATCAACTCGTCAGATAGTATTAAATACAACAAATAATATTTTAAAAGACAAAACAATACGCCAAGTATTACAACATGCTACTAATAAACAAGCTATTTCTGATGGAATTTTTTATGGTGTAGAAAAACCAGCTGATACTTTATTTGCGAAAACTATCCCATATTGTAATATTGATTTAAAACCTTATGTTTATGATACAAATTTAGCTGAAAAAATGTTAGATGAAGCAGGATGGACTAAAGGTAATGATGGAATTCGCATGAAAGATGGGAAAAAATTAAATTTATCATTATTATATAACAGCGATAGTGTAACAGAAAAATCTATTGCAGAATATCTACAATCTGAATACAGTAAAATAGGTATTTCTTTAAATATTTCAGGAGAAGAAGAACAGTCCTATAGAGATAAAATGAAAGCTGGAAACTTTGATATGGTATTTAATATTTGTTGGGGAACACCATACGATCCACAATCTTCATTAGCAGCAATGAGACTTCCTGTATATGGTGATTATGCTGCACAGCAAGGCTTAGAAGATAAAGCTCAAATTGATGAAGCAATTACAAATATTATGATTTCAACTGATGAGGCTAAACGTCAAGAATTGTACAAATTTGTATTAACTCGTTTACATGATGATGCGGTATATATTCCATTAACTTATGAATGTAATAAAGCAATATATCGTTCTGATTTGAAAGGAATGCATTTTATGCAAACTCAATATGAAGTACCGTTTCAAGATATGTATATAGAATAATTATTAATAAAAATAAAAGGCTTTCTTCAGTAAGAAGAAGCCTTTTATTTTTAGAAAGGAGTTTTTATGAAACATTATGTAATAAAACGTATATTAAGTGCTATACCATTATTAATTTGTATTTCCTTTGTTTGTTTTTGCTTTATAAATTTAATACCATCAGATCCAGCAGAGGTGGCTTTACGTGTTAGACAAGTTCCCGTTATAACTGAAGAAGCCGTACAAGAAGTACGAAGTGAATTAGGATTAGATAAGCCTTTTTTTGTCCGTTATGTGGATTGGGTGGTGAATTGCGTACAAGGTGATTTTGGTATTAGCTATACTAATCCATCAAGAACGGTATCTGAAGAACTTTTGCGATGTATGCCAGCTACTTTAGAATTAGCAGGTGCTTCTTTTATTTTAGTTATTTTACTTAGTATTCCAATTGGATTTTTTTGTGCAGTTTATAAAGATAGTTTATTTGATAAAGTAATGCGTGCTTTTATTTTTATGACTACAGCTATGCCAGCTTATTGGATTGGTTTATTACTGATGTGGTTTGTATCTATTAAATTGGATTTATTGCCAACAAGTGGAAATAATAGTTTAAAACATCTAATATTACCAGCACTCACAGTGTCATTAACATATATTTCTACATATATTCGTTTAATTAGAAATAATATGTTAGAAAATATGAAAAAAGATTATGTATTATATGCAAATGTAAGAGGTTTATCTCAACGTTTAATTTTGACAAAACATATTTTGCGAAATTCTATGCAGACCTGTTTTGTGGCTATTGGTATGAGTATTCCTCAACTTATTGCTGGAACAATTGTTGTAGAAAATGTATTTGCTTGGCCTGGATTAGGAACATTATGTATAGAATCTATTTTCAATCGTGATTATCCAATTATTCAAGCATATGTATTGTTAATAGGTACTTTATTTGTTATCTTCAATTTAATTTTTGATATTTTACAAACTATAATTGACCCTCGTCTACGCAAGGAGGTTTCTTAATGTTAGAACGTTTTTTGCATAATAAAATGGCAATGCTAACCAGTGGTTTTATTTTGATAATTGCTATTTTAGGTATATTAGCACCATTGATTGCTCCAAATGACCCATATGCTAATAATATTTTAAATAAATTTGCTCCAATGAGTGCACAATACCCTTTAGGAACAGATCAATTAGGTAGATGCGTATTGTCTAGAATGTTATATGGAATACAACCAACATTAGGCTTAGCCTTATTAACTATGATTGGTACAATTGGACTAGGAGCATTTATGGGATTATTGGCTGGGTATTTTAAAGGGCCTATAGATGAGATAATCATGCGTATTGTAGATGTAATGTTATCCTTTCCAAGTCAAATCATGGTTTTTGCAGTAGTAGCGTTGTTAGGTATAGATGTACGTAATGTAATTTTGGCAAATGTTTTTATTAAATGGGCATGGTATGCACGTATGATACGAACATCAGTTGTCCAATATCGTGATTGTAATTTTGTGCAATTTTCTCGTTGTGTAGGAACATCAGAAAGATTTATTCTTTGTCGTCATTTATTGCCATCTATTACAGCCGATTTAGCAGTACTTGCTACTTTAGATATTGGTTGGGCTATAATAAATATTTCTACATTATCCTTCTTAGGTTTAGGAGTACAAGCACCTATTCCTGAATGGGGAGCTATGCTGAATGAAGCTAAACATGTATTAACAACAAATCCTATACAAATGTTTGTACCAGGTATTGCAATTGTAGCTTTAGTTACAGCATTCAATTTACTAGGAGATGCTCTTCGTGATGTTTTTGATCCTAAGGAGGTTAACTAATGAGCGTACCTATTTTGGAAGTAGAAAATTTAACCGTAATTTTAAGACAAAAAAAGAAAAAAAAGGTATTAGTAGATAATTTAAATTTTAAATTATATGAAGGTCAATGTTTGGGAATTTTAGGTGAGTCAGGTAGTGGAAAATCTTTAACAGTAAAGGCTATTTTAGGTTTATTAGACCGTAACTTTGAAATTACAGGAAAAGCTTTATTTAAAGGTAAAAATTTGTTAAAAGAAAATAAAGAAAGTTTAAGAAAACTACGTGGTGAGCAAGTAACAATGGTATTGCAAAATCCAATGACATGCTTTGATCCACTTTGTAAAATAAATGACCAGATTGCAGAAACTTTTGCTATGCATTTGAATTTAAGTAAGAAAGAAATACATGAATTATCAATTGAATTATTAAATAAAATGCTGATAAAAGATCCAGAAGAAGTGTTAGAAAAATATCCACATCAATTATCTGGAGGCATGTTACAGCGAATAATGATAGGCATTGCGTTAGCTTTAAAACCAGATTTATTAGTAGCAGATGAGCCTACGACAGCAATAGATGCAATAACTCAATATGAAATATTAGAGGAATTTATGCATATAAAAGAGAGAAAAAATACATCTATGATTTTTATTACACATGATTTAGGAGCAATTTCTAAGGTGGCAGATGAAATTATTGTAATGAATAAAGGAAGATTAGTAGATCAAGGAAATTTTGATTATATTTTACACTATGCTAAAGATGAATATACTAGATTGCTTGTAGAAAAAAAATTAGCAGTAATGAAGCAATATCGTGAAGTTGTTGATAAAAAGGAGTGATTAATTAGTGATTAAATTAAGAGATATTTGTGTTAGTTTTAGAAATGAAAAACAAGAGTCTTTTTTTGGTAAGACAAGAAAACAAGTATTATTTAATATATCATTAAATATTGCTCAAGGAACTTGTTTGGGAATTTTAGGTGAGTCAGGTAGTGGAAAATCTACATTAGGTAGAGTTATTTGTGGAATGTTAAAACCTGATAGTGGAATATATACTTTAAATAATGTGGAAATTTATAAAAGTAAATCTAACAAAAAAATATTACAAGAAAAGTTAAGTATTGTGTTTCAAGATTATACAACATCAACAAATCCACGTTTTAAAATAAAAGATATAATTGCTGAGGGACTATTTGTTTATAAAAAACGAACTAAAAAGAATATTGATTTAAAAAAAGAAATAGTTCATTTATTGGAAATGGTTGGTTTAGATGAAACTTTTTTAAACAGGTTTCCACATCAATTATCTGGTGGACAATTACAACGTGTGTGTATAGCTAGAGCGGTTGCTTGTCAACCAGAAGTAATTTTATTAGATGAAGCTATTTCTTCATTAGATGCACATACACAAGTGCAAGTAATGGATTTGTTAAAGGAATTAAAAGAAAAATTAAATTTAACTTATATTTTTATTACACACGATTTAACCTCAATAACATATCTTTGTGATGAAGTAGTATTTTTAAAAGATGGAAAAATCACAGAAAGTTTAAAAGTAAAAGATTTGAATAAAACAACAGATGAGTATGCTAAAAAATTAATTCATTCAATAATAGAGTTTTGATAAAGGAGTATTTGCTTAATGAAAAAAAATATATTATCACAGTTATTAGTTATCGGCTTATTAACTATATCTATGACTACAGTATCAGCTCAATCTATTCAAGTAAATGAGGCAAATGATATTGATTTAGAGATATTTACAGAAGATGAAAAAAATGATGATAAAATAGCATCTAAAGATGAACATAAAGATATCTTAACTATAAAAGGTTTGACTCGTTATGATATACGTCGAGATAATGTAGAAGGGAAAAAAGGAGAGACAAAAAAATCTTTATTAAGAATGCGATTAGAGCCAACTTTGAATTTAGGTGATGATTGGAAAATAAAAAATCGTGTAGATGTAGATATAAATTATAAAGATAGAGATGAAGATCATTTTTATAATAGAATGCTGTATTTACAAGGACCAGCTTTTGGCGGAACTATTTCTTTAGGAAAAATAGATTATGCTGATTTTGCGAATATGGAAATTGGGTATGGTATGATTTATGATGATTATTTAAAAGGTGGGAAATTTACTTATAAAGATGCAAAATCAGATATTGTCTATACTACTGCTGTAGGAAATTTTGATTCGCCACATAATGATAAAAATAATGGAATGCTAAAAAATTATCCAGAATATGATGCTATGCATTATGTTGGGTTACAAGCTGAAATACCAATGTCTGATAAGTTAATGACAGGTGTTGCTTATCATAATGTAAGAAGTGGTGAATTAGAAGAAATTCAACAAATTTTAGAAATAGCAAATGAATATAAATTTGATAATAATTTTAAATTAGGAGCAATATATGCTATGTCTAATTTAGATTCATCAGATTATGGATTAAAAGATAATAATCAAGAAAAAGCATATGTTATGCAGTTGAATTATAAAGGTATAAAGAGAAGTGAACCTAATACATTTGGAACATGGGTAGCATATAAAAATTTAGGTCAATTATCTACTTTTGTACCAACGTATACAAATAGTTTTGTAGGAGAAAAAGGATTTGAGTTAGGTACAAAATATGTATTTGCTAAAAATTTAACAGGTGAAATATCGTATTTTAATGGAAAAAATATTGATAATAATAAAGAAAAAACACGTTGGTTTGGAAGGGTAGAATATAGGTTTTAAAGTATAATTAACAATAAAAAGGAGATTTTATGGTATCACAATTAACATATAAAGATTATTTAAAGATTACAATACCTTTTATGTTGGCTACAGCTACACAGCCTATATTAGGAGCAGTAAATACGGCTGTTATGGGACATATGACAGAGGTTTTTTATATTGCTGCTGTTTCATTAGGTGTAATTTTGTTTAATAATATATACTGGTTATTTGGTTTTTTAAGAGTATCTACTACAAGTTTTTCTGCTCAGGCTTTAGGGAAACAATGTGATAAATTGAGATTTTTGTCTTTAGCAAGACCAATAATTGTAGCGATATTTATTAGTGGAATATTTTTACTGATATATCCTATTTTATTTAATTATTATATTGATTTTATGAAACCAGAAATACAAGTAATAGAATTAATGAGAATTTATTGTGATATAGTAATTTGGGGAGCTCCTTTTGTTTTATTAAATTATGTAACACTTGGTTGGCTAATGGGACAAATGATTATACGATATACTATGTTTATGCAAATTTCTATGAATGTAGTAAATATCATATTATCAATATTATTTGTATTTGCATTAGATATGAATATAGAAGGTGTGGCTTATGCATCCATAATAGCTCAAATTTATGGCTGTATAGTAGGTTTTTTGGCTATTTATTTTAAAGCTAAATTAAATATAACAAAAGAATACTTGCAAGAGTTAAAAAATATAAAACCTTTTTTATCTATGATGAAGGTAAATACGGATTTAATGTTGAGAACGGTTTGTTTATTGACTATCAATAATTTATTTGCTATAGCAGGTGCAAGCTTAGGTACAATAACATTAGCTGCAAATGCAGTTATATTAGAAATAATATTTATTATAGTGTATTTTATTGATGGTATGGCTAATGGAGTGAGTGTATTTTCAGGAAAAGCTTTAGGTAATAAAAATAAAGTATTATTAGAAAAAACTTTAAAAATAGGCTTAATATGTTTGTTTATTTTCATATTCTTTATAAGCATAATATCTTTTTGGGGAAGAAGTTATTTTATATCTATGATGACAAATTTAACTGAAATATATATGTATGCTAATGAGTATAGTTTTTATATAATCTTACATCCTATTTTTGCAGGTGTAGGTTTGTTATTATATGGAATGTATACGGGTGTGGGACAAACATCTTCTATTAGAAATATGATGTTTGTAGCTGTAATATTCTTTTATGTTTGTCAAAATATCTTAATGAATTTGTATGGAAATAATGGTATTTGGTTAACATATATATTAACTTATTTACTGGAATCAATTATTTTAGTATTATATTTACCAATATTAAAACGTAAATTCGAGTGATTTTTGTTAGATTAATAATTTTTAATTGTATACTATATTAGTGAATAAAATACTAAATAATAGGCATAGCTTAATTGCTATGCCTATTATTTTTATGAAGGAGAATTTACTATGAACCTACAAAATTTATCTGATGAAGAATTATTAAGTAACTTTGTACCGATTAAGAGTGCTGAAAATTTGCTTAAAGAATATAACAGCATTTATGATGTAGTTTTAAATACTACTAAGGCTGAATTGAAGTCTATAAATGGCATGACTGAAAACAGATTAAAAAAAATCTTATCAATACGAGAAATCTTAAAACGTATGCAGGATTATAGAACAAAAGAATTGTCATTAATAAGGACAACAAATGATGCCATAAATTACTTTGAGTTTCTGCAAGATAAACAAGTTGAAGAATTATGGATTGCTGTCTTAAATACAAAAAATAATGTTGTTCTAAGTCGCTGTATAAGTAGAGGTACAGTAAATATGTCTGTAGTCAATCCAAGAGAAATATTTAATGTAGTTATAAAGAATATGGCTTCAGCAATAATAATTGCACACAATCACCCATCAGGAGATTCAATGCCTAGTAATGAAGATATAAGTCTTACTAAAAAAGTAATGAATTTATCTGAAATGCTAGGTATTGATTTTTTAGACCATGTAATTATTGCCAAAAAAGGGAGTATAAGTTTAAGAAAAGAAGGATATGTAAAATTTGATTAAGGAGAGATGACTATGTCAAATTATTTGATTTGTATGGGTTTTGATAATTTAAATGGAGATATTCATTATGATGAAAAGCTAGGTCTTGTGAATATAAATTTAGATACAGAAGATACTCATAGTAGTTTAAATTTCAGTCTAAATTTATCACAAGCAAAAGTTTTTAATGAATTTTTAGCAAATGTTATAGCTTCAGCTAATATACAAAATATAAATGAAAGTAACTTATTTGGTGATTTAAAAATAGATGTAGAGGAGTAAATATCATGGCAAATTATAGTGATAATCAAGTAGTATTTTTCAGTGAGAATAAAGAGGCTGTATATGATTTATGGCAAAAAATTAATGATTATATAAATAACAGTAAAACCAATTCAATATGTGGCTTTTTAGAAAGCTTAGGTTATAGTGAGTATGAATCAAGAAATATGTCTGATCTTAGAAATAGTTTTGTAGGCTGTGATGATGAAGTTACTGATGATGAATCTGTGAGCTTTTTCTATATTAAAACTGAAACAGCATGGACAGGTAATATAGAAGTATTCTATAGAGTTATTGAAGATAAATATAATAATGAGATAGAGCTATATGCACTGATTGAAGAATCAGGATTTAATATTTTTATTAATACTGATGAAGAAGGTGTATATTTCTATCCTAAATATAAAATAGATGCTTTCATAAATGATGAGCAAATAGTAGAATACTTTGAAAGTTTTAGTCAAGTTTTAGATTTTATCAAGAAAAAGTTTCCTAAAGTAAAACTATCTTCAAAAGATACGATAGCAAGACTTAAAAAGAAAATAACTAAAGTCTATAAAATAAATGATGATGAAGATTTTTATTTAAATATACATAGATTCAGTTCTATGTATCCGTTTTAAAGTTTTGATATAATATGAGGTAAGGAGTGAATATCATGGAAAATTTTAATAGATTGAATGACTTATACTTCAAAAAGCTTCTAGGAGATAAAAAAAGAAAGAATTTAACACTTAGCTTTTTAAATGGGATTTTAAATAAAGATGATGAAAATTGTTTTACAGATATAACTTTTTTAGATAAAGATAATGAACCATTAACTTTAGATGGTAAATTATCTAAATTAGATATTAGAGCGGATTTGAATGATGGCACACAAGTAGATATCGAGGTACAAGTTTGTCCGTTTAAATTGATGGCTGAGCGTTCATTATACTATTGGTCAAAAATGTATTCAGAGCAACTAGAAAAAGGTGCAGAATATAAGAAGTTAAAAAAGGCTATAGCTATAAATCTATTAGCATTTGATTATTTGGAAGATGAGCAAGATTGGCATAATATCTATAATCTATTAAATGTGAAATCTCATAATAAGCTCACAGATCATATAGAGATACATTTTCTAGAATTGCCCAAATTTACTTTAAAGGATATGAGAAAAATAAGAGCATCTGAAGCATGGATTGCTT
>ERZ791654.29-NODE-29-length-114457-cov-5.879180_pt1 | contig 114457 bp, 98 predicted proteins | sample MGYA00509960_ERZ791654 | MGnify/ENA primary metagenome ERZ791654 (study PRJEB30046, sample SAMN00715198) | human gut metagenome | study: EMG produced TPA metagenomics assembly of the A metagenome-wide association study of gut microbiota in type 2... | reverse complement strand
AGACTGGAGTTCTCAATTCCATCCCGTGGACTGATTGGTTTCCGTGGTGATTTCATGACCGCTACCAAGGGAAATGGTATCATCAATACGATGTTTGATGGTTATCAGCCATACAAGGGCGATATGAATTACAGAAGTCAGGGTTCTCTGATCGCGTTTGAGTCAGGAGAGAGTATCACATATGGTCTGTTCAATGCACAGGAGCGTGGAACACTCTTTATCGGACCGGGCGAGCAGGTCTACGGCGGTATGGTCGTTGGACAGTGCGGTAAGGCAGAGGATATCGAAGTAAATGTCTGCAAGAAGAAGCAGCTTACGAATACACGTGCATCCGGTTCCGATGATGCGCTGAAGCTGACACCTCCAAAGATCCTTTCTCTGGAGCAGGCACTGGATTTCATTGATACTGACGAGCTTCTGGAGATCACACCGAAGTCCATCCGTATCCGTAAGAAGATTCTGGATCCAACACTTCGTATGCGTGCAAAGCGTGCAATGCAGTCGAATTAATCTGTCGAAAACCATCATATTAAAAAACAATGTGAGAAATCCGTTAAATTTGTGCAAAATTGACGGATTTCTCTTTATTTTTTGTGGAAGATTTATGCGCGGTGTGATAAAATAAAAAAGACGGAGCGGAATACATAGGAGATGTGTATTTTGCTGAAAAATAACAGGAGGAGGTTACTATGGGTTTAACAATATGGCTGATTATAACTGTGATACTGATCGTGGTTGAGATCATTACACTCGGACTTACGTCCATATGGTTCGCAGGCGGTGCATTTGTGGCAGGACTGATCTCGCTGACCGGTGCACACTGGTTGGTGCAGCTTCTTGTGTTTGCGGTTGTGTCGACGTTGCTTTTTGTGTTTACCCGGCCATTTGCGGCGAAGCATCTGATGAAGAATGTGGAGAAGACGAATGTAGACAGTCTGATTGGAAAAGAAGGAATCGTCAAGCAGGAGATCAACAATCTGGAGGCACAGGGTGTTGTGAAGCTTTCGGGCATGGAATGGTCTGCACGTTCCGCAGATGATTCGAAGATTGCTGCGGGAGAGAAGGTTCTCGTGCAGAGCATCGACGGCGTGAAGCTCATCGTGACGAAGAGCACACAGGCATAGGATAGTATAGAAGAGTTGATTGAAAAAGGGAGGCAGAAAGATGAATGGAGCACAGATATTAGGTATTTTTCTTGTAATTTTGGTTGTTGTAGTGATTTGCAGTTCTATACGTGTTGTACCACAGGCACATGCATATGTCATTGAGCGTCTGGGAACATACAATACGACATGGTCAGCAGGTCTGCATTTGAAGACGCCTTTGATTGATAAGGTAGCACACCGCATTTCTATGAAAGAGCAGGTTGTTGATTTTGCACCACAGCCGGTAATCACAAAAGATAATGTTACGATGCGGATTGATACAGTCGTATTCTTCCAGATCACAGATCCGAAGTTGTTTGCATATGGTGTGGAAAAGCCAATCATGGCGATTGAAAATCTGACAGCAACAACGCTTCGAAATATTATTGGTGAGCTGGAACTTGACCAGACTCTGACATCGAGAGAGACGATCAATACAAAGATGCGTGCGACTTTGGACGAGGCGACAGATCCTTGGGGTATCAAGGTCAACCGTGTCGAGCTGAAGAATATCATTCCACCGGCAGCTATTCAGGATGCGATGGAAAAACAGATGAAGGCAGAGCGTGAGAGACGTGAACAGATCCTGATTGCAGAAGGTGAGAAGAAGTCCGCAATTCTTCGCGCAGAAGGACAGAAGGAGTCTCTGATTCTTTCCGCAGAGGCAGAAAAGCAGTCCGCAATTCTGCGTGCAGAGGCGACAAAGGAAGCAACCATCCGCCGTGCCGAAGGTGAGGCAGAAGCAATCCTGAAAGTACAGCAGGCAAACGCAGATGGTATCAAGTTCCTGAATGAAGCTGCACCAGATCAGGCGGTTCTTACATTGAAGAGTCTTGAGGCATTTGCCAAGGCAGCAGACGGAAAAGCAACGAAGCTGATTATTCCGAGTGAGATTTCCGGTATTGCAGGGCTTGCGTCTTCCCTGACAGAGATTGTGACGAAAAATAGTGAGTCGTAGACAGGAGGAAGTTTTGAATGAGTGATAAGGCATCTGCACAACAGGATTTACTAAAGGAGCTATACAACTACAGTGCAACTATCATTCCCGGAACGGAGACACTGATTGCAGAACTCAGACACAACCGGCAGTCCGATACGGACGAGCTGTTCAATCTGGTGATTCAGGGAATCAACTGGGAGATCGAAGTGTTTAATAACTGTGAGGATCTGATTAACCGGGATGAACAAAGAATTGACAAAGGCAGGATGGCGTCCGCAGTCGGACGCCTCGGCAAAGTGCTGCAGGAAAAGGATGATATCAAGCTTGCAGCGTCTCTGGAGGTGGACTTTTTACCGTTCTTAAAGGCGATGAAACGTGTTGCAGAGACGATGAATGTGTAAAAAATGTAAAATTTAGTATTATTTACCATTCCAATGAGCTTTTTTAAGAAAAAATTATAAAAATTGCCTAAAAGTGTTTCACTTTTTTAGGTTTAATGCTATAATACAAACATATTATGCTAAAAGGGGTGACATTATGATTAAAAAAGAAATGATAGCTATGCTTTTAGCAGGCGGACAGGGAAGTCGTCTGGGCGTTTTGACTTCTAAGCTTGCTAAGCCGGCGGTTGCATTTGGTGGAAAATACAAGATTATTGATTTCCCACTCAGCAACTGTATTAATTCGGGGGTTGATACTGTCGGCGTGTTGACACAGTATAGACCACTCCGGCTCAATCAGCACATCGGTATCGGTATCCCATGGGATCTGGATCGAAGCATCGGTGGTGTGACCGTACTTCCTCCATACGAGAAGAGTGCAAACAGCCAGTGGTATACAGGTACTGCGAACGCAATCTATCAGAATCTTGAGTATATTGACTACTACAATCCAGACTATGTACTGATTCTCTCCGGAGATCATATCTACAAGATGGATTATGAGGCGATGCTTGACTATCACAAGACAAGCAAGGCCGATATCACATTGGCAACCTATCAGGTACCAATGGAGGAAGCAAGCCGTTTCGGTGTTGTTATCACAGACGATACCGGATGTATTCAGGAGTTTGAAGAAAAACCGGAGCATCCACGCAGCAACAAAGCGTCTATGGGTATTTACATATTTAACTGGAAGGTGCTTCGTGAGGCTTTGACAGCACTGAAAGATCAGCCATCCTGTGACTTTGGTAAGCATATCATTCCATACTGCCATGAGCGTGGAAGTAAGATCTGTGCTTACGAGTACAAGGGCTATTGGAAGGATGTAGGAACACTTGGTTCTTACTGGGAAGCAAATATGGAGCTCGTAGATATTATCCCAGAGTTCAATCTCTACGAGGAGTTCTGGAGAATTTACACAAAGAGCGATCAGCTTCCACCACAGTACATTGATCCGGAAGGATCTGTGACAGAGAGTATCGTTGGTGAGGCAACGGAAGTTTACGGTACTGTACAGCATTCCGTTATCGGTTCCGGCGTTACGATCGGAAAGGGCGCTGTAATCAAGAATTCCATTATTATGAATGGTGCAGTGATTGGTGACGGTGTCGTTATGGACAAGGCAATTATCGCAGAGGGTGTTCATATTGGAGACAACGCAGAACTTGGTGTCGGCGAGGAAGTTCCAAATGAACTTGCACCACATATCTACTCATATGGTCTTGTAACAATCGGAGAGAATTCCGTAATTCCGGCAGGCGTTAAGATTGGTAAGAACGTTGCCATCTTTGGTGAGACAACCATTGACGAATATCCGGATGGATTGTTAAAGAGTGGGTCTAGTATTATAAAGGCAGGTGAGTAGAATGAGAGCAATCGGTATTATTTTAGCAGGTGGAAATAGCAGCAGAATGGGAGAGCTTTCTGCAAAGAGAGCAGTTGCAGCTATGCCAATCGTGGGAAGCTATCGTGCAATCGATTTCACACTTTCCAACATGACAAACTCCCATATCCAGAAGGTAGCTGTTTATACACAGTATAATTCACGTTCGTTGAACGAGCATTTGAATTCTTCCAAGTGGTGGGATTTCGGTAGAAAACAGGGTGGACTTTATCTGTTTACACCAACGATCACAGCGACAAACAGCTATTGGTACAAGGGAACTGCAGATGCGTTGTATCAGAATATCAGTTTCCTGAAATCAGCGCATGAGCCATATGTAGTTATTGCCAGTGGTGATGCAGTGTACAAGCTGGATTATAATAAGGTACTGGAAGAGCATATCGCAACAGGTGCAGATATCACAGTTGTATGTAAGGATATCCAGCCGGGCGAGGATGATATCAACCGTTTCGGTGTTGTAAAGCTTGCAGATGATAATCGTGTAATCAGCTTTGAGGAGAAGCCAATCGTGGCAGAGACAAATACAGCATCCATCGGTGTATATGTTGTAAGACGTCGTCAGTTGATTGAGTTGCTGGAGGCATGTGCTGCAGAAGGCAGAAGCGATTTTGTAAATGACATTCTTGTTCGTTACAAGAACGTAAAGAAGATTTATGCATATAAGCTGGATTCTTACTGGAGAAATATCGGTACGATTGATTCTTACTTCAAGACCAATATGGATTTCCTGAAGAAGGATATTCGTGATTACTTCTTCCGTCAGCATCCGGATGTATATTCCAAGGTGGAGGATTTACCACCAGCAAAATACAATGGAGATGCAGCTGTCAGCAACAGCCTGATCGCAAGCGGAAGCATCATCAATGGTACGGTAGAGGATTCCGTTCTTTTCAAAAAAGTTTATATCGGTAATAACTGTGTCATCAAGAATTCTATTATTCTGAATGATGTACATATCGGGGATAACTGTTATATTGAGAACTGTATCGTGGAGAGCCGTGATACACTTCGTGCAAATACAGTACATACAGGAGATCCAAACGAGATTAAGGTCATCGTTGAGAAGAATTTTAGATACGCATTATAATTTCACAAAAAGAGTTGCGTAAAAGGGGGACTAATATGCAAATCACAGATGTAAGGGTACGTAAGGTTACAAAAGAAGGCAAGATGCGCGCAGTTGTTTCGATTACAATTGATGATGTATTTGTAGTACATGATATCAAGGTAATTGAAGGAGAGAAGGGATTGTTTATCGCGATGCCGAGTCGAAAGGCGTCGGATGGTGAATATCGGGATATTGCACATCCGATCAATTCTGAGACAAGAGACAAAATCCAGAGTCTCATTCTTGAGAAGTATCAGGAAGTAGCGTCTGAGTCTGAGGATGAAGAGTAAAATAGCAAAGGGCTGTTGCGTCTGCGACAGCCCATTTTTTCAAAATAAGTAAGGAGACGTAAGAGGGCATGGAAGAAGAATATAGCGTAAGTGTGACACAATTGATTCAAAAGATGAATCTGATCAATCATACGCCTGAAATTGATACCGATCATATATTGATCAAAGATCCAAATATGAACCGTCCGGCAGTCCAGCTGGCGGGCTTTTTTGAACATTTTGATTCCGCACGTATTCAGATATGTGGAAATGTAGAGTTTGCGTATATTTCGAATATGCATACAGAGGAAGAGAATATCCAGATATTTGAGAAGTTATTTGCATTCAAGATTCCGTGTCTGATCTTCTGTCGTAATATCAAGCCATATGATTATATCATCGAGACCGGAAAACGATGTGGAATCCCAATTCTGACTGATACTTCCGAGACGACGTCTGACTTCGTGCATGAGGTTGTAAAGTGGCTGCATGTGGAGCTTGCACCGCGTATTTCCATTCATGCGGTTTTGCTGGACGTATATGGTGAGGGTGTCATGATTACCGGAGACAGTGGCCTTGGTAAGAGTGAGGCGGCTCTGGAGATGATTCGGCGTGGACATCGTCTTGTATCGGATGATGTTGTAGAGATCAAGAAGGTTTCGGATGAGACGCTGATCGGTACGGCTCCGGATATTACGAGACATTTTATCGAGCTTCGAGGAATCGGAATTATCGATGTCAAGAGTATGTTCGGTGTAGAGTGTGTCAAGCATACACAGAGCATCGACCTGATCGTGAATCTGGAAGAGTGGGATAAGGATGCGAACTATGACCGTCTGGGACTGGAGGATCAGTATACAGAGATTCTCGGAAATAAGATCGTCAGTCATTCGATTCCGATTCGACCGGGACGAAATATTGCGGTTATCGTAGAGGCCGCAGCTGTCAACCACAGACAGAAGAAGATGGGATACAATGCGGCTCAGGAATTGTATAACCGTGTAACACAGAATATAGCGAAAAATTCACATAATGTCTAAGAGAAATAAGGAGGATATAGAGGAAGATGGCAAAGTATGTATTTGGTGTAGATATCGGAGGAACAACAGTTAAGATCGGACTTTTTACAGCAGAAGGAACGATGGTTGACAAGTGGGAGATCACAACACGCACCGATGAGGGCGGAAAGTATATCTTAGGCGATATCGCAGCATCCATCGAGGATAAGCTTGCAGAAAAGCAGATTGGCAAGAGCGAAGTAAAGGGTATCGGAATGGGTGTTCCGGGACCAGTCAAGGCAGATGGAACCGTTCTTCGTTGTGTAAACCTTGGATGGGGAATCTTCAATGCAGCAGATGAGTTATCCAAGATTATCGGACTTCCAGTCAAGGTTGGTAACGATGCAAATATGGCAGCGCTCGGCGAGATGTGGCAGGGCGGTGGAAAAGGCTTCAGTAACATCGTTATGGTAACACTTGGAACCGGTGTTGGCGGCGGTATCATCTTAGGCGGAAAGATGCTTTCCGGTGTGAATGGTGCTGGCGGTGAGATCGGACATATTCAGGTGAACGATGATGAGACAGAGGTTTGCGGATGTGGCAGAAAGGGTTGTCTGGAGCAGTACACATCTGCAACTGGTATCGTAAGAATGGCAAATACATTGCTCAACACAACGGATCGTCCATCTGCACTTCGCAACGTACAGTATGTATCTGCAAAGGAAGTGTTCGATGCAGCAAAGCAGGGCGATGAGCTTGCAGCTGAGATCGTAGACAGACATGGAAAGTGCCTTGGCAAAGCATTGGCACAGATCGCATGTGTGGTTGATCCAGAGGTTTTTGTTATTGGTGGCGGTGTATCCAAGGCAGGTACGATCATCACAGATACAACAGAGAAATATTTCAAGGAGTATGCATTCCACGCATGCAAGAACACGAAGTTCACACTTGCAACACTTGGAAATGATGCCGGTATGTATGGTGGAGCCTGTGCGATTATGAACGATTAGTGATGCCTAATCGTGAAAATGACGAAGGGAAGCAGTTTTCCTTAGTATTTTTCTATATATTTACACATTGAATAAATTTTGCCCATAAGCTATGATAAAGCAGAGCTTATGGGCTTTTTTATGTTTATTTTTGTGAGGAACGTATGAGTTTGAAGATAGAAGAGATTAAAATATTGGAGCAGGAGCCGATGTGCAAGCATACGACATTTCGCATTGGCGGGGCGGCAAAGTATTTTGCAATGCCGAAAAATACGGCTGAAATCCAGACATTGATCGCGTATTGCAAGGAACACAAGCTTGATTATTGTGTACTTGGAAATGGAAGTAATGTCCTGTTTACAGACGCCGGATATGATGGCTTGATTATCCAGATTGGCAGTGCCATGAGTGAAATCCGGGTGGATGGGACTTCCGTGTATGCGCAGGCAGGAGCGATTCTGGCGCGCGTGGCGAATCTGGCATATGAGGCGGGACTTACAGGCATGGAGTTCGCTGCAGGTATACCGGGAAGCATCGGTGGCGCGATTGTGATGAATGCAGGCGCCTATGGTGGTGAGATGAAGGATATCGTATCGTATGTGGAGGTGCTGTCGATGGATGGCACACTTCGAAGCTATGCTTGTGATGAGATGGAGTTTGCTTATCGCCATAGCATCATCGATGCAGATAAAATCGTGGTTGGTGTCGGACTGACACTGGAACACGGAGATAAGACAGCAATTCTTGACCGGATGAATGAACTGGCGGAGGCGAGACGAAGTAAACAGCCGCTCGAATATCCGAGTGCAGGATCGACGTTTAAACGTCCGGAAGGGTATTTTGCAGCGAAGCTGATTGATGACAGTGGATTGCGTGGATACCGGGTCGGCGGTGCGATGGTATCGGAGAAGCATTGTGGGTTTGTTGTGAATGTGGAACAGGCAAGCAGTGCAGATGTGCTGGCAGTGATGCAGCATGTGCAGGAAGTTGTAAATGAGAAGTACGGTGTGATGTTGGAACCGGAGGTAAGAATAATCCGATGAGATTTGTAATTGTAACAGGAATGAGCGGAGCAGGAAAATCAACGGTGTTGAAGATGTTAGAAGATATGGGGTTCTTCTGCGTTGATAACCTTCCGGTCATGTTAATTGAAAAATTCGCAGAGATTGCGCATGATGATAAGCTTGAGGTCGACAATGTCGCTATCGGTGTGGATATCCGAAGCGGGCAGGCACTCGGTGAGATGTCCGTGTGTCTGGAGACTTTGAAAAAGCGTAACTTTACTTACGAGATTCTTTTCCTTGATGCCAATGAACCGGTGCTTGTAAAGCGATATAAGGAGACGCGAAGAGCGCATCCGCTGTCCAAGCATGGCAGGATCAACGAAGGCATCGTCAAGGAACGCGAGAAGATCGAGTTTTTGCGCCAGCGTGCGGATTATATTATCGATACGAGCAATCTGCTTACAAGAGAGTTAAAGCATGAGATTGAGAAGATATTTGTGGAGGGCAAACAGTATAATAACATTATTGTGACTGTGATGTCCTTTGGATTCAAGTATGGAATCCCGAGAGATTCCGACCTTGTATTTGACGTACGTTTTTTGCCGAATCCATATTATGTTCCGGAGCTTCGCCCGCAGACAGGAAATGATAAACCAGTCTCTGATATGGTGAAGGATTGCAAAGAATATCCGGCATTTATGGAGAAGCTCACAGATATGCTGGAGTTTCTGATTCCCAATTATCTGAAAGAGGGTAAAAATCAGTTAGTGATTTCCGTGGGATGTACCGGAGGAAAACACCGCTCTGTGACAGTGGCAAATGCACTGTACGAGACATTGGAGAAGCTTCCGTATACGGTACGTCTGTATCATAGAGATATTGGCAAAGACCGTATTGTGAAAGGGGAGTAGGTATGTCGTTTTCATCAAAGGTGAAAGCGGAACTGCTTTCCCATATCAGCACAGGCAGACATTGCCGGATGGCAGAGCTTGCTGCTATGATTGCAATGTCCGGTGAATACCGGGATGGTGTCTGGACGATGCGCGGGGAAAACACGATCTTACAGGAGAAAATCACGAAGCTTACTGCACTTCTGGATGTGGATATTAACACACCAGAGGGCAGACAGATGTTAAAGCTGACGGATCATGGAGATTATCTTTCGGTGAATCCGATTCTGGTAGAACGGAATTGCTGTAAGCAGGCATTTATCCGCGGGGCATTTCTGGCAACTGGCTCCCTGACTGATCCGGAGAAGGGGTATCATTTCGAGATCGTCTGTGACCATGCGGAACAGGCGGATATGTTAGCCAGACTGATTCGTGATTTTTCAATCGAACCGAAGCAGATCCAGCGCAAAAAATATTATGTGGTTTACATCAAGGATGGATCAATGATCGTTGATCTGTTAAATATCATGGGGGCGCATGTGTCCCTGATGGATATGGAAAATATACGCATTTTAAAAGACATGCGCAATTCCGTCAACCGGCGTGTAAATTGTGAGACTGCGAACTTAAACAAGGTTGTGAGTGCTGCCGTCAAGCAGATGGAAGACATCACGTATATTGAACAGACAAAGGGATTAAAATATCTTCCAGAGCGTTTGCGGGAGATCGCAAGTCTGCGTATGGAAGAACCGGATACGAGTCTAGTGGAGCTTGGTAAGAAATTAAATCCACCGCTTGGAAAATCCGGAGTCAATCATAGATTGAAAAAAATAAGTGATATAGCCAATGAGCTAAGGAGGAACCAAAATGATCAGTAAGACAGTCGTTGTGAATTTACCAGCAGATGCAGAGGCAAGACCGGTGGCCGTTCTCGTGCAGATTGCAAGCAAGTATGAGAGTAAAATTACAATCAATTCTCAGAACCGGAGAATCAATGCGAAAAGCATCATGGGAATGATGAGCCTTGGATTCGGTAACGGGGATGCGCTTGAAATCGAAGCCAATGGACCGGATGAGGAGGTTGCTGTCGAGGAAATGAAAAATTATATTGAATCTGTCAAGTAGTCTTTGTTGCATAAGAATTTTAACTATGTTATTATATAAATAATTATGCAGGGGGAAAGACCACAAAGGAGGATATCAGATGGGAAAGCTTAGCAGTTTTTTTAGCAAGATTCCGTTTTTGTCCGGTCTTGGCGGCAAGAAAAAGTCAGCCAAGAGCAACGTAGAACTTCAATATGATAAGGCAATCAACCTGATGGAAAATGGAAATGCCGAGGACGCCGTAGAGATATTCGAAAAGATTGTAGATATTGCAATCATGGATCCGAATTATAAGAATTTCGGTACGGATGCCTTGAAAATATTAGGGGAGCTGTATGAGACCGGAAAGTATAGCAACTGTATTGTCGATGTGGATTTGAATAAGGCGACACAGTACTATGAGAAATATACGAATTTGAGTAAGGATGGCGAGATGATCTACAAGCTCGCACAGATGTTGTTGGATATTCAGAATTTCTCAAAGGCGATTACATTCTTTGAGAAGGCAACGGAGTGTGGTATCAAGGCAGCGTACATGAATCTCGGTAGTATCTATGAGAATGGTCTAAATCGTATCGATCAGTATGGAAACAAGAGTGATTTTGTCGTACCGGTGGATTACGAGAAGGCAATGTCGTGGTACAAGAAGCTTGCAGATATGGGAGATACGAAAGCAAAGGCTGCGTATGACCGTGTCGATTATGCAAGTCAGCATACAGACAGTATTGAGTTCGAAGAGAAGGACAAACTGTATACAGAGATTGCAGAGGCAAGACGTGCGAAAGGCAAGGAACCAAAGTATAAAGCAATCGATCCGGCACGTTTGCAGTATCAGTACACCTATGTACATAACCAGATTGATGGTTATATCCACAAGCTTCCTAAGGACTGGGTAAAGACCATCAACAGCGATACGGACGAGGAATATTATGCACCAAGCCTTACTTACAAGGATTTTGCGATGTATGTAAGCTATGACAGTATTCCAAGAGATTCCAAAAAGACATTGGAGAATTATCTTCGTTATTGCAACGATGCATTTGACGAGGAATTACAGTTGAAAGCATACATCACAGAATATGCAGATGGTATCTGCACAACGTTCTACCACAAGGAGATGGAAAAGGGTATTGTAACCTTTGCGTTCTATCAGGGTAAGCGTCTTGCATGTATGCGTTTTGTATGTGCATCCATGGAGATCATCGAGCAGTACGAGGAGATCATTTTCGAGACAGCGAACTCGTTCGCATTCGTTGATCCAACCCTGGTTAGTGACCAGAGCTTGAACCGTAAGGATAACCAGTATTATAGTGAGGCATTGTACTGCTATTACTTAGAGGACTACGAGGGCGCGATGGCGGCTGCAAAGCAGGCATTGAAGCTTGGTAGTATTAAGGCAAGTTATCTGTTGATCGAGCTGTATTACGATGATGATTCACCGTATAAGGATCTCGAGAAGACGATCAGTTACGCAAAGCAGTTGTTTGATGCGACGAAAGATCCGGATCTGGCATTCCTGCTTGGTAACATTTACGATCAGAAGATGAAGGATTACATGAAGGCACTCAACTGGTACGAGACCGCACATCGTCTCGGTCATCGACGGGTTGCATTCTATCTCGGACGTTTTTATTACTATGGTGTACTTCGTACGAAGCGTGATGGTATCAAGGCGTTAGAGTATTTCAAGGAAGCGCAGGCAAATGGTATTCTGGAAGCAGAAGCTTATATCAAGGATATTCAGGAGCTTGGCAACGAGGATTTGCAGCGTTCTGTGGAGACATGGGAGCGTTCCGTAGAAGCCGGAAGCGGACAGGCAGCTTTGAAGGTTGCCTTGTACAAGCAGAGTCAGGTGTTCTACATTGCAAATTCGTATGAGATTGAGAAAGCATTTTTGGAAGCCCTTGGACTGGGAAGCTATCAGGCTGCTTATGAGCTTGGTAAGATCTACCAGCAGCAGGAGGCAGATGAGAATTATCGTGGCGAGATCAAGAGTATCAAGTACTTTGAGAAAGCTTACGACAATGGATATGAGGACTTCGATAAGGACAACCTGTTCAAGGTCATCGAGTATAAGGCTGGCAAGACAAGCGATATGAGCAAGCAGATCGAGTTTTATATGCAGAGTGCTAAACAGGCATATGTCCCTGCCGTGAAGAAGATTGTTGAGATGGTAGCGTATATCACACCGGATATCGTAGACTTGTATCGTGAGTTGTGTGAGATTGCGGAGACCGGTGATGACAGCGCGATTATCTCTATGAATATGTTGGAGAAGAAGTATACAGACCTTGTTATCAAGCAGCCAACGAGTGGACAGAAGGTGATCGAGAACAAGTTCTTCCGTCTGTGCGTTCCGAAGGAGAGTACAGCCGTGATCAACGACGAGGGTGGTACGATCAAACTTGCAGATTCCGTTGTAGAATTTGCAGTTGCTGAGATGCCAGTCAGTGCAGATCAGGAGGAAGATTACCTGAAGATTTACAAGCTGATCCTGTCTGAGTACCTGCCGGATGAGAATGCAGAGATTATCATTGCGAACTCCCGTATGATCGGTTCCGGTATGCGTGAGACAAAGAACAACGTACATTCTTACAGTATCCTGTTGATCAGTTCAAAGAACCAGTATCTGTTCAAACTGAGCTCCAGAGATCGTCGTGAGATGATGATGTTCAAGGATAAGGTGCTTGAGATTGCGAAGTCTCTGGTTGAGACTGGCGAGATCTATGTTGCAACCGAGGAAGCAAAGAAGAAGATTGGACTTTCGTTCCTGCTTCAGTCGAACGACAATGGATTCCTTTCAATCGGAAAAGCAGAATAAGTTTAGAGTTTATGAAACGCCATGCGTTTGGGATTCCCAATTGCATGGCGTTTTTTTATGAGCGAATCCCCGCGCATCCTGTTAATTTTGTATCTAGCCATGTGGTCAACTCATATATGATGTATTGAAATTAAGAAGTTCTAAGATGTTCTGATATAGGTAATAAACAGGCGCGCACCCGCCGCCAATTCGCCGTCCATGGCTCAGTGGCGGCTTACCTGAACATCGTGTTCAGGTATTGCTGTGTATCAAACAGAACATCAAGAACTTCTAAATTCCAAACATATTATATATGAGTTGACCGCATGGTTAGATACATTTTATTAAATTGGTGTGCGCGGGTGTTTGCAAGCGAGAAAACCCAAACCGGATGAGTTCTTGTGATGAAGCAGAACGGTTGATTGTGTACCGTGCAGGGTATCAGGCATTTTTGAGCACAAATGTGGTATGCCTGATCTTGTGTATTGTCACATTTATCTTTACATTTTTGTTCAAGACAGATATTATGGGATTTGTATATGTATGTATGATTCTGCTTGTGAACAATGTAAGTTACATGATGCGTGCAGCGAAGCTGGAGCGACGCAGATAGCACTGCAAGCAGGGTAAAATTTGAAGATGGAGGAAACGAATATGGGAATGAATTCAATTGATGCAGAAGATGATCAGTTTGCATATCGGTATGATACGCAGTTGCTGATCGACCGGAGAGATAAGGATTTGGATGAGGATGAAATCGCAGATTATATCACGGATCATATCGAGGGAAACAGCTTGATCGCGGCTGGAGACGAGGATCTGGTGAAGATTCATTTTCATACGAATGCGCCTTGGAAGGTGCTGGAGTATTGCAGCACAGTTGGCGAGATTTATGATATTGTTGTTGAGGATATGATCCGTCAGTCAGCAGGACTGCAGGGATAGAATGCTGATAGGAGAAAACAATGACAGGAAAATTGAAGATATGTAATTTCGGTAAAAATATGCTGCAGATATTTTATGTGACAACATTGTTTGCAGCCATCTATCTGATTCTCGGTTTTTGCGGATTCTATGAGCGATGGTTTGCGAATGGTCCGGCAGGAATTACCGTAGAGAAAAAATATTGGCTGATCCGTCTGTGTATTATATTCTTGGTTGAGATTACAATATTCTGGATTGGAATGATCAGTGTGTATCTGACATCACAGCAGCTGGGAATCCGCTGGCGTGTGTTGGGGCTTATATGCGGCTGGATTCCGATTGCGCATCTGGTGATGTTGCATATCATTATCCGGACGGTAAGACGGGAAGTGAAGTTCGAGAAGCTGCGTGCAAAGCGAAATGCTGCGCGGGCAGACGCGCAGATATGTAAGACAAAGTATCCGATTCTTATGGTGCATGGTGTGTTCTTCCGCGATTTTGAACACTTAAATTACTGGGGCAGAATACCGGCGGAGCTTATGGAAAATGGTGCAAAGATCTATTATGGAAACCATAACAGTGCCGCGGCTGTTCGGGATAGCGCGAAAGAATTAGAGACACGTATCAGACAGATCGTCGAGGAAACCGGATGTGAGAAGGTAAATGTAGTCGCGCACTCCAAGGGCGGACTTGATACGAGAGCGGCAATCGCACTTACTTCCGCAAGAGATTATATTGCGTCACTTACGACAATCAACACGCCACACAGAGGCTGTGAATTTGCTGATTACTTATTAGAGAATATCCCGGAGGCACAGCAAAAGGCGATTGAAAAAGCATACAATGCAGGGGCGGAAAAGCTTGGAGATACGAATCCGGATTTCATGGCAGCCGTCCATGATCTCACCTCTACAAACTGTGCGGAATTTAATGAAGAGGCAAAGGATGCACCGGGGATTTATTACCAGTCTTTTGGCTCGAAATTGAATCGTCCATCATCCGGACGATTCCCGCTCAATCTGTCGTATCTGCTTGTTAAACGGTTTGACGGACCGAATGATGGTCTGGTTGGAGAGAAGTCTTTTGCGTGGGGAGAAGATTACCAGTTCCTGACTGTAAAGGGCAAGCGGGGAATTTCACACGGAGATGTGATCGACTTGAACCGCGAGGATATTCCGGGATTTGATGTACGGGAATTCTATGTGCAACTTGTGTCAAAACTTAAAGAACGAGGATTATAGAAATATAATATTAGAACTTGAAAAAGGGGAACGAGAAATCGTTCCCCTTTACCATTTTCCTGATTAGATTCTGGTTCGATAATTTCTTACCGATCTGCAATCGGTGTATATGCACGGTTTTCCGCGATCGATTTGTAAGCCGGGCGGATGATCTTGTTTACGTTGATGAGCTCCTCGATACGGTGGGCGCTCCAGCCGGCGATACGGGCGACTGCGAACATCGGTGTAAAGAGTTCTTCCGGCAGATCAAGCATGGTGTATACGAAACCGCTGTAGAAATCGACATTCGGGCTTACACCTTTATAGATCTTGCGCTTGTCTGCGATGACTTCCTTCGCAATCTCAGCGACATCCATATAAAGCTTATATTCTTTTTCCTTGTGCTTTTCCTCAGACAGTTTTCCGACAAAGGACTGGAATACATTCGCACGTGGATCGGAGATGGAATATACTGCATGTCCCATTCCGTAGATCAGTCCGGAACGGTCGAAGGCTTTCTTGTCCAGAATATCGCACAGATACTGGCGGATTTCATCTTTATCATCCCAGTCACGGACGTGCTCTTTCAGATCGTCAAACATACGCTTTACCTTGACATTGGCGCCGCCGTGCTTTGGCCCCTTCAAAGAACAGAGAGAGGCGGCAACCGAAGAATAGGTATCCGTACCGGAGGAGGTAACAACGTGTGTTGTAAATGTGGAGTTGTTACCACCGCCATGTTCCGCATGGAGCACAAGCGCTAAGTCGAGCACTTTTGCTTCGGTATCGGTATAAGATTTATCCTGACGCAGGAGGCGCAGAATATTCTCGGCAGTGGAAAGCTCCGGCTTTGGCTTGTGGATATAAAGTCCCTTCCCAAGCTCGTAGTGGCGGTATGCCTGATACGAGTACACGGCAAGCGCCGGGAAATTCGCAATCAGCTCAATGCTCTGACGAAGGACGTTCGGAATGCTGACATCCATGGCGTTTGTATCGTAAGAACTGAGTGTGAGGATATTTTTCGCAAGAGCATTCATGATATCGGGTGTCGGTGTTTTTAATATAATGTCTCTTGCAAAATAATGTGGCAGCTTCCGGTAGGAACCGAGCAGCGTGTTGAAATCTGCAAGCTCTTTTTTGTTCGGCAACTCGCCGAAGAGCAGAAGATAGACAGTTTCTTCAAAACCAAAACGTTTCTCGGAAGTAAAGCCTCTGACCAGATCGTAAATGTTAATTCCACGGTAGTAGAGCTGACCGTCGATTGGTATGGTGACACCATTTACCTCCTCGGAGGAGATGATTGTGGAGATCTCTGTAAGGCCTGTCAGAACTCCTTTGCCGTCTAAATCGCGCAACCCGCGCTTTACCTGATATTTTGTATACAATTCGGGATCAATCACATCGTGGCTTTCACATAATTTTGCCAAACGCTCGAACTCCGGTGTGACTGCTGAAAATTCCTGTTGATTCATATATTCACTTCCTTATCTGATTTGTTAATGATGCATTGCAGACGCTGAAACCAGCAAATGTAACAATGCAATAAGTACATGCTGATAGACAATGACACAGTCTGATAATTGCACATATATGATATATGCGAATTTTATGCTATATGTTTATCGCGGTTTGCGATAACTTATATACTAGCATACTATAATTTCAATATTTTGGCAAACCATTTCCCGTGAACAAATTGTGAAATTTATACAAAAAATGTAAATTGAATATAAAATATACGAAAAAAACAGCATAATTGAATGCATACCGAATGGTAAAATAGGGGATTTTATAGGTTTTTAATGAAAAATTTCAGAAATTCCGGAAAAGTTATTGAAAATTTTTATTAGGTATATTAGAATAACAAAGATACTGAATGTATTTAATTTCGAATGTATATGTTATTTTAGGAGGATAATTATGGAAGCAAGTGATTTCAGAAATGGTGTGACTTTTGTATGTGATGGTCAGCCTTGTCAGGTAATAGAGTTTCAGCATGTAAAGCCAGGTAAGGGGGCTGCATTCGTTCGTACAAAGTATAAGAATATTATCACAGGTGCAATCAGAGAGACAAGTTTCAACCCTACAGCAAAGTTCGATTCTGCATATATCGAGCGTAAGGATATGGACTACTCTTACAGAGATGGTAACCTGTATTACTTCATGGATCAGGAGACATTCGAGATGATTCCTGTTGATGAGAGCGTAGTTGGTGACGCTATGAAGTTTGTTAAGGAAGGCATGACATGTAAGATTTCTATCTACGAAGGAAATGTATTCGCAGTAGAAGGCCCGGATTTCGTAGAGCTTGAGATTACAGAGTGTGAACCGGGTGTTGCAGGAAATACAGCTACAAACGCTACAAAGCCATGTACAGTTGAGACAGGTGCAACATTGAATGTTCCTCTGTTTATCAACCAGGGTGAGATTATCAAGATCGATACACGTACAGGAAAGTATCTTTCAAGAGCAAAGTAATTTAAAAATTACGAATTGAATCAGAATGATCAAAGGCACGTTCCGTTTCGGAGCGTGCTTTTTTGTGTAATATGCCGCCATGCAGAAATTGTGCGATCTGCAATCTGGATAAAATCAAAAATTTACAATCATATATTTCCGCATCCCGCATATATATATGGTAGGGGTGAATGCTGTGAAAAATGAAATCTTGAAATTACTCCCCCCTTGTATTCGGTACATAATCAATCAGATTGACATAGATTATAACTCCCTGATAGAGCTTCGGTTCCGGATCTGCGAGCCGTTGATACTGGTCTTTACGCAGGGGGAATACTTTGTGCAGAATTGTGGGGGACTGACACTCGATCGGAAAAAAGCGTATCGCGTGACCGCGGATGATATCCGGGGGATTATTGATGCTGTCACGGATTATTCGTTATATGCGTATGAAGATGAAGTGAGACAGGGGTTTGTGACGGTTTGTGGCGGGCATCGCGTCGGCGTTGCCGGTCAGGTTGTATTGGAGCATGGGAGAGTAAGAAACGTGAAGCATATATCGTTTATTAATATTCGGGTATCCCATCAGATCAAGGGCTGTGCGACTTGCCTGCTGCCATATGTGATCAAGGATGGCAGGTTGTTGCACACACTGATCATATCGCCGCCGGGATGTGGAAAGACGACAATCTTGCGGGATCTGGTGCGGCTGATATCGGATGGAAACAGTTATTGCAGAGGGATGAATGTTGGCGTGGTGGATGAGCGTTCGGAGCTTGCCGCCTGCTACATGGGAATTCCGCAGAATGATGTCGGACTCCGCACGGATATCTTAGATGGGTGTCCCAAGGCGGAAGGGATGTTGATGCTGCTTCGGTCGATGAGTCCGAAGGTGATTGCGGTGGATGAGATCGGAAGCCGGGAGGATATCGATGCAATCTCGTATGTTATCAATTGTGGCTGTGGGATTCTGGCGACAATCCATGGCGACTCGATCGACGATATCCGCACGCGTCCGGTGCTTCGGAAGCTGGTCGAGGAGAAGGTGTTTGAACGTTACATCGTACTTGGACGGAGCGCAGGGATCGGAACGGTTGAATCGATCTTTGACGAGAGGGGTAATGAGTTATACATTGGTTCACTGTCGGTTGCAAATTGATCGGAATCATCTGTGTGCTTGGCGGCTGCGTGGCTATGGGGATTCTTCGCGCGATGGCAATCCGCCGTCGCGTGAAGGAAATGCAGGAATATGCACGTGTGCTTTCCGTTGCCACGGCGGAGCTTCGGTATCGGAGAGATATTCTGGCACAGGTATTTGTCCGTGTTGCAAAAAAATGCCGCCAGCCATATGCCGTGTGGCTGTCAGAGCTTTCACAGGCACTCATGGAGGCGCAGCAGAGACAGGCATATTCTTATACGGAAGTGGCTGCCGATTTTGATCAGATCTGGAGGAAGCATGCAGACAGGCTGTACGAAAGTTCCGGTCTAAAACAAGAGGATATGGAATATATATATAACCTGGGACAGACTATCGGATATCTGGATGTACAGGCACAGGAGGAAGGACTGGCGTTGCTGCAGGCAGATCTGGGACGGCATATTCGGGAGTTGGAGGCAGAGGCAAAAGATCGTATGCGATTGTCGCTTGTGGTGGGAAGTGTCGCAGGTGTGTTATTGATTATAATCTTGATTTAGCAGATGCAGGGGAATGGAAATGACGATTCAGTTGATTTTTAAAATTGCAGCCGTTGGAATTGTCGTGGCACTCATCAATCAGGTATTGAAGCATTCTGGCAGGGACGATCAGGCATATCTGGTGAGCCTTGCAGGTCTGATTATCGTACTGACGTGGATTATTCCCTATGTCAATCAGCTGTTTCAGGACATCAACACATTGTTTGGATTTTAAGGGGGCAGAGTATGAATCTGGGAGTGACGATGGTATTTGCAATCGTGGCGGTAATCTTGGCGTTGTCCTTGAAATCTAAAAATCCAGAGTACAGCACATTTATCAGTGTGGCGGTGTGCCTTGTGCTGTTATTTATCTGCGTGTCGCGGATGCGTGTGATGCTTTCAGGTATTGAAGTCTTGACGGACAAGATCCGGATGGACAGTACCTATCTGGTGATCCTGGTCAAGCTGATCGGGATCGCCTATATCTGTGAGTTTGCGGCGAGTATCAGCAAGGATGCCGGATACAGTGCGGTTGCATCCCAGATTGAGCTGCTTGGAAAGCTTACGATGCTGGTTGTGTCGCTTCCGGTTTTTATGCAGGTTGTGCAGACGGTATTGTCGTTGATCGATTGATGGAGGAACCTGCCAAATGAGCCTGCGGACTACACATACAACTACATATTTCACTTGCAGATGGCTGGTAGTGGTACTGGCCATTTTCTTTTTTGCGGATATCCATGTACTGCCTGCGCGGGCGCAGGAACTGCCAGAAGCCACGACAGGAACCACGCAGGAGCTGGATGGACAGGCAACTACGATAGAAGCCACACAAGAGCAGAGTGGACAGGTAGCCACGACAGAAACAACACAGGAATCATACAATTCTCAGACAATAACAGAATTAGGACAGCAGACGAATGTGATTTATGACTCCATCTTCGATGAACTGAATCTGGATGAGGTGGAGCGTGCGTTGCAGCAACAGGGCATTCAGACGGCTATGCCAATTACGGAGATGGTAAAAAAACAGGTGAAGGGTGACAATAAGTCGGTGTTATCGGCATTGCTTGCGACAATCAGCAGCGTTTTTTTCGGCGAGCTGTCGCAGAACAAAGGGCTGCTCTTAGAGTTGGTCGGTATCGTCCTGATCGGAAGCATCTTTGTGAATCTGTCGAACTCCTTTGCAGGAGGATTTATCAGTGAAAATGGATTCTATATTACTTATATGCTGATGACATCGCTGTTGCTGACGTCCTTTTCGATGGCGTATTCGATTACACTTGCGGCACTCGACAAGGTGCTCGTTGCAGTACGGCTGTTAGTTCCGGCGTTTCTGCTTGTGTTGCAGTTTATCGGACATGCTACGACGGCAGGCGGCACATACAATCTCGTTTTGGTCGGAATCTGGCTGATACAGGCGGTGATTATCCGGCTGGTGCTGCCGCTCATTGAATTCTATGTGATCGTGGCACTTGTGAACAACCTGCAAAAAGAGGACAGCTTCTCGAAACTGTGTGAGCTTGTGCAGAGCCTGATCAAATGGATTTTGCGGACGATCATCGTCGTGGTGATCGGATTAAATGTGATCAAGGGCTTGCTGGAGCCGCAGATGGACATCCTTGGGAAAACGGCGGTGAACCGGGCATTAACTGCGATTCCGGGAAGCGTCGTATCGGTGCTTGCAGGCACCTATCTTGCGTGTGGCATGATCGTAAAAAATAGTATCGGTATCACAGGTATCCTGATTCTGTCCGGCATCTGTCTGATTCCGATCATCAAGCTTTTCTTGCTGATGTTTACGGTGCGGATCACAACCGCGCTGATTCAGCCGATGGGCGATAAGCGGTATGTGGATGGCACGACGGCGCTGGCAAATGGAATCGGCATGCTGATGCAGGCGCTGGCAAGTGCACTCGTTTTATTTATCATAACTCTCGCGATCATGTCAGGGGCAACGAATGGAACAGGAGGGTAGCTATGCTGTTTGGCTGGATGAAAAGTCTGATCTTTTATCTATTGCTCGCAACGATTGTGACGCATATGGCGCCGTCCAATCAATATAAGCAATATATCCGGTATTTCATCGGACTGGTCGTGATTGTGCTGCTTGCAAGTCCGCTCAAATTCCTGTTTGAATTTGGAAGCGGAGATCTGCAGGAATTGTTGCAGGAGATCGAGCATGTGGAAGGACAGGAGTCCGTCGCAGGAGTCGGCGGAAGCATCACGGATTATTATGGTATGGGCATCCGGGAGGGACTCAAAAAAGAACTTCAAGGTTATCCGGTTGAGGATGTTGCGATCATAACGGATGCCGGTGGAGAGCTATTGCAATGCACGATTTACATAAGTGAGGCAAAGGCAACAGAAGAGATGGAAAAAGAAATAAAAAAATACATTTCGGATGTCTATAATCTGGAGGATGCTCGTATATATGTAGTAAGACGGTGAGAATATGGAGTGGAAATTTAAGAAAAATGAAAAATGGAACAAGGTAATTCTGGTTGTACTGTGCGGGATTTTACTGCTTGTGATCGTGATGCCGCAGAAGACGGTGCAGACCGCGGTGGGGCAGACCGGATCTTCGTCTGACACAACCGCTTCCTATGAGGTGCGTCTGCGGGAGCTGCTTGCGGATACCTACGGTGCGGACATGGTTGACGTATTGATCTATGCAGGGGATCGCACACAGACGTATTATGGATCTGACGGCACAGAGACGATCACGGGCGTGTTGATCACAATTAAAAAGGAAGCGGTCACAGGTACCACGATTGCAGATATTACCTTGGCGGTATGCGCGCTTTTTGATCTGCCGGCACATAAGGTGGCGGTTTTGGTAAAAAATTAGGGAGGTTTTTATGAAGAAAAAAACCATGAAACGAAACCAGATTATTATCGGGGCACTTACCGTGTTGCTTGGTGTGGCAGGCTACATAAATTTCTCCGGCAATAAACTGGATCTGGCACCGGGCGAGCTGGAACCGACTGAATCTGCCTTTGCAGAGGAGCAGACGGAGACAGATGCAAAACCAGCGGAGATTGTGTCCGGCGAGCTGACGGTCTCTGATGTTCCGGAGGATGAGTATATCGAGCTGAACTCGGAGGAGGAAAAAATCGGGGAAGCAGTGCTGACCTCAGCAAATGCGGCAAATAATTTCGTGTCAATCAAATTAAACCGGGAGCAGAGCCGCAGTCAGAACAAGGAGACATTGCTGGAGATCATCAACGGGGATGGCATGGATGCACAGGCGGTACAGGCAGCCACCGATGCATATGTGAAGCTGACTGAGGATGCGGAGAAAGAACAGGAAGCAGAGTCAATCCTTGCGGCAAAGGGCTTCGGAGAAGCGATCGTGTCGATTGGCGATTCTGGCGTGGATGTTATCTTAAATTGTACCGATCTGCCGGATGAAAAACGGGCACAGGTCGAGGATGTTGTAACAAGAAAGACCGGATGTACGGTGGACGCAATCGTCATCACACTGGCACAGTAATAAAATTGTAGAAATCAGCAGAAAGCCTTGCACAGTTGCAAGGCTTTTTAGTTGCATAATATGCATAAATTGGGTATAATATTTTACATATGCAATGAAATAAAGTAGGAAGGATAAGATAAGGAGGCAATTATGAGCGATATGATAAATGAAGAAGAAAAAATTGGTAAAATCAGTATAGCAGACGGCGTGGTGGCATCCATCGCCGGGATTGCAGCCATCGAGGTAGAAGGTGTTTCCAAGCTGACTGGAAATATCTCGAAGGAGCTTGTTGCAAAGCTTGGTAAGAAGAATCTTGCCAATGGTGTGAAGGTAGAGATCACAGATGGAAATGTAGTCGTAGATGTTTCATTGGAAGTTGAATATGGTACAAGCATCAAGAAAGTATCCGAGGGCGTGCAGGAGAAGGTAAAGCAGGCAATCGAGAATATGACCGGACTGCATGTGCGCGTGGTAAATGTTGTCGTATCCGGCATCAAGATGAATAAAGAGTAAGGCGGTTAATTATGACAAGACGAAGCATACGAGAAAATATTTTTCTGATCGTATTTAAGGCAGAATTCAACAATCAGGAAGAGATGGAAGAACAGATCCGTTATTCAATCAGTAAGATCGAAGAACCGGAAGAAGATCCGGAGGATGTTGCGATAACAGAAACGGGAAAGGTAAAAGAGGAGGATCTTGCCTACATTGCAGACAAGTCCCACAAGATTCTTTCCATGCTTCCGGCACTCGATGAGAAGATCAGTGAGATCTCTGATGGCTGGCAGATCGGCAGACTGGGCAAGCCGGAACTTGCAATCCTGCGTCTGGCACTCTATGAGATGCTCTATGATGAGGAAGTTCCATTCCGCGTAGCGATCAATGAGGCGGTAGAACTGGCAAAGAAATACTGTAATCCAGATGCAAGCGGATTTATCAACGCAGTATTGGCGAAGGTTGAGGAACCATGAGAGTAGAAAATGGAAAGAAAGTATTTTCTGTCCGGGAAGTCAATTCGTATATTGGCAATATAATAAAAAATGATTATCTGTTAAAAAACATCTGTTTTGAAGGGGAAGTGTCAAGCTTCAGCAAAGGTCCGACCGGGCATCTGTATATCACACTCAAGGATTGTACAGCTCCGGGCGATCTGCCAGAGGGCGCGCCGTACAACGGAATCCTGCGTGTGAATGTGTGGAAAAGTGTCGCGGCAAAGCTCAATCTGACGACGGTCAAGCAGGGCGATATACTGATTGTGAAGGGAAGCTGCTCTATCTATGATGCGAAAAGTGAGTACAGTGTGAATGCCGTGTCTGTACAGCGGCGTGAAGAGCGTGGCTGGCATGGCGAAGCTTATGCAGAGCTGAAACGCAGACTGGGACAGGAAGGTATCTTCGATACGGCGATCAAGAAGCCGATTCCGAAATATCCAAGGGCAGTCGGCGTCGTGATCTCCATAGGTACGAATGCGTATAAGGATATTATGAGCGTATCACATCGGCGGAATCCCTATGTGCAGATGATCGTCTGTGATGCGCGGGCGCAGGGCGAAAATGCGCGCGAGCTGATCGTGCAGGGTATCCGCAGACTCGACAGAATGGGCGTGGATACGATTATCATTGGACGAGGCGGTGGATCGAGGGAAGATCTGGAGGTCTTTGACGATGAGGCAGTTGTCCGTGCAATCTATGAGGCGAAGACGCCGATCATATCTGGAACTGGACATGAGGGTGATACATCGCTGGCAGATGATGCGGCAGATCTGCGTGTCGAGACGCCGACGGCAGCAGCAACTGCAGCCGTTCCACTGATCGACGATATTTTACGAACAATCGAGCTTCGGCTGCGGACAATGAATTATCACGTGGCAAATAAGAAACAGAATTATCAGGCACGTCTGGATTCCTGTGAGCGGGAATTACGGCTCCGGATGCAGGGACGTCTGCAGGAGAAAGAGACAAAGCTGCAGATGTATATGCAGCAACTGGCAGCACTGAATCCGAGAGCAAAACTCGAAAAGCAGCAGGAGAAGCTGAAGCAAAGCAGAGAACGACTTGAAAACCGGATCCAGCTTAAGTTTAAAGAATATGAACATCAACTGCATCTGTTGTTAACAAGACTGCATGGCAACGCACCGACAGCCAAGCTGGTAGGTGGGTTCGGATATCTTGAATCAGAGGGAAAGCCTGTAATGTCAGCGGGACAGATGCAGGCAGGCGATCCGCTTCATGTTACTCTGCATGATGGCAGAATCCATGCGACGGTCGTTTCTGTGGAAGCAGATACAAATGGTGTACAAGGAGAATAAAACAACATGGCAGAAAAAAAGAAGGAATTAAACATAGAGGAAGCATTTGCCAGATTGGAAGAGATCAACAAGCTTCTGGAAAATCCCGATACAAATCTGAAAGACTCCATGACGTTATATGCAGAGGGCGTGGAGCTTGCGAATGCCTGTAAGGAAGAACTTGCAGGTGTGGAAAAGGAGATAAAGATATTAGATGAAGTATGATGCCAAGGCAATTGAAGAGATGATAGAGGCGTATCTGCCGGAGGAGACCGGACATCAGAAAACTGTGCTGGCTGCGATGAATTATGCGGTAAAAGCAGGCGGCAAACGGCTGCGTCCGATGATGCTCCGTCTGTGTTATGAGATGTTTGCAAAGGAACCGCAGGAGGCACTGGTGCGCCCATTTATGGCGGCAATGGAGATGATCCATACATATTCCCTTGTGCATGATGATCTTCCGGCGATGGACAACGACGCGCTACGCCGGGGACTTCCGACCGTGCATGTCAAGTTTGGTGAGGATATGGCGATTTTAGCCGGAGATGCATTGTTAAACTTTGCATTTGAAACGGCGTGTCAGGGATTTGCGGTGAAGCCGGGCGATGCCAATGTGGAGAAGGCATTTGCGGTGCTTGCAAAAAAAGCTGGTATCTATGGCATGGTTGGCGGACAGGTGCTCGATGTGGAGCGTGCCGGACTTCCGATGGATGAAGATCAGCTTGCGTTTATCTATGAGAATAAGACAGGCGCGTTGATCGCGGCGGCATGTATGTGTGGTGCATATCTTGCTGGTGCAGATGATGCGGTTGTTGCACAGTTAGATGAGGCTGCCTATGCAGTCGGGTTTGCGTTTCAGGTGCAGGATGATATCTTAGATCTGGTCGGGGACGAGCAGTTGCTTGGCAAACCATTACATTCGGATGATAAAAACCATAAGGTGACCTATGTGACATTGCACGGAATGGATGCTGCAAAGCAGTACGTGGAAGAAATGTCCGAGAAAGCGATCCGTATATTGGAGAATATAAAAGCGTGGGATGAGGGGGCAAAAGCGGATATGATCGCGCTTGTAAAAAGCTTGATCAACCGGGACCATTAACCTGATCGCATAAGCATATTTATGACAGGTAAAGGCAAATGCATATGTTAGAGAAGATAACAAAAGAAAACGATATTAAGCAGATAGAAAGACAGGATTATCCGGCACTGGCAGCAGAGATCCGGGATTTTCTGATTGAGAAAGTAAGTATACATGGTGGGCATCTGGCGTCCAATCTTGGTACGGTGGAGCTTACGATGGCACTGCATGCAGTGATGAATTTCCCAGAAGATAAGCTAATCTTTGATGTCGGACATCAATCCTATACACATAAGATCCTGACCGGAAGAAAGGATGCGTTTGAGACACTGCGGCAGTACGATGGCTTAAGCGGGTTCCCAAAACGCAACGAGAGTCCGTGCGATGCGTTCGACACCGGACACAGTTCGACTGGTATCTCAGCGGCGATGGGGTATTCAATCGCCAGAGATCTGCGCGGCGGGGATGAGAAGGTCGCCGTTGTGATTGGTGACGGATCTCTGACCGGAGGTATGGCGTATGAAGCGTTAAACGGGCTTGCGCAGTTGAAAACCGGGTGTGTCGTTGTCATTAACGACAACAATATGTCGATCGGTAAAAACGTCGGCGGTCTGTCCAAGTATCTGAATGAAATCCGGCTTGGAAATGCGTACAATGAGTTAAAAACCGGTGTGGAAAGCAGTCTGATGGGGTCAAAAACCGGAAAGAAGATTGCGAAGGTACTGAAGCGCTCGAAGGATAATATCAAACAGTTTTTTGTGCCGGGCATGTTTTTCGAGGAGCTTGGAATCACGTATGTCGGACCAATTGACGGACATGATATCAATCAGATGATCACGACATTTCAGCATGCATTCCGGCTGGATAAACCGATTATTATTCATGTGAAGACGAAAAAAGGAAAAGGCTATGGCTATGCGGAGCGGCACCCGGATTATTTCCATGGGATTGCGCCGTTTGACCGGATATCCGGTAAGGTGCTTGCCGCGAAAAAGGCAAGCTGTTACACCGATATTTTTGCGAAGAAGATGGTGAAGCTTGGAGAGGCACATGAGGATGTTGTAGCGATCACGGCTGCGATGGCACAGGGAACTGGACTGGTACGATTTGAAGAGGCGTACCCAAAGCGGTTTTTCGATGTGGGAATTGCAGAACAGCATGCGGTGACTTTTGCTGCTGGTATGGCTGCCGCAGGTATGGTGCCTGTCGTGGCAATCTATTCTTCGTTCCTGCAGCGTTCGTATGACCAGATTCTACATGATGTGTGCTTGCAGAAGCTGCATGTGATTTTGGCGATTGACCGTGCCGGTCTTGTCGGACAGGATGGAGAGACGCACCAGGGTATCTATGATCTGGCGTATCTGTCGCATATGCCGCATATGATCGTACTGGCTCCGAAGAACCGGTATGAGTTGGAGGCAATGCTTGATTATGCCTATGCATATGATGGACCGATTGCAATCCGGTATCCAAGAGGCAGTGCGTATAAGGGACATGCGGATATTCAGATGCCGATTGTCTATGGAAAGAGCGAAGTGATACAGGAGGCATCTGGCGTGGTAGTGTTCTCCTGTGGACATATGATGGAGGAAGCAGACCGCCTTGTGGAACGGTTAGAGGCGAAGCAGATTCCTGTGACACTGGTCAATGTGCGGTTCCAGTCGATGCTTGATACGGAGCTTTTAGACCGGCTGATGAAGACGCATACCGTCTTTGTAACATTGGAGGATACGATCATGCAGGGCGGATATGGCGAGAAGCTGCATGCGTATCTGGCAGAGAAAAACAGTCCGGAACAGTATACATTTATCAGCGGAGCGATTCCACTTCCGAGTGTGCCACAGGGAACAATTCCGGAGTTAAGGCACCATATGCAGATTGATGCAGAGGGAATGGCAGAAAAGATTGTACCGTGTTATAAGAAACATTTGAAATAGAAATAATATAGAGGAAGAACGATGGAGAAGCAGAAGAAACAGCGGCTGGATGTATTGCTTGTGGAGAAAGGACTGGCGCCTTCGAGAGAGAAAGCAAAAGCAATCATCATGGCGGGAATTGTATATGTAGATGGAAACAAAGAAGATAAGGCTGGGACGACATTTCCAGAGAACGCGGTGATCGAGGTAAAGGGGAAAACTCTGCCGTATGTGAGCCGCGGCGGTCTGAAGCTGGAAAAGGCAATGCAGAAATTCCCGATCACACTGTCTGGCAAAGTCTGCATGGATGTCGGTTCTTCGACCGGCGGATTTACAGATTGTATGTTGCAAAACGGAGCGACAAAAGTCTACGCAATCGATGTCGGACATGGACAGCTTGCGTGGAAACTTCGCAATGACGAGCGGGTAGTCTGCATGGAAAAGACGAATATCCGTTATGTTGTGCCGGAGGATATTGACGAGCTGGCAGCATTTTCTTCGATTGATGTATCGTTTATCTCGTTGACGAAGGTTTTGCTTCCGGTGAAGAATCTTCTGACGGAGGATGGACAGGTGGTCTGTCTGATCAAGCCGCAGTTTGAAGCCGGACGGGAAAAGGTAGGAAAAAAGGGCGTTGTGCGTGACCGCGCTGTCCATGAAGAGGTGATCCGCATGGTGATGGACTATGCCTCTTCGATTGATTTTTATCCGCTGGCACTGGATTTTTCTCCGGTGAAGGGACCAGAGGGAAATATTGAGTATTTATTATTCTTATCCAAGAATAAACAAGATCAGGAAATCGTGGATACTTCATCCATTGATATAAAAGCAGTTGTTACAGCTTCACATGATACGTTAGATAAGGAACCGTGTAATGAATAAGTTTTTAATCGTCGCAAATACTGACAAAGACATCAATTTAAAACTTTCGCAGGATATCGTTGCGTACATCAGGGAAAAAGGTGCGCAGGCGGTTGTGGTGAGCGATGAGCAGCACTACAATGGCACGACGATCAAGCCCGAATACATGGAAGGCGTAGAGGCTGTGATTGTGCTTGGCGGGGATGGAACGATGCTCCGTGCAGCACACAGCATTGGAACCTATGATGTTCCACTTATGGGCGTCAATCTCGGAACGCTTGGTTTTTTAACTGAGGTGGAAGAGTCAAACGCATATAAAGCAATCGACCGTCTGTTGGCGGACGATTACAGCATAGAAAAACGGATGATGATTGAGGGACGCAAGGGAGAGACATCCTTTTCCTGCCTGAACGATGTGGTGATCACACGTGCAGGATTTTCCCGGATCATAGGTCTGAATATCTATGTAAATGAGCAGTTGTTAGACACGTATGAGGCAGATGGTGTGATTGTGGCGACGCCGACTGGTTCGACCGGATATAATTTGTCCGCCGGTGGACCGATCATCAGCCCGAAATCCAAGGCAGTCGTTGTGACACCGATTTCTCCGCATTCGCTTACCTCCAAGAGCGTCGCGTCGTGTTTGACAGTGCAGACCGTATACGGATCGAGGTTGTCAAGAAACGGAGAACACAGGAGACAGAAGCAATCGTTTCCTTTGACGGAGCAGACAATATCGAATTATCTGCGGGTGAGAGCGTGGAAGTGACCTGCTCGAAGCGTGAGATCCGATTGATAAAAATGTATGATGTCAGCTTTTATAGTGTACTTCGGGAAAAAATAGGAGGCGCTTAACATGAGTAAGCAGAGACGCCAGCAGGCATTGCTGGAATTGATATCGGAATATGAGATAGACACGCAGGAAGAGCTTACCAGACGTTTACAGGCACTTGGATTTGAGACAACACAGGCAACTGTATCGAGAGATATACGGGAGTTGAAACTGGAAAAAGTTTCCTACGGAAGTGGGAAGCATCGTTACGCTGCAAGTCTGGAACCTGATACCGGAACACATGCATCCTATCAGCATGTGATGGCATCGTGTATTCTTTCGATTGAAGCCGCACAGAATATTATTGTAGTCAAAACTGTATCTGGTATGGCGATGGCGGTTGGTGCTGCAATCGACAATCTGTCGGTGGAAGGTATTATGGGATGTATTGCAGGCGATGATACGCTGTTTCTGGCGATCAAAGATGGGCAGCAGGCAGAACATATAATTGGAGAGATAAAAAAATGTTGTTGACAATGCACATAAAAAATATAGCGCTGATCGAGGAGATTGACATTGATTTCCACGAGCAGCTGAATATTCTGACCGGAGAGACGGGTGCTGGTAAATCTATTATCATTGGATCTCTGGGAATCTGTCTGGGCGGTAAATTCCCGAAAGAACTGTTGCGGGATGACACAAAGGATGGACTGGTCGAGCTTGTATTTTCGGTTGACCAGCCAGCAATTGTGGAAGCGCTTGAGAAGCTGGAGGTGACACCGGATGAGGACGGTACTTTGCTGATATCCCGGCGGTTATCGCCGAATGGCAGAACCGTCAACCGGGTAAATGATACGACGGTGACGATCACGCGGTTAAAAGAAATCGCATCGCTTCTGATCGATCTGCATGCACAGCATGAGCAGCAGACACTGTTAAAGCCAGCAAAGCATCTGGAGATACTCGATCGTTTTGGCGGGGAGGATATCCAGAAGTTGAAAAAACAGGTGCAGGAAGATTATCATATCTACCGGGAACTTGTAGAAGAAAAGAAAAAAGGCAGCATGGACGAGGCAGAGAAAAACAAACGCATGGATTTCCTGCAGTATCAGATTAAGGAAATCAAAGATGCGAAGCTGGTCGATGGCGAGGATGTCCAGTTGGAACGGCAGTACAAGAAGGCGGTCAATGCAAAGGAAATCCTGCAATATGCAAACGACATCTATGCACTGACCGGATATGGAGCTACTTCTGCGGGAGAACAGCTAGGACGTGCGATCAAGGATATGCGCAGACTCACGGAACTGGACGAGGAGCTTGCCGATGCGGCTGGTATCTTAGAGGATGCCGATGGTCTGCTGTCAGACTTTAATCGTGAGATCAGTGAGTATATGAAGGATATGGAGTTTGATGAAGGACAATTTCGTGAGATGGAAAGTCGTCTGGATCAGATCAATTCCTTAAAGGCAAAATACGGAAATTCCATTTCCCGGATTTTGGAAAGCCTTGCAGCTTTCGAGAAAGAATATGATGCTCTTTCCGGCTATGAGGAGCATATGCAGGAGATTGAGGCACAATGGAAGAAACAGACGGCGAAGCTTGAAGAGAGCTGCCGGGTATTATCCGAGCACAGGCGGGCACTTTCGGAAAAGCTTTGTAAGAAGATCCGGGAGTCCTTGGAGGATATGAACTTTAATATGGTCCGGTTTGAGATGCGGTTTGAGACATCCCCGAATTATTCTGCAAATGGCTACGATGATGCGTGCTTCTATATCTCGACGAATGTCGGTGAAGCGATGCGTCCGCTGCATGAGGTTGCATCCGGTGGTGAACTGTCGCGAATCATGCTGGCAATGAAATCCTGTCTTGCAAATCAGGACGACACACCGACACTTGTCTTTGATGAGATCGATGTCGGTATCAGTGGCAGAACCGCACAGAAGGTGGCAGAGAAGATGTCGATCCTGTCACGGCAGCATCAGGTTATCTGTATCACGCATCTTTCCCAGATCGCAGCGATGGCAGATGCACATTATTTGATTGAAAAAAATGTGGAAAATGAGAAAACAATTTCCAGCATCCGGTTACTTTCAAAGGAAGAGGAAATTGAAGAACTGGCAAGACTCATCGGTGGTGCAAAAATCACGGAGACGACGATTCACACTGTGACCGAGATGAAAGGATTGGCAGAACAGGCAAAAATAAACTGAATTACATAGAATGAAATATTCGATACTAAGAGTACATGGAGGAATCTATGTACTCTTTTTTATAGCACAAATTATATGAAATAAAGCGATTTGAAATAAAGAAATGAAATCAGGAGAGGAGGAAACGATGTGAGAAAGTATCGAATCTTTTTAGTTGTACTGTTGCTGATAGTGCTTGGCATCTTAGGGTATCATAACCGGGAGTTCCTGTTCGCAAAGGGAGGAGATACAGATGTGGAGACGCAGGCGGATTCACTGCCGGTTGTATCAAGTGAAGGGGAGACCGAATGCATGGTCTGTCCGTCAGGAGAACCAGTTGGAATCTATGTGAAAACAAAAGGTGTAATGGTGATCGGCGTCAATTCGGTTGTGGACGAACAGGGAATCACATGCAATCCATGTGAGAATCTGTTGTCGCCGGGCGATTATGTAATGCGTATCAATGGACAGAGTGTGGACGATAAAAAATCAATGCTGGAATTGGTACAGCAAAGCGAAGGACACGAATTGCTGCTTCGTGTCTGCCGGGAAAATGAGTACCGGACGGTGCGTGTAACACCGGTAAAGAAAAAGGATGGCAGCTATGCGCTTGGACTCTGGGTAAAGGATGATATTTCCGGAATCGGAACAATCACCTATACAGATGGAGAACGGTTTGCTGCACTTGGACACAGCATCAACGACAACGACACAGGAATTATGTTCCGCGTGTCCGATGGCGCGGTGTATGAGACGACGATCGTGCGCATCAAAAAGCCGGAAGCGGATAAGCCGGGACGACTGGAGGGCATCATCAATTATACCGGACGGTATGTGATCGGGCGCGTGGAGGAAAATAGTGCCTTTGGTATTCACGGATACTTGACAAAACGACAGCAAAAGACACATACGCAGGACATCCAGGTGGCAGTTGGACGAAAATCAGAGGTGCATGTCGGAACCGCGTATCTGCTTTCGTCGGTATCCGGGGAGTCGAAACAATACGAAATCGAGATTGTGTCAGTCGATTCTGACAATGAGAACGGACGGTGTATGGAATTTAAGGTAACCGATTCGACATTGCTTTCTCTGACCGGCGGAATTGTGCAGGGAATGAGCGGCACACCAATCCTGCAGGATGGCAGGCTGATCGGGGCAGTGACACATGTATTTGTCAACGATTCGACACGAGGCTACGGCATTTTCATCGAAGAAATGATGCAGTAAAAAATGGGAAAAATTGACCGAAAATGCTGTCAATATTTACTGTCGCAACTTGCGTTTTATTATGTATTGCCCTCGCAAAATAATGAAACTATAATGTCTTTGATATCAAGATTAGAGGGGGATAGTTTTATGAAGACAAAAGTGCTTATCATAAAACATGATACAAAGGCAGCGACGGAATTAAGACAGCAGCTTGCAAAGAATAAGGATATTTGCGTGTGCGATATTATTTCAGACGGCGGAAACGCAGTTTCGGCAATTCGCGCACAAAATCCAAATGTCATTTTGCTGGATTTCCTGTTGCCGAATCTGGATGGACTGGCAGTGATGGAAGAGGTCAACGGATGGGGAACCCGTGGATACCGCTTCCTGTTGCAGGGGAATGCCAGCCAGATTCGATTTGCACAAAATACATGCCGGGGAAATGTTGATCATATTTTCGTCCGTTTTATCGATGAAGAATATAATGATCTTGATCTGGAAAAGGAAATCCTGACCTTAGCGCGTGGCAAACAGACGGGGATGAGTGTCTGCCAGCCGGAGGATGCAGGAGAAGAACTGCAGACAAAGCTCGAAGTAAAGGTTACGGAAATCATTCATGAGGTAGGCGTGCCAGCACATATCAAGGGATACCAGTATCTGCGCAGCTCTATCCTGATGGCAGTACAGGATATGGATATCCTCGATTCCATCACGAAGCAGCTCTATCCTTCGATTGCAAAGGCATACGCAACGACACCATCCCGTGTGGAACGTGCCATCCGGCATGCCATTGAGGTGGCATGGAGCAGAGGCAATTCCGACACGATGCATGAGCTATTTGGATATACATTGCAGCAGGGAAAGCTGAAGCCGACGAACTCGGAATTTATAGCACTTATCGCCGACAAAATACGACTCGAATCGAAGATGAAAAGCGCGTAGACAAAATTATCCACAAAAAGAAAATTTCTGTGGAAATGCGCTTGACAATGGTATTTTGAAATTATATCATCTTCCTATGGTTAATTTTGATTGATAGGAGGTTGGTTCCAAGAAGGGGAGGATAATATGAATACGGAGAGAATCAGGGTGATGATTGCGGACGCCGGGTATGAGATGCTTGGCCGGCAGTTAGAAGCCTATAATGGGGAGAGATTCGATATCGTTTGCTGTACAGCGGATGGAAATGAGGTGTATGATCAGGTGCTGCAGGCACAGCCGGATGTGTTGCTGATGGATGTGTTCATTACCAACGTAGACGGACTGGAAGTATTAGAGCAGCTGCGGGAGAATCCGTCATTGACGGAGCTGAAGATTATTTTTCTGTCGACCGTGGGATCGAGCCGGATCATCAATATGGCATTTAATCTGGGTGCCGATTATTATATGATGAAGCCTTGTAATCCGAAGGTACTGGCAAAACGAATTATACAGATTGCAGACTTTGCAAAGGTTGGGGAGCCGATGGAAGGATGCGAAGATGAGGATACCAAACTGCCAGCCAACAATGTGTATGACTATGGTATGCATACGATGGAGAACGACGTAACGGAGATCATCCGTGAGATCGGTATTCCGGCGCATATCAAAGGATATCAGTACATACGTGAGGGCATCATGATGGCAGTCAATGATATGAATATGCTCAATTATATAACGAAGCTGTTGTATCCAAGTATAGCGAAAAAATACAAGACGACGTCCAGCAGTGTGGAGCGTGCCATCCGTCATGCGATTGAAGTGGCATGGGGAAGAGGCAAGATCGAAGTCATCGAGGATATGTTTGGCTATACGGTGAGTGCAGGAAAAGGAAAGCCGACGAATTCCGAGTTTATTGCCCTGATTGCGGACAAGCTGAGGATTGAGTATAAAATGCATGCAAGCTAAAAAATAAAATCCATGCGAAAGTTACGAAAGGAGATAAAGACGTGGCAACGGAAGGAACAAGAGAAGGTGGTTCCAGCATGAACAGAGGACAAGGAAAATATTTTGATCGGGAGAAACGACCAGGTGGAGGAACAAGATTCCAGAAATCCGATCGTTCCGGCGCACCGCGAGGTGACCGACAGGCAGGTGGAGACAGACCACCGCGTGGAAACGGAAACCGATCATATGGAGAGAAATCATACGGTGACAGACCATATGGAGACAGACCACCGAGAAATGAGCGTCCAAACCGAAACTACGGAGGTGCTCCTAAGTTTCCGAAAAAGGATGAGGATGAGGAAGACAGAGGCAGAAGAAGCAAGCCATCCCGTCCAAAGGAGAGTAAGCCGACGATCGCAATTCCGGACAAAAATAAGGTCCAGATGCGCTTAGAAAAGGAACAGAAATCGGTTAAGAAGAAGCAGAACAACAAAAAACGGGAATCCAGTCGTCCGCAGCCAAAGCAGAAGCGGTCAAGTAATATCAATTATACGAAGAACTATGCCAATGGCGCGTATGATGATTATGAGGATTTTGATGATTGGGAATAAAAAGGCAGGCACCATACAGCAGTTTGTATGGTGCCTTTTTGCGTGCTGGCATGTAGTGGTTTTACTTGTCTTGGAGAAATGAATGTGATATGATACTTTTATCTGTGGAATTTGTGATACACATGGAGGAACATTTTGGACGAGAACAATCTGGATAGTCTGTTGGATGAATTATCATCGATGGATGGAGAATTGAATGAGAATATTGATATAGATTCCGGCGTGGATGTCGATGCAGATGATATGGATGACATTTCTCTCGATGAACTGGATCATTTAGATGGCATGGATCTTGGAGATCTGGATTTCGATGATATTGATTTTGATGATGTTGATATCACGAAACTGGATGCCGGTGCCAATCCGGTCGTAAAGAAGAAGCCGCAGGAACAGGAAACGGACGATATGAGTCTGGATGCCCTGATCGAGAAGGCAAATCAGGAGAATGTGAAACCAGAACCGTCACAGGAAGAGCCGTCGGTGCAGGCGGACAATACCGATGTTTTTGGAGAAGCAGACTTGCAGATGCAGGAAGATACCGCGTTGCCAGAGGGCGTGTTCGATGATGCTTTGTTTGGTTCGATGGATATGGGAATGTCAGAAGAACCAGAACTGTCAGAGAAGGAAAAAAATCCATATACGGCAGATGAGGATAGCCTGGATGCATTGTTGCAGTCCTCTATGGCAGAAAGTTTGTTGAACGGGGATCTGGCTGATATCGAGGATATTGGCGAAAAAACGGAGGAACCGGTAAAAAAGGTGAAGCAGCCGCGGAAAAAGGCAGAGAAGAAGAAAAAAGCGGAAATCGAGGAAGAAGAGACAGAACATAAAAAGAAAACGATTTCTGAGATTCTTTTTGGTGAGCCGGATGAGGATGACTTAGAAGAGGAAGCTTTGTTCGAGGAGAAGAAAGCGAAGAAGGAAGCTGAAAAGAAGAAAAAACAGGCAGAGCGGGAAGCGAAAAAAGAAGAAAAGGACGCAGCCAAGCAGGAGATGCTTGCTGCGAAGCAGGCGAAGGATAAAGCAAAGCAGAAGGAAAAAGCCGACAAAAAACGACAAAAAGATGAAGCCTATGCGGCAGAGCTTGAAGCCGAAAAAGATCAGAAAAAGGTTTCGACACCGACCGTTATTGTCGTATTTGTTCTGTTTTTTGCACTTGCGGCAGGAGTCGTACTCGGTACGAATCAGTTTAACTATTCGCAGGTAATCAAAAAAGCGGCGAATTATTTCGAACGGCATCGATATCGTCTGGCATATGACGAAGTATCTGGCGTGGAAGTCAAAGAAAAAGATCAGGATCTGAAAGACCGTATCTATACAGTTATGTATGTAGAACGGCTCTACGAATCCTATGAGAATAACATGAAGCTTGGCAGAGCGGACAAGGCACTCGATGCGTTGCTCCGTGGTATTCAGAAATATGATGAGCATTACGATGAGGCGGTAGAACTGGATATCGTAAAAGATATTGATTCCTGCCGGGATAAGATTATAAATGCCTTGTGGAATACTTATGGTATTACTGAGGAAACGGCATACCAGATCTTAGCAATGGAAGGACAGGAATATACCAAAACCTTGTCGGAGCTTGGCGCAAAAGCGGCGGAGACAGAAACACCGACGGATGCGCAGGGACAGTAATAAATGCAACTATTGACCGTATGAATGTGACAGAGGATGAGACGATGATAGCAATTTTAGATTACGATGCGTATCATTTGCTCAATTATCTACGGTTTATATAACATTTTTGAGGATGTAATTCTTATCGTTATCCAAAATACTAATTATTTACTAATTATAGTGCTTTAAATGTGCATCTAAATAAATATTAGGACATGTAAATAAGCTACTTGTCAGTTATAGAAATATGATTGATAGGTGGCTTATTTTAGTGCCTTAAAATCCATAGGTAAGGAAATATACCTAAATAGTATTTAAAGCCAAATTTGAACGAAATACGCAATTTTAAGCTAGTAATAGCGACAGTATTTGAAATGATAATTTCATGTGAATTAAGGAGGTTGAAGATGGAAATTAACGACGTGAATGATTTGTCAAAAATCATGCAGCCGGTATTGGTTGGTTTGGTTGATCAATTAGCAAACCGAGTATATGAGACTTTGAATTTCTTTTTGCAAAGTTATTATGATTCATATAACCCCGTATCATATCGGAGACAGTATGATTTCTTGAGATCGGCAATTAAAGTAAAAGGAAGAATGTCAAGAGGAAAAGCGGTGGCGTATGTATACATAGATACAGAATCTATGAGTAACTATTATAATGCAACAGGGTATCAGGTCGCTACATGGGCAAAGGTTTATGCTATCGGTGTTGTCTATGACAAAGCAAGAGGTAAATATTTGGCAAGGATCACACCATTTGGACATGATAAACAAGTTAAGCTTCATTACTGGGACACAGAGGAAGAAGCGTTTCAAGAATACAAGTTATTCAAGGAATCAGAGATTAGGATATTAGCGTTGAGATACAGGGATAAGATACCAGACAGACTATTTGATGCATTGATTAAGTATGAGGTGCGTCATTATAGTCCGTATGAGGGGTAAGATTAGGGCATATTGGATATTGATTTATCTGATATGCCTCTTTTTTTACCAAATTTAAAATTTTTGTGATAGAATAATTGTATATTTTATATAAGGGATGTGTTGTTATGCATAAAAGATTAGATATACAAGAAGTAAAGACAAAAGCACAAGTTGATAAGGCATATGAAGAATATCAAGAATTCATAAAGGTGTCAGAAATGCCGAAATATAAATTCAAATATGTTAATCAAAAAGGTACAACCATAGCTGAAGAACGATATGAAAATGATACGTATTATTTAATTGTAGCTAATACATTATGTACTGCCGACTATAAAGCAGCAGCAAAAGGAATTTTGTTTCATGAGTTTACACATATTTTAGATGAAGAAGAATTGTCTCAAATGTATGGCATTTCTCATGAGGATAGAAATACGCCATATGTATATAAAGAAGTTCATGCAGAACAAATTAAGGCATTACATTTATTGGGTTGTAAAACAATTGAAGATACAGAAAGCATTGATAAGGAAAGGGTTAGTTTTCAATACAACAAAAAATTATACAACATATATGATTATTTAATTGAGTATCAGCACGAATTGAGAGGTAACATTAAACAGATTGAAAATGCAGTACAGAAAAGTACTAAAATAAATATTAATGAGTTTAATAATATTTTAAATAGAATATTTTATTATGTTGGTGTTTCAAGTATATATTTAAAATATTGTGATGTAAATGCTTATGAGGAATTGGATATAAAAGATGTATGGGAATATTATGGATATGGTCTGTACTATCTTTTAAAGGAATTTATAAAAAATCCCATAGGATATCATACAAAGGAACTTATTGAAGCAATGTCAAAAATAAGATTATTACTGATAATGCATTTTAATGAATTAGGAATTATAGATAAAAGATTATAAATTTGCATAGAGTATCTACTGTATGTAATTTAATCTTATAAATAATCAGTTTATAATAATTGGTCTGTGTCGGATAGAAATTATGTTACAACTTTTGTATAAGTCATTAAATTTTTTATAAAAAATATGGAGGTATTTTATGGCATTAATAATTTGTCCTGAATGTGGAAAACAAGTGTCTGATCAAAGTAGCCAATGCATTCATTGTGGATATCCCTTAAAACAAAATACTAAATGTATTATAAATGGTACAGAAATTGATTTGAGCTTTTTATTTGATGACAAAATTGAATACGGAACAAAATGTCGAATGTTTGCTCTGCAACATGGATGTGAAATAGGACAATCTCGATATTATATAGATAAAATAATTGAGACAGGTATAATTCCCAAAACACTAACTGTTAAAACAGTAGATGATGTCATCAAAGAGCAAGAGGCATTAAAACCTCATTGTCCTACTTGCGGTTCAACCGATATACAAAAAATCTCAGGAACTAAACGATGGCTTTCTACTGGATTGTTCGGTTTAGCAAGTAGTGATATTGGTAAAAGTATGTGTTGTAAAAAATGCGGATATAAATGGTGATATGAGAACTCAAAGATAGAATCAATTAATGTAATGTAAGTCTGTTATGTCAGATACATATAAGCTTCTTCCGCAGCTTTACCAGAAATCTTCTTATATACCCATTCGATTCCTTTTCCGGCAAGAGTCATCAAACCACCAACGAGCGCACCAACAGCCATACCACCTAATGCGTTTAATACGTTAGCACCAAGATTTCCGAAGAAGTTCTTAGCCATTGAACCAATGTTTTTGAAACTAAGTGATAATCGACTTAAATATCCTTGATATGCTTGTAGATTAGTTTGTCCTTCTTTAATCTTGTATTTTCCATTATAAACAGCTTCATAGAACTCTAATGCCTTTGTATCTGCGATGTTATATGCCTGTCCTACTTGTTCTACAGAACGTTTAGCATCTGCAAGCATTGATATATTCGCATTATTTATAAATTTACTTTCCGAATCAGACATTTGAATATCTTCAGCATTAATTACTTTACCAAATCCAAATCCTTATTCTTTATTATAATGTGCAAGCTATACATATAAATTGCTTTGTACTTCTTTATATGATAAAATAAAGAAAAGGAGATGATTAGATATGATTGTAAAATTTTGTGAACAATGTGCAAAAACACATAATCCAACAATGCATCCTGGGTTTTGGGATTACAATACTGACGATAATAGTTTAGTTAACGATGATGATATGACTTGTTTTATGGATGGACATGAATTATTTAACACATGCTTTACATTGGAAGAAGCATCTATTATATCTCACATATCAACCGACACATCATTCATAGAGGCAATGAACAAATTAAAACAAGATGATATCATTGAATTTAATTTGAAGTTAAGTCAAATGAAGAATCAAATACAACAGCAGGAAAGTAATAATCAGCAGGAGAGTAGTAATCAGACAAACACAACGCCAACCAAAGATGTCATCCATTGTCCTAAATGTAATTCAACAGCAATTACAACAGGGGCTAGAGGTGTGAATAATTTTTGGGGTTTACTTGGTGCAAGCAAAACTGTTAATCGTTGCGGTAATTGTGGTTATACTTGGAAACCGAATAATTGGTAGAATAGAAGAGTGGTGAAGACTTATCGGTAGGATAGGTCTTTTATTTTATCATAGATACGAATTTTTGTACTTATTTCTGCCATAGTTTTACCGTACCCCGGAATATGATTAGGTACTTAAATTTTTGTGGTTTAAGCGTACCCCCCTCATGAGTGTCTAAATTGATAACACGTGATATAATAGAAGGGGACAAAGGAGGGAAATAATTTGATAATTTATAATAAACTGGCTACAATTCTAAGAGAAAGAAATATGCAATGGAAAGATTTATGCGATGCCGGTATTTCAATAAATATGCCTGCTAAATTTTCAAAAAATAAAACAATGAATACAGATATTATAAACAAAGTCTGCGAATATCTCAAAGTCCAACCATCCGAAATCATGGAATGGATACCAGATGCAGAATACAATAAATCAATCGAGGAAAAGGCAAAAATAGAAGCACAAATAGCCGAACTTCAAGCGAAATTAAAGCAAATGTAAAATCTAGTGACTAGACCGGAGTTGTGTCATCTTAAATCTTGTAACAATTCCAATAAGAGTCGGTCATATCTTTTTCTTTTGGTATGGATTTCTTTACGGAATGAGAAACGGAAAAGGTGAAATTTTTCTTCTCAAAATTTATGTAACGAGAATTGAATTATTAGAAAAATATCGTAGAGGATAAATTTTTAAGTCACTGTATAGATGAACCAGATACACCCCGGCAGAAAAATAAAGTTTATGTTTTTAGTTTTTGATACCCCTACCATACTATATCCCACTAAAGCAATAGGAATTAAAACAAATAAATATACAATAAAAATAGGGTGTAACCTTTGACGATTACACCCTATTTTTTACGCTTCTTTTAATTTCTTTGGTTGTTCTGTCTGTACTTCGGTACTTCCGTAATAATTCCGTATATCTTCCATAGATAACTTTCTTTTACTTCTTTTTCTGAATGCTTCGGTGTGAAAATACCATTTCTTTTTTCTCTTGCCCATCTGAATCCTAAAGCCTTCAATTTGTCTTTGTGTTCGTATGTTTCACCATCACCCCATATCCAACAACCGACAATTTCAATATTTATATTCTGTAATGATATGATACTCTGTAAAACTTCCCTTAACTTTTCATCTTCTGAAAAATCATATTTCATATTATCATAGTTTTTTTGCCGGTGTCGCTTGTCTGTTCTGCTCTGTTCTCGTGTCTGTTCTTTAATACTTTGAATAACTTTTCATATTCCACATTGATTTCTTTTGTAGCTTCTGTACTACCATTAGGATTGTCTGGATGATACTTAGGAAACAATTATCTGTTTTCGCAAACGATAACTCTGAGGAATCCTTAAAGAAAGTACAACAGTTACAATCTGACATCAAAGATGCTGAAAAGGACTTAAAGGATACAGAGTACGACAAATACATCGAAGATCAAGAGAAAATGCTTGACGACTTGTATCAAGAGTATTCAGATAAGATTGATGAGAAGTTTGAGCAGACCGAAATACTTATTCAAGAGCTAATCGGTGTAGTCAATGAAAATCAATCCTCTATCAGTGATACAATCACTACTGTTACTTCTGATGTAGGATATACAATCTCCGATCAGATGAAAACAATCTGGTCTGATGCTGGTACGGTTATTTCTGGCTTTACAGGTAAATTCGACACTTATGCTACAACAGTACAATCTGCAATTAATAGTATTCAAATTACTAATGATAAGATGCTTCAAATTGCACAGGCAGAAGCGAATAAGAATATAGCAACTGCAAATAATCCAAGTGGTGTTACAAGTGGTTCTACGTCTAACGGCTCAACAGCATCTAAACAACAAGCAACTCCGAAAGCAAATACAATCAATAATTCTTCTACTGCACAAGCACCAAAGGCATCACCGAATGTCGGTACAAGAGTTAACGCTACAGGTAATTGGTATTATGATTCTTATGGTACTGCTCCAACGGGTAATGTCAACCGATTCAAGCCAGATTACTTTGAGATTGATAAAATCGCAAATGGTCGTGCATATCCATATCATATTCAAGCAATTATCAGAGGTAAACGTGCTGGCGGTAATGGTTGGGTGAAAGGCAATCAGATTGGTTATAAGAACGGTCTAAAGGAAGCGACATATGATTATTTAGCATGGACACAAGAAGATGGTGCTGAAATTATTAGACGTTCTGATGGTAGTATCTTAACTCCAATCACAAGGGGTACAACGGTATTCACTCGTGAGATGACTGATAATCTATGGAATATTGCAAAGCAGAACCCGGAGAAGTTCTATCAGAATGCAATGCCGAATATGAATACATTTGCTACTACTAATCGTGGTGGCGATGTAACTATATCTATTGGAGACATCAAGTTAGATGGTATTCAGAATCCAGATCAGTTTGCGCAAGCTCTTATCGGTGTGGTTAAAGACTATTCTAAGGTGCAAAAGGTTCTCCAAGCAGCTACAGTTGATTTAGTTGCAGGGAAAAGCATCAAAGACATAAACCGATTCTAATTTTATGGGGAGTGTTCCGGCACTCTCCTGAATTGTATAAACGTATGTTCTGATAGAATTATGTCAATTATTGGTATATAATAATATAAATAAATTATTATAATCTTGCGGGGGACAAATATGATGAGCATTAAAGAAAAATTAAACGATTATAAAGATGCGATTATCGGAAATGGTTTATATGATCTACTTAAAAATTTTTTAGGATTAGTTCTTAGCGGAACTGTTACAACTGTATTAGTAAATATCGTAATTGATATTATTAATAATAAATATATCGTTAAATATCGTGTACTTATTGTAGCTATTTTTGTTATTCTTGTTATTATAATTTTATTAGAGATATATATAAGAACTTTTAAACGCCAATCAATAATCCCTAAATTTCAATGTGATTATGATGTAATAAAAAGAGAAGTCACATTTGAATATGGAAAAGACTGCTCTCATTATTCATTAAATTTAATTGCTAAATCTAATATTAAAGGATTAAACAGAATCAAAGGAAAATATACATGGTCTGGTAGCGCACCTGCCACTATTGAATGCGCAACTCGTCATTGTAAAATAATACCATTAACTCGAAAAGATTCATTTATAGAATACGAAGTTGAGTTGAGAAAAAGTTTTAGAAAAGGTGCAAGAGTAGAATGTCAAGTAATTGGAACAATGCCAGATCCAGATCATACTTTTATACCATTCTTTTCTACTAGAATAAATGAATATACTGATGAATTGACTATTAATATACATATTCCACCAGAATATAATGTTCGGGAAATTATTTGTGAAGAAATAGCAATTACTCGTGGATGTAACGAAGAGTCAGTAATTAATTATTTAGATGAAAATGGAAAATTCAAATGGGTTATTCCTCATCCGAAACTTTTTTATGTATATTCTGTTAGATGGGAGTTGTAAATTTATAAAACAATGATATAATAATATAAAAAGACAGTAGTTTATAATATGTATTTATAGGAGGTTTATTATGGGTGATTAATTTGTATTTTAGTATTGATTCTTAATTTTTAACTGTAATTGGATTGACTATTACAAAGCATCTTTAATATATCTATATTATTGTGGGCATCACATTATATAGGAGAAATTAAGTTATGAACGAAGGAAGCGTAACAGCATTTTAGCAACTTACAAACAGGCATAATCTCAAGGAGCATAGAACTATCTATGCTTCTTTTTTAATTTCAAGAAAAACGAGGTAAGAATAAATGGAAGATAAAAAGGATAAAAAGATTCGTCTACTTAGCAATGAAGTTGAGCGATTGACAAGTGAAAATGAAGTTTTGAAAAAGGAAAATGCGGAATTACAGGGGAAAGTGAATGAGATGAGTTCATGGGGAAATATCACGAATGCATTGACCTTTAAAGAGTATGAGAAAAAAATGAAGGATCAAATTGAAAAAGCTAAGAGGCTTTGTTCATTATACGAACAACTTATAGAGAAGCAAAAGCGATATATGGAAAAGGAAGAAATAAAATTCCAAGAAGCAACGGATAAAGCTATTGCTGATTTTGAAGGAGCATTAAAATAGAAATAATAAATTGTGGAAGGGCAGAGATATATTTTCTGCCCTTAATTTGTGTAAGGAGATGATTTATATAGATAGTATTGCAACATTGGATAACAAATTTTTGCTAAATATTAAGGAAGCATCTCAATTATTTGGTATTGGTGAACACCGGTTGAGATCTATTGTGGCTGAAGATTATGGATGCAAATATCATCTAACTCTTGGAAGAACAATCAAAATAAAACGGCAACAATTTGAAAATTATTTAAATCAAGTAGAGCAAATATAGATATATGCGAAATAGACAGAGGGTTTTGGGTGTGCTATAATGTGACACATGATGCACATTTAAGGCACTCTTTATTTGATAGGAGGCTGGACAATGGCAAATAAAATCGTTTCAGAAAAGAACAAGCCAGCACGAAAAAAACTGCGAGATAATGAATATTATAATCCTAAGACAAAGCGGTATGAATATCATTATACAGACTGCGTGGGAAAAAAGAGGGTAATAAGTTCATATAGGCTTGAAGAAACAGATCAATTACCAAAAGGTAAGAAATCGCCGAAGAGTTTACGGGAGAAGGAGGCTGAATTAACAGCACAATTAGATAATAATATTGACATTGATGGAGCAAAACTTACTTTATTAGAAGTAATGGATAGATATTTGCAGTTTCTATATAATAGGAAGAAGTTGGCTCATAATACAAAAGCTGGATATAATGTCACAGTGAATACGCTCAAGCAATATAAGTTGGGTTATATGGAGATTGGGAAAATCAAACCAGAGCATTGTGAAGAGTGGCTAGTTGATATGAAAAAGAAATACAGAGGTTCATCTATTCAGACACAAATTAGTCTCATAAAACGAGTGTTTGAGTATGCAATAGACCGCGATTATGTTATCAAAAATCCATTCCGCGGAATTACAACGGATAGAAGCGATAGTAAAAACATGGAAGCAATCTCTATTGCGGATATGAATAGATTTCTTGAATTCTGTTCTAAAGATACAAATAGCGCACATTGTTATGATATGATTTATGTGCTATTCTGGACAGGCTTAAGAGCCTCTGAATTATGTGGTTTGACGCTTGATAATATTGATATGAGTAATAGGCTTATTAAGGTAGAAAAACAGTTGCAATGTATTAATCATACGCATGTTGTTCTGCCAACGAAAACCGCTAAAGGATATCGAACAATACCGATGACAGATGGAGTATATGAATGCTTTGAACGTATATTAAAAAATCGTTATCTTAAAGGTGATATTGAGCCTGTGTGTTATGATGAGCGTGGAAATGCATATGAAGGATTTGTATTTTTGGCAACAAGAAGTAGAAAAACGATTGTACGATCACATGTGGAAGAATATCTGGCAAACTGTATTAAGAGATTTAATAATGCAAATTCAGATAATCCAATAAGAAAATTTGAACCGCATATTTGCAGACATAGCTTTGCGACAAATTTTCAGTATTTACCTCCTAAAACAGTGCAATATATATTAGGACATAGTAAAATTTCAACGACGATGGATAACTATGTTGATGTAAAACCAAGTAACGAACAATTATTACAGATCAATGTAGTAGCAAAGCAATTAATTTGTAATTAGTATGAAAGTTAGCGTACTAAATATTTACTAATTATGATGTGTAACGAAATGTAACAGATTGTAATAAAAAGTAACGAAATGTCATTTGAATATGGCTAAAATATAAGATAATACAATAAAAATGCTTGAATACAATGAGGATGAGACAATGATAGCAATTTTAGATTACGATGCAGGCAACATTAAAAGTGTAGAAAAAGCAGTGCATTATCTGGGCGAAGAAGCTGTAATCACGCGGGATAAGGATCTGATCTTATCGTGTGACAAGGTGATCCTGCCGGGCGTGGGAAGCTTCGGTGATGCGATGGGTAAGCTGCGGGAGTACAAGCTGGATCAGGTGATCTACGATGTGGTAGATGCCGGGACACCATTTCTTGGAATCTGCCTTGGCTTACAGCTTCTGTATAAGACAAGCGAGGAAAGCCCGGGAGCAACGGGACTTGGAATTTTGGACGGCGAGATTTTACGGATTCCAGATGCACCGGATCTGAAGGTGCCACAGATTGGATGGAATTCGCTTGATATCACACCGGGCGCAAAATTATTTGACGGTGTGGAGGAACATCCATATGTATATTTTGTGCATTCTTATTACCTGAAATCGAAGGACGAAGCAGATGTTGCAGCGCGGACACACTATTCCGTGGAGATTCATGCATCTGTGGAAAAGGGAAATGTATTTGCATGTCAGTTCCATCCGGAGAAGAGTTCGACGGTAGGACTGAAAATATTGGATAACTTTATACACTTATAAGAGACGGGGAGGAAGAGAGTATGCATACAAAGAGAATTATTCCTTGTCTGGATGTCAACAATGGCAGGGTTGTAAAGGGTATCAATTTTGTGAATTTGAAGGATGCAGGTGATCCGGTTGCTGTTGGTGCTGCCTATGATAAGGCAGGTGCGGATGAGCTTGTATTTTTGGATATTACAGCATCTTCGGATTCGAGAAATATCGTGATCGATATGGTGCGGAAGGTTGCGGAGACTGTATTTATTCCGTTTACGGTTGGCGGCGGTATCCGTACAGTTGATGATTTTAAGGCGATTTTACGTGAGGGCGCCGATAAGATCAGTATCAATTCCTCTGCTATCAATACACCACGGTTGATCAGTGATGCTGCAGACAAATTTGGCAGCCAGTGTGTGGTCGTTGCGATTGATGCGAGAAGAAGAGAAGATGGAAGCGGCTGGAATGTGTTCAAGAACGGTGGACGTGTTGATACCGGACTTGATGCGATCGAGTGGGCGATGCAGGCAGATAAGATGGGCGCAGGAGAGATCCTGCTTACGAGTATGGACTGTGATGGAACAAAGGCAGGCTACGACGTGGAGCTGACCAGACTGATTGCCGAAAATGTATCCGTTCCGGTAATTGCGTCCGGCGGTGCAGGAACGAAGGAGCACTTCTATGATGCACTGACAGAGGGAAAAGCAGACGCAGCACTTGCAGCATCCCTGTTCCACTACAAGGAGCTGGAGATCATGGATCTCAAAGCATATCTGGCGGAGCGTGGAATTCCGATGCGTATGTAGCGATATACGACGGTGGAAGAAGGACTTAAAACATGATAACACTCATTGAAAATGATATTTCTCTGGAAGAGTATCTGACACTTCGGGAGAAAGTTGGCTGGAAGAAACTGACAGACAAGCAGGCGGCACATGCCCTTGCGAATTGTCTGTATAAAGTAAAAGCGGTCGATGCGGACGGACAGGTCGTTGGTATGGGACGTGTCGTTGGAGACGGTGCCGTGGTCTGTTATATTCAGGATCTGATCGTGATTCCACAGGTGCAGGCACAGGGCATTGGCTCGCAGATTATACAGAAATTAAAAGCGTATGTGGAATCTCTGCGGGAAGAGGAAAGCACGATGATGCTATGTCTGATGTGTGCCAAGGGCAGAGAGCCATTTTATGAAAAACATGGATTTATGCAGCGACCGACCGATGCACTTGGACCGGGTATGATTCAGTATCTGACAGAAAAATAAAGAATAAAACAAAAAATCCTCCCATCTGGGAGGTTTTTTGCTTTCTATCGAACTATGAGATTACTCAGCAAGATATGGCTTTAACGCTGCCATGATATCTTCTGTATCCTTATCTGTATGTACATTTAAGTCGATTGGCTTGGAAATATCCAAACTGAAAATACCCATGATAGACTTTGCATCGATAACATAACGACCAGATACTAAGTCAAACTCAGCATTAAAACCGCTGATGTCATTTACAAAGCTCTTTACCTTATCGATAGAGTTGAGAGAAATTTTAACCTTTAACATATAGAAACCTCCTTGTATATTATGAAAGCGAAAAATAATCTCAAAAATATATCTTTCGCACTTTTTTTATCTATGTTACTATAATAAAAGTTTACACTATAAAAGTCAAGAATCAGCAGGAGAAATTTGCGTAAAATGTATGTGAATATTTTAAATAAAAAAGTAGCAGTTTGCACACTTGGATGCAAGGTGAATCAATATGAGTCAGACAGTATGATGGATATTTTGAAGAAAAATGGATGCGAGATTGTACCATTTTCACAGTTTGCAGATGTGTATATCGTCAATACGTGTTCGGTCACGAATATGGCGGAGCGAAAGTCGAGACAGATGCTACACCGCGCGAAAAAGAAGAACCCGGAGGCGGTCATTGTGGCAGCCGGATGCTATGTGCAGGCAGCCGAGGAAGCGTTGGCAAAGGATCTAGGCATCGATATTCTGATCGGAAACAACTGCAAGAAGGATGTTGCCCGTATCTTAAGTGAATATTATGAGGATACGTCCATGCATGAGGTTGTGATCGACATCAATCACACGAACGAATATGAGGAAATGACGCTCGTAAAGCCGAACGAGCGATGCCGTGCCTATGTCAAGGTGCAGGACGGCTGTAATAATTTCTGCACGTATTGTATCATCCCATATACACGTGGCAGAATCCGCAGCCGGAAGCTTGCGGATGTCGTGCGGGAGGTAGAAGGGCTGGCAGTAGAAGGCGTACAGGAAGTCGTGATTACAGGAATCAATTTATCTTCCTATGAGGATGAGGATGGTGCATCGCTGCTGATGCTGTTACAGGCAGTTGCCAAAGTGAATGGTATTAAGCGTATCCGGATGGGATCGCTGGAGCCGCGTGTGATCACAGAGGAATTCCTGGATGGTATCACAGCGCTTGATAAGGTGTGTCCGCATTTCCATCTGTCATTGCAGAGTGCCTGCAATGAGACGTTAAAGCGGATGAACCGGAAATATACAATCGAAGAATATATGGAAAAATGCGAGATGATCCGCAAGGCATATGATCGTCCGGCGATCGCGACAGATGTGATTGTAGGATTCCCGGGGGAAACCGAGGAGGAATTTGCAACAACGGTGGCAAATCTGGAGAAGCTGAATCTCTATGAGATGCATGTATTTAAATATTCAAAGCGGAGCGGCACAATCGCAGCGACAATGGAGCATCAGGTGAGCGATGCAGTGAAGGAGAAGCGAAGCAATGTGCTGTTAGAGCTGACGGCGAACCAGAAGGCAGCATTTGAAGCACAGTTTTCCGGAGAGCTGCTTCCGGTGCTGATGGAGGAGTATGACTGTATCGACAAGGATGGAAAGCCGGCGTATGTCATGAAGGGACACACAGATCGTTATATCCTTGTGAAGCAGGAGACGACAAGAGAAGTCTGCGAGCAGAGTGTCAATACATTCGTGGATATTTTGTACCGGTCGGAGAAGTCGAAATAAGGATGTTGGATCATGGCATATGGACGTATATCTTTACGAAAATATGCCATGAATTAAAAAAAATTAAAAAAAATAAAAAAAGTTGTTGACAACATGTTATATATTTGTTATAGTAACAAAGGTTTCAAGATGGTTCGTTGGTCAAGCGGCTAAGACGTCGCCCTCTCACGGCGAAAACAGGGGTTCGATTCCCCTACGAACTGCTTTTAAAAGGATACAGATTGTATCCTTTTTTTTTCGCGATTTTCCCTTTCATAAGAAAAGAATCACTTGAAGAAAATGCCTCCGTGAGATATACTATACTACATATGATACAGAAGAAAGGGGTTAGTAATATGGCTGTATGTGAATCATGTGGAGCAAGGGTGCAGGATGGAATTACGATCTGTCCGGAATGTGGGCGCCCGGTGGTGAAGATGAAGACAAGTCTTGGGCTGAAAGGTGAGAACGGAAAGAAGCCGGTACAGCAAAGGGCATATACACCAACCGATGATTATGGTGACATCTATGATGGGAACAGTATCGGGGGAACAGATCCTGTCAAGATTACGAAGGAAGACGTAAAGGAATACAAAGAGCTGAACAAGAAACAGGGCGGCGGAAGCGGCGTCGGCAAAGTGTTTGGCACGATCTTCAAGTTCATCATATTTGCAGCAATCGTATTTGGTATTTATATGTTTGTGACAAAGGTTGTGTTAAAGCCGAACGGACCGGAGACTTATGAGGATGCAGTCAAAGCATTCCAGACAGCGGTCAATGAGGATGACAGTGAGAAATTACAGGCATTAGTACCGGAATACATAACAGCAAACAAAGCCTTGGTTGAGGAAATCTTACCATATGTGCAGGAGACAAACTACACATCGATCAAGATTATTGATACATCCATCTGGGGCACTTCTGAGGTAAATGCATTCAACGACAAGATCCAGCTGGAGCATGGTAAGACTGCAGATGCAAGAGAGGGTGTTACCCTGAAGCTTGGACTGCGTGGAACGATGAAGGATCGCAATGGCGTGAAGAGACAGTATCTGGAAGTAAATATTGATTTCATCAAGATCAAAGGCGTCTGGTATCCGGATATCGAAGAGGTACAGGATCAGTTGTTTAAACAGGATTAAGAAAAAGCCGGGAGCGAAAAACTTCCGGCTTATTTTTTTGACGGAGGAGTACATGGCGTTACAGTTTATCCTTGGCCCAAGCGGGGCAGGAAAATCAGAATATATTTACGAGGACATTATACGTCGGACAATGCAGGATGAGCGGGAAAATGTGATCGTGCTTGTCCCGGAACAGTATTCGCTGGAGATTCAACGAAAGCTTGTGCAGAAGCATCCGCGCGGCGGCAGCTTCCAGATTGACGTCATCGGGTTTAATCGGCTGGCATATCGGATATTTGATGAGCTGCATATCAAGCCGAAGAAAGTGCTGGAGGATTTCGGAAAATCTATGTTGCTGCGAAAGGCAGCACAGGAGCACAAAGAAGAGCTGTCTCTGTATGCCGGAAGTCTGGATAAGGCAGGGTTTATCGACGAGGCAAAATCGTTGATGTCAGAGATCTACCAGTATGATATTCCACGGGAACGGCTGCGGGAGGCGTTACAGAAGCTGGACGATTCGGAGGAGGCACGTGTGCTTGCGAGAAAGCTGCAGGACATGCTGGTAATTTTCGATGCGTTTGAGGAGAAGAAAGGGCAGTCTTTTATCGTAGCAGAACAGATGCTGGAACTCCTGACCGCGGCAGCGGAACAATCGGAGATGATTGCAGGCAGTGAGATCGTATTAGATGGATTTACCGGATTTACACCGATTCAGTTGAATCTGATTTCCGTGTTGCTGCGCCGGGCGAAAAAAGTGACGATCGTATTGACGATTGACGCGGCAACCTATGAGAAAAAGCACGTGGCAGAGCACGAACTGTTTGCACTTACGAAGCAGACAATCGAGCATTTGCTGCTTACTGCCGAGCAGGCACATGTGGTTGTGAAACCGGCATTGTTCTTAGGAAAGGATGGCTGTAAACGGTGGAGCAAGGGACATCCGCTGGCACATCTGGAGCAGAATCTGTTCCGCTATCCGTACCGTGTCGGGAAAGACGAGGAACAGGCGATTACGATTACGGCGTATGATACGCCGGCACAGGAGCTGACCGGCGTTGCAGAACAGATTCGTACCCTTGTGATGGAGCAGGGCTATCGTTACCGGGATATTGCGATCGTGAGTGGAAATCTGGAGGAGACGGCGGAATTTGCGAAGCGGATATTGCCGCAATATGAGATTCCATATTTTATTGATATGACGATGCCGGTGAAGAATCATCCATGTGTGGATGCGCTTACGCATGTGCTTCGAATCGTCGATGAGAATTTCAGTTATGACAGTGTGTTTGCGTTCTTAAAATCCGGAGTTGTAAAGTCGTTGGAACAATCGGAGATCGAGATGCTGGAAAACTACGTGCTGGCGCGTGGACGAAAGGGAATCCGGAGCTGGAGCCAGCCATTTCTAAACGGTGAGGATGACACCGTGGATGAACTGCGTCAGGTTGTGATGGAAATATTGCAGCCATTTTACAAGGCAGTCTCCGGTGGAAAAAAGAAGATTTCCGTGTTTGTCGAAGCCATCTATGCGCTTATGGAGACGCTTTCGATGGAGACGCAGTTTGAAGATGCCGGACTGTATGAGAAGGTGCGGCAGATCTTTGACAAGATGGTGGAGATCATGCCGGAGGACACGGTCAATGTACAGGAGTTTGAGGAACTGTTTGCCGTAGGAATGAAGGATATCACACTTGGTATGGTGCCACCGACACTGGATATGCTCGTAGTCGGCGATATCACGCGAACCAGACTGGGTGATATCCGGGCGCTGTTTATTGTGGGTGTAAATGACGGCGTCATTCCGAAACGTGCCGGACGCAGTCAGATCATCAATGACCGCGAGAAAGAACGACTGGGTGCATTTGGTATCCATATGGCGCCGACAGAGCGGGTGAACAGCTACACCGAACAGTTTTACCTGTATCAGAACATGACGAAGCCAAAGGATTGTCTGCATTTATCCTATGTGTGTATGAGTGCCACGAATGAGACAATGCGGCCATCTTATATATTAGACCGGATTCGAAGAATTTTTCCGGACAAGAAGGAATTACAGGGACAGCGGATGGAGAACCGGATCGTGACAGACAAATCCGGGCTGGAGGTTTTAATCATAGGAATCCGGGAATTGCTCGAGGGTAATCACAGCCACGAGAAAGAGACACTGCAGTTATATAAGCTGTATCTGAAGCATGGAGATGCCCGGACACTCGAACGGATGAAACAGGCGATGCAGTACCAGAATCTGCCGGAGAAGCTGGCGGAACAGGTGACACAGCTGATCCGGTTACAGGATATGGCGATGTCCGTATCGAAGCTGGAACAGTATGCAAGCTGTGCGTATGCATTTTTCCTTCGATACATTCTACGGTTAGAGGAGCGGCAGATTCATGGTATCGACAACCGGAACGTCGGTATGATCCTGCACGGTGCGATGGAGCAGATGTTTTGCTATGTGCGGGATCAGAAGGACAATGCATGGGAGACACTGTCCGAGCAGGAGCGGGATGCGAAGACAGAGGAATTCGTGAATGAAAACTTTGCGAAGGAATACGCCGGACAGGAGCTGGATGCCGGACAGTATGAAGTGCTACGGAAGAGTTTGATCCGAATCGGAAAACGAACCGTGCAGAAGCTGCAGGCGATGATGGATGCGTCTTACAAACCGCGGTATTTTGAGTATGCATTCCGAAAAAAACTGCAGGTGGGAGATGAACAGTTGCCCTTAGTTGGCGTGGTGGACCGCGGAGATTTGTATGTGAATGAAGCAGAGCAGACGATCTCCCTGCGTGTGATCGATTACAAATCCGGGGCACATGAGTTTGATCTTGGTGATCTGTACGAGGGGCTGGAGCTGCAGCTTGCAATCTATACAGATGTGATGCGTGAACTGGTCGATCAGGAGTGGAATAAAAACCGCGCGGAGACAGAACGCTATAAGATTGTGACGGATAGTATGTATTATTATCATATGCAGGATCCATATGTGCAGGCGGAAAATGAGACAGAGGCGGAGGAAGCACGGGAGAAGCAGCTGACATACAAAGGACTGGCACGGGATGACGCGGAGGAATTTGACACAGTGCTTGCCTATGCCGAGTACAAGGCATCTGCACTTGCCACGCAGATGAAATCGGGAGTGATCGATAAAAATCCGATGCGGGAGTCCAACAAGACCGCGTGCGATTACTGCGCATACAAAGATGTGTGCCGGTTTGATGAAAAATACGGAAACAACCGTTATCACTACACAAAGCACAGCGCAAAGGAGAAGGAACAGTTATTGGAGGAGATGCATAGCGTATGCCATGGACAGAAAAACAGGAACAGGTAATTAAAGAGAGAGACAAGACAATTCTTGTATCGGCAGCTGCAGGCTCCGGTAAGACGGCAACGCTCGTGGAACGTATCTACCAGAAGATGATTGATCCGGAGCATCCGGTCGATATCACGTCTTTTCTGGTCGTGACTTTTACTAAGGCGGCAGCGGCGCAGATGAAAGAGAAGCTTTTGAAAAAGCTGGAGGAAGCACAGGAACAGTATCCGGAATCGGAGCACATTGCAAAGCAGAACATGTTGATCCAGAGTGCGGATATCACGACAATCGATAGTTTCTGCCTGAATATCGTAAAGGAGTATTTCAGTTATCTGAATCTGGACCCGGCGGTTGGAATCGGAGATCCGGGTATGCTGGAAATGTTGAAATATGATGTAATGACCGCGTTTTTTGAGGAAAAGTATGCACAGCTGCAGGAACAGGGCGATACAGAATTTGGGCGCCTGCTGGAGGTGTTCTGTGATGGAAAGCGGGACGAAAATCTCAAAGATGTGTTAGACAAGATCTATCGGCAGATCACAAGTTTTCCAGCACCGGAGCGGTTTTTAGAGGAAGCGAGAATGGGACTGCAGATTGACACGGCGGAGGATTTAAACCATGCACCGTGGATGCAGGCGATGCTTGATATCCTGCATAAAAAGGCGGCGGCAGCCGTACAGCTTGCAGAGCGGTGCCTTGTGATCTGCGAGGAGCCGGATGGACCGAATCAGTACCGGGAGCAGATCGAATCAGATATCGAGAAGCTGCAGGCAATCGGGCAGGCGGACAGTTATGCTGCGATGAAGGGGGCAATCGAGAGTAAATGGGCGACGCTTTCGAGAAAGAAGTTTACCGGAGACAAAGAATTACAGGAAGCCTGTAAGACGCTCCGTAAGGAATATAAGGATGAATTTGACAGCAAAAAGCTCGATAGCTTCAAGCAGTCGGAGGCACAGATCTTAGAAGATATGCAGCTTTTAAAAACATATCTGCTTCCGTTACTCTCCCTGACTGAGGAATTCATGACGCGGTTTATGGAGGAGAAGCAGAAACGGAAGATGCTGGAGTTTTCAGATATCTCGCATATGGCATATCAGCTTGTGTGTGCCGGCTATGACGAGGATGGAACGGCAGTGCCGACAGAGATTGGAAAGACGATCGCAAACCGGTATGAGGAAATCTATATTGACGAGTATCAGGACAGCAATTATCTGCAGGAGGATATTCTGACTGCAGTATCGGGCAAATCCCGCGACGTGCATAATATGTTCATGGTGGGCGATGTGAAACAGAGTATCTACCGTTTCCGTATGGCACGTCCAGAGATATTTGTCAAAAAATACAACCGGTATCAGGCGGAAGGAAATGATATTAAGATCGAACTGAATCATAATTTCCGTTCCCGTGCGGTTGTGTTGCGCGCAATCAATTATTTCTTCTATCAGTTGATGGGAAGTGATTTGGGCGGTATTACATATGATGAGAAGCAGGCTCTTGTACCGGGCAAGCAGTTTCCGGAGCCACCGGAGGGCGTCCATATTGCCGAGGATGTAGAGCTTTTGTTTGCCGATGTGGATGATACAGGAGACTTAAGCGAAGAGCAGCTTCGCCAGTATGGCTCCCCGGAGAAAGATACGGTGGAGGGCTATATGATCGCGAACCGGATTCGATCGCTGATGCAGCCGGATACCGGCATGCAGGTCTATGACGAGGAAGAAGAATGTTACCGTCCGGTTCGGTATAAGGATATTGTGATACTGGCAAGAAGCTTGAAGGATTATGGCGATGTGATCTACAATGCGCTCACGGCACAGGGGATTCCGGTATATCTTGAAAAGTCCAAGGGATATTTTCAGGCAGTGGAGATACAGGTTATCATGGCGATGCTTTCCGTGGTTGACAACAGCCGGCAGGACATTCCACTTTCGGCAGTGCTGTTGTCGCCGATCGGTGGCTTGAATGAGTCAGAACTTGCGCAGATGTGCGCTTCGGTGCGGGACGCTGTATCGGAAAAACTGTGTCTGTACGATATCTGTGAGTATTATGCAGAGGATCAGGCAGATACAGAACTTGGCGGAAAAGTCAGACGCCTGCTTGATCTGATCGAAGATCTAAAAGAGAAAAAACAGCATTTATCAGTATCGGATCTCATCTGGGAGCTGTTGGAGCAGACGGGATATTATGAATACGTGACAGCAATGCCGGCAGGCGATATCCGCAAATCCAATGTCGATATGCTGTTGCAAAAGGCAGTGCAGTTTGAAAATGGATATTACAAAGGATTGTTTCATTTCTTGCGCTATGTCGATAAGCTGAAGCTGATGGAAAAGGATGAGGGCGAAGCAAGCGTGCTGAGCGAGGATGCGGATGTTGTGCGGATTATGAGTATCCACAAGAGTAAGGGACTTGAATATCCGGTCGTGTTTGTCGCAGGGATGGGACGGCAGTTTAACCGGATGGAGTTAAAGGATAATGTGCAGGTGCATCCGGACTATTATCTGGCTGCAATGGCGATGCATATAAAAGGACGGTATAAACATAATACTGCGATTCGGAGTATCTATGCGGCACTCGAGGATGCGGAGATGATGGCAGAGAATCTGCGGGTGCTCTATGTGGCGATGACGCGTGCGAAGGAAAAGCTGATCCTTACAGGTGCAATACGCGGTGCGGACCGTCTGCTTGCAAAATATGCCTATGTAGAAGATATGGAGCCGTTGCTGCTTCCGTATAATGTCCGCAAAAATGCCGACAGCTATGCGAAGCATCTGCTTGCCTGTATGGTGCGTTATAACCGGCTGGCGGCAGCCTGCAAGGTGCAGGGGAAGATTCGTATGGAGATTTGCAACCAGGAGGAAATTCTGACAGCGATGATTCCGATGGAGCTTCACAAACGGTTACAGTTAGAAGACATCCGCCGTATGGCGGAGCAGGCAGAGGAAGATGTATTCTATGCGAAAAACGAGGCGAGTGTATCCTATGTATATCCACATATGCCGATGACGACCCTGGGAGCGAAGCTGTCAATCTCGGATATTAAGAAGATGAAAGCCTATGATGGAAAAGGGTATGATATCAATACGGAATTTGCCCTTCCGGATACTGCGGAGCAGGAAATAGAAAAAAACCTTCCGAAACGAGCACAGTCTGCAGGAAAAACAGGCACACTTACCAGTGCGGAGCGTGGTACGATCGTTCATAAATTTATGGAAATGCTGCCATTTGAAGCGGTGGATACAGACGGAGATCTGGATGCGTATATCGCACAGCAAAAGGCGGCATTGCTTGCGCGGGGCATTTTCGAGGAGCGGGAACTTGTGGCAATCCGGGAAGCCAAAATCAGGAAGATGTTGCAATCTACGCTTGGATGCCGTATGATAGAAGCTGCGCGCTTGGGCAATCTGTACAAGGAACGGCAGTTTTCTGCGGGTATTCCGGCATCGGAGGTGTATGATGTCACGGAGCCGGATGTACTAGTTGTACAGGGAATTATTGATGCATACTTTTATGAGGATGACGACGTGGTGGTCATGGATTATAAGACCGATGCCGCAGACGAGGAGACTCTGGTTGGCAGATACCGGGCACAGCTTGCCTCGTATGCAGAGGTGCTGGAACGATTGACAGGAAAAAAGGTGAAGGAGCAGGTGATCTATTCCTTCCACTTAGATAAAATGATTCGATTATGAGGTGATAGAAATGGCTAGAACAGAGGAAGAACAAAAAGGAATTTCTTTGCTGGGAAACCAGCACGTAGCGTATCCATCTGATTATTCTGCGGATATTCTGGAGACATTTATCAACAAACATCCGGACAATGATTATTTCGTAAAATTCAACTGCCCGGAATTCACAAGTCTTTGTCCGATTACTGGACAGCCGGATTTTGCGACAATCTACATCTCCTATGTGCCGGATGTGCGCATGGTGGAGAGTAAGTCGTTGAAGTTGTACCTGTTCAGTTTCCGAAATCATGGAGATTTCCATGAGGATTGCGTGAATACGATCATGAAGGATCTGATCAAGGCAATGGACCCGAAATATATTGAGGTCTGGGGAAAATTTACTCCACGTGGAGGAATCTCTATCGATCCGTATTGTAACTATGGACGTCCGGGCACAAATTGGGAAAAGGTCGCTTACGATCGTCTGGTACATCATGATTTATATCCGGAGAAAGTGGATAACCGCTAGGTGATTGCGGGACAAAAAGGAAGTAATCAATTATGAACAACAGTATGAAAGAGGCAGAAGATTATATTAACCAGATCCCGCTGTTTGGACCTCATACAGAGGGAAGAAATAAATCAGGAAATGAGAACTTAGAGGCGGTCATGGCATTGCTTGGCAATCCACATCTTGCACATAAGGCGATTCATGTGGCTGGTACAAACGGAAAAGGTTCTACGGTGCAGTTCCTGCGTGCGATACTCACAGAGGAGGGATACCGGGTGCGTACCTTTACGTCCCCACATCTGATCTCCATCACAGAACGGATCGAGGGAATCACAGAAGAAGAATTCGTCGAATGCTACCAGATTGTACGGAATGCATGCGAGCATGCGGTGCAGAAAAATCTGCAGCATCTCTCGTATTTTGAATTCCTGTTTGCGATGGCAGCGGTGTATTTTTCCAAGCTGGAGCTGGACTATGTGATTTACGAGACCGGACTTGGCGGCAGACTGGATGCGACCAATGTGCTTGTGCCGGTGTTGACGATCATTACAGAGATTGGGCTCGATCATATGAAATATCTCGGCAACACGATCGAGGCGATTGCTGGAGAAAAAGCCGGGATTATAAAAACAGGCGTTCCAGTTGTGTACCACACGGGCAGTCTGGAAGCGGATGCCGTCGTAAAAAATCAGGCAGAAGCACTTGCGGCAGAAGCAATAAATGTCGCAAATGTGGAGTATAATATCGATGAATTTACAGATAAAACCATTGATTTTTCAATGTATAGCCGCTATTATAGTTACAATGGTTTGCGGCTTGATAGTGTGGCCACCTATCAGGTAGACAATGCCGTGACTGCGATCACAGCAGGTACGGTGCTGTTAGGCAGGCAAATCGCACAGGAGAAAATACAGCTTGCGCTGGATGCGTTTTTCTGGCCGGGACGTATGGAGAAGCTGAATGGGAATATCGTGATCGATGGGGCACACAACGAGAGTGCCATCGAGCGATTTACTGAGAGCGTGAATGCCGGGTATGCAGACCGGGAGAAAACACTTCTCTTTGCAGTCGCCGGGGATAAGGACTACGAACCGATGATCGCATATCTGATGCAGAATCTGGAAGTGGAGGCGGTCTATGTGACGTCGCTGGATTCTGACCGCGCAATCTCCGCAGAGTATATTGCGGCATTGTTCCGCGATTGTGCGAAGAAGACGGAACGCAATGTACATGTCTATGCAGATAATGACATCCGAAGCTGTTTCGCGGAAGCATATGCAGCTGTGGAGGCACGCGGCGGCATGCTGTTTTGTGTGGGCTCTCTGTATCTGATAGGAAAGATAAAAGACATATGGGAGGAAACCGTATGATAAATTTTGAAGAAGAATTGAAGCGTTTCTCGCCGATTCCGGAAGTGAATCAGGCGGAGGAAGCCATTTACAGCAATGATTTGAAGGATATCAGTGATATTGTATTACAGATGACACAGGACTTGAGAAATACAGGCAGCATATTGGATAATGCAGTATCTGTGCGGGCAAGGAGAAGATAAGATGGCAACAACAATGCGACCGGTGCTGTGCCCCCATTGTGGTGCACAGGTGCGGAAAAATGGATATTGTTCGGAATGTTATCTTCCGTTGTCGATGCTTAAAAAAGCGCAGAATACATCCAATTATTATTACAATATTGGGTATGACCGGGCATCGGCGAGAGATCTGTCCGGTGCGATTGAATCTCTGTTGCAGGCACTGCGGTATAACAAGCGAAATGTGCCAGCACGCAATCTGCTGGGACTCATCTATTATGAGATGGGTGAGGCTGTGCAGGCGATGAGCGAATGGGTTATGAGCATCAACTATCAACAGGAAAATAACCTTGCGACAAAATACTTAAAAGAACTGAAAAAAGATCCAGCCCGGTTGGAGAGTGTCGATCAGCTTGCGCGGAAGTTCAACATGGCAATCCAGTATGCGCACAGCGAAGATTATGATCTTTCAATCTTGCAGCTCAAAAGTGCACTCTCGGACAATCCACATTTTGTGAAAGGATATTTGCTGCTTGCCCTTTTGTATATCGGGACAGATAACTACGAGAAGGCAAGAGTGACTCTGCGTCGTGTCTTAAAGATCGATAAGGCGAATTCCCTTGCGGTGCATTATCTGCGGGAGATGGGAGATACCGAGGAAAACATCATTGAGATGCGTAAACAGAACGTGGATAATGATGGACTCTTAGACGACGATTACCTTGAGGAGATCGTTGTGACCGAGGATGGCAGAGCACCGAAGAAGATCGAGAAGAAGAATCTGTTTCAGGAGATCAAGGCAAAGAAAGATACAAGCGTTGTGCGAACCGGACAGTTTGGACAGGTCAGCCTTGCAAAATACTCTGGGTTGTATATGTTGCTTGGGCTGGTGTTTGGCGTCCTTCTTTTCAGCTTTTTCATTCTGCCTGGACAGAAAAAGAAGCTGCGGGTAGAAAATGAACAGCTGATTAAGACATACAGTGAGGAGCTTGCCGGGAAAAATTCCACGATCAACAGCCTGAGTGCAGAGGTGGACAGTCTGACAAAACAGATTGATACACTGCAAAATGGAGCCGCACAGGGGGAGACGGATCTTCCTGATTATTCCAATGTTGTGTCGGGCATGTCAGATACAGATTTACAAAATATGATAGACAAAGAGTAATCGATGATTATTCGAAATTACGAAAGAAAGTGAAATGATTTCACTTTCTTTTTCTTTTGCATTTTTTTCTGGATATATGGATATAGGAGGCAATTTATGGTGTATGAAGTAGCAAATGGTGTGCTGATTTATTATCTGCCGGAGGAGCTTGATCACTATGCGGCGGATATGCTCAAGCGAAAGACGGCACATGTGTTTGATGAGGAGGAGATCAGGTACCTGATCTTTGATTTCTCGAAGACGCAGTTCATGGACAGTTCCGGCATCGGGCTGATTACCGGACGGTTTCGGATGGTGCATGACAAGGGAGGATGTGTATATGCGGTGCATGTCAATGAAACGATCGATCGCATTTTGTTGATGTCAGGAATCTATCGCATCTTAAAGAAGATGGATTCCCTGGATGCGATAAAAAAGGAGATGGTAAAGGGAGGATATTATGAATAGTGCAAACGAAATGAATGTGGAATTTGATAGTGTGGCGAAAAATGAGAGCTTTGCCCGTGTGATCGTGGCATCATTTATCACGTCGACGAACCCAACGCTCGAAGAAGTGTCGGATATTAAAACGGCAGTTTCCGAGGCGGTCACAAATGCAATCATTCATGGCTATGAGAAAGGTGCGGGAAAAATCTGGATTCGTACAGTCGTGGAAGACCGTTCGGTGTACATAGAAGTGCGGGACAAAGGAATAGGCATCGCGGATGTCAAACAGGCGATGGAGCCACTTTTCACAACAAAACCGGAAGAGGAACGATCTGGTATGGGGTTTTCCTTTATGGAGGCATTTATGGATCGGCTGGAGGTTGAATCTGCCGCAGGCGAAGGTACCGTGGTAAAAATGTGGAAGGAGATCGGTGCACCGGCACCACATTATGAATAAATGAATGAATGGGAACTATTTCAACAGGCACAGATGGGGAGCAAGGCTGCAAAGGAAAAAATAGTTTCAGATAATACCGGGTTGGTGTGGAGCATTGCGCGGCGGTTTGTCAACCGTGGTTATGATCTCGAGGAACTGTATCAGATTGGCTGTATCGGACTGCTCAAGGCATGTGACCGGTTTGAAAGCCGTTATGGCGTGCAGTTTTCCACTTATGCCGTGCCGCTGATCGCTGGAGAAATCAAACGGTTTCTGCGTGATAATGGTGCGATCAAGGTATCGCGTATCCTAAAACAAAATGGCTATCAGATCAGCAAAGCGAAGGAGGCGTTGCTGCACAAATATGGAAGAGAGGCAACGCTGGATGAGCTGGCAGACTATACGGGACTTTGCGTCGAGGATATCGTGATGGCGACAGAGGCGAACCGGGAGGTGGAATCCATCCAGCAGACAATCTGTGGCAAGGATGGGACACAGGTCAGTCTGGTGGAGCGACTGGTGGATGAAGCACAGTCGGAAGTGGCAGCGGAAAATATCATGAATCGGATCTTGGTCGGACAGGCAATGGAAAAGCTGGGGGAGATGGAACAGGAATTGATCCGGCTGCGGTTTTTCGAGGATAGGACACAGACAGAGGTTGCGAAGGTGCTGGGAATCAGTCAGGTGCAGGTCAGCCGGCTGGAGAAGAAAATACTGATTCAGATGCGTCAGAATCTGGATTTTTATAAATCGAACTAGAAGTTTGATTTATATATAAAAAGTACAATGCTAGAAATAAAAGTAGAATAATAAAACTTATAGTTGAAAAAACACACTTCACGTTGTATAATGTCAACAATAGTTGTATTTGGCGGGAGAGTATATGGGAGCACGCAAGAAGCTTGCGCTGGAACAGTTTAATCGCGACAATATTTTGACGGCGGCGAGGGAGTTATTTGAGACGAAAGGCGTTCAGGACACGACGATGGACGATATTGCGCTGCAGGCAGATTACAGCAAGTCGACGATTTATGTATATTTCAGGAGCAAGGAAGATATCTATAATTCCATAGTGGTTGATTATCTCGATATCCTGATTGGTGAGATGACGGTGTATATCGAGGGAGATACCTCTTTTGAGGACAGCTATTACAAGCTGTGTGAACGGCTGGTTTCTTTCTGTGAACGATATCCGAAGTATTATGCTTCCCTGATGTTTGAGGAGAAGGCAACCAACAGCCGGAAGCAGGGCACGGTGATTCTGCCGGAGATCCTGCAGGAATTATATGGATTGATGGAAGCGCTCGTCCAGAAGGGAAAAAACACAAATGTGTTACAGGAAACACTCGATACAAAGCCGACGGTTTTGTATCTCTGGTCATCCTTAAGCGGTATTATTCAGATTTCGGCACAGAAGAAAAAAGAGATCACGAAGCAGACCGGGATGACGATGGATGAATATCGGAGCTTTGCTTTTCGCACACTGTATGAATCACTTGTACAGAAGAAAGCTTCGGGAGAGTAGTGGGAGGATACAAATGAGGGGTATGGAATTGAAAAATGAGATAGAAGAGGCACGGAATTATATTTTTTACGTGTCTGATTATATTGATGTGTCTGCAGGACATGCATGGAAGATGGACTGCCGGCAGGCAATGACTGAACAGATGGTACAGAATCTTCCAAACTGCAAGGTGATGAAATATACAGAATATCATGGAGAATGTCTGGATGCAGACAGTGTGGGAATTTTGTTCCCATCGAAGATGTGGGGGATTTCCCTTGCGGTATATGCATTTTTACAGAATCTGCGGGTGTCTGCGTCGACCTATGTGTATGCAGTCGCGATGGGAGAGGTCTTATCTGCAGAAGTAAATGGAACCGCAAATGTACGGATGGAGACACTTGGACAGTTTCAGGATATCTTTGAGCGCCGGAGACTGGGGGATATCTCAGATATTTACATCCGCTGTATCGATTACAAGCGCGAGTTTACAACGACGGAGGAGAAGCTGATGCGCTCGGTAACAACGGCAGAACGGATTGCCGATGTGATGGAGGGACTGCTTTTTTACAGCATGAAGGCAGTAAAAGAACAGAAGCTGCAGTTTGTCACAGACAAGCGCACGACAGTTCGGACAAAGCATGTGGCAGAGCGGAAGGAAGTGACAGCTTTGGTGGAAACGAAGATTTTGCCGATGCCAAATATCAAGAATGTATTTCTGGACGATGATTTGTTGTCGGAGGTTCGGATATGCCAAGCTATGTAATCCATTTATCCTGTGCCAAACGCGCGCTGGAGATGCTGCCGGAGATGAACGCACAGGAGCAAAATGCATTTTTTCTTGGAAATATGATCGCAGATATGTGCAGGGATAAGCATTACACACATTTCTGGAACGATGCGACCTATGACAAGCTGGTGCGCCGACCGGATCTGGACTGGTTTTTACAGAAATATGGTGATGCATTACAGGAGCCGTATGTGCGTGGATATTATGCGCATCTTTTGCTCGATTATAATTTTCTGGATCTGTACTGGGACAGACATTTCCGGTTTTATAATGCGCAAAAGCAACCGGAGGTGTTATACGATGCGGTTACTTTTGTAGAAGTGTTGGAACAACAGCAGATGTATGATCGTCAGGAATTTTTCTCTAAGAGATGGTATTATGGTGATTACGACCGGATGAATGCGTATTTCGCGAATAGATATAATGTAATGTTTCCGAATCTGGAGTTCAATGCGAAAGAATGGGAACGTATACGGCGGATTACAGAGATCGACTGGGACTATGCGCCGGAAGCGATGGAACGGACAAAAGCCCAGTTATCGCAGAGTGTTGCAATCGCCGAGCCGGGAATCATCCCGCAATTACAGATATTTGTACTTCCGGAACTGGAACAGTTGGTGGAAGTTACCGCAAAAAAAGTGGCAGAGATATAAAATCCCTGCCACTTTTTTGTTGCCATTAAATATTGATATGTGTTTTTTGTACTTCTTCGACGATCGGATCGACCTGATCTAAGAGGTTGATCATGTTTTCGTACAACTGATTCTTGCGTGTGATATCGCCGGATAACTGGTTGACTGTCTCGGACACGCCGATATAGCCGTCCTTGGCACTTAGGATATCTCCCTGAATCTGATCAGCGGTTTCGTTACAAGTGTCAACGGCAGCGGCAATCTGCTGCTGAACCTCAATCACACCGTTGACGGATTCTTTGATATTGCCAAACAGTTCGGTTGTCTTTTTTACCTGCTCCTGTTCATGGGAGAGCATCCGGTTTGCTGTTTCCATCGAAGCATTTAAGTTGGAAGCGTCCTCGCGGAGCAGTGCCATGTTTGCATTTACAGTATCGACGAGCTTCTTGATCTCTGCGGACAGGGTGCTGACCTCGGTTGCGACAACGGCAAACCCGAGACCGTGCTCCCCGGCACGGGCGGCTTCAATCGAAGCGTTTAAGGAGAGCATGTTTGTCTGGTTGGCGATACCAATAATACCGGACATTGTCTCCTGAATCTCGTCGAAGCTGCTCTGGAATTTATTTAAGACTTCCACGACATGCTGGAAATCCTTCAGTACATTGGAAGAGCTTTCCTGCAGGCTGTCGACATTTTCGTTTGCCTGATCGGTCGCGGTAAGTACTCCGCTGACGCTCGTTTCAATCTGGGAAGAAACTTCTACGATATTGGCAAATTCCTGCTTGATGGAATCCATACCGGAAGCAACCTGATCGGACTGCGCGAGGATCGTATCAAAGGAACCCTGGATATCAGAGATCTGACTTGCGGTCTGCATTTCTTCTTCAATCAGGGATTTCCGGTTTTCCTTCAGGCTTTTCGTAATCTGGGTGATCGGCTCTAAGCTTTGCTTTAAGGCAAGCCCGGTTACCGTTTCTGTTGGAACTGCATGTATTTCTGTTTTCTTTTTAAACATCGTGGTTATACCTCCTGCGTGTAATTATTCAAATGCTGCAAGCACAAGTGTCTGATTCATATGCTGGTTGTTAAACTGCTGGCCGTCGCCGACGAAGATCGCAGCAGGTGCAACCGTACGGAATGAAGCAACATAGTCGGTCAGGACATCGTCCTCTGCAAATAGGCGCAGACGGTTCGCACTGTCAAAGCCAAGCAGGAATGAAACCGGGGATGCCTGTATGGAGGCAAGCAGTTCTTCGTGAATCTGCCGGTAATCATCGACATCCATGATATAGATGCTGTCATTTTCATAGATTGCCTTGCCGTTGAACATGACGCCGTTCCGGTCGACCGACATTGTCTGGATGATACAGGTATCATCGCCAAGGGCGCGTCCAAGTGGATGGCGCGGCATGGCAGAGAGGATATCTTCGAGCTGGACGCCGGTTTCCTCCTGGTAGAGCTCTAATGCTGGAACGCCATCTAACTGAAACAGTGTTTTGGTTCCCGGTTCTACCAAGTTGGCGAAATGCGCACGGCGGCTCTGCCGTTTGTAAATATTTTCCTTATATAGATGGATCTTGCCACCTTTGTTTTTGATAAACGCATACGCACAGCTTCGCGTATGAACCTTCCCGTCTAAAATCACACAGTGTTTTTCGCCGAGCAGGACGCCATAGGCACTGGCACCGATCAACGGAACACCGGCTTCCTGCAGGGAATCGTGGATGGTTGACAGGACGCGTTCCTCGCATCCGGTCATAAATTCCAGACAGATCGTATCGGAATCCCCCGGTTCGATCGCCTGCAGATTCGCAAGAAATGTATGCATGGATTTGACCGGAGTTGTGCGGACATCTTCAATTATGCCCGTACATACTTCAATGCCTGCAAATCCAATGACAATGATTGCCTGTGTCAGGCGCATCTCTTTCGCAATGCCTTCACCGCTGGTACCGATCATCGGTGTGCCCGGATATTTCTCGCCGAGCAGGGCGGCGGCAGCTTCTATTTTTGAAAAAGGAGCAATCAGGATTAGAAAATCAGCTTTTTTCAATCCGGCGGTTGCTTCCGTTATGGCTGTTTCCACATGGTCTGCGCGACCGATGCCTACAAAACCTTTCATCTTAAGCCTCCGACTGCGACTATACTTGTGGGGCATGTAAATGCGCAGTGAATTTACACGCGGAAAAATCCGCGGCACCTAAACTTATTCTACCAAAAAATGGAGAAAAAGAATAGAGGAAAAGAAAAATGTTTAGAATAGGTAATATCTTGTATTTGTGGTAAAAGTTTGCTATAATGGCGTTTATCTGGATACTTATATGCAAAAATAAAGGGAGGTAGCTCGATGGGCTATTCAAAAGCGGAAACTGAGAAAAAACAGAGAAAACTTGTTTCCAAAACACAACGAAATACGAGAAAAGTGCTGGTTATACTTTTTAAGATCATATTGGTTGGTATCATTGCAGTGATCATAGCCGGAGCCGGAGCTGGATTCGGTATGATGAAGGGTATTTTGGACAATGCACCGGATACCTCCAGTATCAATATTGTTCCACAGGGATACCGGTCGAATATCCGGTCACAGGATGGCACGGTAGAAAAAGAGATCTCCACGATTGATTCGAACCGTGTTTATGTATATTATGATCAAATCCCGAAAGATATGGTCAATGCATTTGTTGCAATCGAGGATCAGCGATTCTGGACGCATAATGGTATTGATGTGCGCGGTATCTTCCGTGCGTTTGCAAAGGGCGCGGCAAGCGGTCACTTTAATGAGGGTGCATCGACGCTGACGCAGCAGCTCATCAAGAATCAGGTATTTAATGTCGGTCTGGATGAGACGACATTTATGGACAAGCTGGAACGTAAGATTCAGGAGCAGTATCTGGCAATTGAACTCGAAAAGCAGTACACAAAGGAAGAAATCGTTGAGTACTATCTGAACACAATCTATCTGGGACGTGGTGTCAGTGGTGTTCAGGCAGCTTCCGAGAAATATTTCGGTAAGGATATGACGGAACTTACGATCTCAGAGATCGCAGTTATTGCAGGTATTCCACAGAACCCAAGCCGTTACGATCCGGTTGCCAATCCAGACGAGAACAAAAAGCGCCGGGCGGAAGTTTTAAAGAAGATGTTAGATCAGGAATACATCACACAGCAGCAGTATGACGAGGCAGTGGCAGATGATGTCTATGCGAGAATCGATGCCGAGCATGAGGTTCAGCTTGCAGAATCTGACGTGAACACTTTCTATCAGGATGCTATCATAAATGGTGTCATAGAGAAGTTTATGGATATGTATGGCTGTACAAAGTCAGAGGCGGAGAACAAGCTTTACACGGGTGGTTATGAGATTTACTCTGCACAGGATAAAGCAATCCAGAAGATCTGTGATGATGTCATCAACAATCCGGAATATGTAAGCAATAGCACGAAGGTTGGTTTGAGCTACAAGCTGACACTTCTGGGAGCCGACAAAGAAACAAATTACAATTACAGCATTGGCGATCTGACCAATTATTTTGCAGAGCAGACAGGAAATTCAAAGTATAATAATATTTATCCGAGTGAACAGGATGCGAGAGCCGCAGCCGACACATTCAAGGAAGCGATGCTGGAAGAGACAGGCGGAACCTATGTCGCTGAAGCATTTTCTGTATCACCGCAGCCACAGTTTTCGTTCACAATCATGGATCAGCATACCGGCTATGTAAAAGCACTGGTAGGCGGACGTGGTACGAAGACCGTAAACCGTGCATTTAACCGTGCAACGGAGGCAGAGAGACAGCCGGGTTCCACGTTCAAGATCGTAGCAGCATATGCACCGCTGATCGACAGTGGTAAGGCAGGTCTTGCAACATCGTTTAACGATGAGCCATATCAGTATGCAAATGGTAATGAGGTTCGGAATGCCGGTGGCGGACATAGCGGATATTGTACGATCCGTAAGAGTATCGCAAGCTCCATTAACGTCTGTGCGGTAAAGGCAATTACCGAAGAGACACCAGAGGCAGCATTTGAGTATTTGTTGAAGTTTGGATATACGACACTGGTAGACCAGGAGGTGGACAGCAATGGTACGCTGCTCACAGATAAGACACAGGCGTGTGCACTGGGTGGATTGAGTTATGGTGTTACGAATTATGAGATGACAGCCGCTTATGCATCGATTGCAAATGGTGGTGTTTACAATCAGCCGGTTTTGTTTACCAAGATTATCGATCATGATGGAAATGTGGTAGTTGACAACACGACACCAACCTCCCATGAGGTAATCAAGCCGACAACTGCATGGCAGTTGATCGAGGCGATGAAGTCCGTAGTTACAAGCGGAACTGGTACGCCGGCAAGATTACAGTCTGGTATGACTTGTGCAGGTAAGACAGGTACAACCTCTGAAAACTATGATCTTTGGTTTTGCGGTATGACACCATATTATACCGCGTCTATCTGGATGGGTTATGACAGTAACGTTGATATGGGTGGACAGAATACACATAAATATATGTGGCGTGATATCATGGATCAGATTGTAGAGTTAGAGGGACAGGATACATCTGCAGACTTTGAACGTCCGGAGGGAATTACGACAATCAGTGTCTGTGAGATTACTGGATTACTTCCGGGTGAAGGATGTCCAACCTCTTCGGATTATTATGCACAGGCAGATATTCCAACACAGAGATGTAGTGGACATGAAGCGATTGAGTTCTGTACAGAGTCACACAAACGTGCAAACAGTGGATGTCCGGAGACCGTTTCATTCACAGTCGAGATTGATGAAAATGGTAATAAGAAGCTGGTAGGCTCCAACGGAGAATCTACCGATGGATACGAGTACACGGATGAGGTGTGTGATATTCATACACCGTTAGAGGAAGGCGAGATTGAACTTGCTTCTTCGGCGGGTGAAGGTGGAACGATTTCACCGACAGTTCGAGTCGCGAAGGGTGCGAATGTAACCTTCTATATCACACCGCACAATGGATACCGGATCAAGGATGTCATTGTAAATGGACAGAGTCAGGGCGCTGTTTCAAGCTTTACATTTAACGATGTACAGGCAAACGGAACGATCAGTGTTACCTTTGAGAAGACTGGAGGTACCGATCCGGCACCAACGCCGACAACACAGCCGCCGGCACCGACGACGCAACAACCGCCGACAACACAGGCGCCAACAACGCAGCAACCAACAACACAGCAACCGGAGCCGACGACACAGGCACCGGAGCCGCAAACGTAATATAAATCAAAGAAGTATCTGAGAACAGTTGTTTATGACTGCAATCAGATACTTCTTTTTGTTTTTGTTATAAATAAAGCTTCAATTCTTTGGCATCTTTGGAGAGAAGATGAGAGATGCAAAGTAAGAGAAGATCAAAGCGGCGGAGGTTCCGACGGCTGCCATTTTGAAACCACCGCGGAACAGTCCGAGAAAGCCATCTTCGTTTACTGCATCCTTGATTCCTTTCCACAGGTTGTAGCCGAATCCGGTCAGGGGAACGAAAGCACCCGCTCTGGCAAATTTCATGAAAGGTTCGTAGATACCAACTGCCCCTAAGATCACACCCGTGCAGACTAAGATTACCATCACCCGTCCGGGCATAAGCTTGGTTGTATCCATGAGAATCTGTGACAGTACACAGATGATTCCTCCGATGACAAAAGCAAGAATATAGTCCATATATACATCCTCCAATTTATAAATCGATGTGTTCAATGACAACGGCGTGCGCGACGCCGGGGATCGTCTGTCCCTCGTTGAAGCTGACTGTAGAAAGCAATGCTCCGGTAGGGATGAATAACACGCGTTTCCATTCGTTTGATTCTAATTGATGCAGAATATAGCCGGCAAGTGTGACAGCCGCACAGCCGCAGCCACTGCCGCCACTGTGAGTATCCTGTTCCTCGTTGTCGAAGATACAGACGCCGCAGTCCATATGCTGTTTCTCGATGTCGTAGTCGTTATCCCGTAACAGTTTTATCAGAATTTCACTGCCGACTTTTCCAAGATCGCCAGTGATGATTTTATCAAAATGAGATGGCTTGACGGCGAGATCTTCGAGACATTGGTAGATGACATCTGCTGCGGCAGGTGCCATACAGGCGCCCATGTTCATGTTGTCCCGTACGCCGTAATCAACGATTTTTCCGGTTGTCACAGAAGTGATGCGAGGGTATTCTTTCATCGGCTGATCTGGACTGGTTGCAGATACAAGGAATGCGCCGCTTCCAGTGACTGTCCAGGTAGAAGAGAGTGGGCGCTGGTTGCCGTATTCCAGTGGAAACCGGAACTGTTTTTCTGCACCACCGAAGTGACTGCTTGTCACAGCAATGACATGCGAGGCATAGCCTGCATTGACAGTCATAGCTGCAAGTGACAATGCTTCGCCACAGGTGGAGCAGGCACCATACAGACCGAAGATAGGTATCTGAAAATCTTTCAGACCGAATGTAGAACCGATCAACTGTCCAAGCAGATCGCCACCGAAGATATAGCGGATATTCTCCTTGGCGATGCCGGATTTCGTGATGGCAGTCTGTACTGCGCGGCGCACCATTTCGGATTCGCCTTCTTCCCACGAGTCCATGCCGAAGGCAGGATCTGGCTCAATCTGGTCGAAATAGGAGGCGAGAGGTCCCTGCCCTTCCATGTCACCGACAATTGAGGCACGGCTTAAAATTGCTGGTGGACAGGCAAAGCGTATGGTCTGTTTTCCGACAGCCTGATTTGTTTTTTCTTGTTCATTCTGATTCATAATAACTCCTTTCTGGATAATCTGTTATTACAGTAGTTTGAAAATCCAATAGATGAAACCGGCGACAAAGCTTACTACGACACCGAATAAGATAACAGGGCCGGCAATCGTGAACACTTTGACACCTTTTCCGAACACTTCACCCTCTTTTTTGTATTCGATCGTTGGGGCGGCAACGGAATTCGCAAATCCGGTAATCGGAACCAGAGCACCGGCACCACCATATTTCGCGAGTGGTTTGTAGAGGTTTAACCCCGTAAGCAGGACGGAGAGAAATACAAGCAGGATCGAACAGACGCTCATTGCATCTGCCTCCTCATAATGAAACTGCGTCGTACATACGTTGAAGATCACCTGCCCGAGCAGACAGATACAGCCGCCAACGAGAAAGGCGTGCAGGCAGTTTTTGAAACAACTGTGCTTCGGTGTGATCGCTTCGACGTAACGGTTATATTCCTGGTCGTTTTGCTTTACTTTCATAGAGATAACTCCTTTCGCTATAATTTAAGAAGGAAAAAACAGAATCTGCCAGGCGCAGCCGAGTGCTTTTCCGATGGCAGCCGCGGCAATCACATAAGGGAGCCATGTCCGCACGCCCAAACGGCGGGATAGAATTGGCATGACCTGTAAGGTTTCTGCTAAAGCACCGGCGAGACACCCGATAAAAATGCCGCCAAACAGATTGAAGATGCTGAATCCTGCCAGCCCGATCGGAATCCGGAGTCCGAACAGATACGCAGCATTTCCAATCGTGACACCGGCGATGATCAAAGCTTCGATCCGGTGGACAACTTTGCCGGATTTCATCTGTTCTGCCAGCTTATCGAAGATACCAAGCATCGTGATAAATGCGACAAAACCAGCGGAAACAGCACTTCCGGCACAGATACAAAAGAAACAGTAAGCAATCGTTTTAATCAACATCGAGACTCGTTCCCTCCCGTGCGCTGTCTACAACGATTGCATCGTTGACATCCCGCTCATATAATCGCATCTGTACCTGCAGCGGTGTCGGATCATCGGCTTTCTTGTGGTTCAGACCGTGATTGAAGAAGAGCAGCATACCGAAGAACAGCCCGACACAGTAAAACAGAATGCCAAATCGATATCCGGCAGTGGTTGCGCTTGCCTGCGTTCCAGTAAACATCTGATACAGATCCTGCAGCAGATCAATGGCACCGACGTCCCCGTTGTAGGACATGATCGAATAGGCGGTTCCGAAAAAGGCGAGCAGCATCAGAAATGCGGCTTTTATTTTTCCGGTTCGTTTGTGTCCGTCGCTTAAGTTCCGATAGTAGACGACGCATTCCTGGCTGCCAATATTCTGGACAGTCACGGATTTATCGTATTTCAGAATTTCTCCAATGATTGCAAGGGCATTGACGACTAATTGCCCCTGCTCGTTGTCACGAAATGTAAACAGCTTGATTTTTTTCACGTCGTGCATGATATCCGGCTGGCTGCAAAAGACGGAAGCAATATCTTCAATGTGTACCTGCTTGGACGCAACCATCGTGCTTGCATCGAGGGAAAGATATACGGTTGTTTCTGCGTGCTCTGTTTGATTCATAATACATTCCCTTCCATTTTCTGATTGATTTGATATATATGGATAGTATGAGAATTTTTTGCAGGGATATCCTGTTAAATTCTAGCAAGAACATTTCTTTTTTTGTCGACTTATGGTAAAATAAAAAATAATTATGGTTTGAAAAAGGATTCAGGAAGGAATACAAATCAGAATATGGAATTAGATCAGATACGAAAACAGATCAACGCGGTGGATGATGCGATGCATCGCTATTTTACGGATCGCCTGCGCTGCTCGGAAGATGTGGCAGAAGCGAAGCTTCAAACGCAGGACAGCGTATACAAACCAGAGCGCGAAAAGCAGGTGTACGCACGTTTCCCCGGTGATGCAGATGAGGAAAAACTGTACCGTCTGTATGTGCGGAAGGTTATGCAATTATCGCGGTATCATCAGTATGGAATCTTCCTTGGAAAAGGAAATGTGGATACGGAATTTGAGACGCAGTATAGATCAGTTCAGGCAGCGATAAACGAAAGAGACACCACAGATGCATCTGTGAAGATCGAGCTGACACCCGATCCACAGGCGGAACAGGGGATGTCTATACAGGATATGCTTTCCGTACTTGGCGACTTCGGAACCGAAGTGACTGCATTGCAGTACGAAGGCAGCAAAGTAAGTGTAACCGTGCGTGTTTCCGGTACGGATGCACTCGAATCACAACGAAGGTTATTCTACATGTTATACAAGGAAAGTGTGACGTATAAGATGTATGTATTATAAATACACAGGAGGATTATTATGCTCATAGTTGATGGTCACGTCGTCGATCCTGCAACCGGGTTGCACGAGATCGCAGACGTATTGATTGAACAGGATTGTATAAAGAAGATTTACGTGCGAAGCCGCGGCGAGCAGGCAGATTACAACGAAGCCCAGGAAAATGGACATCTTGTGATCGATGCAAAGGATAAATATGTAATGCCGGGCTTTATTGATCTGCATGTACATTTTCGTGATCCGGGACTGACATACAAGGAAGACATCATTACCGGTTCGCGTGCAGCAGCCGCGGGTGGTGTGACGACAGTCTGTGCGATGCCAAACACAAAACCGGTTGTCGATAACGTGGAAGTATTGCAGGATATTTTGCAACGTGCGGAGCATGCATATGTGCATGTGAAGCAGCTTTCCTCTATTACGAAAGGGATGGAAGGAAAAGAGCTTGTCGATATGGAAGCGATGTTAAAGGCAGGCGCTGTTGCATTTTCCGAAGATGGAAAAAGTGTTATGGATATCCGTGTCTACCGCGAGGCGATGAAGAAAGCAGCCGAGCTTGGTGCAGTGATCATGGCGCACTGCGAGGACAAGGATCTCGTTGGAAAAGGCGTGTTAAATGAGGGTGTAGCATCGGAGAAATTTGGTGTGCCGGGTATTCCGAATTCCGTGGAGGATGTCATCACCGCGCGTGATATTTTTCTTGCACATGAGACAGGGGCGAAGCTTCATATCTGCCATTGTTCCACAATTGGAACGGTCGAGCTTATGCGGATGGCGAAGCGGCTTGGCGCGCATGTCACAGCCGAAGTTTGTCCGCATCATTTCACATTGACGGATGCAGATATCAAGGAAGCCAACAGCAACTACAAGATGAATCCGCCACTCCGGACAGAGAAGGATGTAAAGGCACTGGTGGAAGGGCTGGTAGACGGAACGATGCCTGCAATCTCTACCGATCATGCACCACATTCCGCAGAAGAGAAGGATCAGTTCTTTGATAAGGCACCATTTGGAATCGTCGGATTAGAGACGTCTGCCGCACTTACGTATACGGCACTTGTAGCACCGGGCCTTATGGATATCATGGATATGGCGACGAAGATGAGCTACAATCCTGCGAAGATCATCGGCATCGATGACAAGTACGGAAGACTGACACCGGGAGCGAAGGCGGACATCGTAATCTTCGATCCGGAAGAAACATGGGTCGTTGATCCGATCAAGTTTGAATCGAAGGGACACAATACCCCATATACCGGACAGACATTAGTTGGAAAGGTTCTGACAACCATCGTAGATGGTGAGCTCCGCTACAATGGGGCAATTATAGAAGATCAGTAGGAGGCCGTTGAGCGGATGCGAGTGGCATTACCATAATAGGAGGACAAATAAATGATTAATGAATTAGTAGCACAGATTGAGAAGAAGGACGCACCGATTGTAGTCGGATTAGATCCGATGCTTTCCTATGTACCGGAGTATATCCAGAAGAAAGCATTTTCTGAGTATGGAGAGACCTTAAAAGGTGCAGCTGAGGCAATCTGGGAATACAATAAAGGAATTATCAACGCAACTTACGATCTGATTCCGGCAGTGAAACCGCAGATCGCAATGTATGAGCAGTTTGGAATCGAGGGACTCATTGCATTCCACAAGACCTGTGCATATGCAAAGGAGAAGGGACTTGTAATCATCGGCGACATCAAGCGTGGTGACATCGGATCTACATCAACGGCATATGCAGTCGGACATCTTGGCAAGGTGCAGGTAGGAAGCAAGGAGTATGCCGGATTTGATGAGGATTTCGTGACAGTCAATCCATATCTTGGAACCGATGGTGTGAAGCCATTTGTGGATGTATGCAAGCAGTACAATAAGGGTATCTTCGTACTTGTGAAGACATCCAATCCATCTTCCGGCGAGTTTCAGGATCAGCTTATTAATGGCCGTCCATTGTATGAACTTGTCGCTGAGAAAGTCGTTGAGTGGGGTGAAGCCTGCATGGGCGATACATACAGCAATGTCGGATGTGTGGTTGGTGCGACATATCCGGAGATGGGTAAGATACTCCGGAAGCTGATGCCGAAGACATACATCCTTGTACCGGGCTACGGTGCGCAGGGCGGCAAGGCAGAAGATCTCGTACATTACTTCAATCCGGATGGACTTGGTGCGATCGTCAACTCTTCCCGTGGCATCATCGCTGCTTACAAGCAGGACAAATACGCATCCTTCGGTGAGACCGGATATGCAGATGCGAGCCGGCAGGCAGTCAAGGACATGATCGCCGACATCAATGGAGCACGTGCAAACCGCTAATAAATAAGGCAGCAGATTTATCGATACATTTTAGTAGATGTGTATAAATGTGATTGTGAAACTGATTCATAATGTAGATTGCATGTGTTTTCATACACATTCATGACATATATCATATGTTTGGAACTTAGAAGTTCTTGATGTTCTGGATGTAACAGCAATGTTTGAACACGATGTTCAAACAAGCATGCGCCGCTGAGCCATGGATGGCGAATTGGCGGCGGTTGCGTACGGTACTAATAAATGAATCAGAACATCTAGTACTTCTTAGTTCCAATACATGATATAGGAATGAAGTGTATGGAAATACATGCTTTGGAACATGTGCAAATCAGTTTCACAATTATAGAATATAAGAGGAGTCGAAAATGGGAAAGATAAAGATGGAGGCGAAGATCATCCGTCAGGACGAGATCGCCACAGACATATATTCAATGGTGATACAGGCACCGGAGATTGCCAGCCAGGCAGTACCGGGACAGTTTATCGACGTGTATTCTGCAGATGGAAGCAAGCTGCTTCCACGTCCGATCAGTTTGTGTGAGATTGACCGTGCAGCAGGTACACTCCGGATCGTATATCGTATTGCAGGAAAGGGCACAAAGGAATTCTCGATGCTCACTTCCGATCATACAATCACGATACTCGGACCACTCGGAAACGGATTTACGAAGAAGGATAAGAAGGCAATCCTGATCGGCGGCGGAATCGGTATTCCACCGATGCTGCAGCTTGCGAAGGAGCTTACCTGCGAGAAGTCGATCGTGCTTGGATTCCGTGATGAGGAATTCTTATCAGAGGAATTTGAACCATATGGAACCGTATACAAATCCAGCGACAACGGCGCAATCGGTGTCAAAGGAACGGTTATGGATGCAATTCGCCAGTACGGCATCGAGGGCACAGAGATTTATGCCTGCGGACCAACACCGATGCTTCGTGCGATTCAGAGCTATGCACTGGAACATGGCATCGAAGCACAGTTATCCTTAGAAGAGCGTATGGCATGCGGTGTGGGTGCCTGCCTTGCCTGCGTATGCAAGTCGAAGGAGATTGACGACCATTCACAGGTGAAGAATAAGCGTGTATGCAAGGATGGCCCTGTATTTTATGCTGAGGAGGTGGAGCTGTAATGAATACAAAGGTAAGTATTGCAGGTGTGGAGCTTAAGAATCCAATCACCGTTGCATCCGGTACATTTGGCTCTGGTATGGAATACGATGAGTTCGTAGATTTGAATCTCCTTGGAGCCGTGACGACAAAGGGCGTGGCGAATGTTCCGTGGCCGGGCAACCCGACACCACGTGTGGCAGAGACCTATGGCGGTATGATGAATGCAATCGGATTGCAGAATCCGGGAATCGATACATTTGTGAAGCGGGATATCCCATTCTTAAAGGAGAAGGATACGAAGATTATTGTCAATGTGTGTGGCAAGAGTACCGAAGATTATCTGGACGTTGTGGAACGGCTTGGTGATGAGCCGGTTGACCTTCTGGAGATTAATGTATCGTGCCCGAACGTGAAAGAGGGTGGTATCGCATTTGGACAGGATCCAAAAGCACTGTATGATATCACGAAGGCAATCAAGGCGAAGGCGAAGCAGCCAATCATCATGAAGCTTTCTCCGAATGTCACAGATATTACGGAGATGGCGAAGGCAGCCGAGGCAGCCGGAAGTGATGCACTTTCTCTGATCAATACATTGACCGGTATGAAGATCGATGTGAAACGCCGGACGTTTGCAGTTGCAAACAAGACGGCTGGTGTATCCGGCCCGGCAATCCATCCGATCGCAGTGCGTATGGTATATCAGGTGGCAAATGCCGTGAAACTGCCAATCATCGGTATGGGCGGCGTAATGAATACCGAGGATGCACTGGAGATGATCATGGCTGGTGCGACCGCAGTTGCTGTTGGAACGGCGAATTTCCACAATCCATATGCAACCGTTGAGATTATAAAAGGAATTGAGGAATATATGCAGACAAACGGGGTAGATGATATCAACACCCTGATTGGCTGTGTAAAATAAATGATTATGAGTTTGTTCAAGAAACGAAGATATTATTTTACAGATTCATCGTTTGCGAGCGATACGATTATCGCTGACTGCATGGGTGGAATCGCGCTGATTATCGAAGTTGTCAGTGTGATCGTGTCCATCGCGACGGCGGGGCATGTGCCGGAGGTATTCGGGTTATTGTATATCATCGCCATGCTGCTGTCGATCGTTGGAGAGATCTTTGCACGCATGGGTTTACAGTCCCAGAAGGGCGGCGTGCGTGGCAAGCGGATCTCCATCTGGCTGAACATCGTATCCTTTGTGGTTCCGGTCATAATCATTTTATTAGGCAGATTTTAAAGTCTTCGGACGAGGTAGGAGGAAACTATGAACGACGCAGATTTGCAGGAGCGTATGCAGCTTGCGATAGAACGAATCAGTGAAATAAAGGAAGAGGATCAGACAATCTGGGATACACTTGCGAAGATGGATGCAGGTGCGAAGAATCTCAAAACATATTTTGACAGTGTGGCAGAGTTTATTCTGTATGTGTATGACGTGTACGAGATTGTGTCACAGCCGGGAAAGATCGACCTTCCACTTTCGAAATTACAGGAGATCAATCACAATTTATATGTAGACATTTTGCCGGAGCATTATGGCGCAAGCTTTGCAAACCCGGATTATGCCGTGGAAAAACTTGGTGAATATGGCAAATATTTATGCATGTTATACGCAGAGATCCGTGCTATGATTGCGTACGCGTATGAAGATGAGATGCAGGCGATGATTTCCCTGATGGAGCTTTTCTTAGAGGTGTATGGAATCTTTACTGCATCCGAAGGAGAGAAGCTTCCAGACGAGAAGGAGATCAAGGAAGCTATCTATTACTATATGTATGATTATGCGGATGTGCTTGTTGCAAGAAGAATCCGGGAGACGGTTACATGCGTGAATCCTTTTGCGTATGATATCATCATGCAGAGTGACCTTATGACACCGGATTATCTGTATGCGTACGGCGAATATATCGGTGAAAATGAGCTTCGGATGGCGCAGTATCTGGCGAAGCTTCCGGAGGAGAAGATCGAAAGACTGGCACGCACGTATGTGCAGGGCTTTATCAAGGGCTTTGAGACGATGCGGATCGATATCAGCCCGAAGAAGTCTGTGAATATCCGCTATGCAATCGGACAGGAGCGCATGGTGAAAGCGGCAATCCAGATGTTTGAGAAAGAAGGTCTGGCATCAATACTGTTCCGGTATCCAGTCAGCCGTATGAACCGGAAGGCAACGATCCGTACCGGATATGCTGCGACACCGGCGAACAAGCAGTATGAGTATGACCATGCGGGCGATGATGCAGTGTTCTTCGACCGCGCGTTTATGGAGCGGAAGCTCGAAGTTATGGAGCAGACCTATGAGCAGGAGAAAGAAGCTGCGCTTGTCTATGCAGGTCCGGCGGTCATTGAGGTGTTCGGCGAAGATCCGTTCAGCCCGCAGACGAAGCCGACAGTCTGGAAATTATCCGACAAGCAGCAGAAGATGTCTGTGGAATATGCGTCGAAGGCGGCGGAGATCACAAATCATTACATTCCACATGACCAGTACAGCTTCACGATTATCGCATATCCAATCCCGGAGATCGGTGAGAATTTCGAGGAGATCTTCGATGCAGTTGTGGAAGTGAATACGCTCGATAATGAGAAATACAAATCCATCCAGCAGACGATGATTGATTGTCTCGATGATGCAGAATATGTACAGGTACTTGGCAAGGGTGGCAACCAGACGGACATGAAGGTGATGCTGCACAAGATCGACCGCAAGACACAGACGAACTTCGAGAATTGTCTGGCAGATGTGAATATCCCGCTTGGTGAAGTATTTACTTCCCCGGTACTCAACGGTACGAAGGGAACGCTGCATGTGAGCCAGGTGTATTTGAACGAACTCAAATACACAGACTTGAAGCTTACCTTCGAGGATGGAAAGGTTGCCGATTATACCTGTAAGAACTTCGAGGATGAGGCAGAGAACAAGCGGTTTATCAAGGAGAATCTGCTATTCCACCATGAGACACTTCCAATCGGTGAATTCGCGATCGGTACGAACACGACGGCATATGCGATGGCAAGAAAATATGACATCTTATACAAGCTCCCGATTCTGATTGTAGAGAAGATGGGACCGCATTTTGCAGTCGGTGATACCTGTTACAGCTACAGCGAGGACAGCCGCCTGTACAACCCGGATGGCAGAGAGATCGTAGCGAAGGAAAATGAGTGCTCCGCGCTGCGCAATTCAGAGGACAAGGAGGCGCGGGCAGGTGCATATTTTAACTGCCATACCGATATCACGATCCCATATGAGGAGATTGGTGGAATCTATGCCGTGAAGCCGGATGGCACAAAGACGGCAATCATTGAGGATGGAAGATTTGTGCTTCCGGGTACAGAAGCACTGAATGAAGCACTGAAGTAAGCGTGCTAAGAGAAAGATTTCTGCGGAAGCCGGTTGTTGACTTCTGATAGAATATAAAAATTATAAAATGGAAGACACAGGAAGGAAGAAAAAATGGGTACGAAAAAGATCGGTGATCTGATTACAGATAACATGGGGGTATACGAAGGAAAAACAAAGCTTTCGTTCGGAAAGCTGGTATTGCTCGGTATGCTGGCAGGTGCTTTCATTGCGATTGGTGCATCGAGCAGTAGCGCGGCAGTTTACGGAATCAGCAATACAGGACTTGCGAAGTCATTAGCAGGTGCGATATTCCCGGTGGGATTGATGTTTGTTGTGCTGATTGGCGCAGAGCTTTTCACAGGTGACTGCTTGATGTCATTTGCTGTATTTGACAAGCGGATCAGGCTTCTCGATATGATTCGTGTATTGGTAGTTGTATTTATCACGAATCTGATCGGTGCGTGTATCGTAGTTGTTCTGGTAAACCGTTGTGGACAGCTTGATTATGGGAATGGCGCACTTGCAGCAGCGACGATCAAGACGGCTTATAATAAGATGAATTTAAGCTTCATGAAGGCATTTACATCTGGAATCATGTGTAACATCCTTGTATGTCTGGCAGTGCTTCTGGCAGGTGTATGTCAGGATGCGATTGGAAAGATCTTCGCATGTTTCTTCCCAATTTGGGCGTTTGTTATTGCAGGCTATGAGCACTGCGTGGCAAATATGTATTACATTCCTGCCGGACTTCTTGCAAAGCACGGTGAGGCATACTACAATGCGGCAATCATGGCAGGCATGACACCGGATCAGCTTAATTCGATGACAGTTGGTAAGTTCTTCCTGAACAACCTCCTTCCGGTAACACTTGGAAATATCGTGGGTGGAGTCGTATTTGTAGCGTTACCACTGTACCTGATTTACAGAAATAAAAACAAGGCAGAAGCATAGAACTTTTGCAGAAAGGACGTGAAATATGGCAAAACGTGTAATATGGATCGTACTTGACAGTGCAGGAATCGGAGAGGAACCGGATGCAGATAAGTTCGGCGATGTTGGCTCCGATACATTTGGACATATTTTAGAGACATATCCAGATGCAAAATTTGACAATCTGACGAAGCTTGGACTTCGTGCGATTGAGAACACATCGTTTTACGATGCAGCAACAAAGCAGGATGTGATCGGCGTGTATGGAAAGGCACAGGAGTTATCCAACGGCAAGGATACAACAACCGGACACTGGGAGATGATTGGGATTCATACAAAACATGCATTCCCGACGTATCCAAATGGATTTCCACAGGAGATTATCGATGCATTTATCGAGCAGACCGGTTGTGGAGCCATCTACGGAAACAAGGTCGCATCCGGCATTCCGATCATTGCAGAATATGGCGAGGAACACATGAAGACAGGCTATCCGATCGTCTATACGTCGGCAGATTCGGTATTCCAGATCGCAGCGTCCGAGGAGAAGGTCGGACTTCCAAGATTGTATGAGATGTGTGAGATTGCAAGAAAGATTCTGGTTGGTGAGCATGGCGTCGGACGTGTGATCGCAAGACCATTTGTACGAAAAGGCGACGGGTTCGAGCGGACGAGCAACCGGCGTGACTATGCGTTAGAACCATCGGAACACAATGCGCTGGTGCATCTGGCAGATGCGGGTGTGCGGGTATGCGGAGTCGGTAAGATCAGTGATATCTTCCACGGCAGTGGTATCTGCGATTCCGTGCATACGACCGGAAATACCGATGGCATGCAGAAGACGCTTGACTATATGCAGACAGAACCGGCGGGACTGATCTTCACGAATCTGGTTGATTTTGATATGAAATACGGACATCGAAGAGATACGCTTGGCTATAAGAATGCGCTCGAAGAATTCGATGCATGGCTGCCGAAACTGTATGCGCAGATGACGGACGAGGATATTTTGATCGTGGATGCGGATCACGGCTGTGATCCAACCTTTAAGGGAACCGATCACACACGGGAATATATTCCGATTCTGATGTATGGAAAGGGATTGAAGCAGGGAACGGATCTTGGCACAAGACCGACTTTTGCGGATATTGGAAAGACCGTGGAGGAGTACCTGCTTGGAAGCTGTGTGGATGATGAAAAGGCAATTGGGAAGAGTTTCCTGCAGGATATTATGTAGCATGATATGACAATCGCTAGGATGTATTTACGACACAGGGGGTGACGTAAGATGTATCGAATGTACGATATGATCATGAAGAAGCGGAACGGCGCAGAGCATACTGCAGATGAGATCCGTTTTATCGTGGAAGGGTTTACGAAGGGAGAAATCCCTGATTATCAGATGAGTGCGTGGCTGATGTGTGTCTACTACAAAGGCATGACGCACGATGAGACCTGCGCACTGACACATGCGATGGCGGAAAGCGGCGACCAGCTCAGTCTTGCAGCCATCCACGGTGTGAAGGTCGATAAGCACAGTACCGGAGGTGTCGGGGATAAGACGACATTTATCGTGGCGCCGATCCTCGCAAGTCTGGGGGTACCGGTTGCGAAGATGAGCGGCAGAGGACTTGGACACACGGGCGGTACGATTGATAAGTTAGAGGCGATTCCGGGTTTCTGTGTGAGTATCCCGGAGACAGAATTTATTGAACACGTCAATTCGATGAAGTTGGCGCTTGTCGGACAGACCGGAGATCTGGCACCGGCAGATAAGAAGATCTATGCGCTGCGCGATGTGACGGCGACAGTCGACAGTCTGCCGCTCATTGCATCTTCGATTATGAGCAAGAAGCTTGCGGCAGGTGCGGATGCAATCGTGCTGGATGTGAAATGTGGCAGCGGCGCATTTATGAAGAACGAAACAGATGCAAAGGCGTTGGCACAGATCATGGTTGATATCGGCAAATCTGCTGGCAGAACGTGTTATGGTGTGATTACGGATATGAACGAACCGCTCGGCTGCAAGGTTGGCAATGCGCTCGAAGTGATCGAGGCGGTGCAGGTGCTTTCAATGAAGGATGTGAAGCCATATCTCACATATGACACAAGCGGGGATACAGACGTGCAGAGCCGGTGTGATGCCTATAGTGCAATCGAAAATATAGCGCAACAGGGATATGGTGCGGACCGCACAGACAAGGCAGATTGTGCGGGTATGGAAAATTGTGCGGGCTACGACAGGCATGGCATCCACCGGCTGCTTACTGTATCGCTCACACTGGCGGCATATATGTATATGGCGGTAGGTAAATCCGATGATTTTGAAGCTGCGAAGGCACAGTGTGAAAAAGCAATCGAGAGCGGTGCGGCACTTGCCAAGTTCAAAGAGTTCGTGGAAGCACAGGGTGGCGATGACAGTTACATCGACGATGTGAACAAATTCCGGCTCGCGGCAAATTGTGTGCCGATCGTCTGTGAAGAGGATGGATATCTGGCAGCCTGCAACACAAGCGAGGTTGGCATGGTGAACCTCATCTTAGGCGGCGGACGTGCGACGAAGGACAGCGCAATCAACTTAGGTGTCGGGCTCGATATCCGAAAGCATCTGGGCGATGTGGTGCAAAAAGGCGACGTGCTTGCATATATGTATATCGATGATATGGGTGTATTCGAAGAAGCAAAGAAACGGTTGCTTGGGGCATATACGATTGAGCAGAAACAAATAAAACCAGAGAAACTTGTGAAAAACGTAGTGGTGTAGGGAAAATTACAAATGGAGGGGCGAATGAAAAAACGTAGAGGGAAGAGACTTGTTGCATATATCATTGCATTTTTAATGATATTCGGTATGGGTATGACGGAACTGTCGCCGATCGCAGAGGCGGCACAGTACACAATACTGGAGACAGATGTAAGTGCGCCATCGACAGGATGTACGATGTTCGGGGTGTATGGAACGTATTATGTAGATGCACAAAATGCATTGAACCGGATTAATGAAATAAGAAAAGAAGCATGCGAGGCAGGAAATGTACCAGATCCGAGAAATCCAAACCGGATGCTTACGGTATCCGATTATGTACCAATCAAATGGTCGACCGATCTGGAGCGGATTGCGAGAATCCGTGCAGTGGAAGGCGGATTGTGTTTCGGATTTATGGCAAGCGGACATAGTCGCCTGAATGGGAAAGGCTTGAGTACTGTAAAATACAATGGTGTATCAACATATGCTGAAGTGTTAGCGTATAATTGGAATAAGAGAAATCTGGTATCGGGGATTAACCAGTGGTATGACGAGAAATCTGACTGGGTAAAGCAGACATCAGATGCCGTAACCGGTCACTATACAAGCATGATTGATCCAAGGAATACCTATGTTGGACTAGGGGATTTTTATACAACTGCCTCTGGTTATCCGAATACGTTAGCGGGTGAGTTTAACAGCACTTCCCAGAGCTTAAGCCAGTCTGCCTTATCCGGATATACAGATATTATGCAGAAGGTCGAAGTAAAGAACACTTATATCAACAAGTATTATCTGGATGGCTCGGAAACACAGTATTTGGGAGAGAACCAGACACTCACACCGATGGTTCATCTGGTAAATGGATCAAAGAATCTTAATCTCTGGGTGATTGATACTGTTACATACACATCCTCTGATACAACAGTAGCAAGCGTGACAGCGGATGGAGTAGTTACTGCAAAGAAAGCCGGAACTACAACGATTACTTGCAAAAAAGGAAGTACTGCACTGTGTACATTTAATCTTACTGTGAGCTGCAATCATAATAAAGTATTGCAGTCAACGGTTCAACCAACGTGTCAGACAACCGGAGAGAACATATATAAGTGTTCAAAATGCGGGATGACGATAAAAGAATCAATAGAAAAAGCACCGCATTCCTACGTCTATGGTACGGCTGACAGCACAGGCAAGGCAACCGGTGTCTGCTCTTTCTGTAACGCGACAATTACGATTGTACCGCCGACGTCGATGTCATTATACTGGAGGAATAGTGAATCATCGGATTCTTACTATTATTCTTATGTTTCGACGGAAAATCCGATTGGCTCCAATATTTTATGCTGGGTTTATGATATTAATGGAGATAGTGGATATCAGGATGTTATGTTTGAAAGCTCAGATAATTCTGTGATTGAAGCACCGACTACAAGTGTTTCATCCGGCACCGTTAAGTTTAAAGTGAAAAAAGCAGGAATTGTTACGATTTCTGTATACCCAAAATACAACCCGGCTATAAAAAAATCTTACACAATTCGCACCGGAGCAGATGGATCAGTAGATATCAGTAATGCGGTAGTGACACTGGCGAAGACGTCTATATCATGTGGAACAAGTACATCTGTGGTTGCTCCAACAGTAACTTATAATGGCATTAAGTTGACAAGCGGAACGGATTATACCGTGAGTCATTCGACGAGTGGAACGACAGGTACATGCAAGATTACGGGTAAAGGTATCTTTTCAAAATCAGTTGAGAAAACATACACCATTACACATACATATGTCAATGATCCGACAGTAACAGGAGCATTAAAAAGCAATGCAACGTGTACTAAGAAAGCAACATATTACAAGAGCTGTTCCAAGTGTAAAAAGCTAAGTACAGAGACTTTTGAATCTGGCAGTCTGGCAGCACATTCTTATACGGTACAGCATGTAGATACAGCGCATCTCGCGAGTGCAGCAACCTGTGAAAAGCCGGCAGCGTATTATTATAGCTGTGCGGGATGTGGACAGAAGGGAACAACAATATTTTATGATGGAGACAAACTAAACCATCAGTATACACAGAAAGTCCAGACGGAAGCTGCGTTAAAGGAACCGGCAAACTGCGTATCGCCGGCAATTTATTATTATAGTTGTGTGAGATGTGGAGCAGTAGATAAGTCTGCAAATGCAAAAACGTATACATATGGTACGGCAGGGGATCATTCTTATACTAAAAAGATAATATCCGATACATATCTTGCAAGTGCAGCGAATTGTTCATCATCAGCCAGATATTACTATGCATGTAGTGGATGTAATGAGAAGGGAGATGTGCAATATTCGTATGGAACAGCATTGGGGCATGCGTATTCTGTAAAGCATATATCTGATGCTTACATGGCAAGTGCAGCAACATGTACGTCACCGGCAACATATTATTACGAGTGCAGTCGGTGCGGAAAAACAGGTACAGATGTGTTTACGTATGGTGATAAATTGCCGCATCAATTTACGGCGAAGATAGTAAGCAATACAACGAAAAAGTCGGATGCAACCTATGATTCGCCAGCTGTGTACTATTATAGCTGTTCACAGTGTGGCGCGGTAAGTGGAAGCAGTACATTTACATATGGAACTACAGTACCAAGACCAACGGTAATTCCACAAGTAGATGTCAGCTACAAGACGCATATCCAGACATATGGTGATTCCCAACCGGCAATGTCAAATGGCTGGATGGCAGGTACAAGTGGTGAAGCAAAACGATTGGAAAATATATGGGTGCGTGTATCCGGAAATGCGAATCTTGGTGTACAGTACACTACACATTGCCAGACGTATGGATGGCTGCCGTGGTCTGCAAATGGCGAGAAAAACGGAACGAGCGGTGAGGCAAAACGTTTAGAAGCAATCAAAATCCGTCTGACCGGAGCAGATAAAGATAACTATGATATTTATTATCGTGTACATGCACAGTCATTCGGCTGGCTTGCATGGGCAAAAAATGGGGAACCATCCGGAACAGCAGGGTATGGAAAGCGGTTGGAAGGAATTCAGATTGTTGTAGTGAAGAAAGGAGAATCGGCGCCAGGACAATCGTATGCGAATGTGAATCCGTCATCTGTGAATACCCGTGCTTATGTTGCTTTGCAGAATGGTTCGATTCAGATTCCGGGGGATGCGTATAACGCCAATATAATGTATAAGACCCATGTACAATCCTTTGGCTGGCAGACATGGAAAACCAACGGACAGATGTCCGGAACCAGCGGCAAGGCAAAGCGGTTGGAAGGAATCAATATCAAGTTGTCGAACGCATCATATTCAGGTGGTGTAAGGTACACAACGCATGTACAATCTTATGGATGGCAGGGAAATGAAAATGATCCGAATACATGGAAAAAAGATGGAGAAATGTCCGGTACAAGCGGACAGGCAAAACGATTAGAAGCAATCCGGATTTCGCTCTATGGAGAGATGGCAGAACACTATGATATTTATTACCGCGTACATGCACAGTCGTTTGGCTGGCTGTCGTGGGCAAAAAACGGAGAAGCATCCGGAACTGCCGGACTGGCAAAAAGACTGGAAGGTATACAAATCATATTGGTTCCAAAGGGATCTCCGGAACCCGGAAGAACATACGATAACATAACAGCAACAAATACTGTTTCCTTTATCAGGAGATAGTGATACAATACAATATATTTAACATCAAGGAGGCAGAACAAATGAGAGTAGCAGTGATTATGGGATCCACAAGTGATCTTCCAAAGGTAGAGCCAGCAATTAAGATTCTGAAGGACTATGGCGTACAGGTTGATGTGCGTTGCCTGTCAGCACACCGTGCACATGCAGGACTTTCCGCATTTATCGAGGAAGCAAACGGAAACGGCACAGAAGTGTTTATTACAGCCGCAGGTATGGCAGCCGCACTTCCGGGCGTTGTTGCAAGCCAGACGGTTCTTCCGGTTATCGGTGTTCCAATCTCAGGTTCCGTACTCGATGGACAGGACGCACTTTACTCTATCGTGCAGATGCCATCCGGAATTCCGGTTGCAACCGTAGCAATCAATGGTGCAAAGAATGCCGCATATCTCGCATTGCAGATCATCGGTGTACAGCATAAGGAAGTGCAGGAAAAGCTCCTTGCAGAGAGAAAGCAGATGGAAGAAAGCGCCATGAAGGCAAACGAAGAAGTGATTGCAAAATACAACTAAGACAAGTTGCAGAGACAACACCAATTTTTAACAAAATTCCATTTTACTTTACTATCTTTATCAAGTATAATAAAAGCAACGTGGATTTCACGGTATGAAGATGAGAATTATAGGAGGGTTTTATTACAATGGGAATTTTACAGAGATTTAAAGACATTATGGCTTCAAATATCAATGCACTTCTCGATAAGGCAGAAGATCCGGAGAAGATGATTGATCAGACACTTCGTAACCTGACGAAGGATCTGGCAGAAGTGAAGAAGGAAACAGCTGCCGTTATGGCAGATGAGCAGAGATGCAAGCGTGAGCTTGATGAAGTGAATTCTGAGATTACAAAGATGCAGGCATACGCAGAGAAGGCACTTCTTGCCGGAAACGAAGCAGATGCCATGAAGTTCTTAGAGCAGAAGAACCAGCTTACAGCGAAGCAGGCAAGCTTGCAGCAGACCTATGATGTTGCAGCTGCAAATGCGATGAAGATGCGTCAGATGCATGACAAGCTTGTGACAGATATCAACCAGCTTGACTCCCGCCGTGATGCAATCAAGGCGAAGATGAAGGTTGCTAAGACTCAGGATCGTCTGAACAAGATGACGAACAATCTGTCAGATTCAGCAAGCAGCATGGCTGCCTTTGATCGTATGGAAGCAAAGGCGAACGCAATGCTTGATCAGGCAAATGCCATGACCGAATTAAATCAGACAACACAGGAGAGTGGCATCGACAGTTTAGCAGCCAAGTATGATGCAGCTCCAAATGCAGCTGTACAGGATGAGCTGGCAGCGATGAAGGCAAAGTTAGGTTTACAGTAAACCGATGCCAGGATTAAATGACAAACAGTTAGAGGCCTGTTGTACAACCGACGGGCCTTTACTTATTTTAGCTGGTGCTGGCTCTGGAAAGACCAGAGTGATCACGCACCGGATCGCATATCTGATCGATGAGATGTCAGTCAATCCATACAATATACTGGCAATCACATTTACGAACAAGGCTGCGGCAGAGATGCGGGAACGAGTAGATAATCTGGTAGGATTTGGTGCTGAGAGTGTGTGGGTATCAACCTTCCATTCCATGTGTGTGCGGATTCTGCGTAAACATATTGACAAGATCGGTGGAACGAGCAGTTTCACGATCTATGATGCAAGTGAACAGAAGACTGTTGTAAAAGAAGTGTTGAAATATCTGCAACTAGACCCGAAGCTCTATCCGGAGCGGGCGATGCTTTCGGCGATATCGAAGGCAAAGGAAGGGTACATGACACCGGACGATTATGAGAAAGCACATGCGGCAAGCTTCCGGGATCAGAAGATTGCGGAGGTTTACCGGGAATATCAGAAGCGTCTGCAGAGCAACAATGCGCTTGATTTTGATGATTTGATTTTCAAGACGATCTTTCTTTTTGAGACGAATCCAGATGTGCTTGCCGAGTACCAGACACGGTTTAAGTACATTATGGTGGACGAGTATCAGGATACGAACCATACACAGTTTATCTTGGTAAAGATGCTGGCTGCAAAATACCGGAATTTGTGCGTCGTGGGTGATGACGACCAGAGTATTTATAAATTCCGTGGCGCGAACATCTATAATATCCTGAATTTTGAAGAAGAATACCCGGATGCCAAGGTCGTAAAGCTGGAGCAGAACTACCGTTCCAAGGCGAATATCTTAAATTCTGCAAATGCGGTGATTGCGAACAATGAGGGCAGAAAGGATAAACGTCTCTGGACAGAGCAGGAGGATGGCGAGAAGGTAACATTTACCCGTTATGGTACGGAGTACGAGGAGGCAAACGGTGTTGCGTCCCGGATCAAGACCTTGAAGAATCAGGGGGTATCACTCGATGATATCGCGATCTTGTATCGTACCAATGCGCAGTCCCGTGTGCTTGAGGAAAAACTTCTGTATGAGAATCTACCATATAAAATCTATGGTGGACAGAATTTCTATGGAAGAAAAGAAATTATGGATCTCGTAAGCTATCTGAAGGTGCTTGCAAACCCGATCGATGATCAGGCAATCAAACGTATTATCAATGTGCCGAAGCGTGGAATCGGTGCGACGACCGTGGATAAGCTTGATATGTATGCACAGTCCAATGGATATAATCTATACGATGCGTTGCTGGATATCGAAGAAGTACCGGGCATGACACGGAATGTAGAAAAGATTCGGAAATTCACAGATATGATGGAAGGCTTTAAGGCGCGTCTGATACATGGCGAATTCATCAGTGAAGTGTTCGATGCAATCATGGATGAAAGCGGATATCGCGAAGCATTGGAGGCGGAAGCTACGGATGAAGCGCGTACCCGGTTGGATAACTTAGAGGAATTAAAGAATAAGATCGTTACCTATGAAGAGAGTGCAGAGGTGCCAACACTGACCGGACTTCTCGAAGATATCGCGCTGGTGGCAGATACCGAGGAGGAAGACGAGGATGGTGTGCCAACTGCAAAGGTGACGCTGATGACCTTACATAGTGCGAAAGGCTTGGAGTTTCCTTATGTATTTATGACTGGTATGGAAGAACGGTTATTCCCAAGTGGCATGTCGCTGGATTCCGATGATCCGGATGCACTTGAAGAGGAGCGGAGACTTTGCTATGTCGGAATTACACGTGCGATGGAGAAACTGTATATGACGGCTGCCGGACAACGGATGGTGCATGGTTCGACGAATTTCGAGGAAGTATCGCGGTTCGTCAAGGAGATTCCGAAGCATTATCTCGAGTATGAAGAGAAGGCTTTTGGCTATGCACCTGCGAATATGGATCGGATTCCATCAAAGAAACCGGCAGAGCAGGTGATTCAGCTAAAGGCATATGGCAAGAACAATCCGTATACGCGCTCTGCCACGTTAAATGCGAACCCGAGTGCCAATCCGGGATTTGGAAAGGCATTTCCGATGGGAAATGCAGCTTCTGCACCGGCAAGCTATGAAGTAGGAGATAAAGTACGCCATATTAAATTTGGAAATGGCGAGGTGATTGATGTGATTCCATCGGGCGGCGATCAGGAAATCGTCGTGAATTTCGACCGGGTCGGAGAAAAACATTTATTTGCATCCCTTGTAAAAATGAAAAAGTTGTAAATCACGGTAGAAATATCGGATAAGCTGTGGTAAAATTAGTTTATCAGTAGCGATGAAAGGAAGGTAGAAAACTATGAGAAAGTGTTGTGACGAAGTAAAAGTTGTAAAAGAAGACGAATGCGTAACAGAAGCAAAGAACGCGTTTCTCTCTGTTGCATTGATCGTTGGTATTCTGACAATCATCGTAGGTATCTGCGTAGCAGTTTACAAGTACCTGACACCAGATTACTTAGATGATTTCGATGATTACGATGATGACTTTGATGATAGCTTCTTTGATGATGACGATGCAGAGGCATCCACAGAGGAGAAGAAGGACGAAGAATAAAACATACTTCGGAAGATGGTTACAAAAACCTGCCGCACCAGAATAGGTGTGGCAGGTTTTTTGTGTTTTAATAGTCAAAAAAAGCACAAATTTATGGACGCGATATGTTGAAAACACAAGCACTTTCATGTAAAATATTATGCGATAGTGGGTTACTGTCGATATAAAAATTGAACAGTAATAATTCATAACTTAATTTTACTCTGCACAGAGGGATGTCAGAGTTTATCATAAATGGTTCCAATGCATAAATGCGAGGATGCATTAGGAAAAAAGAAAATGGAGGATGGAGTTTATGAACAAACAAAAAAACAAGAAAAAAGTGATTGCATTTCTGCTTTCTATGTTGATGTTAATTTCATTATTCCAGAACATCAGCTATACACCGATTGCGGAAGGCGGGGAGACAGAGAGTGTCGCATCGGAGAGTGATGCAAATTTCGCAACAGGGCAGCAAAGTTTAGGAACACAAGAAAATCAAAATGGTGTTCCTTTAGAAGAAGAGAATCTGAATGAAACCTCACAAAATGTGGCAGATGATTCCGTAGATCTTTCACTTTGGAACAATGCATATACAGATACCTCAAATGGAATAACGATGAATTTTACTGCCAGTGTTAAACATAATGGGCAGGAGACGGATTTGGATCAGGTAACAAAAGTATTCGAAGGTGATGAGTTTAACTTAAAATATAAATGGGAGTTAGATAACAGTGCCATTCCAAGAAATGGAAATCCTATTTATATCAAAGTAGATTTTAATGATTTGAATAACCTTGAATTGATATCCGGAAAACAGGATATTATGCTTGAAGGAAAAAAAGTAGGTTATATTTATATTAGTAATGGTTATGCATATATATGCCTTGATAATCAGACTTTCTTGACGGAAAACACAAGAAAGGGAGATGGAACAATATATGGAAATGTAAAGCTGACGGAAACCGATAAGGGATCCGGAGATAAAATAACGATTGGAACTGCAAAGAAAAAAGTTTCAGATGTGATTTACGATGATGGAACAGCAACAAGTACATTGACAGTACAGAAAGCAACCGATGGAAAAGCAACCTATGACAAGAGTACAAATACGTGGAAGCAGTCATATAAGTTGACATTAAAAACGACTGGCTCTGTGTCCGGGGTATCTTTGACAGATAGTTTAGGTGCAAACTTAAAGAATATCTCCAATATCAAGATTGCAAGCAGCAATGATTCAAATGTCACTGCGAATACCATATATGGAAGCTTTGGTGCTCTGGCAAATGCTTTGAACAAACTTGGTTCATCGGATGGCAGTACTACGACCGTGGAAGTTACTTATGATGTAGAGACAGATGAAGGTATTTTTGATCCGGATAATGCGAATAGTACTTCTTATACGAATACAGTAGATTATACATATAAGAATAATAAAAAAGAGACAAAAACGGGAACTACATCGGCAACTTATGATGTGATAAGACCGGAAGTAAAGAAAACAGGGTCACTGGATAAAACTTCTAAGGTTGTGACATGGACGATTACGATTGATCTGAAGGATTATGCAGGAGAGTATACTTCTTTGGATGCACTTCTTGGCTCTGGAACTATCGTAGATATGCCGGAGATTGGATCAGCATTATGTGATAAGGATGGCAATCTGCAGGGAGGTACAAGTCAGACGCTGCCTGCTTCTGCCTTTAAGGAAAACAATGGTGTATATACGGCGACTGTTTATACAAAGGTAACAGATAATTATATGGATTCTGCGACCAAACTGGATGTGAAAAATGATGTAACTCTTACAACAGATAAGGGCTATAAATATATGGGAACCGGAACTGTGCAGACACCAGGAAAAGATTGGACTATCGAAAAGCATGCGGTGAAAATGCAGGATGGATATATTTACTGGACGGTTTCTGTGAAGGACATTCCGGAAGACCTGACAAATGTGTATATCAAAGATAATATGCAAAAATACTGGAATAATCCGGGAAGCATGTCAGGCATATATAACACAAAGATTACATTTACAAGAAAAGATAATTCATCGTTTGATGTAGATGTAACTGATTCGAATGATGCTAATATTGACAATGAATATGTGACATATACACCAGACACTGCAGGAAATAATCAAGGATATGATTATAAGTTTGCGTTTAAAGATAGTCTCTTTACAGGATCGAATCCGGTAAAGGAAATAACATTAGAATACAAGACTAAGATTTTGGATACTGATTTGAATCAGGTACAGAGAAATTATAAAAACGAAGCAAACATTTATTATTCTGCAAATGGCAAGGAAGAGAAAAAAAGTGATGAGGATGTATATACAAATCCATTGCCGCCTTTGAATAAGACAGTTACAACGCAGGTAGATGAAACAGGTAAGATTAGCTACATGTTAGATGTGTCATTGAATTCCATGGCGCTTTCAGGTGGAGAATCTGTTACGATTGCGGATACATTACCAACGGATATGAAATTATCTTCCAGCATGATAACTGCATACTTCTATGTCAGGGATGTAGCGCATAATACAGCGGGTAAGTTATCGGATATGTCGTATTATGCAGGTGGAGCAACGATACCGAACATTGGTCTTCAGACAAGTGAAACGAATGGAATTGCAAGTTTTACGATTCCGGTTACTGCGGATTATATTGCTTTGATGAATGCCATTGACAACTATTCAGCGGGAACAGAGACACATATCCGGATTGAGTATACGACAGAAGTAACAAGTTTGGAGGATTTTGCAAAGAAGGGATCGGAAACCTTTACGAATTCTGCTCAGCTAAAGATAGGAAGTACGAATGTTGGAACACCAGTATCAACGACAACGACGTTGAAAGCACCTGCATTGGTATCGAAGGACGGAGTATTTTACGGTACCTATGATAACACGACAGGTGCAGATAACAGTAAATATAATACAGCGGAGTATACGATCGAAGTCAACAAGGGTGCTTATGATCTGGTACCGGGAGATGGAAAATTAACGGCTGTGGATAAACTTGGTACTGCATTCTCTTATAATATGCAGAGTATCAAGGTATACGAAGTAAATGGCGGTACAGAAACACCATTGACAAGTGGAACCGATTATACAGTCAGCTATGATGGATCTTCGAATTCACTTAGGTTTGAATTACCGGATAGCAAGTATTTGAAGATAACTTATACAACGAGGTGTAATCTGAAGTTTACACAAGGCAATAGTTCGATTACTTTGACGGATGAACAATCCTCTAATACATTTACGTTGAACGGATATCAGGCGGATCAGGGTGGATCGAAAACATTCCAGGGACAGGTGTTCACAAAAGGACAGCATGAGGCAGAATCCAATTATGGCTCGATTGAGTTATACAAATACTGGACAGATGCGGCTGGAACGACACATGCACTGAAAGATTCTACATTCCGTTTGTATGAAGCAACCTATGATTCTGCGACGGGAACCATGACGAGAGGTAACTTGGTACGGGATACGGATGTGCTGAAAGTAACCGATGAGGTTGCTGGTAAGTTGACAATTGATCGATTGAATTATGATCAGATTTATGAGTTGGTCGAAGTATCTGCTGCAGAGGGATTTGATGTTCGGGCGGATTCGTTCTACTTCGTGCTTCAAAAGTCATCCAGTATAACGATTCCGAGCGGATACGAGGGAAAGACGTTTACAAATGATACGGGATATAATCTTCCATATGAGAATGAAAAGTCTACATACTATACAGGTTCCTACGACTTCTCAGCTACAAAGCAGTTGGATGGCACAACCGCTTATGCAAGTGGCAACACCTATACCTTTAAGAATTTTGCAGTGGAAGAGGTATCAGCAGACGCTGCAAACGCTACCAAGGTAAAGGATATTACAACCGGAACAACTGCTGGAAATACAACAGGAGCGATTACATTTGCAGATAAGGTAAGTTATAGTTCTGCAACAGCAGGAGATGTAGGAAAACATTACTACAAGGTTTATGAGAAAAGCTCTGGGTACACAGATGTAACAACGGATACGAACTATTATATTCTGACGGTAGATGTTGCATTGGATAATGCTACAAATCCGACAAAGCTGGTTGCAACATGCAGTAAGATTACGAAGTATAACAGTGCAGGAACCGGTACCACGGCTTCAGAGGTTGTATTTAATAATACGACCGTGACTACGACGATTCAGGGTACAAAATCATGGGTTGGTGATACCACAGCAGATCGTCCGGCTAGCATTCAGGTAAAGTTATATAAGTTGAAACAGGGTGGAAACGAGAATGACGATGCCGATTGGGAGCAGGTCGGAGCAGTCAGGACTGTAGATGCAGCAAGTGCATGGAAGTATTCATTTGGAACATTGCCAAAGTATTATCCGGGAATGGCTACTGAGATTCCATATAAGGTAGTAGAGACAGCGGTCGCTGGATATACGACAAGTTACCCTGCAGGTACTTATGATATCGTGAATACAATGATTCAGACATCTGGCAGCATTACATTTACTGCATTAAAGAAGCTGGATAATGCAACGAACTATTCAGCTAACTATACATTTGCGGGATTTGCAGTGGATGAGCTGAATGCAGATCTGTCAATAAAGACGGCAGGGGCTGCTACAGGAACAACAAATGGAAGTACAAATGGAACCGTAACATTCACACCACTAACATATGATTCTGCAGTGACAGGAAATGTCGGAGAGCACATTTACAAGATTTATGAAAAAGAATCTGGTTATGCAGGTGTTACAAAAGATGATACGTATTATGTAGTCAAGGTAAATGTGACAAAGAATACTGCAGGCAACAAATTGGATGCCGCAGTTACTTCTGTGCAGAAATATGTGAATGGAGCTGCGAGCGGCAGTGCAGGAACAAGCTTAGGTGCCGTCATCTTCGAGAATAAAACGGAAAAAACATCTGTATCGGGCACCAAGACATGGGTAGATACGGGATATGAAGCGTATCGTCCATCCAGCATTGAGTTGAAACTGTATCGATTGAAGAATGGTACGACAGCAGATTGGGAGTATGTAGATACAAAGAGTCTGAGTACAACAGAAACGACGAAGAGCTTTACCTTTGACAATCTGGATAAATACTATGCAGGTACAGATGAGGAAATCCGGTATAAGGTAGAAGAAACACCGGTTTCTGGGTATACGACGAGATATGCAGCGAATGGCTATGATATCACGAATACTTTACAGACAACGAAGGTGTCAATCCGGAAGGATTGGGATGATAATAATGACGCGGATGGATATAGACCGCGGACCCTTAAGGTTTCCTTAATGGAAAATGGAGTTTCCCTGTCGAAGGATATTACATTGACAGCAGGGAATAACTGGACTGCAAGCTGGGGCAATCTGCCGGTTTATAAGAATGGTGTAGAGATCAAGTATTCGGTTGTTGAAGATACTGCAAGCATGCCTGCTTCATATTCACAGAAGTCATCTGTAATCCAGAAGCAGAGTGATGGAACGTATCTGGCGGTTATCACAAACCAGTACTCGATGGATAAAGTCAGTCATACAGTGACAAAGGTATGGGATGATAATAACAACCGCGATGGATTGCGGACACCAATTACAGTACGACTTATAGCGGATGGCACAGCTGTTACAGATCCGGAAGCAACGAAGGAATTGAATGAGACCAATCATTGGACATACACGTGGAATGATCTGAACAAGCAGAATGCGGCAGGTACGGATATTGTGTATACGGTTGAAGAAGTTGGTACAGTTAGCGGTTATACAACGACTGTTGTGACATCAGGATCAGCGACAACGATTACGAATAAACGTACAGTTCGGACAAGAAATATCACAGTCAATAAAGTATGGGCGGATAATAATGCTACATCCCGTCCGACGAGTGTAGATGTTCAATTATATGCAAATGGTTCCGCGGTTGGAGCCGCTGTAACACTGGAAGATGCAAATCACTGGACTTATACATGGAATGACCTTCCATATAATGAGGCTGGTCAGCAGATTGTATATACAGTCAAGGAGGTCGCTGTACCACAGGGTTATGGCGTATCCTACAGTCCGATGACAGTTGATGCAACAGGAAATGGTTCTATCACAATTACCAATTCTTATCCATCGACAACAAGAACTGTGACAAAGGTATGGGATGATCAGAATAATAATGACCGGAAACGACCAACCAGCATACAGGTACAGTTAATGTACGATGGAAATGTATATGACACGGTAACTTTGAGTGAAACAAATCATTGGACTTATACATGGACAGAGCTTCCGAAGTACAGTGATGTAGCAGCAAATACAGAATATGTATATACAGTCAAAGAAGTCGATGTACCAGCCGGATATACAGTAAGTTATGTGAAAAAGGATGCTTCCGGAACTATAGTAACAGCCGATGATCCTGGTGAAAATGGTGTATTTGAGGTTACAAATTCATACACAACGCAAAAAGGGAACATCTCGGTTGAAAAGAAATGGGCTGGCGATAATCTGGCAGCAGATAACCATAGTGCAATCACAGTAACGCTTTATAAGAATGGTGTTGCAACGACAAAGACTTTGAAGCTGGATAAGACAAATAACTGGCAGGGTTCATTTACAAATCTCGATAAGTATGAGAATGGTGTAGAGATATCTTATAGCGTGAAAGAGACAGATGTTGCAAATTATGTAGCTTCTTATGTACCGGCAAGTGGAAGTATTGGAGATACGATTGTTGTAACAAATACATATGCCCCGGCGAAGCTTGTGTTGACAAAGACCGTAGCGGGTGGTGTATCCAAAACAGATGCGGAGCAGACAATTCGCTTTGAGGTTGTTGAGGATGCAACCGGTACAAAGACAACCTATAGTCTTGCAGATTTTTCTTATGATACTGCTAGTAAGACGTGGTCAAAGGAAATCAGTTGCAATGCAGGCAGCTATACAGTCAATGAGATTGCTTCAGATGTAGATGGATATACGTTGAGCAAGATCACATATGTGGTAGACGCGCAGACTGCAGTGGAGGGCAAAACGGCATCTGTTGTAATCGGAGATCATGCGACAGCAAATGTTGCATATACAAATACGTATGACAAGATAGCGACTGAGACAACAGAAACAACTGAGACGACCGAAACAACGGAAACGACTGAAACAACGGAAACCACAGAAACAACAGATACAACCACAGAGATTACGACGACGGAGACAAGTACTACGAGTACGACAACCACGACGACAACTACTACGACATCTTCCAATACAGTGAAGAAAACAGGCGATGCAGCGCCGATTGCGCCAATCACCATTGTAATGATAGTTGCGGCTGTTGGAATAATCATACTTGGTGTTTCCAAAAAGAAACGAAGCGATAAGTAAATAAGTTTTACGAAGAAGGGCTTTCTATAAGCCCTTCTTTTAAGTAAACAGAAGGATTTGAAAATAAATGAAACAAACATACTATAAGGAAGCGTTTCGATCGCTGATCACCTTATCCATCCCGACCGTATTAGAAGAGGTGCTGTCGACGCTGCTTCAATATGTTGATACGGCGATGGTGGGACATCTGGGTGAGAAAGCAACGGCAGCAGTCAGCACGACAACAACCATCGGCTGGCTGATCCACTCAATTCCAAGTGCGATTGCGGTTGCTGTGCTGGCGATTGCATCGAAGGCAAATGGAGCCGGGGACGAAGCCAAACTGAAGAAACTGGCTGGACAATCGATACTATATGCATTTACTATCGGAACGTTATTGGAAGTGATCGCGCTTGTGCTGTCCCCGTATATTCCGGTGTGGATGGGCGTTGAACCGGATATTGTAAAACCGGCAAGTGTGTATTTCACAATTACAAGCATTTCACTTGTGTTCCGGGCGTCTTCCCGCGTCTTTTCCGCGATGATTCGATCCATTAAGGATACGAAATCGCCGATGTTTATCAGCGTGGGTGAAAATGTGTTAAATATCCTATTGAATACGGTATTTATATATGGTCTGAATCTCGGCGTGGCAGGTGCGGCAATCGCATCCTGCATCAGTTTTGGAATCGGCGGTATTGCGATGTTCCTGCTGATGCTCAGCAAGACGAAGCTTCGACCAACGCGAGAGGACAGGAGACTCGACCGGGAGATTCTGTCAGAGACATTTACGATTGGGCTTCCGGCACTTGGCACGACTTTCGTAAGCTGCTTTGGATACATTGCGTTTGCGCGGATGGTATCAGGTATGGGAACGACAATATTCGCGGCACATTCGATCGCCATTACAGCGGAGCAGATTGTCTATATTCCAGGATACGGACTGCGTGTGGCGACCAGTACATTGGTCGGAAATGCACTCGGAGAGAAGGATATCCGGAAATTAAAAGCAACGGAGCGGGTATCGATCCTGATCACATTATTGATTATGGTAGTAAATGGTATCGGACTCTACCTATTCGCATATCCATTTATGCGTCTGTTTACGAACTCAGTCAATGCGGCGCGGATCGGAAGTGAGATGCTGCGTCTGGTTTCGTTTTCAGAGCCGTTTTTTGGACTGATGATTGTCTTAGAGGGTATTTCCTATGGTATGGGTCGGACGAAGCATGTGTTCGCGTGTGAGGCGGTCAGCATGTGGGGCATCCGGATATTTGGTACGTTCTTATGCGTGAATGTGTTTGGACTGGGTTTAAAGGCAGTCTGGCTTTGCATGATCGCAGACAATATATGTAAAGCAATTTTGCTGTATATATTCCACCCGAAACATGTGGAAGAAAATGCTGATGATAGAGGAGAGTTACGGTGAGTATTACAGAATTCGAGAAAATACAATTTTATCTGGCACCGATGGAATCCGTGACAGGATACGTGTACCGGAATGCATATCATGCGATGTTTGGCGATATGGATAAGTACGTGACGCCGTTTATCGCACCGTCAAAGAAGAAATTATTGAAGACGCGGGAGCGAAAGGACGTGGCACCGGAGCACAATCAGGGAATGTATGTTGTTCCACAGATCCTGACGAACGATGCGGAACAGTTCCTTACGACGTGCAATATGCTGGCGGAGCTTGGCTATCAGGAAGTGAATCTGAATCTGGGCTGTCCGATGGCAACGGTCGTATCGAAGAAGAAAGGAAGTGGATTCTTAGAGGACCCTGAACGATTAGACCGGTTCTTTGATGCGGTATTTGAGGGGATATCCAAACTGCCGGAGGAGCGGAGCTGTAAGGTCTCTGTGAAGACGCGGATCGGAGTGGAATTTCCCGAAGAGTTTGCGGATATCCTGCGAGTATATAATAGGTATCCCATCTCCGAAGTGATCATCCATCCACGTTTGCAGAAGGACTTCTACAACAATCATCCAAATCTTGGTGTATTTGCGGAAGCACTGAAGGAATGTGTGCACCCAGTCTGTTATAACGGAGATATTTTTACGGTGGAAGATTATCATGTGTTCCGGGAGAAGTTTCCACAGGTAGACCGCATTATGCTTGGAAGAGGTGTAATTGCGAATCCGGGACTGGTACGGGAGATCCGGACAGGGCAGTCGGTAACAACGGCAGAGCTAAAGGAGTACCATGACCGGTTGTATGCTGGGTACCGGGAAGAGATGGACTGTGAGCGGGATGCGCTCTTTAAGATGAAGGAAGTGTGGTTTTATCTGGGTAAGATGTTTCCAAAAGCAGAGCGGGAGCTGAAGAAGGTAAAGAAAGCAGACCGGCCGGAGGAGTATCTGGCTGCGGTGAGAAGTGTATTTACTTTGCCAGTGCATGCGCTGCAATAACCTCCATTGCCTGCATATCCTCTGGTGTGTCGATGTCTGCTAGCTCATAGTGTTGTGTAACCGGTAGGAGCTTTACATGTTCCCTGTGGTTTTGAATCACAGTATTGCCGCCATGTTTTGGAGGTAGCGCAGAAAGTTCATCAAAGTAAGCAGATGGAAAAACAACCGGGGAACCGGCAGTATTCTGATCGCAAGTCCGCCAGATCGTATCGGGTGCATTTTGGGCGCAGAAAAGCAATGCACCGATTGTCTCCCGTGAGACGAGCGGCTGGTCTGAAGGCAGGAACAGGCAGTGGCTTGCTTTGTTTTTTATTGCACCGGTTCCAAGCCGGATCATATCGTTCCGGTCCGGCAGATTATGCAGAAGAAATGGGATATTCTGTTTCTTACATATATATGCAATTTCCGGGTGGATCGTCACAACCAACCGGTTTTGCCCAAGCATTTCGGTCGCATCAAACGCGTATGCAATCAGTGGTTTTCCATAAAAATCTGTGAGGAGTTTATTGACACCGAAGCGTTTGCTTTTTCCGGATGCCATGATGATACAGAACGCGTCTCCATAAGGCTTATCTAAATCTACGAGAAAACAATCATCCCGCTTGCAGAGAGAGTCCAGGAAAGGAAGTTTTTGTTTACGGACAACTAAAAGTACATGTTTGGCTGCGAGCAGACGGGAAATTGCTTCCTGATACGCAGGAATTGTCTGTTCCAGATAACCGGTTTCGTCGATGGTTACCCAGTCGGACGGATGACGGATACACATATCCAGAAATTCGATGCCTTTTGTGAGAAATGCTTCCGGAACCGGTTGCATTTTGTTTGTGTTTCCGGGTGCATCTGCCTGATATCTTCCAATCTGGACAGTCTCGCCTGACAGGTTTTCTTTCATATAGACACCATCTTCGGGTACTACATAGGATGTAAGCCCGGGCATTGGTTGTGGGAAAAGGGCAGAAAGAAGCGTGGACTTTCCGCTTCCGCGGCTTCCGTTCAGAATCAGATGCTTTTTGCTGCTAGCGCGAAAAGATCTCCAGATACAATTTGCGGTTGGCCTGTATGCAGGCATCTCGATACCGTTCATATTTTTCTATCCATTCCTTTCCTTCCTGTGTCAGAGTGCTTCCACCGCCGGATTTGCCACCGACAGTCCTGCTTGTGAGTGGAAATCCGAGTGCATGCTCGGCATTATTTATCATACGAAGCGCTTTCGAGTAAGCAAGTCCCATCGAGCTTGCAGCTGCACGCAGGGAGCCTTCTGCTTCGATGGCATGTAGCAGACGACAGGGACCTTCTCCAAAGAATTTTTCATCCTGTTCATCGTAAAAAGTAATTTTTGTAACAGCTTTCATATGGACTCCTCCTGTATCATAACAAGGTGTTCGTTCCCGCTTTTGTCGTGGAGCTTTGTGATATTGATTGTACCATAAATCGAGGAAAGCAGCGACTCCATCTTTGAAACAGGAGTCGATTTCGGGGAGATTTTCCCGGAATGTGTGCCATTCGACAGGACAAGGAGCTCGTCACAGGTGTTTAATGCCAGAGAAGGGTCATGGAGTGTGACAAGCGCACAGGCGTCATGGGCAGTCACATATGTCCGCAGGTGCTGCATCATCTGGTTCCGGAACCGGAAATCTAAGGCGCTTTCCGGCTCATCGAGGAGCAGAAGCTTACGTGTACCGACGAATGTCCGTGCAAGGATACATAACTGTTTTTGTCCTTCACTTAGCTGGTTGTAGTTTTTCTGCTCACGATCGGGAAGACCGACCATCGTGAGAGTTGCTTTGGCATGTTCTTTCATCTGCGCGGTGGGAGGCTGCAACAGCGATAAGTCCGGATGATACCCCATCAGGACAACATCCAGAACTGTCATATCAATTGTGATTCCGCTTTTTTGGGGGATATATCCACATTGCTTTGCAAGTTCCCGTGCAGAAAGTGATTCCAGTGTATTTTCTGCAAGCAGACAGGAACCTTGGTGCGGGAGGATGTTCGCAATCGCTTTTAAAAGTGTAGTTTTGCCGCATCCATTTGCACCGAGAATACCGGTGATTGTTCCGGGACGCGCCGTGAAGCTGATATCGTGTAGGATTTCTTTTCTGCCATATCCGGCAGACAGGTGACTGACTGTGAGCAGACTCATGATTCGCGGTTCCTCCTTACGCATAGATAAATCAAAAATGGTGCGCCAACAAGACTGGTGAAGATACTGACCGGCAGTTCTGTGGAAGCTACGCTTCGTGCCAGAATATCTCCGAGTGTCAGCAGGCAGCCACCGATGATCCCACTTAGAAACATCGTGGATAGCCGGTTGTTTTTGATGATCAGACGTGCACCGTGCGGTGCAAGCAGAGAGATGAAGCTGATAAGCCCGGTCATGCTGATGATTCCGGATGTTGCCAGCGTTGCAATCAGGAGAATCAAAAGCCGGAGATGTTGTGTGTGAACACCGAGCATACGCCCTTCGTCATCGTGCAGGGAAAGCATCATAATCTGCCGGTACAACAAAAAAAGTGCGCTTACACAGAGGATACAGAGAATCACATTTCCTTTGATGGTATAGAGACTGATACCATTTAAACTTCCCATAATCCAGTATTCGATGGATGCAAGCTGTTTTTCCGGGTCGGCGAGCAGCTTCAGGAAGATGAGAGTGGTCTGGGCTAAGCTGTGTACCGCGATTCCTGCCAACACGATTCCTCTGCCATCCTGCCCGGCAGTGAGGGATGCGAGCATAAGCGCTAGAACAACAGAACCGAGAGCACCGGCAAATGCAGACGCAGTCACTGCCATAGAGCCGGACAGAAACAGGATGCCGAACGCGGCACCGGCGCTGGCACCGGAAGATACGCCGATGATATCCGGTGATGCCAATGGATTCCGGAATACAGTCTGGAAGACAAAACCTGCTACGCCGAGAACGAAACCGCCGATACAGCCGACGATTCCGCGGCTTGCGCGCAATGTCACAAACACCTGCCACTGTCTTGAATCACCGGATATAATTCCGGAGAGTGTGAGTGGGTAGCGGCCGACAAAAAATGAAAAAATCGTCAGAACCGTTAAGATAACGGTTCCGACGATAAGAGTGAATTTAATTTTATTATTTGATTCCATAAAAAGTTTCATAGAACGCTGCCTTTTCTTCTGTATACATATCTGCAGATACCTGATCCGGGTGCAGGATTCCGGCAAGCCAGATGGATGCAAGGATTCCGCCCGGTACAGGACTGTCTAATGCTTCGATATCGCCAGGGATTGCATAGACATTTCCGTTTTTGACTGCGGTGCACTCCTTCAGATTCTCGTCGTTTAATACATCTTCGGGTGTGTATTCTGCATCCGAAGCGAGAATAATATAAGAAGGATCCCATGCCAGAAGCTGCTCGTAGCTGATCTCGGCCCAATAGGTATCCGTGATTTCGGATGCTGCATTTTTACCGCCTGCCAGTTCGATAAGCCCTGACTGATACATCGCTGGACCGGCAGTGGAAAGAAGGGAAGAGTTACCGGCGAGATAGACGCTTTCTGCATCGACGCCGGATAAGTCTTTTTCGAGCATCTCTTTTTTCTCATCAATATAAGAAAGAAGGGCATCTGCGTTTTCCTTTGTATTGGTTGCGGTGGAGACAAGTTCAATCATCTGTTCTAACTGATCTTCGCTTTCCGGATTGACGAGCAGGACAGGGATGTCAAGCTCGGAGAGGCTTTGCGCTGCATCCTTTAATTTCATAGGCAGGATGACAAGCTCTGGGGAGAGGGAAGCGCAGGTTTCTAAGTCAAATTCCTTGGCTGTGCCGACATTTGGAAGCTCGAGGAATTCTGGCGCCGCAAGTTTGTAGATTGGCCGCTTATCTGCTTTTGCTTCGATGCCTGTTACCTTGTCTTTCAGACCGAGTGCAAGCAGGAGACTTGTGGAGATATAGTATCCGCTCACGATTGACTCCGGTTCTTTTTCAATTGTGACTTCACGACCAGCCTGATCGGTGACTGTGACCGGATAGACCGTCTGCGCATCAGAGCCCTCTTCACTGGCATCTGCGGGGGTGCTGTCTGCCGTTGTAGCAGCATCCGATATGGAGGCTGCCGGTGCTTCTGTGACAGCTGCTTCCGTTGTTGTGGTTGTGTCTGTGGATGCAGGTTTGCCGCATCCGATCAGAGAGAGCAGCATCAGGCTGATGAGTATAAGTGCTACATGTTTTTTGAATCTTTGTTTCATGATAAAAACCCTTTCGTTGTACTTTTGATAATACAACGGTATTGTAACAAAACCGCTTTTCAAAGGCAAGTATTTTTACTATAATATAAAGTTGGAAAAAAGCGGTTAGAGAAATAGAAGGAGCTTTTATGGTAACAATACAGAATTATGTTCGTGTAAAAAATCTGGAAGAAGCTTATACGCTGAACCAGAAAAAAGGAAGCATGATCCTCGGTGGAATGCTTTGGACGAAGATGCAGGATCGGACAATCCAGACGGCAATCGATCTGTGCGAGCTGGGACTTGACAGGATTGATGAGAACGCGGATGCATTTTTTATCGGTGCGATGGTGTCTCTGCGTGAAATCGAGCTGCATGAAGGTCTGTATGCATATACACAGGGCGCAGTCAGAGATGCCTTAAAGGATATTGTCGGTGTTCAGTTCCGGAACCTGGCAACTGTCGGCGGCAGTATCTGGGGACGGTTTGGTTTCTCGGATGTCCTGACGATGTTCCTTGCTATGGATACATACGTGGAACTGTTTCAGGGCGGTATAATTCCGTTGCAGGAGTTCGCCGAGAAAAAACCGGACCGGGACGTGCTTGTGCGTCTGATCGTGAAGAAAACACCGGGTGTCTATGCGTATGCATCGGTTCGTAATCAACGGACAGATTTCCCGGTTCTTGCATGTGCAGCGGCAAATGTTTCCGGTACATACCGGATTTCTGTCGGTGCGAGACCGGGCAGAGCAATCTGTATCACGGATGAGGAAGGATTTCTCACAGACGGAATCACGGAAGAGCGTGCAAAACAGTTTGCAAAATGGGTAGAGACAAAAATCCCGACAGCCGGCAATCACCGGGGCAGTGCAGCATACCGCACACGCCTTACAGGTGCGCTTTGCTATCGGTTAACAAAGAAAATCGGAGAGGAGCAGGCATAGACATGGATATCAAAATCAAAGTAAATGGAACACTGATTTGTGAATCAGTATCGCCGGATCTTCTGCTCCTTGATTTTCTGCGGAAGCATGGCTGCTACAGTGTGAAGCGCGGTTGTGAGACCGCAAATTGCGGGCTTTGTACCGTGCTTTTAGATGGAACCCCGGTCTTGTCATGCTCGGTGCTTTGTGCAAGAGCGGATGGACATGAAGTATATACGCTCGAAGGACTGCAGGAGAAAGCATCCGGTTTTGTTGGATTTATCGCAGACCAGGGGGCTGATCAGTGTGGATTTTGCAATCCGGGATTTGTCATGAATACGATTGCATTGCTCCGGGAGAATCCGGATCCTTCGGATGATGAGATACGCGCGTACCTGGCAGGAAACTTATGCCGGTGTTCCGGATACGAAGGACAGCTCCGGGGAATCCGAAATTACCTGGACTATATAAATAGGAAGAAGCAGGGAAAGGAGTAAGCGATGGAACATAAGAATTACAATGCCATTCACAAATCAGTCCGGAAGAAAGACTCCATGCAGCTGCTGCTGGGAAAACCGGTGTATACAGATGATATCACGGGCCCTGCGCTTGTCGTGAAGCTTCTGCGCAGTCCGCATGCCAATGCGATTGTGGAAGAAATCCATACAGAAATTGCAAAGAAAATTCCGGGCGTGGTGGATATCTATACATGGGAGGATGTGCCGAAAACAAGGTTTGCAATCGCAGGTCAGACTTATCCGGAGCCATCTCCGTATGACCGGTTGATTATCGACCGGCACGTGCGGTTTGTGGGAGATGTTGTCGCAATCATTGCAGCAGAGGATGAAAAAGCGGCATGCAAAGCGATGAAGCTTGTGAAAGTGAAATACAATGTGTTAGAGCCGGTGCTTGATTTCCACAAAGCGAAGGATAATCCGGTGCTTGTGCATCCGGAGGATGACTGGTATCCGCCGGTTGATGTGGGCGGTGATGCAAAACGGAATGTGATCGCACATGAATTAAGCGGAGATGGCGATGTCGATGCCGTGATTTCGGACTGTGAGGTATCATTTTCCCATGCTTATCATATGCGTGCGTTCAACCAGGCAATGATGGAAACATTTCGCACATATACATGTCTTGACCGGTATGGAAGACTGCATGTGATTTCTTCGACACAGATTGTTTTCCATGTGCGCCGGATTTTATCGAGAGCGCTTGGAATCCCGAAAAGCAAAATCCGCGTGGAAAAACCGCGGATCGGTGGTGGATTTGGCGCGAAGCAGACTGCAGTCAGCGAAGTGTATCCGGCGTTTGTGACGATGCAGACGGGGCGTCCGGCGAAACTCATCTTCACAAGGTACGAAAGCCAGATCGCAGGTTCGCCGCGGCATGAGATGGAAGTTACTGTCCGGCTGGGTGCAGACCGGGACGGACATATCCGCGGACTTGATCTGTACACACTTTCCAATACAGGTGCATATGGGGAACATGGACCGACGACGGTCGGACTTAGCGGACACAAGTCAATTCCGCTTTATACAGGAGGACTTGAGGCGTTCCGGTTTGGTTACGATGTCGTCTATACAAATACAATGGCGGCGGGCGCTTATCGCGGCTATGGCGCAACCCAGGGAATCTTTGCTCTGGAGTCCTCGGTCAATGAGCTTGCGGAGTCGCTTGGCATCGACCCGACGCAGATTCGGGAGAAAAATATGCTCCGGGAGGGCATGAAGATGCCGGCGTATTATGGAGAGACTGCAAATGCCTGCGCGCTTGACCGCTGTATGGCAAGATGCCGTGAGCTTTTTGGCTGGGAAGAGAAATATCCGGTCCGGGAGATGGGCGATGGAAAAGTGCGGACCGCCGGTGTTGCGATGGCGATGCAGGGTTCCTGTATATCCAACGTCGATGTCGGTTCTGCAACTGTGAAGCTGGCAGATGATGGAACGTTTAACCTGATCATCGGTGCGGCAGATATGGGAACCGGCTGTGATACGATTCTGGCACAGATGGTGGCTGAGTGTATGGACTGCTCTGTGGATGACGTGGCAGTATTTGGCGCAGATACGGACGCATCTCCGTATGATTCCGGTTCTTATGCATCTTCGACTACCTATGTAACAGGAAAAGCAGTAGAGCTTGCCTGCGAGGAGCTGAAGAAAAAACTGTGTGCGATTGCGGCGGGAATGCTTGGATGTGAGCCGGAAGAAACGGTATTTGAAGATGGGTGTGTGCGGAAGATTAACACAGACGAGCGTGTCACACTGGCGCAGATCAGTGTGAAGGATCAGGTGGCAAATGATATTGCAGCGGTTGCGACTGCATCGCATTCTTCACCAGTTTCTCCACCGCCATATATGGTTGGTATGGTGGAAATTGAGCTTGACCGTTATACAGGGGAGGTAAAAATCCTCGATTATGTGGCAGTTGTGGATTGTGGAATCGCAATCAACCCGGCACTTGCACGTATCCAGGCAGAGGGTGGAATCGTGCAGGGAATCGGTCATACGTTGTTTGAGAATATCACATATGATGAAACCGGAAAACCGGTTGAGTCCAATTTTATGCAATATAAAATCCCAACGCGGCTGGACATGGGACACCTACGGGTTGAGTTTGAAAATAGCTACGAGCCGACAGGTCCATTTGGCGCAAAATCCATCGGAGAAATCGTCATCAACACACCGGCACCGGCGATTGCTCATGCAATTTACCGGGCGACAGGTGTATGGCACAGAGAACTTCCGATCACACCGGAGAAGATATTGATGTCGATGCCAGAAGATGATTTTAGATAAGTAAATACCGAATACAAGGAGAAAAACAGATGAAAAAGAGTTTTAAGTTATCGGATGCGGCATTTCAGATGGATGGAAAGATGCCGCTTGCGCAGGCAGTTCCTCTTGGATTGCAGCATGTTTTGGCGATGTTTGTTGGAAACCTTACACCGCTTTTAATCATCACAGGTGCCTGTGGAATCGCAGGAGGAGAGTTTGCTGGGCTGCAGCTTTCCCTGCTTCAGAATGCAATGCTTGTTGCAGGAATTGTGACATTGGTGCAGCTTTTTGCAATCGGTCCGGTCGGCGGACGTGTACCGATCATCATGGGTACATCATCCGGGTTTATTGGTGTATTTAACAGCGTTGCAGCAACGATGGGGGGCGGTGTATCCGCATATGGAGCAATCATGGGGGCATCAATTTTAGGCGGTTTTTTTGAGACGGTGCTTGGGTTCTTTTTAAAACCGCTCCGGAAGTTTTTCCCATCGGTTGTGACAGGTACAGTTGTTATGTCCATCGGTTTAAGTCTGATTTCTGTTGGAATCAATTCTTTTGGCGGTGGAAACAAGGCGGAAGATTTTGGCTCGATGGAGAATCTGCTGCTGGCACTCTTTGTGCTGATTGTGATATTGATCTTCAAGCATTGCACAAAAGGATTTTTGAGTTCTTCCTCGATTTTATTGGGTATTATTGCTGGATATATTGCTGCAATCGTTATGGGATTTGTGCTTCCTACGACCGGGGTGACTGCCGATGGCGTCGAGTATACAAAAGCGTGGGTGCTGAACTGGGACAAGGTAGCAGATGCTGCATGGTTTGCTATCCCGAAGATCATGCCGGTCAAGCCGGTATTTGATATGCGTGCAATTCTGCCGGTTATGATCATGTTTATTGTTACAGCGGTTGAAACAGTTGGAGATATCTCCGGTGTTATGGAAGGCGGTCTGGGACGGGAAGCAACCGATAAGGAGCTGTCCGGTGGTGTTATGTGTGATGGACTTGGATCTTCGCTTGCTGCCTGTTTTGGTGTCCTGCCGAATACGTCTTTCAGCCAGAATGTCGGACTTGTTGCCATGACAAAGGTTGTGAATCGGTTTGCGCTTGCAACGGGAGCTGTGTTCCTGATTCTCTGTGGACTCTGTCCGAAGCTTGCGGCGCTTATTTCTATCATGCCGCAGTCAGTACTCGGTGGTGCCGCAGTTATGATGTTTTCTTCGATTGTATTCAGTGGAATCCAGCTGATCACGAAGAATCCGATGAATTCGCGTAATCTCTCCATTGTCTCTGTAGCGCTCGGTGTTGGCTATGGTATGGGAGCAAATCCGGATATCCTTGTCCATGCACCGAAGCTTGTACAGCTTGTGTTTGGCGGCTCTGGAATCGTGCCTGCTGCGATTGTGGCAATCCTGTTGAATATTGTACTTCCAAAAGAGAAAGAAGAACAGTAAAGTATCTGGCTGCGGTGGGAAGTGTATTTCGAGGATAGAATGCAAGGGGGGAAACAGTAATATTACAAATGAGGAGGCGAGGTATGAGGAACAAAACAAAGAGAAGGCTTTACAGAGTTATTTCGTTATTGGTGTGCATGCTGATGGTTGTTATGAACATACACATCGTGCAGGTACATGCGGCAGAGAAAAGCTATCAATACTGTCAGACCAAAACGGAAAAAGGTGTAACATTCAAGGTGGAATGGGATGAACCGAAATTAGGGGAAGAAACGGTATTTCATTTGTCAGCGACAGGAGGAAATGCGTCAAATAAGTATTATATGACATCACCGAACTATTCGAATCCCGGAAGCACAGAACGGGAAATGCTTGTGGATCCAACCTATAGTGAATGGAAAAACTATACAAAAGAGTGCAGTACCTATGACTTGAAGTTCAAAATGACCGCGTCGGGAACGTATTATTTCCGGTTTTACGTTATGAATATGTCTTCGCCGGTTGTGTACTTTTCTATAGATGTGACGATATCCGTCTCTGACGCGGATCATCCAAGCGTCGATTCCATTGTGGAATCCGCCGTTGCGCAGTGCAACAGGAAAACAAACGGTTCTGACTATGACAGGGCATTGTGGCTGCATAACTGGCTGAATGCGAAATTGGAGTACGACAAAACGCTTGCGTGGTGTTCCGCAGAAGGTGCACTGACGAGAGGGTTAGGAACCTGCGAGAGCTACCAGCGGGCGTATGCGAAGCTTCTGACGGCTGCGGGTATTCCGAACGAACGAATCGAAGATAGGGCAGATAATCATACATGGAATGCCGTGAAGTTAGACGGCGAGTGGTATCAGGTCGATTGCACGTGGGATGATACATCGGAACATTGGTATGATTTTGACCAGAGATATATGTATTTCGGCTTGACCGATGAACTGATGGCGATTGCGCATGAACATCATGCAGATCTGTATACGACATCCGGGTACCAGACGCGTTCGACAAGTCTTGCGAATAATTATCTTGTGAGAAATGGAGATGCGGCAAAGTGGGCAGAAGCGTACCGGGCGCGGATACAGGCAAAGCTTGGTGCGAGGGAGACGACATTTACAATTGCGGCGGATAACAGCAGTTATCCGCCAAGCTATTCCGGAATACTGAATGGTATAACTGCCTATGCGATCAATCAGATGAATTGGTCATACGGCAATCTTGATGTGAGTCTGCAGGCAGCAGGAAGTGCGACACAGTTCGCATTTCAGGTTTCTTATGCGGAAGAACATACGGAGCACAGATGGGATGCGGGAACTGTGACGAAGGCAGCGACTTGTACACAGAAGGGGATTCGGACTTATAGATGTACAGCGGCTGGCTGTAAGCAGACAAGGACAGAGGAGCTTCCGGCACTTGGACATAGCATGACCAGAGTTGTATCCGAACGGGTTGCACCGACGAATCAGAATGATGGCAGGGAACGGGTGATTGGCTGTTCCAGATGTGATTATACAGAAGGAGGTGCTGCAATCTCGAAGCTCGCGTCGGTTGCGTACAGTACGCATGTGCAGTCGATTGGCTGGCAGGATGTGCGATATAATGGAACGATGGCAGGTACATCGGGGATGGCGAAGCGACTTGAGGCGATACGGATCAATATTCAGAACGATTCCAATCTTGGGATTCAGTATACGACGCACTGTCAGACCTATGGCTGGCTTCCTTGGTCCTACAATGGAGAGACGAATGGAACGAGCGGGGAAAGCAAACGGTTAGAGGCGATTAAGATTCAGCTTACCGGTGCTGATGCCGGTAAATATGACGTATATTACCGGGTGCATGCACAGTCATTTGGCTGGCTTGGATGGGCGAAGAACGGCGAACCATCCGGTACAGCTGGACTGGCAAAACGTCTCGAGGGAATCCAGATTGCTGTCCTGCCTGCAGGCAGTGCAGCGCCATCTGTGAATTATGCAGGCGTGAATGTATCCGGCTCTGCGTATCGTACAAGAGCGTATGTAAATGGAACATCGTCAAACAGTATTGTGATTCCGGGGTACAACAATCAGCCGAATGTCATGTACAAGACACATGTGCAGTCATTTGGATGGCAGAATTGGAAGCTGAACAGAGATTGCTCCGGTACATTCGGCAAGAGCAAACGGCTGGAAGGAATCAATATCAAGCTGTCAAACTGTGGTTATTCCGGTAGTGTGCAGTACAGAACGCACATCCAGAGCTATGGATGGGAGAACGGCTGGAAACAGGATGGTGCGATGTCAGGAACTTCCGGTCAGGCGAAACGTCTGGAGGCAATCCAGATCCGGCTTACCGGTGAGTTGGCACAGCATTATGATATCTATTACCGGGTGCATGCGCAGCATTTTGGATGGCTTGGCTGGGCGAAGAACGGAGAGTCTTCCGGAACCGCGGGATATGCTTACCGGCTGGAAGGAATCCAGATTCTTCTGGTGCCGAAAGGGGCAGCAGCACCGGCATCGAATTATGGTGGGATGATACAGAATAATCCGAATACGTTTATAGCACGATAACAGAGATAAAAAAAGCAAGAGTTCGAACTCTTGCTTTTTTATGGAATGCGGGTGACAGGACTTGAACCTGCACGGGGTTGCCCACTAGAACCTAAATCTAGCGCGTCTGCCAATTCCGCCACACCCGCATGTGAATTGTGAAATTAATATATTATAATATGAAAGAACGAAAGCTGAATCCATGCCCCTCCGTAAGCTGCGCTTACTTTGGTCACGGGCTGTCGCCCTATCATCTGTCGTAACTGCGACCTCCTGTGAGCAAACTCCCATCGGTCTCGTTACTTCCAGCTGGCATGGCTTGTAGCTTTCGCGAAAATTCCGCCACACCCGCATATGTATGAATAAAAAATTAGCAGATGTG